>Ga0307408_100003206_pt1 | contig 11257 bp, 8 predicted proteins | sample 322Cmetagenome_FD_202116 | JGI IMG/M metagenome (GOLD analysis project Ga0307408, IMG submission 202116) | Maize rhizosphere microbial communities from greenhouse at UC Davis, California, United States - 322HYB-C-3 | ecosystem: Host-associated > Plants > Roots > Rhizosphere > Soil | place: USA... | reverse complement strand
AGATGGTTCGCTCCAGGCTGTCGGCCAGGTACAGCACGCGGCCGTCGGGGCTGAAGCAGGGTCCGTTGGCAAAGCCGATGTCGTCGGCCAGCTGCTCCACGCGGCGGTCGGTGCGCAGCCGGTAGAGGCCTCCGATGATCGGCTCGCCGGGCTGGCGGTCGACGTGCATGGTGCCGGCCAGGAAGTGGCCCGCCGGATCGCACTTGCCGTCGTTGAAGCGCACCTTCGAGTGATCCACCGGAATGCGGGCCAGCGGCTCCAGCGTGCGCGTGGCGAAGTCGTAGCGCGCGAAGCCGTTGCGCAGCGCCACCACCACGGCGGCGCCGCGGCAGGGCGCAATCGAGCCCACGGGGGCCGGCAGTCCATGCCGCTCGGGCCGGTCGGCCCCGGCGTGCAGCCGCCACAGGGCGCCGCCGAGGGCGTCGATCCAGTTGAGTGCCTGCGCATCGGCATCCCAGCAAGGGCTCTCGCCCAGCTGGTCTTTCGTGGTTCCGACTCTGGTGATCCGCACGGTCATCGCGCCGAGTGTGCAGGGCCGCGCCGCGCCCTGCCGGCGCATCCCGCAAAGCTGCTTTTCATTTCGTGCAGCGCAGCGCCGACGGCCGCCGCCTAGACTGGCCCCAGAGCCCGATCCCGGGCCGGAAACAGGAGACAGGAATGAGCTTTCGCAAACTCGTGATCGGGTGGGCGCTGGGGGCCTGCGCACTCGCGCCCGCATTCGCCCAGCAGGTGACCCGCATCGTCGTGCCCTTTGCCGCCGGCGGCGGCACCGACCAGTACTGCCGCATCCTGGCCCAGGAGCTCAACAAGCAGGGCCTGAACGTCATCATCGAGAACAAGCCCGGCGCGAGCGGCATCCTCGCGGCCGACTACGTCGCGCGCGCCAAGCCCGACGGGCAGACGGTGCTCGTGTCCTCGCTGGGCACGCTCGCGAACAACAGCGTGCTCTACGACAGGCTGCCCTACGACCCCGCGAAGGACTTTGCCGCCGTCACGCAGATCGCCTACCAGCCCGCGATCGTCGTCGGGCGCACCGACCTGCCCTACAAGAACATCAAGGAGATGGTCGCCTATGCCAGGCAGAACCCCGGCAAGATCAACCGCGGTTCGCCGGGCGCGGCCATCCTGACCAACCTCGCGCCCATCGCCTTCGAAAAGGAACAGGGCTTCAGCACGCTGCACATTCCCTTCAACGGCGACGCCCCAGCCGTGCAGGCCCTGTTGAGCAACCAGATCGACATCCATGGCACCTCCATCACGGGATCGCTGCCCCATGTGAAGTCGGGCAGGCTGCGCGTGCTGGGCGTGATGGATTCGAAGCGCCTGCCGCAGGTGCCCGATGCACCCACCTTCAAGGAACAGGGCTTCGACATGGAAGCCACGCTCTGGTATTCGCTCTCGGTGCCCGCCGGCACGCCGCGGCCCGCGATCGAGCGCCTGAACAAGGCCGTCAACCAGGTGATCGCCGACCCCGACTTCGTCGCGCGCGCACGCGCCATCGGCATGGAGCCGCGCGGCGGCACGCCCGAGGACCTCGACAAGTTCATCAAGGCCGAGGCGGACCGCTGGCTTCCCGTGCTGCGCGGGTTGAACCTGCCCAAGCAGTCGCACTGAACGCGCCGCCGTCCTGAGGAAGAGCCTGCTGCGGCCGCCCTCCCCGCGGCGTCTCCCGCCTCGGCCGCGGCTTCAGACGGCGTCGCGGGGCCGCGTGCGCATGCCTTTCGCCAGCCGCGTCCACGGCAGCTGCGACGGATCGGCGATGAAGGGCCCGGGCGAGCGCACGACGAGGATCTCCTCTGCGATGGCCGCGAAGTCGGCGCGGAAATGCACCGAGCTCTTGTTCACGAGGATCTTCATGCGCTCGGGCTCGATGCCGACGGTGCGGTACATGTTGCGGTCGAGGAGCTGCGCCTTGGCCGAGCTCACCGCGATGCGCACGCCGCCGATGCGAAGGCAGGCCATCGGCCCGAGGTCCGACGCCTTGCCGTTCATCATCGGGCCGCCGTAGACGAATCTGCCATCGGACAGCGCTTCGACCAGGAAGGCGCCGCGCAGCGGTGCATCGCCCGCGACCTGCGGGCATCCGCCCAGGCCGATGTCGATCCATGCGCCCACGCCGGCCTCGTGGGCAGCGGCAGCGGCGGCCGGATCGCAGATGAGGCCGAGCGCCGCATCCTGCGCGCCGTGCCTGAGCAGCGCCCGCAGCAGGCCCGTCGTGTTGGAGTCGCCGCCCACGCCGGGGTTGTCCTGCGTGTCCGCGAGGATCACCGGGCGCGCGGCGGTCGCCGCGACCCGCATCGCGCGCTGCACCGCGGCATCGGGTTCCTCGAACTGCACCGCCCACTGGTGCTCGGGGTGGCAGATGCGCGCGAAGAGCGCATCGACGGCGCGCTCGATGCGCGCCGCGTCGAAGCCGTAGCCCCAGACCACCGGGCCGCACTCCGCGAAGTCGGAGGCCGGGAAGCCCGGCGCGAAGGACAGCGAGAGCACGTCCTGCCGCTCCAGTTCCTCGAGCAGGTCGTACATGCCGCGCGCGGGCTGCATCATGGTGGACATGCTGTTCACCGGAATGAGGAAGGGCACGCGCCGCGCCACGCGGTGCGCCGGCGCGGCACCCGCGGCGAGTGCCAGCAGCAGCTCGCCGGCCCGGCGGCCGGTATCGGCCATGTCGACGTGCGGATAGCTGCGGTAGGCCACGAGTGCGTCGGCGAGCGAGAGCATCTGCGTGGTGACGTTGGCATGCGAATCGAGCGAGGCCACGATCTTCATCCGCGGTCCCACCACCGCGCGGATGCGCGCGAGCAGCTCGCCCTCGCCGTCGTCGAGGTGCTGCGCAACCATGGCACCGTGCAGGTCGAGGTAGATCGCATCGAACGACGCCGTCTTCACGGCCTCGACGATCTCGCCGGCGATGTGCTCGTAGGCATCGGTCGTCACATGCGCCGAGGCGCCCGCGCCGGCCCAGATGGCGGGCACGACGTCATGGCCCCGCTCGCGCACGAAATGGATGAAGCCGCTCGCGGGCAGGTTGACGTCGAGCAGGCCGAAGAGGCCTTCGCCCCGGACCATTCCCGGAAAGTCCTCGCCGCGCACGAAGCTGTCGTACGAGGCCACGGTGGGCGCGAAGGTGTTGGTCTCATGCTGGAAACCGGCAACGAGGATCTTCATCATCATTGGGCCGTCAGTTGAATGGAACGGGCCATCTTCCTGAACTTCTCCGTCTCGTCGGCATAGAACTTCGCGGAGGCGGCAAGGGATTGCGGCTGCATGGGCACCACGCCGCTCTGCGCGAGCGCCTTCACCATCTCGGGCGACTGGATGGCCTGCTGCGAGGCCTCCAGCAGCACGCGCTGGCGCTCTTGCGGGATGCCGGCCCTGGCCATCACGGCCAGCCAGACGGAGTGCACGAATTCGCTCTTCTTCGCGATGCCGCTCTCGGAGATGGCGGGCACGTCGGGCAGCGTGCGCATGCGCTGGTCGTCCAGCACGTTGATGGCCTTGATCTTGTGGCTTTCGAGCAGCTGGATCGAGGCGCCGAGGTTCGGCAGGATGGTGATGTCGATCTGCCGGCCGACCAGGTCCTGCATCATCGGCGTGGCGCCCTTGTAGGGGACGTGCAGCAGCTTGGCGCCCGTGGTCTGCGCGAGGTATTCGGAAACGATGTGGTACATCGAGCCGTGCCCGGGGCTGCCGAAGCTGAGGCTCTGGCTGCCGGGCTTCCCGGCGGCGGCGACAAGCTGCTCGAGCGAGCTGAACGGCAGGTCGTTGCGCGCCATCACCACCAGCGGATGGGTGGAGATCGGCGCGATCAGCGCGAGCTCTTCGGGCTTGTACTTGGCCGAGGCATTGGACAGCGGCGCGAGGATGGCTTCGTTGGGTGAGCCCATGATGAGCGTGTAGCCGTCGGCGGGCTTGCCGAGCAGGCGCTGCACGGCGAGCGCACCGCCGGCACCCGGCAGGTTCTCGATGACCAGCGGCTGGCCGAGCAGCTTGGCCATCGCGGGCTGCATGGCGCGCGCGAGCACGTCGGCGGGACCGCCGGGCGGGAACGCGACGAGCATGGTCACGGGCCGGGAGGGGAACGGCTCCGCGGCGAGTGCCGCAGCGGGGATCGCCCCTGCGGCAAGGAGCGTGGCTGCCAGGGCCGCGATGCCCGCAAGGCGTGCAAGCAAGCGCGGGGCGTGGGTAGCGGGCGTGTCTCTCATGGGGGTCCTCTTCTTTCCAGACGGCGTGGGCGATGGGCGCGGGGATTCGCGTCGGACAAATTGTTTGGCGTAGCATCCGTTCGAGCAACAGCATTTTTTTGACCACATCGTTGCCCATCAGGCAACGTTCGCAAGGGCCCCGCCGCATGCGCGACATCAACCAGAAACGGCTGAAGTACTTCCACGAGGTGCTCGTCCACGGCTCCATCCGCGGCGCGGCGGACTCGCTCAACACCGCGCCCTCGGTCATCACGCGGCAGGTGGCGCTGCTCGAGGAAGAGCTGGGCCTGCAGCTCTTCGAGCGGCAGGCGCGCGGCGTGGCGCCGACCGATGCCGCGTTCCACCTGCTCGAGTACTGGCGCGGCTGCCAGGCACACCAGGAACAGCTGGCCGAGCGGCTGCGCGCCATCGAAGCGATGGACGCGGGCACGGTGCGCATCGTCGCGAGCGAGGGCTTCGTCGACGGGCTGATGGAACAGGTGGTGGCGCCGTTCTGCGCCGCGCACCCGAAGCTCGCGGTGGTGCTCGATGCGCTGCCCGCGAGCGAGCTGATCGCCGAGGTGGTGAGCGACGCGGCGCACATCGGCCTGGCGTACAACCCGCAGTCCGATGCGCAGCTGCACTTCGTGGCGAGTGCCGCGGCACCCGCCAAGCTGCTGGTGCGCGCCGGGCATCCGCTCACCCGGATCGCCGGGCCGCTGCAGATCCGGCAGATCGCCGGCTATCCGCTGGGCCTGATGCCGCCGGGCTACGGCGTGGGACGGCTGGTGGAACTGCTCGAATACGCGGAGCACGTGAAGCTGCACCCGAGCCTGCGCAGCAATTCGGTGGTCGGGCTCAAGCGCTTCGTGCGGTCTACCGACGGCGTGACGTTCATCGGTGCAGGGCTCGCGGCCGCGCCCGAGATCGCGGCGGGACACCTGGTCGCGCTCGATCTGGCGCATCCGCTGTGCAAGTCGGCGCAGGTGCGGCTGATGGTGCGCCAGGGGCGGCCGCTGCCGGTGGCGGCGGACCGGCTGCTCGCGGAGATCCGCCAGAACTTTTCGGTGTTCGCCGCGCGGCGTGCCGCGCCAAGGACGGCGCGCCGCCGTTGAGGCGCGGCAAGCTTCACGGGCGTCCTGGTCGCCGTGCTGGCGGCGCCGCGGGCCTGCCGGCCACCGGGCCCGCCTTCAACGCGCGACCCGAGGTGCGTCGTTCGCGCGGTGCCGCATGCCCCAGGTGATTTCCCTCACCGGATGACACTCCTGAGCGCCAGCGATTCGAGCTGGCCCTCGCCCATGTCCAGCAGCTCGCGCAGCACCTCGGCCGTGTGCTCCCCCAGGTGCGGCGGAGAATGGCGCACGCCCGAGCGCGCGCCGTCGATGACGTAGGGCGGCGCATGGACGGCCTGCGCGCCGGCCTCCGCATCCTCGAAGCGGTGCCAGACGCCGGCCTGCGCCGTCCGCTCGGACTGCAGCGCCTCGTACAGGCCCAGCACCTCGCCGCACGGAATGCCGGCCTGGTTCATGCGCGCGAGCAGATCGGCGCGCGAGAACTGCGCGATGCGGCCGAGCAGGATGGGCAGCAGCTCGTGCCGGTGCTTGGAGCGCTCGGTGTTGGTGGCGAACTTCGGATCGGTCGCCAGTTCCGGGCAGAGGATCACCTCGTCGCAGAACTTCCTGAACTGGCCGTTGTTGCCGACCGCGATCACCAGCGGACCGTCCGCAGCCTCGAACACGCCATAGGGCACGATCGACGGATGCGAGTTGCCGAACTTCGGGGAATCGCCCTTGCCCAGCCAGGCGGTCAGCCCGTAGTAGGACGTGATCATCATGCCGCTGTCGTAGAGCGACATCTGGATGTGGCGGCCCTCGCCGGTGCGCGTGCGCTCGTACAGCACGGCCAGGATGGCCTGGGCCGAATACATGCCGGTGAACATGTCGACCGCGGCGATGCCGAACTTGAGCGGCCCCTGGCCCTCCTCGCCGTTCATGGCCATGAGGCCGGTCTCGCCCTGGATCACCAGGTCGTAGCCCGGGCGCGCCTTCTCGGGGCTCAGCACCGAGTAGCCCGAGATCGAGCAGTAGATGATCCTGGGGTTGAGCTTGTGCAGGTCCTCGTAGCCCAGGCCCATCTTCTGAGCGCCGCCGTACTTGAAGTTCTGGATCACCACGTCGCACTGCGCCGCGAGTTCGCGCACGAGCGCCTGGCCATCCTTGTCCTGCAGGTCGACGCAAATGGAGCGCTTGTTGCGGTTGCAGCTGTTGAAGTAGGAGGTGTTGTGGCGGCCGATGCGCAGGCCCCAGTCGCGCGTGTCGTCGCCGCGCTCGGGATGCTCGACCTTGATCACGTCGGCGCCCAGGTCGGCCAGCGCCATGCCGCACAGCGGGCCGGCCATCACGCGCGACAGGTCGAGCACGCGCACGCCGGCCAGGGGTTGCATGGAAAGGTGGTTCTTCATTCAGGGGTCCTCGGGGGCGCCCGCCTGGACGCCAGAGCACCCAGTCTAGGAGCGCACCCCTCTCGCCATGCACCGGCACATGAAAAGGTGCTTTGTAGTTTCAGTCGAGCCCGTCGAAGTCCGCGTCGTCCGGCCCGATGTGCGCGGGCGAGCGCCAGCTGGCATCGCGCATCGAGCGCGCCACCTGCTGCTCCACGCCCATCAGCACCGCGAAGATCGCCATGCGCACCGGGATGCCGTTGTCGGTCTGCCTGAAGATCGCCAGCCGCGGGTCGTGGTTGAGGTCCACGCTCAGGTCGTTCGCGCCCGGGCGCCCGTCGCGCGGCAAGGGGTGCATCAGGATCGTGTCGGGCTTGCAGGCCGCATCCACCAGGGCCTTGCACACCTGGAACTCGGGCGTGTAGCCCTCCAGCGTTTCTCCGTTCGCGAACCGCTCCTTCTGCACGCGCGTGGCGTAGACCACGTCGGCGCCGCGCAGCCCCTGCGCCAGCGAGGAGGTCTGCTCGACGACGTGGCCGTTGCGCGCGACCAGCTCGACCAGGTAGGCGGGCATCTCCAGCGAGGGCGGCGCAATCAGGGTGAACTTGAGCCCGCGGTAGAGCGCCAGCAGGCGGATCAGCGAGTGCACCGTGCGGCCGTACTTGAGGTCGCCGACCAGCGCCACATGCGTGCCGTCGACCAGCTTGCCCATGCGCGAGAACTCGCGTTGGATGGTGTACAGGTCGAGGATGGCCTGGCTCGGATGCTCGCCGGGGCCGTCGCCGGCGTTGATGACCGGAATGTTGGTGGCGCGCGCGAATTCGGCCACCGAGCCCTGCTCGGGATGCCGCACCACCAGCGCATCGACATAGCCGCTCATCACGCGGCTGGTGTCGTAGATCGACTCGCCCTTGGCCATCGACGAGAAGGTGAAGCCCGTGGTGTCGCACACCGTGCCGCCGAGCCGGCAGAAGGCCGCGCCGAAGCTCACGCGCGTGCGCGTGCTGGCCTCGAAGAACAGGCTGCCGAGCACGGCGCCCTCGAGGATGCGCGTCACCTTCTGCCGGCGCGCGATCGGCTGCATCACGTCGGCGAAATGGAACAGGTCCTCGAGGCTGCCGCGGTCGAACTGCGCGACCGACAGCAGCTGCGGCTTGCCTTCGGCCGCGATGCGTTGCGCGAGCGGGCGCTGCTGCCCCTTGCCCGCCGGACCGGCGCCGCTGTCGAGCGCCTCGCGCTGAAGAATCTCGGCGACGAACTTGCCGACCATCTCCGGCATCGCGCGCGACTCGCTCGATTCGGACGGCAACAGCCAGGTGTCGAGCGCGCGGCGGCGCACGCCCAGCCGTTCGGAGAATGCGTCGCGCGTGAGATTGAGGCGGCGCATCGCGTCGCGCAGGAGGTCTTGCTGTTGGCTCATGCGCCAAATATACGCTATGCGCAGGATTATCCTAAGCAAGGATACTCATTGCGTATATTTTTAACTACGGAAGTCCCCGTTCCGCTCAGCCCGTCCCGCGCACCAGCGCCGCCCCCTTCTCCGCAATCATGATCGACGCGGCATTGGTGTTGGTCGACACCATGGCCGGCATCACGGCCGCGTCGATCACGCGCAGCCGCTCGATGCCGCGCACGCGCAGCTGCGGGTCCACCACCGACAGCGCGTCGCCCCCCATGCGGCAGGTGCCGGCGGGATGGAACACGGTGCCGCCCTTGTGGCGCGCGAAGGCCTCGAGCGCGGCGTCGTCGGCCGCATCGCGCCCGGGCAGGTATTCCTCGTCCGTGACCAGCTCGCGGAAGGCCGGCTGGCGGTAGATCTCGCGCAGCATCTTCAGGCCCGCCACCAGCACCTTGGCGTCGTGCGGATCGCTCAGGTAGTTGGAGACGATGCGCGGCGGCGCCAGCGGATCGGCCGAGCGGATCTGCACCGTGCCGCGCGACAGCGGCCGGCATTGGGTGGCCGAGGCCGAGAAGCCCGAGAAGCGGTGCAGCGGATCGCCCGGCTTGTCCACCGACAGCGGCATCACGTTGAACAGCAGGTCGGGGCGGCCGCCCTCGGCATGCGGGCTGCAGACCATGCCGCCGACCTGCCCCGCGCCCACCGTGAGCGGGCCGCGCTGGCGGAACAGCCACTGCGCGCCCATCGCGGCCAGCGCGAGCGGGTTGCGCACCTGGTCGTTCAGCGACATGCGCTTCTTGAGCTTGACGATCACCCGCGCCTGGTAGTGGTCCTGCAGGTTCTCGCCGACCTGCGGCGCATCGGCCTGCACCGCGATGCCATGGGTGCGCAGCAGGCCGGCCGGCCCCACGCCCGACAGCTGCAGCAGTTGCGGCGACTGCAGCGCGCCCGCGGCCAGCAGCACCTCGGCATCCGCGCGGGCGCTGCGCGGTCCGCCGTCCTGCAGCCATTCCACGCCGACCGCGCGGCCCTGCTCGATCAGCACCCGCGTCACATGCACGCCCGTCAGCACCGTGAGGTTGGGCCGTGCGCGCACCGGGGCCAGGAAGGCCGTGGCCGCATCGCAGCGCCAGTGGCCGCGCAGCGTCAGCTGGTAGGCGCCCAGGCCCTCGGTGCGCGCGCCGTTGAAGTCCGGGTTGCGGCCGTGGCCGGCCTGCACGCCCGCTTCGATCCAGGCGGCGCAGTAGGGATGTTCGTTGCGCAGGTCCGAGACGCACAGTTCGCCCGAGGCGCCGTGGTATTCGCTCTCGCCGCCCTGGTAGCGCTCGGACTTCTTGAAGTACGGCAGCACCTCGCGAAAGCTCCAGCCCTCGGCGCCGGCCACGGCGGACCAGTCGTCGAAGTCGGCATGCTGGCCGCGGATGTACAGCAGGCCGTTGATCGCGCTGGAGCCTCCCAGCACCTTGCCGCGCGGCCACACGATGGCGCGGTGGCCCGTGGCCTGCTGCGGCTCCACGGCAAACTGCCATGAATAGCGCGGGTCGTAGATGGTGCGGAAGTAGCCGATCGGCATGCGCAGCCAGAAGGCGCCGCCCTCCCCGCCCGCCTCGAGCACCAGCACGCGGCAGCGCGCATCGGCGCTCAGGCGGTTGGCCAGCACGCAACCGGCCGAACCGGCGCCGACGATGATGTAGTCGTAGCCGCCGGCGCCCGCCGTCATGCCTTGACGGCCTCCAGGAAGGGCTTGGCGTCGAAGTACTGCTCGGCCTTCAGCGCACCCTGGATGTTGGCGTTGGCAACGAAGAAGTCCGTCACCTGCTGCAGCCACTTGGTGACCGTGCCGTCCTGGTAGCGCGTGCGCCATTCGGCGTTGGTGTAGTACTTGGAGGCCTTGAACTGCTCCTTGAAGTCCGCGAGCGGCACCTCCTTGTACTGGGTCTTCTGCAGCATCTCGGCCGCGGCGTCTGGCTTGCCGGTGACCACGTCGTTGACCTCGGCCCATGCGGCGATCAGCCTGGCGACGACGGCGCGGTTCTTGTCGTAGTAGTCGTTGCGCGCGGCCCAGCCGCCCATGATGGCGGCCTCGGGGAAGAAGGCCGAGGCATCGATCAGCTTGCGCGCGCCCGGCAGCTTCTGGCGGATCACCGAATCGAAGGGCACCCACAGCGCCACCGCCGGCACCGCGCCGGAGATGAAGGAGGTGACGGCCTCGGTCATGCGCTGGTTGACCAGCCGCACGTCCTTGGCCGGGTCCAGCTGGGCCGAGCGCAGCGCGCGGTCCAGGAACACGTGCGCCGTGGTGCCCGTGGTGGTGGAGATCTGCTTGCCCTTGAGATCGGCCACCGTCTTGATGCCGGCGTCCTCGCGCACCCACAGCTGGGCCGTCGCGTACTCGATGTTGTTCATCAGGAACACCTTGCCCTGGCCGCGCGCCGGAAAGTTGGACACCACGGCGCCGGTGGACAGCATGTCCAGGCTGCCGCCGATCATGGCCTGGAACAGCTCCAGGCCGGTGGTGAACTGGATCATCTCCAGCTCGAGCCCCTGCTTCGCAAAGGCGCCGCTCTCCTGCCCGATCCAGATGTGGCCGTCCACGGCCGGGGTGTGCAGGTAGCCCACCTTGACCTTGGTCCGCGCCTGGGCGAAGGCCGGCATGCCGCCGGCCAGTGCGGCCGCGCCGGCGGCGGCGGCCTGGATCAGTTGTCTGCGTCGAAGGGCCATGGTGTGTCTCCTGTGGCGGGGTGGTGAAAGCGGCAATGGGAGCGATTGGCTAGTCCGACATGCGTACGACCTGCCGTGCCTGCGCGGCGTATTCCTGCATGACGAGCTCGCGGATGTGGGCCCGCAGTTCGGCGAAGCGCGGATCCTCGTGCAGGTTCTCCGCGCGCGGGTAGCCGAAGGGAATGTCGATCACGGTGCGGATGCGCGCCGGCCGCGCGGTGACCACGACGATGCGCGACGACAGGTAGATCGCCTCCTCCACCGAGTGCGTGATCAGCATCACGGTCTTGCCGTCGCTCTGCAGCACCTGCAGCAGCAGGTCCTGCATGGCCGAGCGGGTCTGCGCATCGAGCGCGCCGAAGGGCTCGTCCATCAGCAGGAACTCCGGCCGCACCGCGTAGGCCCGCGCGATCGCCAGCCGCTGGCGCATGCCGCCCGACAGGTGCTTCGGAAAATGCCTGGCGAAGTCCGAGAGCCCCATCAGCAACATGTAGCGCTGCACGATCTCCTCGC
>Ga0307408_100003205_pt1 | contig 11258 bp, 9 predicted proteins | sample 322Cmetagenome_FD_202116 | JGI IMG/M metagenome (GOLD analysis project Ga0307408, IMG submission 202116) | Maize rhizosphere microbial communities from greenhouse at UC Davis, California, United States - 322HYB-C-3 | ecosystem: Host-associated > Plants > Roots > Rhizosphere > Soil | place: USA... | reverse complement strand
AAGTTAATGGAATCAGGGAGAGTCACTTCATGAATTCGATGCCGAAGGGCAACGGACAGGCGACCACACGTTTGATTCTCGTTGTTGAGGATGACCCGACCATCCTGGAGTTTCTCTGTGAAATCCTGGAGGACGAAGGTTTTGTCGTCGAGCCTCGGGAAAGCGCCGATTCGGCGTTGACCTTTCTTGAGGAAAGCGCCGACTACGTGGACCTGCTACTCACCGACATCACCATGCCCGGGGCAATGGACGGAGCGGACCTGGCGAACCTGACCGGGGATCGCTGGCCGCAGATTCCGCTGCTGATCATGTCCGGCTACGAGACCCCGGAAAGCGCCGGGATCAAGCATCACGCCTCGTTCATCGCCAAGCCGTGGGCGCTGGGGCAGATGCTGGATCTGGTGGAGAGCACGGTGAAAAGCCATTCAGTGCACTGACTCAGGGCGACAGGGCAGGAACCGTCCGCGCAGGTTTGGGTTGCCAAGCGGCGGTTGCTGCGATGACAATGCGATTCATTATCAGTCGCGAATTATTCCATTGTCATGTCCGCCAACGATCTGTTCTTACGCAGTGCCGTCAACGATTTGTATTGCGACCATCACGGCTGGCTTCAAGGCTGGTTGCGCAAGCGCCTTGGTAACACGTTCGATGCGGCTGATCTGGCCCAGGATACGTTCGTTCGCGTGATCAAGGCGCGCTCGGCCCTGGATATACGCGAGCCGCGGCCCTATCTGTCGATGATCGCCAAAGGCTTGCTGGTTGATCTTTTTCGCCGCCGCTCCCTTGAGCAATCGTACCTGGATGCGCTGGCCGCCATGCCTGAACGGCAGCAGCCGTCGCTGGAAGAGCAGGCGATTCTGTTCCAGGCCCTCATGGAAATCGATCGACTGCTTCAAGGGCTGGGACCGCGGGTCAAGCAGGTGTTCATCCTGTCGCAATTCAACGGCCTGACGTACCCGCAGATCGCCGAGCGCCTGGGTGTCAGCGTGCGCACGGTCAATAACCATATGGCCAAGGCCATGGAACACTGCTGCCTGATGCAGATCCAGTTGCAGCTTGCATGAGCCTGTCGCCCGAGCAACTACAAGCCATTCGTGCCGCGGCGCAATGGTACGCCCGGCTGCACTCCGGTATCGCGGCGGACGCGGATCGGGCCGGATGGCGGGCCTGGTTGGCCGCGGATCCGTTGCATGATCAGGCGTGGCAACGCATGGCGGCGGTGTCTGAACAAATGGCCAGCGTGCCGGGCGCATTGGCCGCTCCCACCTTGAGCGAACCTCTTGGCCGTTCGCGACGGCAAGTGTTGCGAAGCGCCTTGCTGCTCACGACCACCGGTTGCCTGGGGTGGTGGGGCTGGCGAAGCGAGACCGCGCAGAACTTGCGTTGCGATTACCGGACCGGCATCGGCGAGCGGCGGGCGTACCAATTGGCGGACGGCAGCACCGTACTGCTCAACACCGACACGTCGATCGACGTTCGTTTCGATGGCAAACAACGCGTTATACGGCTGCTGTGGGGCGAGATTATCGTCACGACTGCAGTCGATCCTTCGCAGCGCCCCTTCAAGGTCGTCACAGAGCAAGTCGAAGTGTTGGCCTTGGGAACCCGTTTTATCGTCCGCGCCCAGGCCCAGCGTGGCGAGGTGGCAGTGCTTGAAAAGGCCGTCGAGGTCAGTTTGCGCAGTGGCGGACCCGCGATGCGGGTCGATGCCGGCAACCAGCTGGATTTCAGCGACCAGGCGCTGGGCAGGCCAAGGGCCAACGACGTGTCGGTCGGCGCCTGGCAACAAGGCAGCATCATTGCCATCGACCGTCGATTGGATGCCTTGTTGGCAGAGCTGTCGCGCTATCGCGTGGGGATACTGCGTTGCGACCCGGCTATCGGCGATTCGAAAGTTTCAGGCGTTTTTCCCATCGACAATACCGACCTTGCCCTTGCGGCGCTGGAAAGCGGTTTCTCATTGCGGGTGACTCGATACAGCCGGTTCTGGGTTCAGGTGTCACATAGCGGATAGCCCCGATCCCCCCGCATCATTCAATAAAAAATGTTTTGCACTTTTTGTCTGCATCGTTCGGCTCATCCCTCAGTGAATTTCTTGACTGTGGGGAGGGGACGCATGTCTCGCGTGAACGCGCCAGGTCGTCTGGCGATTGCAATGAAAATCGGATTGTTGGCTGTTACGTCCTCCAGTGCCTGGATGGTGCAGGCGAGCACTACTCCAGGAGCTTCGGGCCAGCAACGCTCGGTGCAGGCTTACACTATTGGCGCTGGCACCCTCATGGATGTGTTGACGCGCTTCGCCAGCCAGGCTGGTGTTGCAATCTCGTTCGATGCCGCTCAACTCCAGGGCTTACAGTCGCCAGGCTTGAACGGTTCCTTTGGCGTGGCCGACGGCTTCGCTCGCATCCTGGGCGATAGCGGCCTGCAAGCCGAGCCCCAGGCCAGCGGGACCTATCGGCTTCGGGCTGCGCCTTCTCGCGGTTCGACCATGGAATTGGGCACCACCACCATCGACGGACAACTGCTCACGGCGACCACCGAAGATAGCGGCTCCTACACCACCGGAGCGGTCACCATCGGCAAAGGCGAACACACGCTGCGCGAGACGCCGCAATCGGTCACGGTAATCACCCGCAAGATGCTCGACGACCAGAACCTGAACACCATCGATCAGGTCATGGAAAAAACGCCCGGCATCACCGTCTACGATTCGACCATGGGCGGCAAGTATTTCTATTCCCGCGGGTTCCGGATGTCGGGCCAATACCAGTACGACGGTGTTCCGCTGGACATGGGCAACAGCTATGTCCAGGCCGACAGCTTCAGCAGTGACATGGCCTATTACGACCGGGTCGAAGTCCTGCGCGGCGCCGCCGGGATGATGAAGGGTTCCGGTGGTACTTCAGGTGGCGTCAATTTCGTTCGCAAGCGCGGCCAGGCCACGCCCCAGACTGAACTCAGCCTCTCGGGTGGCACTTGGGACAACTACCGCGGGCAAGTCGATACAGGCGGCCCCCTGAACGACGCCGGCACTGTGCGGGGCAGGGCGGTGATCGCCGAGCAGAGCCGGCATTACTTCTACGACGATGCCCAGCGCAAGGATCAGGTCTACTACGGCGCCCTGGACGTTGACCTGACGCCCGACACGACGCTCGGCCTGGGCGTGGCCTATGAGGACGTCGATGCGAGCCCGTGCTGGGGTGGGCTTCCACGCTACAGGGATGGCAGCGATTTGAAACTCAGTCGTTCCACGTGCCTGGACCCGTCGTGGAATACCTGGCGCAGCCAGCGGACCACAGTGTTCGGCGACCTGCGGCATCAGCTCAACGACGACTGGGCCGTGAAGGTCGCGGGGGTCTATACGAAAAATACCCAGGACATCAAATACGCGTTTGCATCAGGCTCGGTGGCACCCGGTTCCTCGACCACCAATCTGCTCGGCAGCATGTACGACTATGATCAGGTCGATTACGGTCTCGACGCCTACCTGGACGGCAAGTTCGACGCCTTCGGCCAGCGTCATGAGCTGATCTTCGGCGTCAATGCCAGTCGTTCGGACAAAGACGACTTCTACTCGGTCGCCTTGTTGCCACAGAAGCAGGATGTGTTCGATCCGGACCGGCACATTCCCGAGCCGGACGACAGCTACTTCATCGAAAACTCGACGCGAGGTGGTCCGGTCAAGACAGTCACCGAGCAGCACGGCGTGTATTCGACGCTGCGCCTGAAGTTGGCGGACCCGTTGACCTTCGTAGTGGGAAGCCGGGTGAGCTGGTACAGCTCCAAGAGTGACTCGGTATTTCTCACGGGCGGTACGGAACACGCCAGGAGCACCGAGACCGGCCAGGTCACGCCGTTTGCCGGCGTGTTGCTGGACCTCAACGAACACCTGACCGCGTACGCCAGTTACTCGGACATCTTCACGCCCCAAGGCAATTACCGTTCGCAAAGCGGTTCGGCGCTCAAGCCGTTGATGGGCGAGAGTTATGAATTGGGGATCAAGGGCGAATGGTTCGAGGGCCGCTTGAACACCGCTTTCAACCTGTTCCGCACGGTGCAGAAAGACCAGGCCCAGACCGACTACAACTCAAGCTGTGCGTCGTCGGATGGCTACTGCTACGAGAACGCCGGCAAGGTCCGCGCCCAGGGTTTCGAAGCCGAGATCAGCGGTGAGGTTATCGAGCGCCTGCAACTGCTGGCCGGCTACACCTACACCCAGACCAAGACGCTCGACGATATTGACGCCAGCCTCAACGGTGGTTCGTTCAACAGCTACGTGCCGCGCCATGTGCTACGCCTGTGGGGCGACTACGCCCTCGGCGGGGCATTGGAACGGTTCAGTGTCGGCGCCGGGGTCAATGCCCAAAGCGATAACTTCCGCGTATCGCCGGTCAGCGGCGAGAAGATCACCCAGGCCGGTTATGCCGTGTGGAACGGTCGCGTTGGCTACCGCATCGATGACACCTGGTCAGTGGCGCTCAACGGCAACAACCTGTTCGACAAGCGTTACTACACCACCATCGGGACGGAGAGCTTCGGTAACTATTACGGTGAACCCCGCAACTTCACCGCGACGGTAAAGGCACGCTTTTGAAGCCTGTGGCGAGGGACGTTCATTCCCTCGCCACACTCGGGTTCAGTTAGTGTCCAGATCCACGTTCCGCGTTTCCCGCAGGCAGATCATGCCGACCACCAGGCTCACGCCGGTAATCACCACCGGGTACCACAGCCCGTAGAAGATATCCCCGGTGTAGACCACCAGGGCAAACGATACCGTGGGCAGGAAACCGCCGAACCAGCCATTGCCGATGTGGTAGGGCAGGGACATGGAGGTGTAGCGGATCCGGGTCGGGAACAGCTCGACCATCAGCGCCGCCAGCGGGCCGTAGCACATGGCCGAGATGATGATCAGCGCGACGATGAGTGCGACGATCATCGGCCGATTGATCTGCTGGGCATCGGCTTTTTGCGGATAGCCCGCCAAGGTCACTGCGCCGCGCAGGGCGGCCTCGTCGTAGCCTTCGAGTTTCACGTCGCCGACATTCACTTGCACCGGGCTGCCGGCCGGTGCGGCGACGCTGCTGTAGGGCAGGCCTTGCTTGACCAGGAAAGTCTTGACCTTGTCGCACGGGCTGTCGAAACGCGCCTTGCCCACCGGATCGAACTGGAAGGTGCAGGTGGCCGGGTCGGCGATCACGCTGATCGGCGCCTGGCGGCTGGCCTGGTCGATGGCCGGGTTGGCGTAGTGGGCGAGGGTCTTGAAGATCGGGAAGTACAGGGCGGTCGCCAGCAGCAGGCCGATCATCAATACCGGTTTGCGCCCGACCTTATCCGACAGCCAACCGAAAAAGATGAAGAACGGTGCGCCGATCACCACGCTGACAATCAGTAGGCTGTTGGCCAGGGCCGGGTCCATCTTGAGGAATTGGGTGAGAAAGAACAGCACGTAGAACTGCGCGGCGTAGAACGTCACCGCTTGCCCGGCGTTGATGCTGAACAGGGCGATCAGCACCACCTTCAGGTTTTCCCATTTGCCGAACGATTCGCGGATCGGTGCCTTGCAGCACTTGCCTTCTTCTTTCATTTTCAGGAAGGCCGGCGACTCGTGCAGGCTCAGGCGAATCCAGGTGGAAATGCCCAGCAGCAGGATCGACAGCAGGAACGGGATGCGCCAGCCCCAGACCTCGAATTGATCGCCGGTGAAGTAGCGGCAACCGAGGACCACCAGCAGCGACAGCAACAGCCCGAGGGTCGCGGTGGACTGAATCCAACTGGTGTGGAAACCGCGCTTGCCGATGGGTGCGTGCTCGGCGACGTAAGTCGCCGCGCCGCCGTATTCGCCGCCCAGGGCCAGGCCCTGGAGCATGCGCAGCACCACCAGGATGATCGGCGCGGCGATGCCGATGCTGGCGTAGTTGGGCAGCAGGCCGACGCAGAACGTGGCCAGGCCCATGAGCACGATGGTCGCCAGGAAGGTGTACTTGCGGCCGATCATGTCCCCCAGCCGCCCGAACACCAGCGCACCGAACGGCCGTACGATGAAGCCGGCGGCGAAGGCCATCAGGGCGAAAATGAACGCGGTGGTGTCGTTCACCCCGGCGAAGAACTGTTTGCTGATCACCGCCGCGAGGGCGCCGTAGAGGAAAAAGTCGTACCACTCGAACACCGTCCCGAGGGACGAGGCGAAGATGACTTTCTGGGTTTCCTGGCTGGTGCCGGCGCTGCGCGTGGCTTCCAGGGGCTGAACATGTTCAGACATAGCGGTATCCCTCACAGTGATTGTTTTTGTTGTTCCACTGCGACGCCGGGTGAGGCGTCTCCTGATTTGATACGTTCCTTTTGCTTACGCATTTCTCCTTGTGGGAGCGGGCTTGCTCGCGAAGGCGGTGTGCCAGTCGACATCATCGTTGGCTGATACACCACCTTCGCGAGCAAGCCCGCTCCCACAGGGGGCACTGCTGTTTTCAGACCGTGGCCGGCTCCTTTTGGCTCGTGATGCTTACGGTGACCGGTTCGAGCATCATCCGCGCCGCCTTCTCGGCAATCATCAACGTTGGCGAGCAGGTGTTGCCCGAGGTGATTCGCGGCATGATCGAGGCATCGGCGATGCGCAGGCCCTTGATGCCGTGCACGCGCAGTTGCGCATCCACCACTGCGTCGCCGTCCTGGCCCATGCGACACGTGCCCACCGGATGGAAAATCGTCGTGCCGATGCGGGCGGCGGCCTGGTGCAGTTCCTCTTCGGTTTGCAGGCTCGGGCCGGGCAGGTATTCCACTGGCTTGAAGGCACCGAGGGCCGGGGAGGCGACGATCCGTCGGGTCAGGCGGATGGCGTCGGCGGCGACCCGCAGGTCTTCGGGATGGTCCAGGTAATTGGGTTGGATCAGCGGCGCTTCACTCGGATCGGCCGAACGAATGTCCACCCGGCCGCGACTCATCGGGCGCAAATCACACACCGACGCGGTGAACGCCGGGAAGCTGTGCAACGGTTCGCCGAAGCGTTCCAGGGACAACGGTTGCACGTGGTATTCGAGGTTGGCCGAGGTCTGTTCCGGCCCCGAGCGGGCGAACGCGCCGAGTTGGCTGGGGGCCATGGACAGCGGGCCGCTGCGGTCATACAGGTAACGCAGGCCCATGCCCATCTTGCCCCACAGCGTGCCGGCGATCTGGTTCAGGGTGCGGGCGTTTTCCAGTTGATAGATCAGCCGCAGTTGCAGGTGATCCTGCAGGTTGCCGCCCACGCCAGGCAATTCGTGCACGACGCCGATCCCCAGGCGTTGCAGCAGGCTGCGCGGGCCGATCCCGGAGCGCTGCAAGATGCCCGGCGAACCGACCGCCCCGGCGCACAGGACGATTTCCTTGCGGGCCTTGAAGGTCATGTTCTTGCTTTGCCAACGAGCGCTCACGGCTTGGGCGCGGTCATCGCGCAACAAAACGCGGTCGACTTCGACCTCGGTCAATACCGTCAGGTTGGGGCGATTGCGAATCGGCTTGAGGAAGGCCTTGGCCGCATTCCAGCGCACCCCGGCCTTCTGGTTGACCTGGAAGTAGCCACACCCTTCGTTGTCACCGCCATTGAAATCCTCAACGTTGCGGATGCCGCTCTGTTCGGCGGCGGTGCGGAACGCGTCGAGAATCGGCCATGACAGGCGCTGGCGTTCGACTCGCCATTCGCCGGCCGCGCCGTGGATTTCGGAATCGCCCGCGAAGTGGTTTTCGCTTTGCCTGAACAGTGGCAGCACATCTTTCCAGGCCCAGCCAGGGTTGCCTTCGGCGGCCCAGCCATCGTAGTCCGCGGCCTGGCCACGCATGTAGATCATGCCGTTGATTGATGAACAGCCGCCCAGGACCTTACCGCGCGGATAGCTCAGGGCGCGTCCTTGTAGGCCCGGTTGGGCTTCGGTCTTGAAGCACCAGTCGGTGCGTGGGTTGCCGATGCAGAACAGGTAGCCGACCGGAATGTGAATCCACGGATAGTTATCGCGCCCGCCGGCTTCGAGCAGCAGCACCCGGTGTTGCGGGTTGGCCGAAAGCCGATTGGCCAGCAAGCACCCGGCAGGGCCGGCACCCACGATCACGTAATCGTATTCATCGACGACAGGTTGCATTCGCGACCTCGTTTATTGTTTTTGTGGCATCCATCCTAGTTGTTAGTTTTCGTCAAAAGAATGTTAGTTTTTGCGCAGCCGCTGTGCGTTTATAAACAGTCCTGCCTTCAGGCCCACCCAAGGATCGCCCCCATGTTCGACTGGAATGACTTGCGTTATTTCCTGGAGCTGCAACGCAGCGGGCGTTTGTTGACGGCTGCACGGCGCCTGAACACCACTCACGCCACGGTGGCGCGGCACATCGAGGCCATCGAGAAAAGCCTCGGCACCGCGCTGTTCGTCCAGCATGCCCAGGGCTACGAGTTGACCCCGGCCGGCGAGACGTTGCTCAAGCATGCCGAAGCCATGGAGAACGTGGCATTGCTGGCCCAGGAGGACATCACCCAATCCAGCGCACCCTTGGGCAAGATCCGCCTGGGGGTGACGGAAGGGCTTGGCATCATGTTCCTGGCCAGTCGCATGGACGGGTTGTTCCAGCGTTATCCGGGGCTGGAGGTGGAACTGGTGGCGGTGCCGCGCTTCGTCAGCATCCTCAACCGCGAGGCGGAAATCAGCATCCACCTCGAACGCCCGGCGGCCGACCTGTTGGTGACGCGCAAGCTCACCGACTACAGCCTGGCGCTCTATGCCAGCCAGGCCTACCTGGATCGCTCGCCGCCCTTGCGCAGCCGCGAGGACTTGGCCCGACACGCCTGGATCGGCTACGTCGACGACCTGTTGTTCAGCCAGGAACTGATGTTTCTCAACAGCTTTTGCCGCAAGCCTCGGGTGGTGTTCCACAGCACCAGCGTGATCGCCCAGCAACAGGCTGCGCGCTCGGGCCTGGGGATTGCTGTGTTGCCGTGCTACATGGCCAGCGGCGACCCGACGCTGTTGCCGCTGTTGCCGGACGAAACCATCCGCCGCAGCTACTGGATCAGCACCCGCCGCGAACTGCACAAGTCCGTACGGTTGCGCGTGCTGTGGGATTACGTGGTGCAGTTGTGCGAGCGCGAGCAGAGGTTGCTGTTGCCCTGAGCATTGCCCGGTGGCGAGGGTGTCCGCTCAAGTCCGATTTATGGCCCGCAATGACCTCAAGCCAAAACACCGGGGTGCCTTAGTGTGGAAGCAGCCAGACCCACAATAAGAAAGCGCCGCGAGAGGGCCCTATGCGGTTACCTAGGTTTTCGCTGCACCCTGCCATTTCCATCGTGTTACTCACCCTGTTGGCAGGTTGCGATGACGCACCCACGCCACCCACGCCCACCGCGATCACGGCCATGCCCAGCGATGCGTCGCTGGCTCGGATCTACGACAGCAGTTGCAAGCTCTGTCACGCCAATCCCGCCGCCGGAGCGCCGTTGACCGGCGATACCAATGCCTGGGCCCCGCGCCTGGCACAGGGCGCCGAGACTCTGCTCGATCATGCGATCAACGGCTACAACGGCATGCCGCCGATGGGCCTGTGCATGCACTGTTCCGAGGAGCAGTTCCTGGCCCTGATTGCCTTCATGTCCGGACAACGATTCCAATAATCCAACAAGGGGTTTTCCGGCATGACCATGGATTACTCGCGACGTCGATTGCTGCAACAGGCCGGCGTTGTCGCGGCCCTCACTGCGCTGGGCAGCCAGGGCGCCCTGGCCGAACTGATGCGCGCCCCGCGACTGATTCCATGGCGCAATTGGTCGGGCGCGCAAAGTTGCCTGCCTGCCGCGCGCCTCGCCCCTCAGGATATGGATGAACTGGTGCAGGTGGTGCGCCGCGCCGAAGGCCGGATCCGCCCGGTGGGTTCCGGCCATTCCTTCAGCGCCTTGGTGCCCACGGATGGGACCTTGCTCTCCTTGAGTTTTTTCAGCGGCTTGCTGGATCACGACGCGGCCACCCTGCAGGCCGAATTCGGCGGTGGCACGCCGATGTCGCGCATGGGCACGGCGCTTCAAGCCATTGGCCAGGCGCTGCCGAACATGGCCGATGTCGACTACCAGACGCTGGCCGGTGCCATCGCCACCTCGACCCATGGCACGGGTAAGGCGTTCGGTTCCTATTCGTCCCAAGTCGTCGGCCTGCAACTGGTCACGGCCAATGGCGAGGTGCTCGATTGCGATGCCCGGCAGCATCCCGAAGTGCTCAGTGCCGGCCGGGTCTCCCTGGGCGCCTTGGGACTGATAACCCGCGTGCGCCTGCAAAACCGCGCGGCCTATCGATTGCGCGAGCACCAATGGGTGGCGAAAACCGAGGAGTTGCTCGAGGACGTGGACACCAACACCCGGGACAACCAGCATTGGGAAATGCAGGTCGTCACCCATTCCAACTATGCGCTGTCGATCACTCTGAACGAAACCACCGACGCCGCCACGCCGCCGATCAGTCCCGAGGAGGAGGGCGGCAACGAGTTCGTCAGCGTGATTGAAAACCTCGACAAGTACGGCAGCGATTTCCCGGCGACTCGCCGAGCCTTGCTCAACAGCCTGCGCTGGGTGGCCGATTTCGATGACCGGGTCGGCGACTCCCATGACATCTACGCCAACGCCCGCACCGTGCGCTTCAACGAAATGGAGTACTCGGTGCCGGCTGACCAGGGCCCGGCATGCCTGCGGGAAATCCTCGCGCTGATCCGCGACAAGAACCTGCGCACCTGGTTTCCCATCGAGTACCGCTACGTGAAGGCCGATGACATCCCCTTGAGCATGTTCGAGGGGCGGGACAGCTGCGCCATCTCCGTGCACCAGCATTACCAGATGGATCACCACAACTTCTTCGCGGCCATCGAACCGATTTTCTGGAAATACCAGGGGCGCCCGCATTGGGGCAAGTTGCACTCGCTCAACGCCAGGACGCTACAAGCGTTGTATCCCCGCTGGGAGGAGTTCGCCCGAGTGCGCCAGGCCCTGGACCCGGGCGGCAAGTTTCTCAATGGGCATCTTTCGACGATCCTGGGGGTGAGCTGATGGGTTTCAATCGTCGTCGCTTCCTGGCGGGAACGCTGGGCGCCGGGGTGTTGTTGGCGGGTGTCGGTGCCTGGTTGCGACCGCAGGACCGAGGCGCGCCGTACAGCGAATATTTTCGCCAGCTCAACCGTGAGCTCAAGGCCCATGGCCCGATGCGCCCGGTGATGCTCATCGACCTGGATCGACTCGACCACAACATCGACGTGGTGAAGGCCTCCGT
>Ga0307408_100003204_pt1 | contig 11260 bp, 5 predicted proteins | sample 322Cmetagenome_FD_202116 | JGI IMG/M metagenome (GOLD analysis project Ga0307408, IMG submission 202116) | Maize rhizosphere microbial communities from greenhouse at UC Davis, California, United States - 322HYB-C-3 | ecosystem: Host-associated > Plants > Roots > Rhizosphere > Soil | place: USA... | reverse complement strand
CAAGATCTTACTATATGGCAGGGAGCATGCGTAACTATGAAATTTGGGGTTCTGACAACCCACCTGCTGATGGTAGTTGGAACAACTGGGTGAAATTAGGAGAATATGAGGCAATAAAACCTTCAGGAAGTCCCTATGGAACTCAAACAGCAGAAGATGTCACTACGGCTGCTGCTGGCTGGAGCAGAGAATTCAGAGTTGATGTTCCGAAGTTAAGGTACCTGAGAATAAAATGTAATAAAAATTGGATGGGAACTTATTTTCAGTTGATTGCTGAAGTTCAGGTTTACGGTGATCCAAGGTAGAAAGAAGTAAAATTAACAAATACGTTGATTAAAACGTTTAAAAATGAAAACAAAACCATACATACAAATCGTAAGTAGTCTTACTTTGATTTTCGCTATTTTATTCTCCTCTTGCTCCAAAATGAATGAGTATGAGAAATATTTACAGGGTACAAGTGCTTACACCCAGAAAATTGATTCTGTGAAAGTTTACTCAGGGCGAAACAGGGTTATGATTACAGGCCTTTTTACTTCAGACCCTAAAATTGCCGAAACCAGGGTCTTTTGGAATAATGGAAAAGACTCAGTAAGTATTCCTGTGGTTAGAGCAAACGCTATCGATACATTTAAAACAATCATTAATAATTTGGAAGAACAAGTGCATAATTTCACAATTATAACTTATAATAAAAGTGGCGTAAAATCAGTGCCCGTAAGAGTTATAGGTGAGGCATTTGGAAGCCGTTATCAATCATCTTTAGCAAACCGGCCTGTAACTCAGAGTTTAATTGATGCTTCAAATAGTATTACTACAAAATGGGGAAAGATGGATCTTTTGAGTGGCGCCTTCGCAATACAAACGGTTTTCGACAATAGCCTGGATGTGGAGAACAAAAAAATGTACTCTGTAAAGGCCGATACATCTATTTTTAAAAATGTCAAAGCTGGAACTGGCTTTAAATATCGTACGTTGTTCCTACCAAATCCAACCAGTATCGATACGTTCTATACTCAGTTTCAAGAAGTGAGGCCCTATAGAGATGTAACCAGCCTTTATTTAAGTAACACCGGCCCTTTTACCAGAGCTACTTTGAGTGGCAGATTTGGAACCCTTGCCGCTCCCTGGGTTACAAACGCAGCAGCAAAAAACAAGGGTGGTGTAAACGGTGGTTATACTAGTGATGACGGTGGTGCTATTAATTGGGAAACTTATGGTAACACCCCTGTTATAGATGGGATACTGTATCAGGCAACATCTATGCCGCTACCGGCAGGAAATTATACTGTTTCATTTGACGAGTATTCGGAGATTCAAACTAATTCTTCTGTTTATTGTGTAGCCGCAGCGGGTGGAAACGGTATACCTATCCTTGCTAATCTTTCTACTGCATTAGGTTACCGGGCTCTTTATAATGGTGCCGTTATTGGTACTGCCGCTCCAAATCTTAGCGACACAAGAACTTTCAATTTCACGCTTGCAACTTCACAAGTTGTTTCAATTGGATTTTTAGGAAATGTGGCCTCAGCGCCCAGAGGTAATTATTTTCGGGTAAAAAATATAAAGTTATTTAGTAATAATTAAATTTTCTTGATCGCAGAACGAGTAAGCCAACAGAAGTGGACTTACTCGTTTACTATTAAAACTAATGCCGTCACATTGGCAGAACTCAAATACAACTAGAGAAGCCTTCAAATAACGCATTGAAAAAACTGCGGAGCCTTTTGAATTAGAATACGCTATGCTATAGATAAATCGTTGGCAGGATTCTGGTCAGAGTTTTTAAAAGTTAGGTATTTAAAGATTAAGGAAATATCAAAAAGTCTTCTGGCAATTCCTTTCATCCTCATAAAGCACCGCTGCGTTTCATTGCAAGTGATAGTTTTAAGTTATTCTGACTCCCGTTTTCTAAGGGAGCCCTTCGCTTAAAAAAAACAGAAAGCCTCCAACCAGCGTCAGGATTTTTAAAGCTGTATACTTTTGCAAATGGATCGGTATTTTCTTGATTTTCTACTTAATTGTTACATTAGTATTAATTATAGCCCAATTTCAAACAAACAATTCTTTATTTGTTAGTGGCAAACAGATGATGTTTTTATTTTAACCTGCAATGTTTTCGAATAGTATGAGGCCCGATGAAAGGGATTTATTGCGCAGTGCCAGTACTGGAGACCGCGATGCATTCGCAATTCTTTATAAGGCTCATCTTAGTAACTTATACCGTTACATATACCTTATCTGTAAGTCCAAAGAAATTAGCGATGATATTGCTCAAAACGTTTTTGTTAAGATATGGGAAAACAGAGAGGCCTTAGTCCACGTCATCTCCTTTAAGTCGTATTTATATCGTTTGGCAAAAAATGCCCTTTTCGATTATTTAAGAAGAAGCCGCCTGGAAGTAAAGGTTGCAGAAATATTAAGACCCGTTTCAGAAGAAAGCCCAATAACTGCCGACTCAAAGGCAATTTATAATGAGTATTCTAAAATTATAAAAGATGCAATTGAGCTTCTTCCTCCTAAAAGAAAAGAAATCGTTGAGCTTCGTACCCAACAGGACCTTAGCCTGGATGAGATCGCACTTAAATTGGGCATCTCGAAACCTGTGGTAAAAAAACAACTTTATTCCGGATTAGACTTTATCCGTAAGTACATTCAAAAATACGGCGAGCTCAGTACCGCATTTCTTATCTACATCTATAATCAGAGTTAAAATTCAGGTATTTCAAAAAAAACTAAATAGCGAGGGGTTCTTTTGATCCGCCCAATCGTCTTATACACATATGGACGATAAAGAGCTGCATGATTTTCTGGAAAAGTATGCTAAAAAGGAGCATACAGAAGAGGATCACGAATTTTTTGTTAAATGGCTTCAGTCTGCGCCCGAAAAGCAGGCAGAAAAAATATTGGAAAAATATACCCAGTATTTTGAGGGCCTTCCTGAAGATAAGGCTGAACTTCGTCTTGATTTAATAGGCAAGATAGAAGCAAGCCTTGACGAATTGGAACAAGATACTATTGAACCGATTAAGCTTTGGGCAAGATTCAGAAAGGCCATTGCAATCGCAGCTTCCTTCCTTTTGATATCGGTGTTGGGTATTTACTTCTGGCAAAACAGTACAAGCCAACAGGCAGTGATAGTTAAAACTAACCGAAACGAACCTATTATCAAGCCTGGAAGTAACAAGGCGGTACTAAGTCTTGCCGATGGAACACAAATAACTTTATCAGATGTCCCGATCGGGACGATTTCAAACATCGAAGGCCTGACAATCAGCAAAGTTAAAGAAGGTGAATTGTTGATAAAAGTAACTTCCACGGATCAAGGAACCGATCATCTGAATACAATTACGACACCATTAGGAGGACAATACAGTGTAGTATTGCCGGATGGCAGTCATGTCTGGTTAAATGCCGCTTCCTCCCTAAAATTTCCGTCAGCATTTAAAAAGAGCGAAAGGATAGTCGAGCTATCCGGCGAAGGCTATTTCGAGATTGCCCATATTAATTCTTCGCAAAAAAAGGCGCTGCCATTTAAAGTTATGGTGAATAACTCTATGGTTGAAGTGTTGGGAACGCATTTTAACATTATGGCTTACCAAGACGAAGAAAGTACAAATACCACCTTATTGGAAGGTTCGGTAAGGGTAGTTTCCGGAAGTGAAAGCCGCTTGATAAGCCCTGGCCAGCAAGCAAGAGTAAGCTCCAATATCCAGGTTTATAAGGTTGATGCAAATCAGGCAGTAGCCTGGAAAAGTGGCAATTTTAATTTTTCGCATGAAAACATCAGAAGCATCATGAGAAAAATAGCCAGGTGGTATAATGTAAGCATTGAATATAGAGGGGCAATTACTAAAGAAGGGTTTGTAGGAACAATGCCTCGCTCGGAAAGCATAGAAGACGTATTAAATACGCTAGAATTAACCGGAACTGTTCACTTTAAAATTGAGGGAAGGAGGATAATCGTTATGCCTTAAGAGTTTACAAGCTTACTTAGGCAATTAAACCAGGAGCGCTGCGAACGCCCCGGGTTAGAGTGTCTGGGTAACCAATTTAATTACAGTCGATTAAACAGTATAACCAGTTTAAAACCCAAACAACCAAATATATGAATTTATATGCTCATTCGGGGCGTAGGCTGAGTACCTACGCTTCAAAATTCCTGTTGGTAATGAAACTCACCATCGTTTTATTGATCACAGTTTTCATGCAGGCATCACTAGCGAGCCATGCTCAGAAAATTTCTTATTCCGTAGAAAACACGTCACTTGTTCAAGTTTTCGGGGAGATACAAAAACAATCGGGCTACCAGTTTTTGTATACAGATGAAATGATGGAAGGGACGAAGCCTGTGAGCCTTACCATAAGAAACGGTTCCATTGAGGAGGTGCTTAAGAAATGTTTTGCACGCCAGCCCTTAACTTATACTATTAAAAATAAGATCATCATTGTACAGCGAAAAGCTGTCGCATCTGCTGTTCCATCACAGTCAAAATTAATCAACGGAAACGTCACCGATGATAAAGGGTTAGCATTACCAGGTGTAAGCGTTACTGAAAAAGGGGAAACGAATTCGACCATAACCGATGTAAATGGGAATTATAAAATCACCGTAAAAGGCGAGAATTCAGTGCTCGTATTCCGATATGTAGGTTTCGCCATGCAGGAAATCCCGGTAGGCAGTAATAGTACCATTAATGTTTCCTTGAAGGAAGAGCAGCGCTCATTAGAGCAGGTTGTAGTTGTTGCATACGGAAGCACAACTAAGAGAAATTCCACAGGAGCTTTAGAAACGGTAAACGCAAAAGAGTTACAAGATATACCGGCAGCACAATTTACACAAAAGCTGCAAGGTAAGCTTTCTGGTGTTCAAATCAACCAAACTACGGGTAAACCTGGCCAGGGAATGCAGGTACGTATTAGAGGGGGGGCTTCTGTTACCGCGGAAACAGGTCCCTTATATATTGTAGATGGTTTTGCTATAGTGGGTGATATCAGCAATATTAACCCGAATGAAATAGAAACAATTACGGTACTGAAGGATGCAGCTTCAACAGCTTTATACGGTTCCAGGGCTGCTTTCGGTGTGGTGGTTATAACTACAAAAAATGCCAAGGCGGGCCAGACAAACATTAGTGCAAACGCCTATACAGGTATTCAGAGTGTCCCTCAAAAAGGAAGGCCTGATATGATGACCGGCACGGAATGGGCACAGTTCAAAAAGGAATATTATGAAGACCTGGGACAGGCTGTTCCTGCGGCGTTTCAAAATCCCGCACAATATGGTGAAGGTTATGATTGGTATAACGCCATGTTACGTTCGGCCAATATAAACGACTATAGTGTTTCATTAAATACAAATAAAGAAAAATTTAGCAGTTCAGTAGTGGCGGGCTATTTTAAGCAGGAAGGCGTATTGCTTAATTCTGCTTACAATCGGTTTTCTCTTCGTTCCAATTCTTTATTCAAAGTAACAGATAAATTAAAAGTTGGATTTAATGTGGCTCCAACTTACAGTTGGGATAAATCACCTGCAACAGATGGCCTGTTTTTCGGCTCCGGAGGATTAATATACAATGCGTTATTAACACCGCCAATACTTAACTACCAAAATCCTGATGGCACTTTACCAACTACGGTTACTACCCCTGGGGTTACAGCCTTCCCTACTCCTAACTGGGTTCGGTCAATACAAGACATTAAGAGCGGAACCAACGCAATCAGGCTGTTGTCTAATGCTTATGTGGAACTTGAACCAATATCAAAACTGGTTTTAAAATCTAGTATTAATGGAGATTTGGGCCAATCCACTTATACCTTTTTTCAACCCGCTACCGCTTCCAGGGGATTTGCTTCAGCTCCCAGTGCGCTTGGAGCAAACCTAAGTCAGGATAATAATAAATATTATTCATGGCTATCAGAAAATACTGCAAGCTATACAAAGCAGCTTAATGATCATGGTTTTGATTTATTGGCCGGGTTTACAGTGCAAAAATACAGAAGGGATTTTACAAATGTTAGTGGGTATAATTATCCTGATGACAGGATTCAAACCATTGATGCAGCATTGGTGAAAAATAACCCTAGGTCTGATCTTCAGGAATGGAGTATGATTTCTTATCTGTCACGTTTGAATTACAATTACAAAGGAAAATATTTATTAGGTGCAAGTATTCGGCGCGATGGTTCATCACGCTTTGGTATCAATAATAAATGGGGTAATTTCCCGGCTGTTTCTGCAGGTTGGATTGTCAGCGAAGAATCATTTGTTAAAGACATAAATTGGTTATCATTTCTGAAGCTCCGCGGTAGCTATGGTATAGTCGGTAATAATAATATCGGGAACTATCGTCAGTATGCTAATGTTAGTAGTGGCATTAACGTACCTTTTGGCTCAACTACTGCTAGCGGTAGTGCGGTTACAAGTTTGGGAAATGAATTACTGGGTTGGGAAAAGAGTAAGCAATTAGATATTGGCCTTGACTTAGGAATGTTACAAAACAGGATCAATTTTACCTACGATTATTATAATAAGAAGACATCAAATCTGCTATACGATCTTTTTGTTCCCCGCGAATCAGGATTTTCAACCTTTTTTGGTAACGTAGGTGAAGTGAAATTTTGGGGGCATGAATTTGCCATTAATTCTAATAATCTGGTAGGCAAATTTAAATGGAATACAAATTTTAATATTGCTTTCAGCGATAACAAAGTACTGGCATTATCCGGATTAAGCGACAAACTTTATTATGGTGCGGGGAGCGGTCGTACTATCACTCGGGTAGGCGGAAGAATCGGCCAATTTTGGGGACTAGTACAGGATGGGGTATATAAAGACCAGGCAGATTTTGATAGCTCACCTAAAAGTAACAGTTCACAGGTAGGTACTATTAAATTTCGCGACCTGAATGGTGATGGTGTTGTTAAGTATGGTGATGAAGAAGGAGACAGAACAATTATAGGAAACCCATTTCCAAAATTTGTTTTTGGCTTAACCAACAACTTTTCCTATAAAAAATTCGACCTTTCTGTTGTTGCCACTGGTTCTTACGGTAATGATATTGCCAGGATGATGGACCAGGGAACAGCAAATCTTGATGGTGTATTCAACGTGTTGAAAGATGTTCAATATAGGTGGAGGTCTCCGGAAAATCCTGGAAATGGAAAATACGGTAAAACTACAGCCTCTACTGGAGATGATCGAGACCAATTTCATTCCCGCTACATACAGGACGGAAGTTTTCTGACCATTAAAAACATTACGCTTGGATACAGCTTACCAGTACAAAAATTCAAGGCAATCAAAAGCATTCGCCTGTATAGTAGTGTTCAGCAGGCCTTTGTTTTCACTAATTATGGCGGCATAAATCCTGAAATAAGTACTGATAGTAATGGAAATGCTCCAAGTTCTCTAGCCCAGGGATTTGATTTTGCTGCATACCCGGTACCAAGAACATTTACGTTTGGACTAAATGTAAATCTGAAATAAGAATAGAAAACCACCTGAATGAAATTATTATGAAGATCAAAATATTTGCGATAGCCGCCATTGCCGTTTTATTTGGCGCCTGCAAAAAAGACTTTTTAGAACTCGCTTCGCAGACATCTTTAAGTGCTCCTGTATTTTTTAAAAGCCAAAGCGATTTTCAACAGGCAATTAACGGCGCTTATGCACCACTAAGAGGCCTTTACAGCGGTACGGGCGGTGCCTGGGCCATGGGAGAAATGCGTTCTGACAATACTACTTATAAATATAACCCTCAGGACCGCGGTACTATCGAACCCGAATTTATTAAGGATTTTACCGATGATGCAAACAATGGTGTTAATGGCAATAAATATGTAACCGACTATACCATTATCGCCCGGGCTAACCAGGTATTGGAGCCTATAGATGCTGTAGAATTTGATGCAACGGTAAAAAATAACATTAAAGGACAAGCTTATTTTCTCAGGGCCTTTGCTTATTTCGATCTGGTTCAATATTACGGAAGTGTGCCACTACATTTGAAGCCTGCAAAAAACCTTGGTGAAACTGCTGCCCCTCTAAGTAGTGTGGAAACTATTTATAATCAAATTATTGCAGATGCCAAACAAGCCGTAGCATTATTGCCGGATAAAGCTACCCAGGAAGCAGGCCGTGTAACTTCGGGATCTGCCAAAACGTTATTGGGTAATGTATATATAGTACTCAAAAGGTGGGCTGATGCAGAGGCAATCCTAAAGCAAGTTACTGGTTATAGCCTTGTAGCAGATTATAACAATGTTTTTAATCCGGCGCAGAAAAACAATAGCGAATCCATCTTTGAGGTTCAGTTTAAAGAGGGAACTGAAGGCTTTGCCAGCAATTTCTTTTATACATTCCTGGTTCAGCCTATTTCCGCTGCGGAGATTACCGCTATAACGGGTATTCCTGAAACAGCCCGCACGATAGAAGGCTATAACATTCCCACCCCTGATATCATTGGAGCTTACGAAGCAGGCGATAAACGGAAAGATGCATCCATTGGTTTTCTTACAGCGGGCGGACTGAGCTATCCTTATATCAAGAAATATGCTCATCCTCATGTGCTAACGAACAATACCAACGATAATTGGCCGGTTTACCGCTATTCCGAAGTACTGCTATTTATCGCGGAAGCTTTGAATGAGCAAAATAAAACAGTGGATGCGTTAACTTATTTAAATATGGTTCATGCCCATCCGAGAACTGGCCTTACTCCTCTTGCAATCGCTACTCAAGCTGGGTTGCGTGATGCTATTCTAAATGAAAGACGCGTAGAGCTTGCTTTTGAAAATAAACGCTGGCTGGACCTGGTACGTACCGGCAAGGCAGACGAAACAATGAAGGCTTATGGAATCAGGGTGAAAGCTAATCCACAGGCCTATTATTTTCCTGCGGGGATAAGCCCATCGGCATCATCCTATACGAACATACGTTTGCTGTTTCCGATCCCTGCATCAGAAGTAGCATTAAATCCGTATTTCTAAGGTTTTATGGTTGGCTAGAGTGCATAGTCTCACAGGCTATGCCTCGTTCCTTCCTTAAGCTTCAACACACACACACACACACACACACACACACACACACACGCACACACACACACACACACACACACACACACACACAAAAAAAAAAAAAAAAAAAAAAAAAAATATAAATATATTTAATAAATACGAAAAAAAAAAAAAAAATTATTTTTAAATCTTTATAAAAATAATAATTAACTTTAATTTCGAGGCGTGGCCAACGTTTTAAGCCCCTCAGCTGCTTGGTGAGCTTAATACGGTTGGTTATAAACCAATAATAGATTAACCCAAACAATGATAAACCAGCTTAAACTATTAATCCTTCTTCTAATTCTCTTACCCTGCTCTCTCTTCGGAACTGATGTACTGATTACCAATTTAAAAGTTGAGTATACCGAAAGCCCTTTAGGCATTGACGTTAAACATCCCCGTTTCAGTTGGCAAATGCAGGCATCAGGTAATAATAAGGGAGACAAGCAAACTGCTTACCAATTAGTGGTAAGAGACGAGTTTGGGGATATAGCTTGGAACTCCAATAAAATTCAAAGCGATATTTCCCTTAATGTAGAATACAAGGGCAAGCCTCTTCGAGCATCTACACGTTACAATTGGGAAGTTACTATTTGGGGCCAGGATAATCAGCAACATATTGCAAAGTCTTGGTTTGAAACAGGTTTAATGAATGCTGATCCACAACTTTCTGCATGGAATGGCGCAAAATGGATAGGAGGAAACGATGAAGATATGGTATTCTATTCTCACTATCTTCCAATGTTTAAAATCAACTATTCTGTACAGTTAGACAAAAAATCCAAATCCACCCGTGCAGGCTTTATCTATGGTGCGAATGATAACCGCTTAATGGATAAGCATAAAAATTTATATCATCTGGAAAATAAAAGAGACGAATCCTATGTGTTGGCTGAAATAGATATAGCACCTCTAGTGGCAAACGAAAATGCCAAACTCAATATATATCGGGTAGGATACCACCCTAATGATAAAAAAGAAAAGCCACTTAAAAGTTTTTCTGTTCCATCTGCCCTTATTAATCAAAATAACAAATACGAGAGGCATACTATCAGCCTTAGTTCAGATCTGGGCTACACGCGCATTTATATAGACGGAGCTGCAAAAGAGAACTTAATTGGCGAGGTAAATGTTAATCCATTGGGTAGAGGGGGCGACTTTATTGCCTATCCGGTTATTGCCGATATTGGGTTTTATGCTCCCCAGGGAGAATCAGCATCCTTTTCTAATGTGGAGATTCGTAATTACAGAAGCCCATCCAATATACTTTTCAAAGAGGCTGCATACACCCTAAACGGTGGCGGTTTTACAGTAAACAATCCTAGCAGAAATTCTACACCAATGTTGCGTACCTCATTCACCTCTTCGCAAGCTAAAATTGCAAAAGCCCGCTTGTATGTTACAGCACGTGGTATTTATGAAGTATACATTAATGGCAAACGGATAGGGAATGACTATTTCAACCCGGGGCTTACCCAATACAATAAAACACATTTATATCAAACCTATGACGTTACCGAAAACATCCAGGCTGGAAAAAATGCCATTGGAGCCATGTTGGCAGAGGGATGGTGGAGCGGAGCTGCAACTTATTCGGGGGAAAACTGGAACTTTTTTGGCGACCGGCAATCACTTTTAGCCAAATTGGTAATCACCTACGCGGATGGAAAAGAAGATGTTATAGTAAGCGATCCCGCAACTTGGTCGTATTTTAACAAGGGACCAGTAGTTTATGGTAGTTTTTTTCAGGGGGAAGTGTATGATGCCTCGAAAGAATCGCTGGTTGAGGGCTGGAGCACAGCTTCGTATGACGCCTCGAAATGGAAGCAGACGAAAGAAGTAGCTTTGGATGGACATGTACACATGACGGATGATTATTCGCAAGCCACCCTTATTGGACAGTTCGGGCAGACTGTAAAGAAAATAAAAGAGCTTTCTGCGCAATCGGTAGAAGAGGTTCGTCCGGGAGTATTTGTGTACGACATGGGACAGAATATGGTTGGAGTTCCGAAAATCAGCTTATCAGGAATGGAGCCCGGCAAAAAAATCTATTTGCGCTATGCAGAGGTTAAATATCCTGACCTGCCTGAATATAAAGGAAATGTGGGAATGATCATGCTTGAAAATATTCGTGCAGCAATGGCACAGGATATTTATATCAGCAAAGGAGGGAATGAAACCATTGCTCCCCGTTTTACCT
>Ga0307408_100003203_pt1 | contig 11264 bp, 7 predicted proteins | sample 322Cmetagenome_FD_202116 | JGI IMG/M metagenome (GOLD analysis project Ga0307408, IMG submission 202116) | Maize rhizosphere microbial communities from greenhouse at UC Davis, California, United States - 322HYB-C-3 | ecosystem: Host-associated > Plants > Roots > Rhizosphere > Soil | place: USA... | reverse complement strand
GTTCGGCGGGCAAGGGCATGGGGGAGAAAAAATCACCAATCACCAATCTTCCAATCACCAATCAGAGTGCCTGAAGAGGGGAGGCTGCCACCTTTTGCGGGCCCTCCTTTGCCGCGAGGCCATCGTTCTTCAAAGCACTTCGATTGGTGATTGGAGGACTGGTGATTGGTCACTCGCGGCTCTTCCGCGCGCAATTCTCCCTCGCGGCCCCCCGTATGGGGCGATTAGAATGAGTGCCATGCGATGCTTCTCGCGCGGGTTTTTGATGTGGGGTGCCCTGTTGGTGCCGGGGATGGGAGCGTTCGTGCCGCCCGCGGAAGGGCCGGTGCCATTTCGCCGGGACAAGCTGCCGGTAGACGTGGACACCATGACGTCGCTCTCGCGGCAGGTGACGGTGTTGGCGGCAGCGGAAAAGGGCGAGGCGCCAGCGGAGCGCCGGGCCGTGGCGCAGATGGCGGCGCTGGCATTGGCATTGGATCCGGCAAACCGGCAGGCGCGGGATTTGATCGCCGCGGCGGAAAAGGGCGAAAAGCCGGACGCCCCTGACGAGAAGGAGATCGAGAGGGCACGCAATCGCGCATGGCAGACGCTCTCTTGGCTGGAGATGCCGGAAGCAGGCGCCGACGGGCATGCCTTGGCTGCCTGTCTCGGCGACGTCCTGGCGATCGCCGATCCACGGCATCCGAAGGCGCAAGAGCACGCTACCGAGCAAGGAGCGTGGAAAGACTGGGTCGCAGCCAAGGACGCCTTCGAAACGAAAAAGGCGACCAAGCCGGTGAAGCCGGATCCTTCGGAAGACCCGGGCGACAACCCCCAAGTCACCCCCCAGTCGCTGGCCCTGGCGGATCTGGAGCTGGCGATGCCGCTGTGGGTGCAGAACACGGAGACCGGGGCGGAATCCCTGCAGCCGGTGAAGGTGACCTTTCACGGTGAGGTTTCAGGCGAGGGCAAGACGGTGGTGGTGATGCCCGGCGAGGGTGTTTCGGAGCGCTTGGCCAAGCCATTCCACGCACTTGAGACCGCCATGGAGGCACGCCACGGAACCCTGCCCGCCGGGCTCAAGGTGACCTTGGGATTTGGCAAGACGGCCTACTCGCTGCCGCGAAATGGCGGGGCGGTGACGGGCACCACGGCCCTGCTGCTGGAAGGCGCGCTGACCGGAAAGGTGCCGACCGCCATCACGCTGTCGCAGGTGGGGGAGGGTGGAAAGCTGGAGCTTCCGCCGAAGTTCTGGAAATCGCTGCGGGCGCTCTCGGCGATGCCGGGCGGTGGACGTCTCATTCTCCCCGAGCAAGCAGCCGATTACCTGCCAGCGCTGCTGACCATGGATGATGCGGCGTTTTTCATGAAGCGTGAGGTCCTGCTGGCCAGCACCGTGGGCGAGCTGTGCGACCTGGCTGCCTCCACTCCGGAGGGGGCGGGCGGCGAAGCAATGAAGCGCTTCAGCGAGATCCGCAAGGTGGGCGAGGGGAAGACCCTCGGGACTTTCGTCGCTCATCCGGCGACCCAGCAGCGGCTGAAGGAGCTGACCGACGCTTTCCCGAAGCACGCTTCGGCCCGGATGCTCGCCCTGCAGGGCTCCGGCAACCGCGCGCGCTTTTTGGCCCGGCCAATTCTGGCGCGTGAGATCCGCAATGCCTTGGAGCCGGCGGCGGTGCTGATGACCGTCAAGGTAAGCTACGGTGACGACGGGTCGGAGTTCGGCCTCGAAAAGGCCCACGACACGAGCCGCACGATGCTGGATTCCCTTTCCGGGTACATCGACATCCGCGACCGCGATCTCCACAAGTCCGCGATGGAGGTCACCGATAGCCTCCGAACCCTGTCGCGGACGCTTGCCAAGGATGAGGACCTCTATGGGAACGTGACGCCGAAGAAAACGCTGGCTGCCAAGACCGCCCGGGAAGCCTACGTGAAGGCCATCCGCGAACTGACCACCGCGGCCGGCGATGAAGCGGACTACCCGCTGCCGAAGGCCCCCGCGGACGGCAATTGATCCGACTCCCATCTAACCAGGGGCCGCGGCGGTGGGATTTCCTTGCTTTGGGAGTCCTTCCGCGTCCTGTATCTCCCACACCCTCACCCCCTTACATCCCATGCAGCAAGGCATCCGCCGCCTACTGGCATTGGCGGCCGTGTTCGCGGTCGCATTCGGTGCCGTGTATCTCATTCGCAATGGCCCGCACGGCTTCGCCCGGCTGTGGGCCGGCCACAAGGCGGATGAGAGCCCGGAATTCCGCCCCGAGCACTATACCCTTTCCGACCGCGCTCCGCTGGAGCTGGGGGAGGTGGGATTGCTCGCCCGTCTCGACGCGGAGTACATCAAGCTTACCGGGGCCGTGGTTCCGTCGGTCGTGAGTATCGATACCACGGGCACGCGTGAGCGCCGCCTGTTCGATGGCTATGGACGCATGCGTTACCAGGCCGTGCCGATCCAGGGCCAGGGATCCGGCGTGATTGTCAGCCACGAGGGCCACGTCGTGACGAACTACCACGTCATCGACGGCCAGGAGAAAATCCAAGTGACCCTGCCGATGGTGAACGGCCAACCGGGGAAATCGTTTCCCGCGACCTTGATCGGTGAGGACCGGCTGCTCGATATCGCCGTGATCAAGATCGAGGGGGACGATAAGACGACCTTCCAGCCGCTGAAATTCGGCGACTCCACGCAGGTGCGGCCGGGGCAGAATGTCTTCGCGATCGGCAATCCCTTCGGTCTCGGCGAGACGATCACCCGCGGCATCATTTCCGCCGTCGAGCGCTCGCTCTCAGACACGCAGAAGGACCTCTTCCAGACCGATGCGGCAATCAATCCCGGCAACTCCGGCGGCCCGCTGGTAAACCTGCAGGGCGAGATCATCGGCATCAACTCAGCGATCTTCACGCCGGACCGCGACAAGCCTGGCTTCCAGGGCGTCGGCTTCTCCATTCCGTCCAATGACGTGAAGGACACCCTGCATTCGATCCTCGAGCGCGGTCGTCCGGTGCGCGGCTATCTCGGCGTGCGGATGCTGGAAGGCGGGGTGGTGGTGACCGTGGGACCCGATTCGCCGGCCGAGAAGGCCGGGCTGAAGGAAAACGACGTGATCCTCTCCTACGATGGCAAGCAGATCCGTGATGCCACGCAGCTGATCAATCTGGTCCAGCGCACCCGTGTCGGTCAGAAGGTGTCGCTTCGCGTCTGGCGCTCCGGGAGCGAACTGACGCTGGAGGCGACCATTGCGGAAAGCCAGACGGAGACGATCCAAATGCCCTCGATCCCCCAAGGGAAGATCCGCGATACCGGGGAGATCCTCACGGCGATCGGCCTCGATGTCCGTGATCTGTCGCCGCAGGAGCGCTTGCGGGGATTCAATGGCGTGGTGGCCGCCCGGGTCCGGCCCGAAGGCTTGGCGGGAAACCGCATCCGCCCCGGCGACGTGATTTTCGGGGTCAACGAAAGCGCGATTTCAAATTCCGTGGAGTTTTATCAGTTCCTCGCCGCCTCCGTCGCGGTGCAGGCGACTACCGTGCATCTGATCCGGAATGGGCAGCCGATGAGGGCGAATCTGCCGGTGCTGCCGCGAAAGGAAGAGGAGACTCAGCCCGAGTCCGCCCAGCCTGGTCCCGCGCCCGAGCGATGATCCGGGGATAAAGCGGTTGTCGACCGGACGTTGAAGGGGCATCCATTTTGTTGCGTCCTCGAGCGCGTCGCCACCCATGCAAGAATCCCGCTTTCCACTCGCTTTCCTCGCCGGAGCCATCGCCTTGGCCGCCGCCGTGGGTGCCCTCTATGTTTATCGCGGGAAACCGGCAGCCGCGCCGACGCCGCGCGCACCGCTCGTGGTCGAGGAAAAGAAGCCCGCTCCCACACCGGACACCCTTCCCGCGAATCAGAAAGAGTCGGTCGTGGATGGACCGGTCGATCCGGAAGCCGCGTTGGCGAATGCCGGGGTGGGTCTTGCCGCGGTGGATCCCGCCGAACTGCTCGGCAAGATCGGCACCGCGCTGGAGACGGGCGACTTTGAAAAGCTGGGGCAATTGATCGGCAAGCAGGCACTCGATGACGGCACGCGGAAGCGGCTGGCCCAGCTCGCGACCCAGACCCCGAAGCTCCGCAAGCCAAATGCCGTGCAGGAAGTCGGCGAGCTCGAACTCAACAAGCGCGCCCGCTGGGCCCTCTGGCTCGATGGCGTGGAAGCCGGCCGCGACCGGATTTTCTTCGATCTCCAGCAAGAGGCCGGCAAGTGGTCCGTCCAATCCTTGATGCTGCCCCCTGGTCCGGGCGAGCCGGTGCCAAAGGCAGTGCTCGTCGATGCGCTCGGCATTGCCGATGCCTTCCTCCAGGCGACGCTGCATCAGCAGTTCGAGCTGGCGAAGGAGTTCGCCGATCCCACCACCGTGTCCGATGCGAAGATCGCGGGCCTCTGCATTCTCTTCGAAGACGGCAACTACAAGCTGCGTCCCGACAAGCCGCTGCGCGCGATGTTCCAGCGCCCGGATACCTGCGGCTACCTCGCCCGCGTGGTGGCAGCGGATGGCAGCGATGCGGCTGAGTTTTCCATGGTCTTGCGCCAGCCGGAGAAGGACGGCCACTGGCGTGTCTCCGATATCAATCTCGATCAGCTGCTGGCCGACTACGCCAAGCGCGTGGCAGGCGGCGACGTCTACTACTCGCCGCTGGTGAAGAACCCGAAGGGTGGTGATACGCTGGTGCTCTACTTCGGCTTCGATGAGGACACGTTGTCACCGCGCACGGAACGGCAGCTCGATATCGTCGCGCAGATCCTCAAGACGGACCCTGACAAGCAGCTCACGCTTTCCGGCCACACCGACGCGCTCGGCACGGAGCCCTACAATGAGAAGCTCTCCCTCCGGCGAGCGAATTTCGTGAAGGAATACCTCGTGAAGACCGGCGTGGCGGATAACCAGATCATCACCGTGGCGAGGGGCCAATCGCAGCCGCGCCGGCCGAACTTCACCGAGAGTGGCGGGGATAATCCCGAGGGTCGTCGCGTCAACCGCCGTGCGGAAATCTACCTCGATTTCGACTGATCTCCCATGGCCGCGCGCTCGACGTTGGGTTTTCTAACAGCGGCGGCCGGCATGCTCGGCGTCGCGTTGTGGCAGGATCGTCCACCGGTGGTCCCGCCCATCGAGGCGCTCACCGGATTCCAGGATGCGGATGCGCCGTTGATGCTCCCGGCTGATGGCCAGCCGCGCTATCGCTTGCATGGCTTCTCCGCGTGGCAGCTTGCGGAGATTCCAAGTGCCACTCGCTTTGAAAGCCCGCTGGGCTCGGAGCACGGCGCGCTCACCTACAATGCGCAGAAATTCTGGGAGATGAATGATGGCCGCGGCGGGTATCACACCGGCGATGATCTCAATGGCATCGGCGGCCGGAATACGGATCTTGGCGATCCCGTTTTCGCTGCGGCCGATGGGCTGGTGGCGTTCGCCGGTGAGCCTTCGCCCGGCTGGGGGAAGACCGTTATCGTGGCGCATCGCGATCGCAATGGGCGCGTGCTGGAGTCGATGTATTCCCATCTCGATCGTATCGACGTGGCGGCTGGCGGTTTGGTCGCTCGCGGGACGAAGATCGGCACGGTCGGCACCGCGAATGGCTACTACCCCGCGCATCTGCATTTCGAGATGCGCTGTGGCGATGGGATCGATGTCGGTTCCGGCTACGGCATGTTTCCGCTCAATCGCCTGGATCCTGCGGAGACGATCGTTGAGTTCGCTGGCAGCGCCCCGGACGATCTCTCGCCCTCGCCCTTGGTCACCGCGCTGAAGTAGCGCGCGAGGAAAAAAGAGTGCTGCCAGGGAACCGCGGCAAGCCCGGACAAACTACCGTTGCTCCGATCAAGGCCTGGCGGGATTCGCCTGCCGAACCTCCACGGCCCCTGACAGCAGGCGGAGTAAAGGTGGCGTCACCGGCTCGCGCAACGGTTTTTCGTTACACCAGCAGCATGCAGTCGCCGTAGCTGTAGAAGCGGTAGCGTTCCCGCACCGCCTCGCGGTACGCCTCCATGACCAATTCCCGGCCGGCGAAGGCGCTCACCAGCATGATCAGCGTGCTTTCCGGCAGGTGGAAATTCGTCAGCAGGCCGCCGATCACCCGGAACTGATACGGTGGGTAGATGAAGATATCCGTTTCGCCGCGCTGTTCTTCCCCTGTCAGCCGTGTGCCCGTGCTGCTCCTGCCAAGATGTTCCAGCACCCGGGTCGCGGTGGTGCCGACCGCGATGACTCGTCCGGCTTCGTTCACTCGCTTGGCGGTATCCTTCGAAAGCAGGTAGCGCTCCGAGTGCATCTCATGCTCCTCCGGCGTATCCACCTGCACCGGCCGGAAGGTGCCGACGCCGACGTGCAGCGTGAGGAACGCATGCGGGATCTTCTCTAACATCTCCGGCGTGAAGTGCAGTCCCGCGGTCGGCGCGGCGATCGCTCCTTCCTCGCGGGCGAAGACCGTCTGGTAGCGCTCGCGGTCGGCGACCTCATCCTCGCGGTTCATGTAATGCGGCAACGCGAGGTGGCCATGGCGATCGAGGTCCACCGGTGTCTCCCAGCGGATCAGCCGGTCGCCGTTGTCGAAGACATCTACTACAGTTCCCGTAGTTCCGCCGACGATGACGGTCTTGCCGACACGCATCTTTTTGCCGGGTCTTACGAGGCATCGCCACTCGAGTGGCGAGAGACGGTCGAGGCAGAGCAGCTCGATCTTGCCATCGTCCGAGAACACCCGTGCTGGGATCACCTTGGTATCGTTTAGCACCAGCAGGTCGGCGGGTTGCAGGAATTCGGGGAAGTCGCGGAACATCCGGTGCTCGATCTTTCCCGAGTCGCGATGGACCACCATCATCCGCGAGGCCGCGCGCTCCTCAAGCGGCCGCGAGGCGATCAGCTCCGGCGGCAGGTCGTAGTGGAAATCGCTCGTCCGCAAACCCATGCCCCGGCTGTAGCTGTGACGATCGCTCGCTGCAAGGCCCGCCTCGACGGCGCCGCAGCGGTTTGCTTGGCTGTCCCATGATGAAATCGCTGCTGATTGCGCTTCTCCTTTCCCCTGCGCTCTTCGCCGGCTCCGCCGCCTTTTTACCGGACGGCAAACGAGTGGCTTGCCAAGGGGATAGCGGGGTCCTGCTACTCGACCTGTCGAAGGGCACCGAGAGCGACCTGAAGTTTCCCGGGAATTTCCAAGTCGAGCATGTGGGACTCGCCGCCACGGCAGACTCCTTGCTTCTGGCCGGTGGCCAGCGGGTCATGAGCTGGATTCCCGCTGCCGACGCCTGGCAGGAACTCTGGAGCGCCCCTGCCGAGCTGACCGTGGACGACGTGGCCTGCGACCCGAAGAGCGGCCGCGTGCTTGTCACCACCTCGAAGGAAAACGGCGACCCGGCGTGGTGGATCCTGGACCCCAAGCAGCCGCAGAAGGTCGGGAAGGTCTTCAATCGCCGCGCAGCCTACGCGACCCATCCGGTCTTCGATCCCGCCGGGAATCTCTATTTCACCTGTCACGGCGATCTGTGGAAGGGATCGATCGATGCAGGCGATTCGGAAGAGCTTCCGTTCGTGCTTAGCGGCACCCGCATCTGGCCCTTGGCGGCGCAGGAGACTAGTGAGAGCAATAGCGCCGGAGTGAGTGCCCACGCTATCCTGCCGCTGGATAAGCACTTGCTGGTCGAACTGACCCGCACTGGCGGCAGCGGCTGGGGGAATGTGATCCGGGTGCCAAATGCCGACGCCTATGAGAAGCAGCTGCCACTGAAATGGGAGGAGCTGGAAGACTGCGCGTCCGGGTCGAACATGGCCTTGTCGCGGGACGGCAAGCAAGCGGTCATCTACATTCGATCGGCGAAGCGATGGTATGAGGTCGATGTGAACCTCGGCTCCCTTGCGCCCCTGCCGAACTCAGCTCCGGTCGAAGGGAAGTAGCCCTGCATCTCCCCACACTCGCACTAGCGTCCGCTTGCCGATGCCGTCGTCGCGTTCGGTGGCAAGCAGCAGGCGGGTGCCGTTCTTTTCCAAGTCCCAGGCATCCGTTCCGCCGCCTGGCTTCCAACTGTCGGCGAGGAGTTGCTGGAGGAAGTCGTCGCGAGTCTTTCCTTCTTCGGACCAGATCGAGAACTCGGTATCCGGCCGCGGAAGCCCCGGTGCTTTTGCCCCGTTGCTCGCAAGTCTCCAATGACGGCAGCGGTACCAAGCGCGCAGCCGAGGTTGCAACCACTCTAACAAGCAGAGGCGTTCGCGGCTGATGATGTCGTCGAAGCGTGGATCGAGCGGCCGCATCGGTTGCATGCGGTCGGTCACGCCTTGGTAACCGGCTTGACCCATCCGGCCGAAGTAGATGATCGACCCTTCTACCGCGCGGACCGGGCCGCCGGAGTAGATGAAGCCGTCCCACTTCGCATCACCCGATGCGGTAAAGCGCTGCGGGTGCTTGGCGATGAGCAGGGCCTCTGCCTTGCCGTACCCGATTTGTTGCCGGAGAAAGGCGCGCAGCGAAGGGCGGCGGTGATGCCAGACGAAGGCGGTCGGTGCGAAGCCCAGGCGGTAGCCCTTGTCACGCAGCCGCCAGCAGAAGTCCACGTCGTCGCCAGCGGTGGTGAATTGCGGATCGAAGCCGCCGATATCAAAGTACGCCGTACGTAGTACTGAGATGTTGCAGCCTGGCAGGTGCTCCGCTTCGGCATCGTCCAGCATCACGTGGCTCGGTGCACCGGGGGCGGCGGTGACGATCGCTTCCGCGTCTGTCTGCGATGGCGGGGGAAGGTTCGGCCCGCCGGCGGCATCCCAGCCTTTCGCAAAGGCACCCGCCAGTCCCGCGAGCCAGCCTTCGTCCGCTTCGCAGTCGTCATCGGTAAAAGCCAGGATCTCTCCCGTTGCCGCCTCGGCACCCGCATTGCGCGCGGCACTCAGGCCGCCGGGGTCCAGCGTCAGCAATCTCACCTTCGGGAAACGGCTGGCGACGAGAAGCGTCGTACCATCCGTCGAGCCATCGTCGACGACGATAATCTCGTGAGCCGGCAAGGTCTGCTTTTCCAACGCAGCAAGGCACGACGCGATCCGGGCAGCGCCATTCCGAGTGCAGACGATCACGGAGAACCTGCCGTTGGCCGCTTGGGAGCCATTTCGCCACGCATCGCGAACCGCAGCGAGCGCTGGCTTCTCATGGTCCTCGCGGTCGATCAGGCCGAAGTCCCAATCGAGCACTTCCATGCCTGCGTTCCACCAGCGGTCACTCCAGGCATAGACCGTCATGCCGGCCATGCCTTCCTCGCGGGCGATGCGAATGGCCCATGCCAGGATTTCGGCCTGCTTCGCGGTGCCATTGCGCTGCGAATCGAGCCCGAACTCTGAGATCATCACGGGCCGGTCACCGGCGATGTGATGCAGCCGTCGCAGGTAGCTGCGGAAGGCGACCTCGCTCTCGAGATAGACGTTGAAGGCGGTGAAATCGGCATTCTCCGGTTCCAGATACTCGGTGCTGGGGTAGTTGCCGTAGCACCACAACAGGTCAGGCCGGATCTCTTTTCCAAGCGCGATCAAATGCTCGAGCTCGCGCCGCACTCGCACCGGCCCCATCCAGCGGACCAAGTCTGCTGGCACCTCATTGGCGATGAACACTCCGGTGAGGGCGGGGTGGCCTTCCGCAGCGCGCAGGCTTTCCGCGAGCGAAACCCGGGCACCGGAAAGGACGCTGTCGTCCTTCAGGAAATCGACTGCCTGTGGCCAGCGCAGGCCTCCGAAGACGCGCAGGCCGTGCACCAGCGCGGCATCCAGCAAGCGCCGGTCCGGCATTTCGTAGAGTCGCAGCGCATTGAATCCCGCCGCCACGATCCGCTCGAAGTCGGTGGCGAAGTCCGCCGGCCAGCCGCCTGGAAAAGGCCCGTAGGTCACCGCCCGGACGTCGCATCGCTGTCCTCCTGATCGGAAGAATTTGCCATCGACGCTCAGCGGCTCCATCGGACACAGACCCTAGGGAGCGGTCAGGAACTTCCAAGCTCCAAGCATACAACTTCCCTGAAACGAAAAAGGCCGCCCGGTTCCCGGACGGCCTTTTTGAAAAGATCGGCTCAAGTTCAGGCCGTCACGGCGCGGCCGCGGCGGATCTGGGCGAGGTGCTGGAGCATCTCGCGGGTCTCCTTTTGCCAGCTGCGGATGGCCTTGCGGGAGAGGTCCACGCGGTCGGCCATGGCCTTTTCAAGATCGTGGTAGTTGGCGCTCAGGCGGTCGATCAGCGCAGTCATGGCCTCCACGGCCTTGTCACGGAACGGGTGATCGTTTTGCGCCTGGAGGCGCTCCAGCTCTTGGTTGGCGCGGCGGCGGGCTTCCGCCATTTCGGCCAGCAGCACCTTGGTGGCAGGCACGCGGCGCAGTTCACTGGTCAGGCCGAGTTTCGAAAGTCCCCAGATCGCCCACTTGGTGGGGTCGAAGTTCCACGGCTTCACGCCATTGCGGTAGTCGTGTTGGAACTCGTGGTGGTAGTTGTGGTAACCCTCGCCGAAGGTGACGAGCGACATCACGAAGCTGTCACGGGCGCTGCAGCGGGTCGAGTAAGGCTGGCGGCCGATGGTGTGGCAGAGCGAGTTGATGAAGAAGGTGCACTGCTGGACGCAGAAGACGCGCAGCACGCCGACGATCAGGAAACCGCCGAGCGCCCCGACGGCACCACCGGCGAAGAAGTAACCGATCACGGCAGGCAGCAAGAGACCGACAACGAGGGAGATCAACTTGTCCCAACGGTGTTGCCACATGACCAGCTTGTCCTTGCGGAGGTCATTGACGTTGTCGAGCGGCGGCTCGGGCAGGGTTTTGAAGAGGATCCAGCCGATGTGGGCCCAGAAGAAACCCTTCGAGATATCGTACGGATCGTCGTCGTGGTCGGTGTGCTTGTGGTGGCGGCGGTGGTCGGAGCACCAGTTCAGCGCCGAGTTTTCGAAGGCACAGGCACCGAAGACCAATGTGAAGAGCTTCACCGGCCACTTGGCCTTGAAGGAGAGGTGAGAGAATAGCCGGTGATAGCCGAGCGTAATGCTCATGCCGGTGGCGATGCAGTAGAACGCAAAGAGGCTCCACAGGAGGGCCCCGCCGTCGTAGTGCCAAAGGAAAATCGGCGCGGCGACGAGGGCGAGCAGGGTGATGATGCCAAGAAAGACGGTGTTAATCCAGTCCACCCGCTCGAAGGGAATACTCAATTTCATGAAGTGGTACGCCCCGGAGGGCGGGGACGGATAGCCCAGTTCCCGGCTCTGGTCAATGTCGCAGCACCTGGCGGGCGGTTT
>Ga0307408_100003202_pt1 | contig 11271 bp, 4 predicted proteins | sample 322Cmetagenome_FD_202116 | JGI IMG/M metagenome (GOLD analysis project Ga0307408, IMG submission 202116) | Maize rhizosphere microbial communities from greenhouse at UC Davis, California, United States - 322HYB-C-3 | ecosystem: Host-associated > Plants > Roots > Rhizosphere > Soil | place: USA... | reverse complement strand
CCTGTCTGCTAATTTAATTTGGTCAGGTAGTAATAAATTGGCAGACAGGGCTTTGATTCATTCTATAGATCGAGTTTTAAAGGCTAAATAAATTGTTTGAAAGAAGAAACTATACTAAAATGAAAGTTTTTAGACTATTATTTCATATCGTAGCCTTGATATTGGTTAGTACCTATGCAATAGCCCAGACTACTACTATACGCGGGAAAGTTATTGATGCTAAGGATAAACTTGGAGTTATTTCGGCTTCAGTTATTGAAATTGATAAGGATGGCCGGACAGTAGCTTCAGCCATGTCTGATATTGATGGTAATTTTGCGCTTAAAGTAACCTCTTTAGCCAATAAAATAAAGGTTTCATCCATTGGCTATCAGGGTACTACTATTTCTATTGATAATAGAACTACAATCAATATTTTATTGAAACCCAATGTAAGGGAGTTGGAAACGGTGGTAGTACAAGGCAAGCGTTCCACAAATATTGGTATAATGAATATTGATCCTAAGCACAATACGATGGCTATTGCTACCATAAATGCAAAGGATCTGGAAGAGCTTTCTGCTCAATCTATAGACCAGGCATTACAGGGAAGGTTGCCAGGTGTAGACATAGCTTCTCAATCAGGAGACCCAGGGGCTGGTATGTCTATCCGGATTCGTGGTACAGCAACACTTAATGGAAATTCACAGCCTCTAATTGTGGTTGACGGTATGCCATATGAAACAGAGATCCCTTCTGATTTCAATTTTGGAAATGCCGATGAACAAGGTTTTGCAGCTTTGTTAAGTATTGCTCCATCAGATATTAAAGATATTACGGTATTAAAAGATGCGGCATCTACTGCTATGTGGGGCTCCAGGGCTGCAAATGGCGTTCTTGTAATTAATACAAAACGAGGAGCTTACAGTAAACCTCAAGTTTCTTATGCTTTTAGGGGCTCAGTATCGAAACAGCCAAAAACTTTTCCCCTTCTTACCGGAGATGAATATTCCATACTCGTGCCGGAAATGGTTAGGAATCAGACTGGTATCCCTTTAAACCTCCAGGTCAATAAAGAATTTGCTTATGACCCTTATGACCCTCAATATTTTTATAACTATTCACAAAATACAAATTGGCTGGATAAAATAACCCAGTTAGGGTATTTACATCAACATGATGTAAACTTGCAGGGTGGAGGCGAGAAAGCCAGGTATTATGTTTCGGTTGGTTATACTAATAATCAAGGTACTACCATAGGAACTAGTGCGAGCACGATCAGAACGCGGGTGAATCTTGACTATAATGTGTCTTCCAAAATCAGATTTAGTTCAGATTTTTCATATTCTCACGCAAATACATTAGGCAATTATACTAATCCAAGAGGAGAGGCATATACCAAAATGCCCAATATGAGCCCTTATTTATATGATGATTTTGGAAATCTGACATCAGTATATTTCTCTCCTGAAAGAAATATACAGGGATCTTATCTGGATAAAGATCCTTCATACAACCCGCTTGCAATGGCATCAGCAGCAAGTAGTAAGTCGATTGGTGAACGTTTAATTCCATCTTTCAGGCTTCAATATGACATTATTCCGGGCTTAAATGCTGCATTTCAAGTCAGGTTTGATATTAACAACGTAAAAACCAATAATTTTCTCCCTCAGATAGCAACAGGTAGGCCGTTTACAGAATCTGTGGTAAACGTGGCTTCGGATTCTGATGGCGATTCATATAATTCATATGGTTCATTCAATATTAATTACACGCCAAAATTCAATTCAGAGGCGCATAAGCTAACGTTGTTTACTTCTCTTCAGGCTAGAAAAAATGATAATGTTTCGAGTTATTTAAAGATTTCAAATACAGCGTCTTCACTCTTTCAGGATCCCTCGAATCCTGGCCGTTACACTGGTGCCCAATCAGAAATGAAGAGTTCCTTAGGCGTTTATAAGGAAATTGGTGCTTATTTTAATGCACATTATACTTTACTTGAGAGATATGACTTTAACTTAGGAGTAAGAACAGATGCAAACTCCCGGGTAAGTCCTGATTATCGCTATTCTACATACCCATCACTTTCAACCAGGTGGCACATAGCTGACGAGAAATTTGTTAAAGCATTGAATTTAAAGTGGGTAGACGATTTAAGTTTAAGGGCCAGTTATGGTATCACCGGGAATCCTCCTAATGGTAATTTCTATAGCTTAATGGCGCCAACCTCTTTTGTTGGTACTTCTGTTAAAGATGTTGATTATGCAGGAACTTATATGGGATTAACCGGGGTAATGATCTCAAACTTACAGATAACCTCGCTAAGAGCAGAAAGGACAACTGGAATCAACTATGGGTTCAATCTGATCATGTTTAAAGGCAGGATTAAAGTAGATGCGGATATGTATAAAAATGTAACCCGTGAGATGTTTCTGAATAATCTGACTATTCCTAGTAGCTCAGGATTCAAAAGTATTTCCTCTAACAATGGAAAGATGACCAACACTGGTTACGAGTTGCTTTTGCAGACAACCCCTATAAAGACGCGGAATTGGAATGTGAATTTTGATTTTAATTTCTCCAATAATCAAAATGTAATTAATGAGATATCTGAGTATTATCCAAGAGAGAATGCAGCTAAAGTAACTGAGAATGGCCTTTATAAAACCTATCTTCAGTTAGGTAACCCTTTTGGTTCTTTTTACGGTTTCAAAACACAAGGGGTATACAAGAATTTAGATGCTACAATTGCAAAAGATGCCAATGGAAATCAAATTTTGGGCCCCGATGGACAACCTAAATATATGAAGTTTAATTATCCGGCAACAAACTACACCTTTCAGCCAGGAGACGTTTCGTATGTGGATATAAATAATGATGGAAATATAAATTATATGGACCAGGTTTATTTAGGAAATGGATTACCGAAGATTTCCGGAGGATTAGGCCAGGTTGTTACTTATAAAGGAAAAATAACACTTAGAACCTTTTTCAATTACCGACTTAAATACGACCTTATTAATAATGCGAAAATGCATACGATGAATATGTTTACCTACAATAACCAAAGTACGGCAGTGTTAAAGCGTTGGAGAAACCCTGGTGATGTAACAGACGTTCCAAGAGCGTTACTTAATGCTGGTTACAACTGGTTAGGTTCTGATCGTTTTGTTGAGGATGCGTCATTTATTCGTTTGCGCCAGGTAACCGTAAGTTATACCTTACCTAAGAAGATGTTAGACAGACTTAATATCAAACGAGCTAACACTTATATAACCGCCGAAAATTTGTATACATGGACTAATTATACCGGTCAGAATCCTGATGTATCAAGTGCGTTGAGTAATGATCCTTTTGGTTATCCAGAGGATAAAGCCACTACCCCTCCTGCAAGAAGTTTGGTTTTTGGATTAACTGTAGGATTCTAATTAATTGTAATAGATCATGATAAAAAGTTTAATATATAAAGTTCTATTGGTAATAATTTTTATTACTACATCTTCTTGTAATAAATGGCTTGACGTTAAGCCTCAGGATGGTCTTGTACGACAGGATTTTTGGAAAACTAAGGAACAGCTTGAAAGTGCGGTAATTGGGGTTTACGTAACATTAGTTGAAAATACTGTGGTTAACCAGTTGTTCAAATGGGGGGAATTAAGAGCAGATTTGGTTAAAATAGCCCCATCTCCAGGCAAGCCGTCTGTAGATGAGAGGGCCTTTGCGGAGGGAAATATACTTTCTACCAATTCATTAGCAGATTGGTCAAATATTTATAGAGTTATTAATAATTGCAATTTAGTTATTGACTACGGGCCTACGGTACGTGATGTAGATCCAACGCTTAAATTGGAAGAATTAAACAATAAGCTGGCAGAAGTTCGCACGATTCGTGCACTTCTTTATTTTTATCTTCTACGAACTTATGGGGAAGTACCATTGCAATTGCAAGGGGTGTCTGAGGATACTCAGGTAGTGGCTCTGCCCAAAAGTAGCGAAGCGCAAATCTTCGAACAAATTATAGCAGATTTGAAGTTTGCTGAAGAAAATGCGCTGACTGATTATGGAAATCCCCAATTTAACAGGGGACGGATTACGAAATATGCCGTTTATGCTTTAGAGGCAGATGTTTATCTGTGGATGGATAAATACGTAGAAGCTAATGAAGCATGTGATAAGATTATTAGCTCTGGGAAATTTATACTTGAGCCAGGTATTCCAGGACAATTCTATCAAAACCTGTATGAGACCGGAAACTCTTACGAGACTATTTTTGCTTTCCAATATTCTTTAGAGAGGCCTAATCCTTTTTGGGGGATGTTTATTGCTGCTGCTAAGCCATTTATGGCTAGTGCCTCGGGGCTTGAAAATCTTTTCCCGAGTAATCCTAATGATCCCACTATACAGGATTTACGTGCCGGTGGTGTTTCTTACAGAGAATTTGACTTGTCAGTCTGGAAATACAATGGTTTAGATTTTGAAGAGTCAAAACCTGCATCCGAGTCAATTGCAAATTTTATAGTTTATAGATACGCAGATGTTTTGTTAATGAAAGCTGAGGCCTTAGCCTGGATTGGCGGCAGGGGCCAGGAGGCTTTAGATTTAATTAATCAAGTGAGGGTACGGGCTTCGGCATTAGATAAAAGTGGGCAAGTTCCTGATTTAAATTCATCTTCTTCTGTTGCTGATTATGTTTTTGCAGAGCGCGGGCGCGAGTTTGCATTTGAAGGCAAGCGGTGGTTTGATATTTTACGATATGCCAAACGTAATAACTACGCGAACATGGAAACATTAGTTTCGTTGGGCACTGTCAATATACCTTCCAATTTGCAGCAGTCTGTAAGCGTAAAGTTGCTTGATAAAAATAGCCATTATCTGCCCGTTCCATTCAGGGAGCTTCAAGCGAATAAGAAATTAGTGCAAAATCCATTTTACCAGTAATAAATTTAAGGATATGAAAAAAGATAAAACTCCTTTAGAAAGGCTGCTTTTTGTTCCTGTTTTGCTTTTAATAATTGCAATTATGGGAGTGGCTTGTAAAAAGAGCCTTATTGTAGAACGTACTTCTGAAGATGTAAATATCACAGGATACTTAGATAAACATTCCGAACAGTTTTCTGAGTTTCGGAAAATGTTGGAGATTTCGGGCACAAGCGGCTATTTACAAGCTTATGGTGCGTATACTATTTTCTTACCTACAAATGATGCGGTAAAAGCGTTTCTTGCTGAAAAGGGAGTATCCTCGGTAGAAGAAATCAGTGCTCAGGAGTTGAAGGATCTGGTGACCCTACATTTAGTAGAAGATTCAATTAAAACAACGGATTTTAGCGACGGAAAACTTAGGAATGCTACGATTTATGGCCAATATCTGGTAACCGGAGCAGTCAACGAATCTGGAACCTCAAAAATACTGATTGATAACCAGGCTAAAATAGTGAAAGGAAATGTGAGCGTTGGAAATGGAATCATACATGTTATTGACAAAGTTTTGAAGCCCGCAAAACTAACGGTTGCACAAACAATCAAAGCAGACGGTAGATTCAAAATTTTTGCTGAGGCCTTAGACTCTACAGGGTTGTTTGCCAGGTTAAATATCTTTCCTAAATTAAACGATGTAGTTAATGAAAAATACTTAACCGTTTTTGCGGAAACTGACGCTGCACTTATAGATACTAACATTCATTCTTATAACGATCTTAAAAGAAGATATTGTCATACGGGCAATCCTAAAAACCCTCAAGACAGTTTATATCTGTATGTAGCTTATCATATAACACCTCAGGCACTGTATTTCATTGATATTTTTAATCCAGTGAAGCTGCCTACATTCGCTGTAGTAAGTATTAGTACCCTTGGGAAAAATGATAACGAAGTAGTTATTAACGAAATAATGTTCAATGAGCGATTGGAGGCAGGGGCGCCTGTTAAGCGCTCTGAAAGCGACATTACAGCCAGCAACGGCGTGGTGCATACTGTTTCAAAGCACTTTGCAATAATTAAACGTTTACCTACCGCTACTTGTTGGGATGTAGCGGATCAACCGGAGTTTAGAAAACAGGCTGCCTGGAGAAAGAGTGAGTTTGTTTATGATATCGCAACTATGCCTCCAATGGCTAATTTGAAATGGGATATTAAAACAATGAGTTACAAAGGTAATCACGGTGCTAATGCCTACTGGGGAGATGTGTTGAGAACCCCATTAGTAGATCCGGCCGCTCCAGGGCTCAATCCAAAGAATCGTGCGAATTATATTGAATTTATTACGCCTTATATGGTTCCTGGCAAGTATAAGCTGTGGGTATGTTATCCCAGAGCAGGTAGGGGCGGTCCTATGCAGTTCTGGTTCAATGGTAAAAAGTTAAGTCGTATTGTAGATCTTTTTGCTACGAGTGGTACTCAGGCTATGACAGATGAGCAAAGAGAGCAACTTGGCTGGAAGAGATATATGGGGCCAATTAATAAAGATATGAATGCAAGCATGGGAAGGTTGTTAGGCACGGTAACGATTACGGAGGAAGGTTCTCAGGTAATTAGAATGCAGAACACCAATGGATCTTATCATAGCGATTATTATATCGACATGTTCCATCTAATTCCCGAAAAGGATGAGCAGCTCTGGCCTAGATATTGGCAAAATGGACGTGTTCAACAAAAAGGTGAACCTGATTAACCCATCCTTATTATTACACCGGATCTATGGCTAATTTGCCATAGATCTTCTGAAAGATTAAAAACATAACTGATAAAAATGAGCCATTTTATACGGTATAATTTTATACTATTTTGCCTTCTTTTATTTGTAGCAAGCAGCTGCACTGATAAATGGGATGAACATAACGAAATAACAGATTTAAATCTTAAAGATAATTTGGTGAGTAAGATTAAAAACGAATCGCAACTCAGCATTTTCAGTGAATTATTGGTTAAGTCTGGATATGATTCTGTGCTTTTATCGTCAAAAAATTTTACGGTATGGGCGCCAACCAATGAAGCGTTATCTTCATTGGACGCAACTGTAATCAACAATCCGGCTTTATTGCGTTCATTTGTTGGTAATCACATCGCGTATAATACGTATTTTACCAATATGCCTAATCCTTTATTGCAATTAAAGGCTCTTAATGGCAAGAATATAGTGTTCACCGCCAATGCTGTAGATGAGTTTAGTATTATTAAACCTAACTTGCCAGCTTATAATGGAGTGTTGCACATAATTAATGGGGCAATTTCGCCTAAGCAGAATATCTACGAGTTCCTTATATCGAATAGCTTAGCCAGTAAACAGAGGGACTTTATTTTATCATTAAATTATAAAGTCTTCGATCCAACGAATGGTGAAATTATAGGCCTTGATCCTAAAACCGGAAAGCCTGTATATAAAGCTGGCACAGATAGTGCAGTTGTTAACTCGTATTTAAACGTGGCTAACATCAACAATGAGGATAAACTTTATACTTATGTTATTCTGGAGGATGCAGCGTTTGAGAAAGAAGTAACCGACTTAAGTGGTTACTTTACAACTACTGCAGGAGGCCCCGTAGATACCACAGCCTTGCTTACCAAGAAAAGTATCATTAAAGACCTTGCTTTTGATGGACTTTATTTGCCAGAGAACCTGCCAGATTCTTTGAAATCCATTGATAGTGTAAATGTTCATTTAGATAAAAGCGCTATCGTTTCCAGTCATCGGGTTAGTAATGGAATTGTATATGTAATGAAGCGTGTTAATTACAATGTTTCGGCGAAATTGAAACCTGTGATTATACAGGGCGAGTCACTAAGTGCTTTGTCTATACCGACTTTAGCATTTGGTTTTTATACAAGAAGAGATACCGATGGCATCAGCACTTATAGACAGGTACGCGGGTTGAATTTTGCCGCTGCCAAGTCTTGGTATAAATATACAGCGACATTAAATAGTGTAACATACAAAGTTTATTGGAGGGCGATCAGAGATTTCGACCTCGCCCCAGGCCCGTCAGGAACTCCAACTTATTTTCCTCAGCGCATTGCATTTAAAACATTTGATGCTGCAGATTTGCCTTATATGGATGTTGCAGCTAAGGAAGTTCTTCCTGCTCCGGCAACCGGCCCACGTGTATTTGTGCCCAATTATGATGAAACTTATATTGGAGAATACACGGTTTCGAAATACGGGAAAGAAAATGTATTTATTGTAAGTAATACAGTAAATACGGTGGGTTTAAACTCAATTGTTCTTGATTATATCAAGCTTGTTCCTGTTATAAAATAGATTACCTCCCAATAGCCTAATAGTTATGTACATATTTACAAAAGCCGCCAAGATAATTCTGGTTTCAGGATTATTTCTAGCTGTACCATATTCAATATTTGCTCAAGAAACCGATTCTTTGACTCAGGCTCAAACTGACTCAATAGCGGCAATATCACGTTCTAAATTAACTGGCCCCAAAGTATCTGTAACCGTTTATGATGCTTCAACCGGTAAGCCATTATCTGGCATAAACGTAGTAATTGCAGGGTATTCGGCTGCAATTACAGACGATCACGGAAGTGCGAAGATTTCAACAAGAAATTTCAATTCTATTTTACAGATATCAGGTGCAGGATTTCAATACAAGGAAGTTCACTTAAAAGGCAAGAAATCTGTTAACGTAAAGTTGTATGAGGAAGATTTTGTTTCTTTTTATGACAAGGCGAATCTTCCATTGGGTGAGACTTCTCAAAGCAGGTCTCCTTTTGCTGTGTCTTCTATAAAGTTAAACAATACCTGGGCTTCAAGTGCAAAGGAGACCCCGGATACGTATTTGCAGGGAAAGATGAGTGGCTTAAATGTAGTAAGGCGCTCAGGAACTCCATCTATCGGTGCTAATTTGTTTTTAAGGGGAGTTAATTCTTTATATACTACTAATCAACCATTAATTGTAGTTGATGGTATGATATATAATAATGATGCGACTGTTTCCTCCCTATTTTCTGGATACTCAAATAATTCTTTAGAAAATATAGATATAAAGGATATAGCAGAAATTACATTAATTAAAGATGCTGGCGCCTCTCTATACGGAACAAAGGGCGCTAATGGAGTTATATTAATAACAACTAAACGCGCGAACTCAGAAGCAACGAAAATTGATTTTGCAGCCTACGGAGCCTATAATTCTACTATGCGCCAACTTCCTTTGATGGGCGCACATGATTATCGGAATTATCTATCGGGTATTCTTCAAAGTTCCGGACGTACAGCGGCTCAGATTTATTCAGAGCCTTATATGAATGATGAACGTAGCGGAAATGCTGATTTTATGTATCATTCCTTAGATCATACTTTGAGAAATACTAATTGGCAAAAGGAAGTATTGGGAAGTGGTTATAATCAAAATTATCATTTGAATGTAAGCGGCGGGGATAATATCGCCCGATATAACTTGTCTCTGGGATATTTAAATAATGATGGGGGTATAAATAATACCAGCGTAAACAGATATTTTACCCGTTTCAATGCAGCCTTTAACTTCTCTAAAAAATTTAAAGCGGTAACAAACCTTTCTTTTTCTAGCAGCAGCCACAATCTTGCCAACCAGGGAGCGGCACATAATACATCTCCTATCTATTTGGGCTTAGTTAAGTCGCCATTTATGTATCCTTATGCGGTTGGGGAGAAAGGCAAGGTATCACCGAACTTTGCAGATTCAGATATTTTTGGACTAACTAATCCTTCTGCCATTGTTGATGATATGGATGCTGTAAACACTAATTACCGGGTTATTGCAGGTACAACTCTTACTTTCCAGTTAAATTCAAAATTAGGAATACAAAGTCAGGTAGGAGTGACCTACGACAAGATAAGAGATAGGCTATTTATACCTGGCAAAGGGGTAGAAAGGGATACTTTGCCTACGGCGGTAGTAAATAATACTTTAGGATCTAATACAAACCGATTATTTGCTTTGTTTAACGATTCAAGGTTAACTTATTCCAATGTTTTTAACGCTCACAGTGTAACAGCCAGGTTAGGGATAAGATACAAAGAGGATAAATACGAATCCGACTATGGCTTAACATACAATTCATCCACTGATGATTATAGAAGTTTGAATAGTGGAAACGCCAATTTACGGGATATCGGCGGTAGTTTAAGCGATATGCGCTGGCTAAATACTTATGCAAATTTGGACTACTCTTATCGTGATAAATACTACGTTTCATTAAATACAGCAGTTGATGGTTCTTCACGATTTGGAAAGACAATACCAGATGTATTAACAATTAATGGGAATAAATTTGCGGTAATGCCATCAATTGGAGCAGCATGGATAATTTCATCGGAAAGTTTTTTTGCTGACTTCAAAAACATTGAGTTATTGAAACTTAGAGCTAGTTGGGGTTTAACGGGCAATGATGATATTGGAAATTATGCAGCGAAATCCTATTACGTTTCTCAGAATTTATATGGCATGCAAGGTTATGCCAGAGGAAATGTTGGTAATACTAATCTTAAATGGGAAACAGTTGAAAAACTGAATGCAGGGGTTGATCTTTCAGTTTGGGACGAACGCCTTAACATCTCATTGGATGTGTATCGTAATAATGCAACAGACGTGATAACTTTTGATGAGGTAAATCCAACAACAGGATTTGATGGCTCTTTGTCAAATTCCGCATCGATAAGAACCAATGGCTTTGATATTTCTGTTAATTCCAGATTGTTAAATTCCGCTGTGAAGTGGGATATGTCTTTAACTCTAAGTAAATACAAAAATAAGGTGACCAAACTTCATGGCGATAGAATAGAAACCCATTATGGGGGCGCTACTATTTTAACCCAGGTAGGATTGCCTACAAATTTATTTTACGGATATAAAACAAATGGAGTGTATTCTACAGGAGCGGAAGCGGCGGAATCTAAAACGTATTTAAATACAAGCGGTACCATCTTGACTCCTGTTTCAGCGGGAGATGTACGGTTTGTAAATACTTATGACAGCGAAGAAAATAGAGATGCGGGAATCTCTGTGATTGATGATAGGGATAGAACTGTAATTGGAGATCCAACCCCTGACTTTACGGGTATGTTTGGAAATAGTTTAAGCTATCGTAATTGGTCATTTGATGCAATGTTTACTTTTAGTTATGGCAACGATATTTATAACGGAACTCGCAACATTTTGGAATCAATGAGCGGGTACAATAATCAGCTTCTTAGCGTTAATAACCGCTGGAGAGCTGAAGGCCAAATTACTAATACTCCTCGTGCAGTATTTGGAGATCCTACTCAAAACTCCCGTTTTTCTGACAGATGGATCGAAGATG
>Ga0307408_100003200_pt1 | contig 11277 bp, 6 predicted proteins | sample 322Cmetagenome_FD_202116 | JGI IMG/M metagenome (GOLD analysis project Ga0307408, IMG submission 202116) | Maize rhizosphere microbial communities from greenhouse at UC Davis, California, United States - 322HYB-C-3 | ecosystem: Host-associated > Plants > Roots > Rhizosphere > Soil | place: USA... | reverse complement strand
TGACCCTGGGCACCTTCGTGCCGAGCATGAATATCGACCTCTCCAAGAATGTCGGGGAGATCAGCTTCGACGACAATGCGAGAGCGCGCCTGCAGAATCCAGCCAACTACTACCTGGAGATGTTTGGGCCGAACAAGGAAAAGGCGGACGCCGACCTGTATGCGTGGAAGACCGACGTGCGCTTCAACTTCGACCATCCGGTCATGCGCGACGTGCGCTTCGGCGTGCGCGCGACCAAGCGCACGGCGAACCGCGTCACCGCGAGCGGCTCGGAATGGTACAGCATCGCCAAGCCTTGGGAAGTGAGGAATACGTCCACACCGGGGCAGCCGGCCGCCACGACGGACGAGCCGACCTGGGCCTCGCGCGCCAATTTCACTTACCTGAGCGATCCGCGGGTCGCCGCCCTGGTGCCGACCAACCTTTACGCGTTCAACAACTTCTTCAACGGCAAGATCCCGAACCCGGGCGCCCTGGTGGCGCCGGCCCTCTCCGCGGTCAAGAACTATCCCGATGCCTACATGGCGGCGGCGAATCCGATCATGAAGATTCAATGCGAGCAGGGCAACGCGCAATCGGGCACCAACAACGACTGCTCGAAACTGCCCGACCCCTGGATGCCGCTCGTCTTCGATGGCAACCCGGCCAAAACTTCCCGCCAGTCGGAGACGACCGAGGCCGCCTACCTGATGACGCGCTTCGGCTTCGACGAGCTGCGCTTCCCGATCGAGGGCAGCGCCGGCGTGCGGGTGGTCCACACCGACACGCGGGCCCGCGGCTACACCGTGTTCAAGCCGACCTACAGCAGCACCACGGCGCCGTCGGTGCCGAAGTTTGGACCGATCGACGAGCCGATCGTCGGCGGCCGCAGCTCCGTCGACGTGCTGCCGAGTGTCAATCTGAAGATGGAATTGACTCCCCAACTGCAAACGCGCTTCGCGTTCGCGAAGTCGATGTACCGGCCGAGCTTTGGCGACCTGAACGAGTACGTCGAGTTGTTCCAGGAAGTCGTCTTTGCCCCGGGCGGCGCCACCATCCAGGACATCAACTACCGGGGGCGAAACAAGGGCAACGTCCAGTTGCGGCCGACCAAGGCCACCAGCTTTGACGCGACGATTGAATGGTATCCAGGCCACGGTTCGTCGCTGACGGCCGCCTTGTTCCACAAGGATGTGACCGACATCATCATGCGCTCGGCCTATACCCGCGACTACAACGACCTGGCCGGCAACCCGCAAACGTTCATGATCACCGCGCCGAACAATGAGGCGGACGGGGCCGTGACCGGACTGGAGCTTGCCGGCCAGACCTACTTCAATAACGTGCCGGCGTTGGCGGACGTTCTGCCGGAATGGGCCAAGGGCTTCGGGGTCTCGGCGAACTACACCTACATCAAGAGCAAGCAGACGCTGCATCATCCGTACAATCTGAAGTACTGCCCGGCCGCCAGTTCGTTCAACAACAGTTCCCTGAACTTGCTTGGCTGCGACACCAATGGCATGCCGTTCACCGATATGCCACTGCAGTATTTGTCGAAGAACGCTTACAACCTCATGTTCTTCTACGACAAGGGGCCGATGTCGATGCGCCTGGCCTACAGCTGGCGCGGCCGATTCCTGCAGGGCGTGTCCGTCAATGGCACCCAGGGCCAGGACGCGACCAGTGCCGATCCGACCCGCGCCACGGTGGTCGATGGCAAGACGGTCTATCCGCGGGACGTGGGCTGGGGCTTGCCGACCTGGCAGGAAGCGGCCGGACAGCTGGACTTCGGGTTCGACTATCGGTTCAGCGACAACGTCCAGGCCAGCTTCTCTGCCAGCAACATCCTGGATACCGTCGTTAAGCAGACCCAACAGCAGGGTATCGGCAACATGATGCGTTCCTGGTTCGAGCCCGGCCGCAGTTATCGCCTGGCGCTGCGTTACACGTACTAAGTTCCGCGCGCCGTCCCGGCATCAGGTCCAATACCACCCGGGCGCCGTGGACCTTCTATAGTCTCCTTTCTGCTGGCTTTTGCGGCAGTTTCAGAGGCGGCCCCGGCCGCCTCTTTTTTTATGGGTTGCTCATGCCTGACCAAGCTATTCGAACTATCGTCATCGTCGGCGGCGGCACCGCCGGCTGGATGACTGCCGTGCCGCTGGCGCTCAAGTTGCCCAAGACCTGCGAGGTCGTGCTGGTCGAGTCGGCCGAGATCGGTACCGTCGGCGTGGGCGAAGCGACGCTGCCAACCATCCGCCATTTCAATCTCGCCCTGGGCATAGCCGAAGCCGATTTCGTCAGGAAGACGCAGGCGTGCTTCAAGCTCGGCATCGAATTCAAGGATTGGGGCCATGTCGGCAATCGGTTCTTCCACGGCTTCGGCGATTTCGGCCCGGCCATTGAAAACCGCCCGGCGTACATGTACTGGCTGCGCCTGTCGCGCGTGTTCAAGGATATGCCGTCCTATGAGCAATGGTCGATGGCGACCATGATGGCGCGCAGCAACCGCTTCATGCCGCCGCAAGACGAGCTGCCATCGGTTACCGACGCGTACAGTTACGCCTACCATTTCGACGCCGGACTGTATGCCGCTTATTTGCGCGACTACGCCGTTGCCCGCGGCGTCAAGCGTATCGAAGGCATGATCGAGAACGTCGAGCAGCACCCCGGGACCGGTTTCATCACCGCCGTCAAACTGCGCGACGGCCGCCGCGTCGAAGGCGACCTGTTCGTCGATTGTTCCGGCTTTCGCGGGCTGATGATCGAAGGGGTGTACCAGGCCGGCTATGACGACTGGAGCGCCATGTTGCCGTGCAACAGCGCGCTGGCCGTGCCCTGCGCCAAGGCCGCGCCGCTCACGCCTTACACCACCTCGACCGCCAGGGCCGCCGGCTGGACCTGGCGCATTCCGCTGCAGCACCGCACCGGCAACGGCCACGTGTACTGCGATGGCTACACCAGCGACGACGAGGCCGCGCGCGTGCTGCTCGAAGGTCTCGACGGCGAGGCGCTCGGCGAGCCGCGCCAGTTGCGCTTCACCACGGGCCGGCGGCGCAAGTCCTGGGTCAAGAACTGCGTCGCCATCGGGCTCTCGAGCGGCTTCCTCGAGCCGCTCGAATCGACCAGCATCAACTTCATTGAAAACGCGGTCGGCTGGCTGCTCCAGTATTTTCCCGATCGCGCATGCCGTCCCGAGCTGGCCGACGAGTTCAACCGCCTGGTCGCGCAACGCTACGAATACGTGCGCGACTTCATCGTCCTGCACTACAAGCTCACCGACCGGACCGATTCGGAATTCTGGCGCTACTGCGCCACCATGCCGATACCCGACACGCTCAAGCACCAGATCGAGACCTTCCGTGAAACCGGGCGCGTCGTCGTCTACGACAAGGAGGGCTTCAACGTGCCGTCGATGGTCTCGCTGCTGATGGGACTGGGCGTGGTGCCCAGGCGGGACGATCCGCTGATCGAGGCCATGAATTTCGACCATTTGCTCGGGCATCTGGCCAGCCGGCGCGAGGCCATGGCGCAGGTGGTCAAGGCCATGCCCGGGCATGCCCAGTACATCGCCCGACACTGCGCCGCGCCATGAAGCAGTCCTTCCAGCGTATCGTGGTGGCCGGTGCGCTGCCGGGTGGATGGCGGCTACCGCGCTGGGCATACCGCAACAAAAAAGCCGGTTTCTTTTGCGAAACCGGCTTTCAGGTGGAAATTTTATTGAGCCAATCTCAGCGTTGCTCGTTTTATGGTAACGGAACCTGTTCCGGCAAAGAATTGGATACCCAGCCCCACCGCATTCTGGACGTTAAAACCAGAACACGTGAAATCTGTATCTTGGCCTGCTACCAATACTTTATAGCCAGTCCAGCAATTGAACTCGGAAGTACCCCAACCGTCGGAGTATGTAAATAACTGTAAAATGCCATCCATCCCGCCATTTCGATCCGAAACAAACGCCTGATCAAAATTAAGGACCACGTTCAAGGTGGCGCCACTCCAATTAACTGGGGTGGCGAAATTATAACCAACAGCCGCTCCCGCTTGCTTGATGGCCACTTGCATATTTGATGCTGAGCTGATATCTGTCGCGTCACTATTCACGGTCCAGCTATTTGGACCGGCATTCAACGGGACAGCTTTTCCAGCTCCGATTAAAAGTGCGTCTAGTGTTTGTTGATCACCCACAGCCGGAGTGCTACGGTCAAACACCAGGCCTGGATCAACCCCGATCTCCCACATGAATGGCAACATGCCATTTTTTAGCGCCGATTGGGTGACATATTGATGGTAATACGCACGCGAAGCGCGATGCAGGGCAAGGTCATCCCCCGTTAGCTGTCTACGCAACATCGCGGCATATTCCCCCAGCACGACTGGAATCCCTTGGTCCGCAAATTTGGTTTTCATCTTGGCAAATTGTTCATCGACATAATCTTCTTCCTCCCGAGTCGAGTTGCGAATAGGATCGGTAGTCGAATGGAAGTCTTTACCCCAGTAATAAAACGCATTTCCCCACCATTCATCCGCGTCCTGGAGCGTAAAACTGAATGGATAAAAATGAACTTCCGCCATTTGGCGGCCCGCTACGGTGTCGGTCGGCATGACATGCCACTCATTGGCAGCCAGATCGATGTTGGTTAATGGGGCCTGGATCACCAGCACGCGATAAGCATTTTTGCCGCCCGTCGAACGAACCGCATCGACAAATGTTTGGTGGTAGCTGTCAAGCACGGCGATTTCGGCCGCAGTGTCCGCATCAGGCTCGTTGGCGCTGGCAAACAAGACATGCTCGTCAAAGTCACGCAGATGGGTGGCAATTTGCTCCCAGTAGGCTTTCTGTTTGGCGTTGACAGCTTCTTTCTTTTCTTCGGAAATATTCCTCTCCAACCAACCACCATCCCAATGGATGTTAACGATCACGTAGAGCCCGTTATCCACCGCATACTGCACCACTTGCTTCACGCGGTTAAGCCACACGTCACTGATTTTTCCGGTGTGCTGATCAGCATACTGATCCCATGATACGGGGATGCGAATCGCGTCAAAGCCGCTGTCCTTGACCAATTTGACATAAGCGGCGGAAACCAGCGGCTGGCCCCAGCAAGTCTCTGCCGCCGGGTTGCAACCCCAAGCCTCCATGGTGTTTCCAATGTTGGTTCCCAGTTTTATCTTGGCAGCCAACTGGGTAGCGTCGCTGCTCATGCCAGTCGCATCCGGCGCAATTGGACTGGTATTGTAGTTCGGGTAAAGAGGGACCTTAATCGTAAAATTTTGCGCGGTTTCTGCGCCGCACTTATTGGTATATACAGCGGTTGCAATACAGCTGGCAGTTGGCGTTATGGTTTGTTCACGTGCGGAGCCCGATGTCCCGCAGGTGCCACTCCACAACCAGGATCCATGCTTTGTTGGTTCCGGTGACAATGTGATTGGATTGCCAGCATTAACCGTTGCGGTTGCTGTGCCAGTCGAGACGCCCGATAATTTAATATAAGGTTCCACCGGAGTTGGATCGCAAGTCTTTTTTGCTTGCACGCTCGCGACGGTTCCTAATAAAGCGATCAGAAGGGTTGTTTTGAGTAAACGCATTTTGTTCATTCCAATTATCAAGTCATTATTAATATTTTTAGAACCGGAACCGAGCCACATGCCCGGGCATGCTGTCCATTGACAGTTGGGTTTTCGATTGCAGGACGGCGGCGAGCAGGCCCACCTTTTCGGCAATCCGGCCGAGTCTATCCCAAATATTGCGGCAAAAATACACGCCAAAATGCGCCGCCATCGGACATGACGGCCTCGGGCGAAAATTCCGCACGGCCGGAATCGGTATTCGTGCAGATATTGCTATTGATCGCTTAAAAGTCCGCTGTTCGATCGGGCCGCCACCCTTGTACGCGAGCGGCCGCGCCGCCGTCGCTGCGGGGAGAATGCAAGGAAGTGCAGTATCTATGCGATTATTTGCACCCTGTAATATCTTCACCATTCGCGCTATTTCGGTGCTTATCCCCGATGTCCTTTGGTTGCTCGCCTGGCCCTTGCCGACGTCGCGCAATACGGCGTCACTCAGCACCCAAGCATGTGGCGCAGGAACGCTTCGTGGGTCGGCATGGCCGCCACGACGGAGGCGTAATGGTCGCGCCGCTGGTGCAGGGCCTGCAACGCTTCCGCGCGCGGCACCTCGGCCAGCACGGGGTCGGCGCGCACGGGCCAGTTCCCCATGCCGGCGTGGATTGCCAGCCAGCTGGCGGCCCCGAAACCTTCTTCACCGTACATGTTCAGCGAGCCGGTCTGGCGCCAGGCGTGCAGCTTGAAGTCCAGCGTCTCTGGCAGTTCCATGCCGGCCATGTGGCGCCACAGCTGGCTGTCGCGACGCTCGGTGAGGCAATAGTGCAGGATGATGAAGTCGCGGATGCGCCCGAACACCGCCCCCATGCCCCGGTTGTAGTCGGCCACGGCGGCTGCGGCGGGGCGCGCACCAGGCAGCAGCAGTTCGATTAATTTGCCCAGGCCGCGCTGGATCAGCAGGATGCTTGTCGATTCGAGCGGCTCCAAAAAGCCCGACGACAAGCCCAGCCCGACCACGTTGTGGACCCAGAAGCGCTCGCGGTGGCCGGTCGTGAAGCGCAGCAGGCGCGGTTCTGCCAGGGCCGGGCCGTCCAGCTGTTCGAGCAGTTGGGCGCGGGCGCGCTCCTCGTCGATGTGGCGGGACGAGAACACGTGGCCGTTGCCGACGCGGTTGCGCAGCGGAATCCGCCAGGCCCAGCCCGCTTCGAGCGCGGTGGCGATGGTGTGCGGCGTGACCTCGGGGCCGCTCGGCGCGCTGGGCACGGCCCAGGCCCGGTCGACCGGCAGCCAGCGGCTGAAATCGACGAAAGGCTCTTCCAGGGCACGGCCCAGCAGCAGGGAAACAAAGCCGGAGCAGTCGATAAACAGGTCGCCGGCCACCACGCGGCCATCTTCAAGCTTGAGCTGGGCTACGCCGCCGTCGGCGCGGCGTTTGACCTCAATAATGCGACCTTCGGTGCGCCGCGCGCCCCTGCCAAGCGCGATGCGGCGCAGGAACGCCGCGTACAGGGTGGCGAAAAAATGGTAAGCGTAGTTATACAGGCTTGCCTTTTCCGAGGGCGGCAGGGCGAAGCGGCCCTGGCTGGCCATCACGCTGGGCAGGCATTGCTCGCCCAGCGCGCCCAGCGCGGGGTCGTTTACCCGGCGGTACTGGCCCCACAGACAGGCGGGGCCGCCCAGGTCGTCGAAGTTGCCAAAGGTGTGGAAGTAGCGGTGGCCCTTGGCGCGCCAGTCGCGAAACTCGATGCCGAGCTTGAACGTGCCGTTGGTGGCGCGCAGGAAGTCGGCCTCGTCAATGCCGTTTAACTTGTGATAACTGCGCAGCATTGGAAACGTGGCCTCGCCCACGCCGACGATGCCGATCTCTTCCGATTCGACCAGTTCCACCGTGCTGCCCGGCAGCGCTGTCGCCAGTGATGTGGCCGCCATCCAGCCGGCTGTGCCGCCGCCAACGACGACGATGCGTTGGTATGCGTTGCTCATATAATTTCTCCTTGTTATCAGACCGGCCGCAGGCAGGGCGCCGCGATCGTCACTCGCTCCTTGCCTGGAGCGGGGCCAGCATGGTGCCCGGCGGTCGCCCTATCAGGCTGCGCGGCACATAGCTGTAATCGGCCGTGCCGGGCTTTTTCCACGCAAGCATCAATGCGAGATCCGGGCCAGGCCCCTGGAAGTAGCGTACGCGGAAATTGCGCAAGCCCTTTTCCAGCTTTATTTTGGTCGCCACGGGTGTGGGGGCGTGGATGCCATCGTTTTGGATCACGTTTTCATCATCGATGCTGAGCACGGCGCCGTCGTCGGCCAACAGCATCAGTTCCCACGTGCCGGTTTCCGCGATATTGACGGTAAAGCGAATATCCATCCCGAACCATTCGTTCATCGAGTCCAAGCCGGGAAAGCCTTCGCGGAAGGAGCGCGGCGTGATATCGAGCTGGGCCAGGCAAACGCGCTTGACCGGCTTGCGCCGGCGCATTTCGGACACCGATTGGGTGTCCCTGCCGAGGCGATATATGTCGGCGACCATCTGCCGGTCCGACGATTCGGCGCATTCTTCGAACAGCTTCGGAGGCGCGCTGTCCGCCGCTTTGGCCACGGGCGGGGTGGGAGGAGGAGGCTGCGGCGGGGGAGGCGGAGCGGCGACTGCCGGCACCGGCGCCGGTTTGGCATCGACCACGGGCGGCGCGGCCACCGGCTTTTCGGCTACCGCGACAGGAGGCAGCTCTGGCATGGGAGGAATCTGTGCCGGGGGAGGCTCGAGTTTTGTGGGTTCGGGCTTCGGTTCGGGAATCACTTTTTCCGGCGCTTTGGGCGCGAAGACCACGACATCGACCCGGCGCGGCTCCGGTTTAGACGAGGGCTTGCGCGAGATCGCGACGATCAAGGACGTTCCCAGCACCAGATGGAGGAGAATCACAAAACCGATGGCGTAGCGATTGTACTCGCGCCGCCAGCGCGGCTCACGTTCAGGTTCGGGCGGAGGCAAACTGGTTTCCGGCGGTATAGGGCACATACGTTTCAGCAAACAAAAAAATTAATCAAAGCCGGCGGAGGGGGGCGCAATGCCGCTCCAGCCAGGGGCGTTGGAATCCATCCCGGTGCTCGTGCAGACCAGGATGTCATCGATGGGGTCGAGGGCCAGGCGTTGCGCGCCGCGGCCGGCGCCTTCGGTGGGACCGAAGGCGCCAGTGACCGGCACGGGCCAGCTGAGTGGAAGTTTTATGGAGCCAGTTTGATACTTGCTCGTTTAATGGTAACGGAACCTGCTGTTCCGGGGAATTGGATACCGACCCCCGTCGCATTCGGGATGCTAAAAGCAGAACACGTGAATTCTGTATCCTGATCGGCGACCAGCACTTTATTGGCAGTCCAACACTTAAATTCAGAAGCAGCCCAGCCGGAGGAGAAAGTATAGAACTGTAAAATAGCGTCCATCCCGCCATTTCGATTTGAAACGAACGCTTCATCGAAATTAAGGACCACTTTCAAGGTTGCGCCGCTCCAATTAACTGGATTGGAAAAAGTATAACCAGCAGCCGCCCCGGCCTGGGTGAGAATAAATCGCATATTCGAATCTGAACTATGATTTGTAGCACCGGAACTCAAGGTCCAACTATTTGGGCCGGTACCCAATCCGACAGCTTTTCCCGCTCCGACTAATAGTCCGTCATATATTTGCGAATCACCCACAGCCGGCGTGCCGCGGTCGAATAACAGGCCAGGATTCATCCCGATCTCCCAATAGAATGGCAACATACCGTGGGCACGCGCCGATTGGGTGACATACTGGGCGTAATAGGCCCGCGAAGCGCGATGCAGGGCCATGTCGGCGCAAACTGAATCAGGGCGCAATCCGGCGGCAAACTCGCCCAGCACAACTGGAATCCCTTGGTCCACAAATTTTGTTTTCATTTTGGAAAATTGCGCATCGGTATCAGCCTCCTCCTCCCGGGTCGAGTTGCGATAAGTGTCAGTGGTCGAATGGAAGCCGTTACCCCAGTAACAAAACACCTGTGAGTAGTCTGCATCTTCAGGCTGGTTCGTGAAACTCCAGGGGTAATAGTGGACTTCAGCCATTTGGCGGCCCGTTACAGTGTCGGACGGCATGGCATGCCAATCATTGAAAGCCCTGTCGATGTCGGTGAGTGGGGCTTGGATCACTACCACGCGATAAGCGTTTCTGCCACCCGTCGAACGAACCGCATTGACAAATGTTTGGTGAAAACTGTCAAGAACGGCTATTTGCTCCGCAGTCCTGGCCTCGGGCTCATTGGCGCTCGCAAACAAGACATGCTCGTCAAAGTCACGCAGCTTCGTGGCAATTTGCTCCCAGTAGGCCTTTTGCTTGGCGTTGACAGCGACTTTGCTTGCTTCGTTAATATTCCTCTCCAGCCACCCACCGTCCCAATGGATATTGACGATCACGTAAAGCCCGTTATCCACCGCATACTGCACCACTTGCTTCACGCGGTTGAGCCAGGCGTCACTAATTTTCCCGGTTACCTGATCTGCATACTGATCCCAGGATACGGGGATCCGGATCGCGTCAAATCCGCTGTCCTTGACCAATTTGACATAAGCGGCGGACACCATCGGATTGCCCCAGCAAGTCTCTGACGCGGTGCCGCAACCCCAAGCCTCCAACGTGTTGCCAATGTTGGTTCCCAGCTTTATTTTGGCCGCCAACTGCACAGCGTCACTGCTCATGCCGGTCGCATTCGGGGCAACCGGATTGGTGTTGTAGTTGGGATAAGCCGTAATCGCAAAAGACTGCGTAGTTTGTGCGCCGCAACTATTGGTGTAGACCGCTGTTGCGGTACAGCTGGCACTTGGCGTTATGAATTGTTCACGCGACGAACCTGATGTTCCACAGCCACTCCATGACCAGGATCCACCATTGATTGGTTGCGGTCCGAATGCGATCTGATCTCCAGTATTAATCGCTGTTTCTGCTGTTATATTCCAGGCGCCAGCCGAATAAATATAGGGTGTTACCGCGGTTGGCGTGCAAGTCTGAGCCTGCACGTTCACAACGCTCCCTAAAGCCATCAGAATCGATGTCGCGATCAAACGTTTTTTGTTCATTTTAATTATCTCCGTCATTATTAATATAATAGGCGTGCATAAAAACATGCCCGAGAGAGAATCATTTCCGAAAAACTTTTCTTTCGATTGCAGGACGGAGCGCAGAGCCACTTGCCCGGCAAACGGGCCGAGTCTATCCCAAATATGACGGTAGAAATACCCGCTAAAATGGGCCGGCGCCCTGCCAAACGGCCCTGGGTGGAAAATTCTGCACGGGTGGCATCGATAGTCGTGCAGATTTTGCTATGGAACGATTAATAGTCCGCTGTTCGACCCGGCCATTTACCGGTGCACCGCCGGCGGCAACGCCATCGCCGCGCGTTGAATGCACGAAAGTGCAGTATCAATACGATTATTTGCACCTTGTAATATCTTCACCATTCGCGCTATGTCGACGCCAGCGTGCGCGGGCTTGAGGCAGACACGGGGACCGGGCCATGGGATCGAAGGCGAAGGAAGCGACGCCCCGTTGCCATGAAGGCATTGTCACCCGCAGGGCGCGCGGTCATCCCCGCGCGAGGCGAAGAGCCATCCCATTACACACAACTCAATCTTGCAATGCGCCCATTTCGCGTAACGTCCTGATTGTCTGAGCCGAAACTTGCACATCCTGCAGCCCACGCCAGATCGTTTTCACGCCGGGTTCCCCGTCGT
>Ga0307408_100003199_pt1 | contig 11278 bp, 12 predicted proteins | sample 322Cmetagenome_FD_202116 | JGI IMG/M metagenome (GOLD analysis project Ga0307408, IMG submission 202116) | Maize rhizosphere microbial communities from greenhouse at UC Davis, California, United States - 322HYB-C-3 | ecosystem: Host-associated > Plants > Roots > Rhizosphere > Soil | place... | reverse complement strand
CGTTCTTCGACAAGACGTGGAAGCCTGACGACATCGTGGAAATCAAGTGATGGAGGTACCGAGATGGCGACCAAGACTGAGACTCCCGCCACCCAGGCCACGGTATCCGCCCTGTCCGACCAGGGCATCAGCGACGGCTACATCTACCTGCTCGGTCGCCTAACGGTGACTCGGCAGCAGCAACTGGATTTCCAGGAAGGGTTCAAGTGGAACGAGCTCCTGCACCGCAAGCCGGGCGCAGTCGACTGGCCCAACCCGAACCTCGACGTCGCCTACTCGGAGGCGTGGGTGGCGGTGGATGAGAACAGCTACCTGCTGGTCACCGTGCCACCGATCACCGATCGCTACTACACAGTGCAGTTCCTGACTGGATGGGGCGAGACACTCGCGAACCTCAACGCGCGCACCTTCCCCGACCGGCCCTACGGTGACTTCGCGGTGTGCCTGAAGGGGTCGAGCGTGGCCGTTCCCCCGGGTGTGCGCCGCGTCGATCTGCCAGTGAGATACTCGCGCGTCCTGCTCCGCGTCGAGCTCGGCGCGGATTGGGACAAGGCAACCGCCCTGCAGCATCAGTTCTCGTTCAAGGCGGTCGGCTCTTCCAAGCTCCCCACGATCCCGAAGACACCGATCTTCGATCTCGAGAAGCTGCCGGGTGTCGAGGCATTCGATGCGGCGGTGGTCGCGCTCGACAGTGAAGCCGACATCAATCCGGGGACGGAGCAGGTACAGGCGAACGTGCGCGCCATCGCGAAAGCCGTAAGGGACCCGGCCGAACGCGCGCGCGTAGACGGGTCCATCCGCGAGCAGCCTGGCGCGAGTTCGCGGACGCCGGGACGATGATCGGACACTGAACGATCAAGAACAACTGGGTCCGTCCCAAGGTGTGCGGCACGTATGGGGACGATTGGCTGGCCCGCTCGTGTATCGACTACGGCGGCATCTGGGCCAACGTTCTCGACGAGGTTCTGTATTACAAGGGCCGCATCGACAGCACCGATGCCCACCTGCACAGCGACAACACCTACACGCTGACCTTTCCCAAGGACGACCTCCCGGCAAAGTACGCGACGTACTTCTGGTCGGTGATCGCCGTGGACGCCAAGCACATGCGTGTTCTGCCCAACCCGTTGAATCGATTCCTGCTCAACAACCAGTCGAAGCTCGAGTACGGCAAGGACGGCTCGCTGACGCTGTATTTCGCGCCCGAGAAGCCTAACGATGCGCCGGAGGGAAACTGGCTGCCGACGCTGGGGCGCCAGAACTACTCGCTGACCTTCCGGTTCTACGGCCCGCGAGGCGGTGTCGCGGACGGCAGCTACTATCCGGCACCGCTGGTCAAACGACCCCGATGAAGCCGCTGCACTCAATGCGCGGCACCGGAGGGTCGAGCTCTGGTATGATACTGCCGGGACGGCGCGCGGCCGAGCGACGCGACCTTGTTCGGAATGAAGTAAGATGAAGGGCGTTGCGCGCACTACGATGGAGCGGCGACTGGTCGTCGCGCGGCACGTGTCTATTCTGATCGGTGCAACCTCGCTCATCTCGGCGAGCCATCCGACGCCGGGACGCGCCGCGTCGGCGCCGTTAGGCGCGTCGACTGTGCAGCCGGGTGCGGCCGCCGACCCCCTGCGGTCGTGGAACGATGGCGCGACAAAACGCGCGATCATCGCCTTCGTCGGGCGCGTCACGACGCAAGGTGGCGCGGACTTCGTACCGGTGGCGGAACGCATCGCGACGTTCGACAACGACGGCACGCTGTGGAGCGAGAAGCCCGTCCCGTTCCAGGTCATGTTCGCGTTCGACCGCGTCAAGACGCTGGCGCCGCAACATCCCGAGTGGAAAACGAAGGAGCCGTTCGCGTCGGTGCTCAAGGGTGACATGGCCGGCGTGGCGACCACGGGAGAGCGCGGCGTGCTCGAGATCATGACCGCGACGCACACGGGGATGACCACCGACGAGTTCTCCCGGACCGTTCAGGAGTGGATCACCACCGCGCGTCATCCGAAGACCGGCCGACTGTATACCGAGATGGTGTATCAGCCGATGCTCGAGCTGCTCGCATATCTGCGCGCGAACGGATTCAAGACGTTCATCGTGTCCGGCGGCGGCGTCGAGTTCATGCGGCCGTGGGCGGAACGCGTCTACGGCATTCCACCCGAGCAGGTGATCGGCTCGAGCGGCAAGCTGAAGCTCGAGACTCGCAACGGGCACCCCGTGCTCATCAAACTCGCCGAGATCGATCTCATCGATGACAAGGAAGGCAAACCGGTCGGCATTCAGAGCCGCATCGGCCGCCGGCCGATCGCCGCCTTCGGCAACTCCGACGGAGATCTGCAGATGCTGCAGTGGGCGACTGCAGGTCCCGGCGCTCGCTTCGCGCTCTTCGTCCACCACGACGACGCAGCGCGCGAGTTCGCCTACGACCGAACCGACAAGCTGCAGAAGTTCAACGCCGGGTGGGACGAGGCAGTCGCCAAGGGATGGACTGTCGTCAGCATGCGCGACGACTGGAAGACCGTTTTTCCGGCCGTCAACAAGTAGCGCTCAGGAGGTCATCGTGCCGACGACGGCCACATCCCACGGAACCCGTACGCGTCCAACGCTCGCGAGCGCGGCGTGCGTGGTGCTCCTGGTCTCGATTGCCCGAGCGCAGCAGCCCACGGCCGGCGAACCGGAAAGCAAAGATCTGGCCAAGCAGCTCTCCAACCCGCTCGCCGCACTCTCATCGTCAGGCTCATCGCGCCATTCATCAGTCAACCGCCACTCTCCGCGGGCGGTGGCGCGACGTTCGGCATGGGCGACATCACGACGTCGTTCTTCGTATCGCCGTCCAAATCCGGGAAACTCATCTGGGGCGCTGGCCCGGTTGTCGTTCTGCCGTCCACGAGCGACCCCGCGCTCGGCAGCGGCAAGTGGAGCTTGGGCCCGACCATCGTTGCATTGAAGCAGGCCGGAGAGGTGAGCGTCGGGGCACTCTGGAATCAGACGTGGTCCTTCGCGGGCGACGACGACAGGGCCGACGTGAACCAGATGTTCCTGCAGCCCTTCGTCTCGTACCAGGCGACGCGCACGCTCACGTTGACCGTCCAATCGGAGATGACGGCCAACTGGGACGCCCCAAACGACGACGACACGTGGACGATTCCGATCAACGTGCTCGTGGCCAAGCTCGCGACGTTCGGGCCGTTCCCTGCCAGTTACCAGGCCGGACTCGGCGTGTTTCCCGTGCATCCGGATATCGGGCCAACGTGGAAGCTGCGGGCCGCCATCGTGCTGCTCTTCCCGCGGGCACGACGCTAACCAGACCCGATGCGACGTCGCGCCGCTACCGCGAACGCGAGAAAGTATCGGCGAAGCCCGTCAGCCGAGCCGGGCGCGGGGTCGGACGCGTGGAAGAGCCGGCAGAATTCCTCGCGCGCGCGGAGGATCTCACGCCGGCGGGGGCCGCGCCACCGCGGGTCAGTTGCGGTCAGATCGAACAGCTCGAGCGCGCGTGCCTGCGCGTGCCCCCATCGCGTCACGTTGCCAGCGCCGTGCGCGCGAATTGCGCGCTCGACCTCGCTGCCCACGTTCGCGAGCTGGTCGACGAGCCCCAGCTCGGCCCACCGTACGGCGGCACCCGCATGGATGGCGGTTTCGTCGTTAGGCATCGCGCACGAGTGATGAGACGAGCTGGCGGATCGCGTCGCGGAGGACCGGGTCCTCGACGTCGCGACTGCGGTTACCTCGCGACGGCCGGACGTTGATCATCGAGTCGAACTCCAGCCACTCCGGTCCCGCGTCGGCGGGGTAGAGGTTTATCCCCCACAGGTCCACCTGTCGCGAGCCTCATCGAGCAGCGCCGCCTCCTCGTCCGCGTGCATCTCGCCGCCGATCGCCATCACGCCACGTTCGATATCAACAACAGCCTTGATCATGTCTCCGAGCTCGGGCGCCAGTGACGACAGCTCTCGCCGGGTCACCGGTTCGTCAATGATTCGCAATGGCACGGGGATTCAGAGCCGGCCGCAGGTCGGGGATTGGGCAACGCTCGGCAAGATCGCACTGGGGCCGTCGACACTCAATGGCTGCGCCTCCACCGTCGCGGCTGACTTGACGATGAGCCAATTGTCAGTCGGCGCGCAGGGTCCCGTGCAGCTTCCCGGTGAGGTGTCTGCATGCCAGCTACCGTTCTCGAACGGCCGACGAGCTCTCCGCCGACAGTTGACCGGCGGGGTCGGCAAGGGTGGCGACGTCACGCTCTACCTCGACGGGAAGCAGGGGGATGGTGCGAAGGACGCGAACCATCTCGTGTCAGAAGGGATCTGCCTCGGGAGGCTCAGACCAGAGCCTCCCGACGCGGTTTCATAGGGCGTTCGTACCCATCAAGCCATGCCCACGAGGCATGAGCGTGACCGTTACTGCGTTCCATCGTCGGTGGTCTGGAAGAGTCCGGAATCTTTCCGCGACCTCAGTCGGCCCACGGGGTATCACAGTGGAGACATGGCTGGGGCTGCCGAGGCTCCGGCCCGAGTCCCAGTCTCCAACCCCGTCGAGTAGGCGTTAGGCAGGTTGCATGTTCAGGATCAGGTTTTTCACGCCCGCGGTATTGAACGAGGAAGGCTGGCAGCATGCCGGTGGCGAGCTCGTCGTCGGCAACGCCCGCATGTGTTTCCTTGTCGATTTGACATACTGGGGGATGGCGGACTACCACCATCAGTGGCGCCAGGGGATCGCACGCCTGTTACAGGGCGCGCCGTCCACAGCGCTCATGACGGCGTACCGCGGCCCCGGCAACTCGGCGCACACGATGTGGGCGCTGTGGCGCGAGGAGGGGTACGTGTACGTGCAGGAGCATTCCGTCCTTCCCGCCGACCTCGACTCGCCGTTCGACCCGAACGACCCCTACGCGCACCTGGGCGGACGCATTCCGGCAGCGGAACAGGGGCTGCCGATCCCGGAATGGCACGTGGAAATCGAACACCTGCACGCCGCGATGCTGGGGATCCACCTTCCCAAGTACCTCGGCTGATTGAACTGATCGGGGTCAGATAACGGAACGGGAACGGGTCAGAGCACAACGGTCAGATCGATCGATCCGACCCGTGTGATCTGACCCGTTCCCCTTCGTGCAATAGCGCGCCCCCTCCCGGCCCGGTCATCGTCCCGCGATGCCACGAGGGTCGTCACCGAGTCGCGTCCGGCGTCCCTCCGATTCACGCCAGAGGAGTACGCCATGGCCAAGCGCGACGCATCCGGCTCGGGCCGCAGCCGCCCGAAAAGCAGCGGAAGCCAGGGAAAGCCGAACATCCTCGTCATCTGGGGAGACGACATCGGCATCAGCAACTTGAGCTGTTACAGCCGTGGGGTGATGGGATACCGGACGCGCAACATCGACCGTCTGGCGAACGAGGGGATGATGTTCACCGACTCGTACGGCGAGCAAAGCTGCACCGCCGGTCGGTCGTCGTTCATCACTGGCCAGAGCGTTTTTCGCACCGGACTCTCCAAGGTCGGTATCCCCGCAGCGCCGGTCGGCCTGCAGGCGGAAGACGCGACGATCGCGGAGCTCCTGAAGCCGTTAGGCTACGCAACCGGGCAGTTCGGGAAGAACCACCTCGGTGATCTCAACAAGTACCTGCCCACGGCGCACGGCTTCGACGAGTTCTTCGGCAATCTCTACCACCTCAACGCCGAAGAAGAGCCGGAGATGGCGAACTATCCGCCCGAGAAGGACTTCCCGGAGTTCAAGAAGCGGTTCGGTCCGCGGGGGGTCATTCACTCGTGGGCGACGAACACGGACGACCCGACCGAGGAGCCACGTTGGGGGCGCGTGGGCAAGCAGAAGATCGAGGACACCGGGCCGCTCACGAAGAAGCGGATGGAGACGATCGACGACGAGACGATCGCAGCCTGCAAGGATTTCATCAAGCGGCAGAACTCGGCCGGCAAGCCGTTCTTCGTGTGGATGAACACCACGCACATGCACGCGTTCACGCACACCAAGCCGTCGAGCCTCGGCCAGGCGGGGCGGTGGCAGTCGCCGTATCACGACACCATGATCGACCACGACAAGAACGTGGGCGAGCTGCTCGATCTGGTCGACGAGCTCGGGATCGCGGACAACACGGTCGTCATGTACTCGACCGACAACGGGCCGCACATGAACACGTGGCCCGACGGCGCGATGACGCCGTTCCGCAACGAGAAGAACTCGAATTGGGAAGGCGCGTTCCGCATTCCGCTGCTGCTCCGATGGCCGGGCAAGATCGCGGCGGGCTCGGTGTCCAACGACATCGTCCAGCATCACGATTGGTTGCCAACGTTCCTCGCGGCAGCAGGTGAACCCGACATCGTCGAGAAATGCAAGAAGGGCTACAAGGCCGGCGACAAGACGTTCAAGGTACACATCGACGGCTACAATCTGTTGCCCTACTTGACTGGACAGGAGAAGAAGAGCCCACGCAAGGGATTCATCTACTTCAGCGATGACGGCGATCTGGTCGGGCTCCGGTTCGACAACTGGAAGGTCGTGTTCATGGAGCAGCGCGCGACCGGCACGTTGCGCGTATGGTCGGAGCCGTTCGTGGCGCTTCGCGTGCCGAAGCTGTTCAACCTGCGCACCGATCCCTACGAGCGGGCGGACATCACGTCGAACACGTACTACGACTGGTTCCTGCACAACGGCTACATGGTGTTCGCCGCGCAGCAGATCGTGGGTGAGTTCCTGAAGACGTTCAAAGATTTTCCCCCGCGGCAGAAGGCGGCTTCGTTCACCATCGACCAGGCGATGGAGAAGATGGAGTCCGTCGGGAGCGGTGCACTGCATTAGACGTTAGGCCATGCTTGACCGGCATCCGACTCGTGACTCACGCAGGCATCGCGACCAGGCCGCGCGAGTCCCGAGTCGTCGGTCATGAGTCATTCGTCATCGGCCATCAGTTACCTGCGGTCCCGCACTCCCGAGAGGAGCCAATGCCCCGATCGATCTCCGATCCCCTGCCCTCGTGGAACGAAGGCACCGCGAAACGCGCGATCATCGATTTCGTCCGGCGGGTCAGCACCGACGACAGTCGCGACTACGTTCCCGAACACGAGCGGATCGCCGTGTTCGACAACGACGGCACGCTGTGGTGCGAGATGCCCGTTCCCGTGCAGGCGTTCTTCGTGGCCGATCGCGTGCGGGCGCTCGCGCCGGAACACCCGGAGTGGCAGACGACCGAGCCCTTCAAGTCGCAGCTCGCGGGCGACGTGAAGGGAGTCATGGCGCAGGGGATCAAGGGCGTCGCTGAGATCGCGATGGCGACCCACGCCGGCATGACGACCGACGAGTTCGATACCATCGTGCGCGACTGGATCGCTACGGCGAAGCACCCGAAGACGGGCAGGTCGTACACGAAGATGGTGTATCAGCCGATGCTCGAGCTGCTGCGCTACCTGAACAACCGGGGTTTCGCAACGTTCATCGTGTCGGGCGGCGGCGTCGAGTTCATGCGCGTCTTCGCCGAGGACGTCTATGGCATCCCGCCGGAGAACGTGATCGGCTCGACGATCAAGACGCACTTCGAGATGCGCGATGGCACGCCCGTTCTGCAGCGCGACGCCGCGCTCGACTTCTTCGACGACAAAGCCGGGAAGCCGGTCGCGATCAACAAGTACATTGGGCGGCGGCCGATTCTCTGCGTCGGCAACTCCGACGGCGATCGCGAGATGCTCATGTGGACCACCCTCGGCCGTCCCGATGGGCTCCCATCGTTAGGCGTCATCGTGCACCACACCGACGGCGACCGCGAGTTCGCGTACGATCGGCAGCGCGTCGTGAGCGGTCAGCTGGACCAGGGGCTCGACGAGGCACCGCGCTACGGTTGGGTGCTCGCCGACATGAAGGAGGACTGGAACACAGTATTTCCGACCTGACGACGGGCCGCGACGGTTCACTCGGACCACAGAGAGGAAACGCAAATGCTGGCGAACATACTCTCACGCTACTGGTGGATGATTCTGCTCCGCGGGCTGGCGTGGCTCGTCTTCGGAATCCTCGTCTTCACGCAACCGGCGATCTCGCTCGTGACACTCACCCTGCTCTTCGGCGCGTTCGCGCTCGTCGATGGGATCGCGAACACCGTGAGCGCGATTGGCGGCCGCCGCGAGAACGAGAACTGGGGCGTCCTGCTCCTGACCGGCCTCGCCGGCATCGCCATCGGAGCGCTCACGTTCTACGACCCGAGCATCACCGCGCTTGGTCTTCTCTTCTACATCGCGATCTGGGTAACGGGCACGGGGCTGCTCCAGGTCGTCGCCGGAATTCGGCTGCGCAAGGAGATCGAGGGCGAGTTCTGGCTCATTCTGTCGGGGCTCATCTCGATCGCGTTAGGTGTGTTCCTCGTGGCGCGGCCCGGTGCGGGGGCGCTCTCGGTGCTCTGGCTCATTGCGACGTATGCCGTCCTGTTCGGGTTGATCCTCATCGTGCTCGCGTTCCGCGTACGATCGTTCGCGAACCGACTTGCAACCGCGACCCAGGGTTGAGTGCGCGATGCATGAGCCTCTTCGCACAGTTGGAACCCGTGGGGATCAAAGACGGCCCCCGCTAAACGGGAAGGTCATCTATCCATTTCAGCGGTAGACGGCCGGTTTTCACCACCACGGCCGCGCCGGTCCGGCGCGGCCGGCACCAATGGGAGGACGCATGCCGCCAAAGGAACAGAAGAAACCGAACATTCTCATCATCTGGGGCGATGACATCGGCTGGTTCAACGTCAGTGCGTACAACCATGGGATCATGGGGTATCGCACGCCGAACATCGACCGCGTCGTCAAGGAAGGCGCCATGTTCACGGACTGGTACGGCCAGCAGAGCTGTACCGCCGGACGCGCGGCCTTCATTACCGGTCAGTCACCGATCAGAACGGGCCTAACGAAAGTCGGTCTTCCGGGAGCGAACCTCGGGCTGCAGCCGGAGGACCCCACGATCGCCGACGTCCTGAAGCCGCTGGGCTACGTGACCGGACAGTTCGGCAAGAACCACCTGGGCGACCGCGACGAGTTCCTGCCGACGGCGCACGGATTTGATGAGTTCTTCGGCAACCTCTACCACCTGAATGCCGAGCAGGAACCGGAGAATCCCGACTATCCGAAGGATGCCGAGTTCAAGAAGAAGTTCGGACCGCGCGGTGTGCTGCACACGTGGGCGAACGCCGACGGCACACAGAAGATCGAGAACACCGGTCCGTTAACGGTGAAGCGCATGGAGACCGTCGACGAGGAATTCCTCGATGCGAGCCTCAAGTTCATCGAGAAAGCGGCGACGGACGACAAGCCTTTCTTCTGCTGGTGGAACTCGACCCGCATGCACATCTGGACCCACCTCAAGAAGGAGTCGGAAGGGAAGACGGGGCTCGGCACCTACCCGGACGGCATGGTCGAGCACGATGGCCACGTCGGCAAGCTGCTCGACAAGCTCGACGAGCTGAAGATCGCCGACAACACGATCGTGATGTACTCGACCGACAACGGCGCCGAGGTGATGAGCTGGCCGGACGGCGGCACGACGCCGTTCCGTGGCGAGAAGGATACGAACTTCGAGGGCGGGTGGCGCGTGCCCTGCGCGATCCGCTGGCCGGGGGTCATCAAGCCGGGCACCGTGTCGAACGAGATCTTCTCGCACACCGACATGTTGCCGACGCTGGCTGCCGCCGCCGGCGAGCCCGATGCAGTCGAGAAGCTCAAGAAGGGCTACAAGTCGGGCAACAAGACCTTCAAGGTCCACATCGACGGCTACAACCTGCTGCCGTTTCTCAAAGGTGAAGTCAAGGAGAACCCGCGTAAGGGGTTCCTCTATTGGAGCGACGACGGCGATCTGTTTGCGTTGCGCTTCGCCCAGTGGAAGGTGACGTTCGTCGAACAGCGTGCGCACGGCCTGGCCGTGTGGTTCGAACCGACGGTGGCCCTGCGCGGCCCGCAACTCCACAACCTGCGCAGCGACCCGTTCGAGCGGGCCAACGAGGACGGCTCGGTGTTCTACGACAAGTGGAAGGCCGACCGTGCGTTCCTGTTCGTGCCTGCACAGGCCTTAGTCGCGCAGTTCCTGGAGACCTTCAGGGAGTTCCCGCCGAGGCAGCGGCCGGCCAGCTTCAGCATCGACCAGGCGCTCGAGAAGGCGCGCAGCACCCAGGAAGCCATGGCCACGGGCGGCGGGGTCGGAGTGAAGTAACACCGCCACAGGCATGATCCGGGGCGGTCGCGTTAGGCCGCCCCGCGTCACAGGAGGCCACGGTGCTCGACGTCGTCGACGTGGGTGTAAGCCCCTCCTTCGATGCAAGCTCGGATTCCGTCTCCGAGTTCTACACGCTGCATCCCTACCCACCACCCGTCGCGAATCTCGATCGTGCGCGCGACGAGTGGCGGGAGGAGGCGCGGCATCGCGCCGAATATCACCTGATGTGGCCGGGGAAACCGTATCGCGCGGAGCTCGACATTCTCGTCGCCGGATGCGGTACATGGCAGGCCGCGAAATACGCGGTGTGCCGGCCCGCTGCGCGCGTCATGGGCATCGACGTGAGCGCCACGAGCATCGAGCACACGGAGCAGCTCAAGCAACAGTACGACCTAACGAATCTCGAGCTCCGGCAACTGCCGGTCGAGCGCGTCGGCGAGATGGAGCGTCAGTTCGATCTCATCGTGTGTACCGGCGTGCTCCACCATCTCACGGATCCGGACGCGGGACTGCGCGCGCTTCGCTCCGTGCTGAAGCCCGACGGCGCGATCTATCTCATGGTGTATGCGCCCTACGGCCGGGCCGGCGTGTACATGCTCCAGGACTATTGCCGACGACTCGGTATCGGGACGTCGGAGCGCGAGATCAACGACCTCGTCGCGACAGTCTCGGCGCTGCCGCAAACTCACCCGTTGGCGATGTTGCTTCGGGGATCCCGCGACGCGCAGAACGGTGACGCCCTGGCCGATGCCCTGCTCAACCCACGAGATCGATCGTATAGCGTGCCGCAGCTGCTCGATTTCATCGCGCGGGGCGGCTTGACGTTAGGTCGCTGGCACTGGCAGGCACCGTACCTGCCGCAGTGCGGCTCCGTCGCGACGACGCCGCACGCGACGCGCCTCTCGGAACTTCCATCGCGAGAGCAGTACGCCGCGATGGAGCTGTGGCGAGGTACGATGACCGCCCACAGCGCCGTCGTCCATCGAAGCGACGTGCGCACGAGCGCCGTGAACGTCAGCTTCGACGATGAGCGCTGCCTGAGCTACGTGCCGATCCGGCTTCCGTGGACTCAGCTCGTCCTGGAGC
>Ga0307408_100003198_pt1 | contig 11278 bp, 9 predicted proteins | sample 322Cmetagenome_FD_202116 | JGI IMG/M metagenome (GOLD analysis project Ga0307408, IMG submission 202116) | Maize rhizosphere microbial communities from greenhouse at UC Davis, California, United States - 322HYB-C-3 | ecosystem: Host-associated > Plants > Roots > Rhizosphere > Soil | place: USA... | reverse complement strand
GGCGAGCGTCGGGCCCTGGTGATCGGTGGCGGACTGGCCGGTTGCGCCAGCGCCGCCAGCCTCGCCGCCCGAGGCTGGCAGGTGACCTTGCTGGAGCGTCATGCCGGTCTGGCCGAGGAAGCGTCCGGCAATCCGCAAGGCGTGCTGTACCTCAAGCTGTCGGCCCATGGCACCGCGCTGTCACAGATGATCCTCAGCGGGTTCGGCTACACACGGCGCTTGCTCGAACAGCTGCAACGAGGCCTCGACTGGGACGGCTGCGGTGTCCTGCAACTGGCCTTCGACGCCAAGGAAGCCGAGCGTCAGGCGCGCTTGGCCGAGGCGTTTCCGGCAAGTCTCTTGAAGGTCCTCGATCGCGACGAGGCCCAGGCGAAATCGAGCATTGGCTTGCCCAGCGGCGGCTTGTTTTACCCCGAAGGCGGTTGGGTGCACCCGCCAGCGCTGTGTCGCTGGCAAGCCTCGAACCCGGCGATCGCGTTGCAGCCACACCATGAAGTGCTGGAACTGCGCCGCATCGACGGCCAGTGGCAGGCCTGGGACGGCGAACGCTGCCTGGCCAGCGCACCCGTCGCAATCCTCGCCAGCGCCGCAGAGATCAAACGCTTCGAGCCCGCCGCCGAGCTGCCCCTCAAGCGTATTCGCGGACAGATCACCCGCCTGCCGCAAACCGCCCGCAGCCAAAGCCTGGCGACGGTGGTCTGCGCCGAGGGCTATGTGGCCCCGCCACGCATGGGCGAACACACATTGGGCGCCAGTTTTGATTTTCACAGCGACGACCTGACCCCCACCGCCGCCGAGCATGCCGGCAACCTGCAGATGCTCGAAGAGATTTCCGTAGACCTGGTGGATCGGCTCAACGCCCGAGTCCTGGATCCAGCGCAACTGGAAGGCCGAGCGGCGTTTCGCTGCACCAGCCCGGACTACCTGCCGATCGTCGGACCGCTGGCCGATCACCCGGCCTTCATCGAAGCGTATTCGGCCCTGGCCAAGGACGCCCGCCAAGTACCTGATACGCCGTGTCCCTGGCTTGACGGCCTGTACGTCAACAGCGGTCACGGTTCCCGAGGCCTGATCACCGCGCCGCTGTCCGGCGAACTGATCGCCGCCTGGCTGGAGAACGAACCGCTGCCCCTGCCGCGAAGCGTCGCCGAGGCGTGTCATCCGAACCGGTTCGCGTTGCGGGCGGTGATTCGGGGCAAGGCTTGAACATAGTGTTTTCCTTGTGGGAGCGGGCTTGCTCGCGAAGCGGTGGATCAGTCATCCAAGACGTTGACTGATGAGACGCCTTCGCGAGCAAGCCCGCTCCCACAGGTTCTGCATCACCTCGAATAAATCAATCCTGCTCAATCCCCACCCGTCGGCTTATAACGCATCGATATAAAACTCACAGGCATCCCACCGGTCAGTTCCTGAGTACCCGCCCTTTCGGCGTGTATGGCTTGACCCCTCCCCAACGGAAAAACCGGTAAGGACTTATGTGCGGATTAGCTGGTGAGTTACGTTTCGATCAACAACCTGCGGACCTTGCGGCCGTAGAGCGCATCACCCATCACTTGGCCCCTCGCGGCCCCGACGCGTGGGGTTTCCATAGCCAGGGGCCCATTGCCCTCGGCCATCGACGCCTGAAGATCATGGACCTGTCCGACGGCTCGGCCCAGCCGATGATCGACAATCACTTGGGCCTGTCCCTGGCGTTCAACGGCGCGATCTACAACTACCCGGAACTGCGGGCCGAACTCGAAGGCCTGGGGTACGCCTTTTATTCCGGCGGTGATACCGAAGTGCTGCTCAAGGGTTATCACGCTTGGGGCGAAGCGCTATTGCCCAAGCTCAACGGCATGTTCGCCTTCGCCATTTGGGAGCGCGACGCCAAGCGCCTGTTCATTGCCCGCGACCGTCTCGGTGTGAAGCCGCTGTACCTGTCACGCACCGGCCAGCGCCTGCGCTTTGCCTCGGCGTTGCCAGCCTTGCTCAAGGGCGGCGACATCAATCCGGTGCTCGACCCGGTCGCCCTCAATCACTACCTGAATTTCCATGCCGTGGTCCCCGCACCGCGCACCTTGCTGGCCGGCATAGAAAAACTGCCCCCGGCCACCTGGATGCGCATCGAGGCGGACGGCAGCACCGAGCAGAAAACCTGGTGGACGCTGCCCTACGGTCCCCGGCCCGATGAGCAGGATCTCAACCTGGAAGACTGGATCGAACGCGTGCTGGACAGCACCCGCGAAGCGGTCGCCATTCGCCAACGTGCCGCCGTCGATGTCGGCGTGCTGCTGTCGGGCGGTGTGGATTCGAGCATGCTCGTGGGGCTGTTGCGTGAGGTCGGTGTTGACGACCTGTCGACGTTCTCCATCGGCTTCCAGGACGCCGGCGGCGAGCGCGGCGACGAGTTCCAGTATTCGGACCTGATCGCCAAGCACTACGGCACGCGCCATCACCAATTGCGCATCGACGAGAAAGAAATCATCGAACAGTTGCCCGCGGCGTTCCGCGCCATGAGCGAACCGATGGTGAGTCACGACTGCATCGCTTTCTACCTGCTGTCGCGGGAAGTGGCCAAGCACTGCAAAGTGGTGCAAAGCGGCCAGGGCGCCGACGAGCTGTTCGCTGGTTATCACTGGTACCCACAGGTCGACGGGGCGAGCGATCCGTATGCGGCCTATCGCGCGGCCTTCTTCGACCGCAGCTACGAAGAATATGCCGCCACCGTGCAGCCCAAATGGCTCACCGCCAACGACGCCGCCGGAGACTTCGTCAAGGAACACTTTGCCCAACCGGGCGCCGATGCCGCAGTCGACAAGGCCTTGCGCCTGGACAGCACGGTGATGCTGGTGGACGACCCGGTCAAGCGCGTCGACAACATGACCATGGCCTGGGGCCTGGAGGCGCGCACACCGTTCCTCGATTACCGGCTGGTGGAGCTTTCCGCCCGGGTACCGGCGAAATTCAAGCTGCCCGACGGCGGCAAGCACGTGCTCAAGGAAGCCGCCCGCCGGGTGATCCCGAGCGAAGTCATCGACCGCAAGAAAGGCTATTTCCCGGTGCCGGGCCTCAAGCATCTTGAAGGCAACACCCTCGCCTGGGTCCGTGAACTGCTGCTGGATCCGAGCCAGGATCGCGGCCTGTTCAACCCGAGCATGCTCGATCGCCTGCTGACCGACCCCAACGGCCAACTGACACCGTTGCGTGGTTCGCGGCTGTGGCAATTGGCGGCGCTGAACCTTTGGCTCAGCGAGCAAGGAATCTGATCGATGAAACCCCATACGAACCTTCATAACCAACGACTCTTGCGCGGCCAGCCGCCGTCCTACGAACGCTTGCAGGCGCGGCTGGCCGAAGACGGCAGCGAACTGGGCGCCGATCCGATCGCGGTGCATTGCGGCTGGGGCCGGCTGTTGATCGGCCATACGTTTCCCGACCCGGCGAGCCTGGCCCGAGAGCTGCTCAACGAACAACCCGGCGAGCGTGACATTGCCCTGTACGTCGCCGCGCCCCAGCAGGTCTTGGGCCTGGAGCCGACGCAACTGTTCCTCGACCCCTCCGACACCTTGCGCCTGTGGTTCAGCGACTACCGGCAATCCACGAGGGTGTTTCGCGGCTTCCGGATTCGCCGCGCCCAGAGCGACAGCGATTGGCAGGCCATCAATCAGCTTTACCAGGCTCGCGGCATGCTGCCCATCGACCCGGAGCGATTGACACCACGGCACCAGGGCGGGCCGGTGTACTGGCTGGCCGAGGACGACGATACCGGTGCGGTGATCGGCAGCGTGATGGGCCTCAATCATCAGAAAGCCTTCAACGATCCGGAAAACGGCAGCAGCCTCTGGTGCCTGGCGGTGGATCCGCACTGCCCACGTCCCGGCGTAGGCGAAGTGCTGGTGCGCCACCTCATCGAACATTTCATGAGCCGTGGCTTGAGCTACCTCGACCTGTCGGTGCTGCACGACAATCGCCTGGCGAAAAACCTCTACGCCAAGCTCGGTTTCCGTAACCTGTCGACGTTTGCGATCAAGCGCAAGAACGGCATCAACCAACCGCTGTTCCTCGGTCCCGGCCCCGAGGCGCAATTCAATCCCTATGCCCGCATCATCGTCGAAGAGGCGCACCGACGCGGCATCGAAGTGCAGGTGGATGACGCCGAAGCGGGGCTGTTCACCTTGGTGCATGGCAGCCGCCGGGTTCGTTGTCGCGAATCCCTGAGCGACCTGACCAGCGCGATCAGCATGACGCTCTGCCAGGACAAGAGCCAGACGCACAAGGTATTGAAAAACGCTGGCCTCAACCTTCCGGCACAGCAGCTGGCGGGCAACGCCGATGACAACCTGGCGTTTCTCGATGAGCACGAGCGCGTGGTGGTCAAGCCTCTGGATGGGGAACAGGGCCAAGGCGTTGCGGTGGATCTACGCACGATCGAGGAAGTCCAGGCCGCCATCGAAGCCGCCAAGCGCTTTGACAGTCGCGTGCTGCTGGAAAGCTTCCACGAAGGGTTGGACCTGCGCATCCTGGTGATCGGTTTTGAAGTGGTCGCGGCTGCGATCCGTCGTCCGGCGGAAGTGATCGGCGATGGCCAGCACAGCATCGGCGCGCTGATCGAAGCCCAGAGCCGGCGGCGGCAGGCGGCGACGGGCGGCGAGAGCAAGATCCCCATGGACGCCGAGACCGAGCGTACCTTGCGCGCCGCCGGCCATGACTACGACAGCGTACTGCCGGCGGGCGAACATCTCTTCGTGCGACGCACGGCGAACCTCCATACCGGCGGCGTCCTGGAAGACGTGACCGCCATCCTTCATCCGACCCTGGCCGATGCCGCGGTGCGCGCTGCACGAGCGCTGGACATTCCCATGGTCGGCCTGGACCTGCTGGTCCCGGCGGCCGATCAACCGGATTACGTGTTCATCGAAGCCAACGAGCGCGCCGGCCTGGCCAACCACGAACCGCAGCCCACCGCCGAGCGTTTTGTGGATTTGTTGTTTCCCCATAGCCAGGCGGTGACCTGAGACCTTTGTGGCGAGGGAGCTTGCTCCCACCGGGGCCCGTAGGAGCTGGCGAAGCCTCGGGCCGCGTTCGGACGATCTTTTGATCTTTTACGCTTGGGATTCGAGTGTCATTGAAAAGATCGCAGCCTCGCTTCGCTCGGCAGCTCCTACAGGCCCAGCGCGAGCTTGCTTCCTTGCCACGGGATCCGTCATTCCAATATTCCGCGAGGAGTTTCCATGATCAGTAAAATTCCCGAGCCGGACCTCGAATACCTGCAAAAAGTCCTGTTGGAAATGCTCGCCATTCCCAGCCCGACCGGCTTCACCGACACCATCGTGCGCTATGTCGCCGAGCGGCTCGAAGAGCTGGGCATCCCTTTCGAAATGACCCGGCGCGGCACGATCCGCGCCACCCTCAAGGGCCGCAAAAGCAGCCCTGACCGGGCGGTTTCGGCGCATCTGGACACCATCGGCGCCTCGGTACGGGCCATCAAGGACAACGGCCGCCTGACGCTCGCCCCGGTGGGTTGCTGGTCGAGCCGGTTTGCCGAGGGCAGTCGGGTCAGCCTGTTTACCGACACCGGCGTGATTCGCGGCAGCGTCCTGCCGTTGATGGCATCCGGTCATGCCTTCAACACCGCCGTGGATGAGATGCCCATCAGTTGGGACCACATCGAACTGCGCCTGGACGCCTACTGCACCACCCGCGCCGATTGCGAAACATTGGGCGTGGGCGTTGGCGACTACGTGGCCTTCGATCCCTTGCCGGAGTTCACCGAAAGCGGCCACATCAGCGCCCGCCACCTGGATGACAAGGCCGGGGTCGCCGCGCTGCTGGCGGCGCTCAAGGCCATCGTCGACAGTGGTGAAGAGCTGCTGATCGACTGCCACCCGCTGTTCACCATCACCGAGGAAACCGGCAGCGGCGCGGCGGCTGCGCTGCCCTGGGACGTCAGCGAATTTGTCGGGATCGACATCGCCCCGGTCGCCCCCGGCCAACACTCCAATGAACACGCAGTGAGCGTGGCGATGCAGGATTCCGGTGGTCCGTATGACTATCACCTGTCACGGCACTTGCTGAAGCTCGCCAAGGAAAACGAACTGCCGGTGCGCCGCGACCTGTTTCGCTACTACTTCAGCGACGCCCATTCGGCGATCACCGCCGGCCACGATATCCGTACCGCCCTGCTCGCCTTCGGTTGCGACGCGACCCACGGCTACGAACGCACCCACATCGACAGCCTGGCCGCGCTGAGTCGCCTGCTCGGCGCCTACATTCTCAGCCCACCGGTATTCGCCAGCGACGCACAACCGGCCCAAGGGTCCCTGGACCGATTCAGTCACCAGATCGAACACGATGCGCAGATGGAAAGCGATACCCGGGTGCCGTCGGTGGACAGCTTGATCGGGCAGCGTTCGGATAGTTGACTGGCGGAAACGCTGCTGCCGGGTGTGAACGCGCAACTGTGGGAGCGGGCTTGCTCGCGAAAGCGGCGGTACATTCAGCAATTGTCCTGACTGTTCCATCACCATCGCGAGCAAGCCCGCTCCCACACGGATGTGCCAGGGCAGCCAACCCCGGGCTAGCCGCCACAGCCCATCCGCCGTAGCATCCGCCCAATTGTCTAGCGGAGCCCTGTCATGCTGATCCCACACGAGCAACTCGAAGTCGATACCCTCACCCGCCTGATCGAGGATTTCGTTACCCGCGACGGAACTGACAACGGTGATGATACCCCGTTGGAAACCCGCGTCCTGCGAGTCAGGCAAGCCCTGGCCAAAGGCCAGGCCTTGATTGTCTTCGATCCCGAGAGCGAACAGTGCCAGTTGATGCTCAAGCACGATGTGCCCAAGCATCTATTCGATTGAACACCCCTTGCGCGCGGCACGCGCCTTTTTCTTCTGGATCTTCTCGTAGATTTCGAACCGGTGGACATCGACGTGCCGTGGCGCTTCCACGCCGAAACGCACGGTACTCCCACTGACCGATAACACGCGGACAGAAATGTCATCGCCGATGGAAATCAGTTCACCAATGGTGCGGCTTAATACGAGCATGGTTATGTTCCTTAAGAAGGTCTGGACCTCGACCATGCCCGGCCAATTTTCCATGCACAAGATACCGGCGATAAATCAGTAATCCCCTACAAACAGGGACCCCAACGCCTGAAGGAAATGTCCTGCAAAAACCCGTTTTCGACCTGATTCATGGCCCCGTGAGTCGCGGGCCGAACAGAATCACTCCCGCCCCCAACACGCAAAGGGCCACGCCAATCCAGTCGGAACCCAACGGTCGCACACGCTCCACCACCGCCAACCAGCCGATCGACGCGACGATGTAGATCCCGCCATAGGCGGCATAGGCACGACCGGCGTAAGTGGCTTCGATACGGGTCAACAACACGGCGAACAGTGTGAGACTGAGCAGTGCCGGCGCGATCCACCAGGCGCTCTTGCCCTGGCGCAACCACATCCAGAAGGCGTAGCAACCGGCGATTTCGAAGAGTGCGGCGAGAAAGAACCAAAGGTAATTGAACATAGGGCGGTCCATCAGGAAGGCACGAGGGCGCCATCCTGATGGATGCCGGGAACGCGGGTCAACCCAGGTTCTGGCGGGCCTTGGCGCGCATTTTGTCAGCCATGGTGGTCATTTCGTCGTAGAGCGACTGTGGGTTCTTCTGTTTCATGGCCCATGCCGCCCGCCCCTGTTCGTGGGGCAGGATCATGAACTGCCCTTCGGCGACCTGCAGGTAGATGTAATCGGCGATGTCAGCAGCCGTGATGGGCGAGCTTTCCAGCAACTTCCCGACCTGGGCCTTCATGGCCGGGGTCGGCCCGCGGAAAGAATCCAGCAAATTGGTCTGGAAGAATGACGGGCAGACCACGTGCACGCCGATTTCCTGCTGGGCCAGCTCAACCAACAGGCTTTCCGACAAGGCCACGACGCCGGCCTTGGCCACGTTGTAGTTGCTCATGGCGGGGCCTTGCATCAGCGCCGCCATGGAGGCGATGTTGATGATCTTGCCGCGACTTTTTTCCAGCAGCGGCAAGAACGCCTTGCAGCCCTTGACCACGCCCATCAGGTTGATTGCGATCTGCCAGTCCCAATCCTCCAGGGACAGTTCGTTGAAGAACCCGCCCGACGCCACGCCGGCGTTGTTGACGATAATGTCGATGCCGCCGAGCTTTTCCTCGCAGGCCTGGGCGAATGCCGTGAGTTGGCTGTAGTCACGGACATCGCAGCGCTGGACGAACCCCTCGCCGCCCGCTTCGCGCACCAGCCTGAGGGTTTCCTGGAGGCCTGGCTCACTGACATCCGACAAGGCCAGGCGCCAGCCTTCGCGGGCCCAGCGCAGCGCGATTTCGCGGCCCAGGCCTGAGCCGGCACCGGTGATCATCATGCGATTTTGCATAGGGAAACAGCCTTGTTGTTCCGGGAGAGATAGGCCGAGTGTAGCGAAGGCCCCCGCCCGACCCACGCTCCATCAGATTGCTGAATGGCGAGGGCAAACCATGGGAGGTCTTGAAGTCATGTCCTGGCGTGAGTCGCGACACCACGGCAATGCGCTATATCGAACGACAAAAAACTTTGAATTTTTTACAGGACGTTACGGTCGGACTTTATAAGCCGCCCGGATTTAACGCATGCGCGCTGGCAGTTGAAAGTTTTAATCACTGATGAACTGACCAATAAGGAAATCAACAATGGGCACTATTCTTATCATCATCCTGATCCTCCTGCTGATCGGTGGCCTGCCGGTCTTCCCGCACTCCAGAAGTTGGGGTTACGGCCCGTCCGGTATCATCGGCGTAGTCTTGGTGGTGCTGTTGATCCTGCTGTTACTTGGCAAGATATAAATCCCAAGCGCAAAAAAAGAGGCCTTCAAGGCCTCTTTTTTTATTCACTGGACTATCAGTCCGGCTTGCCGTCAACAACGCCGGCGGTGTTATCCAACAGGCTCTTGGTCGCGGTTTGCAAGAACGATTCAAGTTGGGTTTTCATCTCGCCAGTCTCCGGAGCATCCGGGATGATCTCTGCGTGCGGGTTGGCGCCCAGTTCATAGCGAAACATCTTCGGTGCCATTGCCTTTTCCTCTGGCAATACCAGGATCTTGTCGTCGTGGATCAGCGCGGTGGTTTGGTCGCTGCCCGACGGCTTGATCACGCCAAAGCCGCTGTCGCCTGGCGGCAGGTTCAACAAGTCGCGGCCCCAGCATTGGTTGCGCACTTCTCCGCCGAGCCGGCCCATGATGGTCGGGACGATATCGACTTGGGTGCCAACGGTGTGATTGCGCTGGCCAAATTTCTCCTGGACGCCTGGCCCGATCAGCAGCATCGGCACGTTGAAACGGCCCAGGTCCATCTCGGTGATCTGGCGCTCGTTGCCAAAGCCATGGTCGCCGACCACCACAAACAGGGTTTCCTTGAAATAAGGCTCCTTGCGCGCCTTCTCGAAGAACTGGCCCAGCGCCCAGTCGGAGTAACGCATGGCGGTCAAGTGTTCGTTCAGGCGCCCACGGTCAGTGACCGGTTCCACCGGCAACGGCGTCGGCAGTGCGTAGGGCGTGTGGTTGGACAGGGTTTGCAGCAAGGCATAGAACGGCTTGCCGTTTTCCCGGGCCTTGAGCTCGATCAGGCCACGGTCGAACATGTCCTGGTCGGAGACGCCCCAGGTCGGATCGGAGAACACCGGGTTGACGAAGTCGTTACGGCCGATGAACGTGGTCATGCCCTGGCTGCTGAAGAAGCCTGACTGGTTGTCCCAGGCAAAATCGCCGTTGTAGACATACACGTCGTCGTAATCGCGAGCGCTGAGCAATTGCGGCAGGCCCGACAGCTTGTGGCTGCCTTCCGGCGTCTGCATCAGGTATTCGAAACCTGGCAGGTTCGGGAAGCACGCCATGGTGGCGAACATGCCCTGGTGGGTGTGGGTGCCGTTGGAGAAGAAACGGTCGAACAGCAGGCCTTCCTTGGACAACTTGTCGAGGTAAGGCGTGATGTTGCCCGGCGCGCCCAAGGCGCCCACCGAGTGGCCGGCCATGCTTTCCATCAGGATCACGACCACGTTCTTGATCGGCAGCGTCTTGTCGGCCGGCGGCGTGTAGTCGCGGCGCACCGCGGCGGTCTCGGTGTCGACGAGTTTATCGTCGGGCAGCACCAGCATGTTGCGCACGGTCTGTTGTGCCAGCGGCTGCTCAAGGGTGGCTTTCCAGATGTTGTCACGGTCTTCGGACATCCGGCTCTTGGCCGCAGCCACCAGGGACAACGTTCCGTTGAGGCCCAACTGGTTGGCGAAATTCGAATCGGTGGTATAGACGTCGCCCCAACGCAGTGGAGGGCCTTGGCGCAGGGTGCCGCGAGCAGCGGCCACGGCCACCAGCAGGCAGACCATGAATACCGCGACACGGCCGTACCATGGAGCGATCTGGCGCGTGCCAATGCTGCCGCCGCTGAAAGGTCCACGCGGACGCGTGGCCCGGTCGGCGCCCTTGAATGCCAAGCTCAGGATGATAGTGCCGCCAGCCCAGGCCAGCAGATAGCGCACCACCGGGAAGCCGTACCAGAGCATGCTCATCACGGTTTTCGGGTCTTCCTTGACGTATTGGAAGACCAGGCCGTTGAGGCGTTGGTGGAACTCGCGATAGAAATCCATCTCCATCAAGCCCAGGAACAGCGCGATGCTGGAGGTGACGGTCAGCCAGAAACGAAAGAACCCACGTGCCGCCATGGCCCGCGCACTGAACAACGCCAGCAACAACGGAATGCAGAGATAGACGACCAGCCGAAGGTCGAAACGCAGGCCGTTGGCAAACGCTTCCACGAAGGTCGAGGCCGGCGTGTCGAGGATCATCTCGCGGTTGTAGACCAGCAACGCCACGCGCAGCAGGCTGAACATGATCATCATCACCAGGGCACAGAGCAGCGTGTAGGCCAGGTGCGATTTGACGGTCGGTTGCAGCAGGCGATGCGTGGTGCGCTGCTGACTCAGGGCGTCCGGGATTGCCATGTCGTTTGAGGACCTATTGAAGTGGGGTCAAAAGTAGGAATTACAGCGCGCCCTCTGTCGAGCCATTCAAGGCCGGGGCTTGCGCGAAAGCGCAGATCTTGCACGAACGGTCATGGCATTGCCATTAAATAACCGGGCAATAAAAGCGCGGAGGATTGTCCGCAAGGTTTTGTGAAAATTTCGTTCAATGAATGTTTCGCAACACAAAAGTGCCCACTCACCAGAGCCGAACACCGTTGTGGCGAGGGGATTTATCCCCGCTGGGCTGCGCAGCAGCCCCATGGATTTACCTGAC
>Ga0307408_100003197_pt1 | contig 11280 bp, 10 predicted proteins | sample 322Cmetagenome_FD_202116 | JGI IMG/M metagenome (GOLD analysis project Ga0307408, IMG submission 202116) | Maize rhizosphere microbial communities from greenhouse at UC Davis, California, United States - 322HYB-C-3 | ecosystem: Host-associated > Plants > Roots > Rhizosphere > Soil | place... | reverse complement strand
GAAGTGGTGCCGCTGCGCTTCAAGGTCGGCGCACCGGACGACGTCGAAAAGCTGGTGCTGTCGGCCATGCCGGGCGTGCGCCTGGCGCACGCGCCGCAAGTGCCTGCCGCGGTGCCGGTACGCCCGGACACCTGCTACTTCACGCTGGACTCCAAAGGCCCGCTGTACGAGCGCATGCTGCAGGCCCAGTCCATTGAAATCTATGCCCCATCCGGCATGCGCGAATTGCGTCTCGAATTGATTGCTGTGAACTCCTGAAACAGAGCAGAACATGAACACCATCGCCCCACCTTCACTTATCGCCGAACCAATCGCCGCGCCGACCACCAGCGGCAGCCTGCTGGACATGATGTACGACGGCTTCTACGCCCTGTTCATGCTGAAGAACGGCAGCGCCCCGCAGGACCACGCCGAATTCCAGTCGCGCATGACGCGCTTCCTCGACGACTTCGGGCGCAATGCACGCAAGAAGAACGCTTCCGCCGACGATATCGACGCGGCCAAATACGCCTTCTGCGCCGCGGTCGACGAGATCATCCTGCGCTCGCACTTTTCCATCCGCGACGCGTGGGAACTGCGGCCACTGCAACTGACCCTGTTCGGCGACCAGCTCGCCGGCGAGAACTTCTTCAACCGCCTGGACGCGCTGCGCACCCGCAGCAGCGAACACATTGAAGCGCTGGAAGTGTTCCATATGTGCCTGCTGCTTGGCTTCCAGGGCCGCTACATCCTGGAAGGCTCGGAAAAACTCGGCTACCTGACCAGCCGCCTGGGCGACGAAATCGCCCACATGAAAGGCCGCCGTCCCGGCTTCGCGCCACATGCCGAGCGTCCCGACCAGGTGATGCACAAGCTGCGCAGCGATTTGCCGCTGTGGGTGCTGTGCTCCGTGTTCGCACTGATTTCCGCGCTGGCCTACATCGGCCTGCGCACTTCGCTGTCCAGCCATACGGCGCAGCAGGTGAGCGCCTACAACGACGTGGTGCGCATGGCGCCGCGCCAGGCCCACGTCACCATCACCCTGCCGTGATGCGGTCGCTGTTCGGGACAGGCCTGGCCCAGCACGGCCGCCTGTTGACGCTCTCCAGCGCCCAGGAATCCGGCTTGCCGGAAAGCCTGATGGCGGAACGCTTTGCCGGCCGCGAAGGCGTGAATGAGCTGTTCTGCTTCGACGTCGATGCGCTCAGCACGTCCACCAGCCTGGATCTCGGCCAGTTCATCGGCGAGGAACTCACCGTCCGCCTGCTGCAGCCGGATGGCAGCCGCCGTTCGTGGCACGGCCTGTGCACGCAAGCCAGCTGGCTTGGCGCCGACGGCGGCGTGGCGCGCTACCGCCTGCGCCTGCAACCGGCGCTGGCCCTGCTGCGCCTGCGCCGCGACAGCTACATCTTCCAGGACAAGTCGGTGCGCGACATCGTGCAGGAACTGCTGGCCGACTACACGCAGGTAAGGCTCGATTTCGATGCCACGCAGGAGCTGGCGCCGCGCGCCACGACCACGCAATACCGTGAAAGCGATTTCGATTTCCTGTGCCGCATCCTGGCCTCCGAAGGCCTGAACTGGCGCTTCGAGCACGACCAGGACGAACAGGCGACGCAGGACGGCCAGTCGCGCCACCGTGTCGTCGTGTTCGACAGCCAGGCTGAACGCCCTGCCGTGCAGGCCCTGCGCTTCCACGGTGTGCGCGCGACGGAACGCGACGACTCGATCGACCAGTTCGCCGCGCGCCGCGCCATCGCGCCCAACGCCATCAGCATCGCGAGCTGGGATCCGGCACAGGTGTCGGCGCCAGCCGCCGAGCAGGCCAGCAATCTCGATGCGGGCGAACTGCCGGCGATGTCGATCTACGACGGCAGCGAGGAACGCAGCTATACCGCCAGCGGCGAAGCCGACGGCCATAGCCTGCTGATGCTGCAGGCTGCCGAACTGGCGAACAAGCAATTCACCGGCGAAGGCTCGGCACGCCGCCTGGCAGCAGGCAGCAACTTCGCGCTGACCGGCCATGAACGCTTCGATGGGGACGCGTTCACCACGCTGTGGGTGGAGCACGAAGCCCGCAACAACTTCACGCCGTCGCTGCACGCCGGCCCTGGCGTGGCGCCCGGTACTTACCGCAACCGCTTTGCCTGCGTGCGCTCCGCCGTGCCGCTGGTGCCGCCTGCCACCGCCCAGCGCGTGCAAGGCGCCGCACTCGGAGCGCAAACGGCATTGGTGGTCGGCCTGCCCAATGCAGCCAACACCACGCAGCGCGACCAGCAGATCCGCATCCAGTTCCCATGGCAGCGCGGCCCGGGCGCCAATCCGGGCGGCGCCAGTCACAACACGGACACGGACGGCAATGCGCCCGGCGACGACAGCTCCGGCACCTGGGTGCGCGTCTCGGAAGCACTGGCAGGCCCGAATTTCGGTACCCAGTTCACGCCGCGCATCGGCACCGAAGTGCTGGTCGACTTCATCGAAGGCGATATCGATCGCCCTATCGTGGTGGCCCAGCTCTATACCGGCGGCGACCAGCCTCCGTTCTCGGCGGGCGTCGACTCCAGCGCCAACCACGCCGGCGTCATCTCGGGCATCCACAGCCACGCGCTCGATGGTGGCGGCTATAACCAATGGGTGCTGGACGACACCAGCCAGCAACTGCGCATGCGCCTTGCCAGCAGCACGGCTGCAAGCCAGCTGAATCTCGGCTACATCGTGCACCAGGCGCCCGACTCCGCCACGCGCGGAGCGCACCGCGGCACCGGTTTCGAGTTGCGCACCGATGCCTGGGCCGTGCTGCGTTCGGGCGAAGGCCTGCTATTGACCACCAGCCGCCGCGGCGCGCAAGGCAGCGGCGTCAGCTCGACCCAGCTCGAAGCAGACGACGCGATCGAACGCCTGCGCGCCAGCCAGAAGCTGGCCGACAGCCTGGCCAAGCCGGCCGCCCAGCAGCACGCCCTGTACAGCGCCGATGCCATCAAGGCGCAGCAGGACATGCTCAGGCAGCTCGACCCGAAACAGGACGGCAAGTACACCGGCGCCGTCAACGGCCATGCCGCCCAGCGCGCGCAAGACGGCGCCCGCGACCTCGACTCCGCCAGGCCGGTGGAGCGCTTCGGCGGCGCTGTCGCCGTGATCGACAGCGTGGACAGCATCAATCTTGCCACGCCAGCTTCCACCCTGCTGTTCGCCGGCGAACAACTGCACTGGACCAGCGGCTCCGACTTGCACCTGACAGCCGGGCAGACCTATTCCAGCGTAGCCGGCAACGCCGCCACCCTGTTCACACGCGAAGGCGGCATCAAGGCCATCGCCGGCAATGGCGACGTTTCCCTGCAAGCCAATACCGGCGAGCTGGAAATCCTGGCGGACAAGGAAGTCGTCGTCCTGTCGGTCAATGACGGCATCGAGATCAAGGCAAACAAGAAGATTGTGCTGCACGCCGGCCAGTCCTCCATCGTGCTGGAAGGCGGCAATATCACCTTCGCCTGTCCGGGCAACTTCACTGTCAAGGCGGCCAAGCACGACTTCCAGGGCGCGGGATCCGCGGCGGCCGACCTGCCTCCGCTGCCAAACGGGCTGGTTAGCATGCCGGAAGTATTCAAGTCCGAAGCCGGCCCGCACAGCCTGCGCTTCGCCTTCGCCGGCAGCGACAAGCTGGGCGACCTGATGGGAATCACGGACCAGCCGTACAAGCTGGTGGACGGCAAAGGGAAAGTCGTGGCCGAAGGAACTGTGCCGAAGGACGGCCGCCTGCCCCGCAAGGACTTCCCGAAAAAAGAAGACCTGCAACTGCTGATCGGCGACGATTCCTGGCGCGAACAGCCAAACGCCGCCGCCGCCAATGTGCCGCAGGCGCCCTTCGAGCATTACGTGGAAATGCACAATAGCCCCGAGCTGCTGGTGAGCTACTCCTCGCAGCCGCATGACGACGACGTCCAGTTCCTGGACTCCGACATGATCGCCCACTTGATGGGCACCCCAATTGGAGATGATGAATGATCAAACGCCTTTTCTTGGGCGCCCTGTTTGCGTTTAGTATGACGATGTCGGCATATGCCGCCAAAGACGTGGTGCCAATGAGCCAGGGCCTGCACGAGTGGCAGACCGGTTCGGGCAAGCTGATTCTGGTAGTCGGCAGCTACCAGGACGTTACATCCTTCCACCGCAGCTACAGCTTCTACTTCAAGGCCAACGGCGACCAGGACTGGAACCAGGTTCCGCTGATGCCAAAGAACAGCGGCATGGAATTTACCTGGGAGAGCGCGAGCGGGGGCGACGTGCTCCTGGCGGACGCCATCGTCGTTCCACGCAAGGAAGGCACTTTCTTCGTCATCGCCAGCAAGAACTCCGACAAAGGGTATAGCGAAGCCGGCGCCGCCAGCGCCACCTGGTACAAGTTCGTCGAGACCGACGGCAGCAATCCCGATCAACCGGCTTATTCGCTGCAGCCGGTGTTCACCCGCCCGTACGGCAAGATCAGGAACGGCGTCGAGGAGATTCTCGCCAAGGAAGCCATCCTGAAGCCAGCGCGTTGAGAACAGCATCATGACGAAAGAGTACCTGAGCGCGAAGTACGACGCCGACACCCTGACTGTGGATTTTGTCGCCGGCGACGGCAGCCACCTGCTGCGCAGCGGCGGCACCGTGGCCTGGCGCTTCAACAATCCCGGAAATCTGCGCCCCGGCAAAAAAGGAGTGCTGATCTACGGTGCAATCGGCATCGGCGACACCAAGACCAACAAGTCCTTCCTGATCTTCTCCAGCTATGAAGAGGGACGCAAGCAGAAGAAGGCCTTGCTGCGCAGCCGCTATAACGACCGTACCATCTACACCATGCTGACCGGCATCGACGACGGCAAGGGCAAGCTCATTTACGGCTATGCCCCGAAAACCGACAGCAACGATCCGGAAAAGTACGCTGCAGTCATCTCCAAGCACACCGGCCTGCCGACGACAACCAAGCTCTCCGACATGACGGACGCCCAGCTCGAAAGCATGATGGATGCGATGGAGAGGCACGAAGGCTTCCACGGCAAGAAAGACACGCGCAAGGAGAAGGTGGTCCCCGCCACCAACATCGTCGTCACCGATGGGGCGAAGCCGAAGGCCGACCTGCCGGTAAAAGTGGAGATCGCCGGCAAGGCCCACGAGACAAAGACCGACAAGAGCGGCCGGGTTCCGACTATTGTCCACCTGACGCCAGGCGAGCAGGTCAAGGTATTCCTTACCGCGATCGACGGGCAATGGAAGAAGGCGCACGAGTTCATCATGGCACAGGAGTCGAAGACCCTGGCGTTGATTCATTCGCTCGACATCTTCTCTGCCACCACGGAAGTAAAGAACAAACCGGAAACCAGGGCCCCCGCGGGTCCCGTCGCGCGCACGCCAACGCTTTACGTGGTCCAGCCTGGCGATACCGCAGGCCGTATTGCCAAGGATTTCGGAACGACTGTCGCCGAAATCCAGCGCGACAATCCGCACATCAAGAATATCGCGCGTATCTTCCCGGGCGACAAACTATCAGTGCACGGCAAGGCTCCCGCCAAACAACCGAAAGCTGGCGGAGCCACCAAGCCGGCTCCGCTGCCACAGCTCCCCAAAAAGGCCGAAGCGCCACCTCCAGCGGCCAAGAGCACCCCGCAGGCTGCGACTAAGCCGGCAGCAAAGAAGCCTGCGCCGCCACAGCCGGCCCAAGCCAAACCCGCCGAGCCGGCACGCAGCAAGGAAGGCAGCGGCGCCCCGCTGGCATTGATCCAGGTTGATCAGAAGCGTGCACCGTGGATGGCAGTCGCTGTCGCGGAAGCGAAAAAATGGGCCGGCAAGACCGAAGGGACGATTACCAAGACGAGCAATTACCACAAATTGACCGGTGCCGGATTCCTGACATCCCTGGAGGGCAAGGACAACGCCTGGTGCGCGTCTTTCGTTTCCTATTGCCTGACCCACGCGGCACCGGCCTACTCGAAATGGAAAAACTCGTTCCGCGCGCGGGCGGTTGCATTGGATGCCACCTTCGTTGAGATCAAAGAGCCGGTGTACGGCGCGATCATGCTGCAGGGGACCCACCACGTCGCCTTTGTCTACGCCAAGGACGGAGACAGCTACGCATGCCTTGGCGGCAACCAGTCAGACCAGATCAATTTCACGCCGTTCAAGAAAAGCTTGCGCTTCTTCGTTCCTCTCGCGTATTCGGAGTTTGCCAAGAAAGAAATCAAGGACGGCAACAGCCTGGCCAAGCATTCCTGTGCGGACTTGAACAAGGCCTTCGGCATTTCGCTCCACAAGAAGGACGGCGACGCGACCCGATAAAATACGACGATGAATAAACTTGCCAACATCCTAACCTACCCGGCTTGCTGCCTGCTGCTGGCTTGCCAAGCCAGCCAGGCCGGCGACCTTGCGTCCGCCACAATCCCTGCCGCCGAGGTCGCCCGGCTCCAGATCGAAAGCAGTGGCAAGGTCGTATTGGGTAAAAAAGTGACCGATTCGCTCGGTGAACATGTTCTCCTGTTGACCGAAAAGCCGGTCGCATCTGCGAACGGACGCATCGAGCACATCGAACTTGTCGCCACCTACTACGACCAGGCCGGCAGCAAGTGGGCGCCGGCATGGACCGTCAAGGATGGCGTTGATTGCCCCGAGCTCGATAGCGCGGCCTCGTTCTTTGCCGGTGCCACCACCATCACCGACCTGGATAAGGACGGCAAGGCCGAGGTCACTGTCGCTTACAAGACGTTTTGCGGTGGCGGTATCGATCCTTCGATCGTCAAGGTGATCCTGCGCCAGGGCAAGCAAAAATTCGCCATCCGTGGCGAATCGCTGATCAAGTTCAAGGGGCAGGAGCCGATGGGCGGCACCAACAAACCGGATAAGGCATTGCTCGATGCCGACAAGGCCGTGTTCAAGCGCCATATGGATAAAGTCTGGCAGCAGGTCTATGTCGAACGGAACGATGGCTGATCCGATATGAGGCCCGTCATCGCAGTTCTGGCGTGCTGCGTCGCCGTTTCGGCGCGGGCCGCGGACATCCCGGACTTCGGTTGCCCTGCAGGCATGAGCGTAAAGCACACGGGTGCCTCACTTTGCCTGCCGGGAAAGACGCTTAAACTCGATTACCAGCCAAAGGCCCGCACGCTGGCCATTGCCATTAACGGCCGGGCACACAGGGTCGAGCGGGTTGCCAGGAACTACGGCCCCGAGTTGATCGGTATGGAAAAATTCATCCGCTTCCTGCCGATGGAACTGCAGCCCTACCTATCGCGCAATGTCGTCCTGTTCGATTCCGTTGTTCGAAGCAGCGGCGGCGAAGGCATGGGCCAATGCGGATCGGGGGCTGAGAAGTATTTGAATGCCGCGCGCATCAACGGCACCAAAGTCAAAGTGCTCGGCAAGGTACATGTCGGAAGTTGTTTTGATTCGATTGAAGCCGACGGCGAGGCCGGGAACGAGACGGACTTCTCCGCCTACTCGGTCCAGGGCGGCAAACTGGCAATCAGGTTTCTTTTCTACCGAGGATTGATGACCCCGACCGGCGTCCTGTCGAGCGATTTTCGGCAGCTCGAGTTCCCGCAAGCTGAAGAATGACACCCTGCAACCTGAATTTGAACTTAACCACGATGAAGGCCATTCTCAAATCTCTTGCACTTTTGGCTTGTTGCGCCGCGGCCGCCGCGCCAGTGCAGGCTTCTGATTTTTCGATGGAGGGCGAATACCGCCTCACCTCGTCGACCACAGCTCCGGTCAGCAACTGGGGCTTCAGCAAAGCCCACATCTCCATCAGGAAGCTGGACGAGAAGCACGTAGTGATCCTGTTTGCCTGCGAATGGAAGCGCGAGCCAAAGGCGGCCTGCGATGACTATTACTTTGCCGAATGGCGGGATGATGGCTTCTATTTGCAGGATATGAACACTGACTTCATCCGCCTGTACTTTACCCCTGCATCCCGCACCCTGACAATGATCAGGCATGGTGCGGACGCCAAGGCGAGCGTCCGGCGCGACGTGTTCGAACCCGCGAGCGGCACGCCGGAGGATGCCACGCTGGCGCGTCGCCTGAAGCGTGCTGAGAAGAGCTACGTCCATCCGGAAAACGTGCGCGTGTTCGGTCCATACACGAAGTGGAAATACGAAAACAACCGAATCGAGATCCAGAATTGAAGCGGCTGGGCCGGATTCTTGTCGCCGCCGCCATCCTTGGTGGCTGTTCCCTCGAAGATCCAAAGCCGCCTTCGGAAGATATTGCCGCACTGCGCGAAATCATCAATATCCAGGTCCCGGTCAAATCGGCACGCTGGGAGATCTTCGGTACTCCCGAGCAAACTGGCTTGGTGCCTGGTCCAACGGATTTTTACACCTTGGTCGCGGAGCTGAAACCAGAAAACGACTGGTTCAATTCCATCACGGAGCCGATGGAGGGAACCTTCATCGTGCCCGAGGCGGCGCGACCATGGCTTACGCATTATTTCCGCGACCTCATGAAAAAAAACCGGAACTCCACCACAGACCTCGCCAACCAGGCCGATTGCCGCAGGTTCGCAACAACAGTCAGGAAATCGGGCAGGCCGGTGCGCGGCTTCATCTGCGATAGTGCGCAAGGAATCCTGCTGTACTTGCGCGTCTGAGCTACACCTTGATGTAGATCTTCCGCTTATCCAGCCAGTAGCCCACCAACCAGCAGGCAAGCATGAACAGCAGCGCAAACGCCAGCGAGGCAGCTTTCGGGCTGCCGACCGGCTGCAGCACGGCGGCCAGAGGGGTGTATGTGCCGGTCTTCTCCAGTGCTACCACGGCCACTTGCGACAACATGTAGATGAACAGCGTGTTCTTGCCGAACACTTCGAAGAAGTAGGCCCATCGCCGGGCGCCGCGGACTTCGATAATCCATGCCAGCGCTGCCAGCACGATCAGCGCGGCGCCGGTTGAGAGCAGCACATAGCTGCCAGTCCATAGTTTCTTATTGATCGGCAGCAGTGGCGCCCAGCACAGCGCCAGCACAGACAATACGACACCAGCGGCGGCCAGCATGCCGAGCGTGCGGCCGGTTGCACCCTTCGCGCGCAAGTAGCGTCCCGCGAAGTAGCCGCCGATGACGTTCACTGTCGCAGGCAATGTGCCGAGCAAGCCTTCTGGGTCAAAGGGAATACCCTCGCCTTTATACAAGTGATTGGCGCCGAACACCCACAGATCCACGGCCCTGCCTGCGTTACCCGCCAGGCTGTAATCACCGAACAGCGCCAGCACCAGCCAGTGGCCGAGCAGCGCCATAACGCTGAACGCCAGCGCTCCACGTTCGCCCAGGTAATGCAGCACCAGCGCGGCAATGCCAAAGCATAAGCCGATGCGCTGCAGCACACCCGGCAAGCGCACTTCGCTCAATGGCCCGCCCAGCTTCGGCAAAAGGCACAGCAGCAAACCCAGTGCAACAATAATGATGCTCCGCTTGGCGATCTTTGCCAGCACGGCGCTGCCGCCCATGCCTTCATAGCGCGGCAAGGTGAACGCAAGCGCGTTGCCCACCACGAAAAGGAAACTGGGGAACACCCAGTCCGTCGGCGTGAATCCGTGCCATGGCGCGTGCAGCAATGGCGCGTAGACGTAACTCCAGCTTCCCGGCGTATTCACGATGATCATCAAGGCGACCGTCAAGCCACGCAGGACGTCTAGTGACTGGTAGCGAGTTGCGGAAGTCATTGTGCGGTCTCCCGCGCATGTGCGGCCAGCGGCGCCAGGATGCGCCGGTAGGCCCCCGCCGGTACATTCGCCATGGAGCTGCAATCCGCTTCCGCTCCTTTAGCCGGCTTGCTGCAAGGCTTGTCGCGGCCGAGCGACCAGTAATGAATGCCCGCCATGCCCAGCTTGCGCACCGCGCTGGCGGTGGCACGCGCGTCTTCCAGGGTATAAACGTTTTCGACCACGTCGTTGACACCGATCATAGGTGTGAGTTCGATCTGCGCATACGGTACCTTGTACTTTCGATGCACGTTATGCGCGGCCTGGACCGCAGACGCCCCCATGTCGCAGCGTCCGCGCCGCACCACGCACACCTTGCGGCTTGCTGGCCCATAGTCCATCGCCATCAGGTTCAATACGAAGTCCTGAACGCCGTGTTTGCGCAACGATGCCAGGACTTGTTCGCCGGTCTCGTTCAGGCTGTGAGCACTGCCATCCGAGGCGGCATGGGTGGCAATGGTAAAGCTGAAGCGCCATTGCGGCTGCACCTTCTGCACGTTCGCGATACGCGCCACCAGCGAATCAATTTGTTCGGCCGTCTGGCCATGTTCGATATCGAAATCAAAGCCGATCAGCTGCGGCGAAGCATAGCGCGATACGAATGCCTTCATGCCCTCGTCTGTGGCACAGGTGAAGACATTGCCCTGCCCTCCCGTGGATACGATATAGCCCACTCCAGCCTGCGCGAAGCGAGGCACGTTCCCGGCGGCGACGGTGGCACCATCGAGCCCGCCCCAGCGTTCTTCGCCGCATTCACCGCGCGCGAAAGCCCAGGTTTGCACACCCTGCGCCGGATCCCAGGGCGACAGGTATTTGTAGGGGCTGTGAACGACGGCGGGTGCCGCAATGGCTGCCGTCGAGAAGGCGGCGAAGGCCGCCAGCAATACTTTACGCATTCAAACTCCGGATACAAAAAAGGCAGGGCCCCGGAGGAACCCTGCCATAACACTCTCACATCGGGATCATTACATCTTGCCGCGCACGCCGAAGAAGATCTGCTTGCCGTTCTTGTAGAACGCGCGAGGCTGGTTGCGCGAGGTGGCGTAGGACTTGAGGGTCGGATCGTTCAGGTCCTTGCCCTCCAGCGACAGCGTGATGTTGTCGGTCACGTTGTAGTTGAAGGCTGCAGACAAGGTGCCCACGTCATCCTGGTAGATTGCGCTGTTGCGGTCCAGGCCATTCAGGAAAGCCGAACGGTAGCTGTAGTTCACGCGCGCGCTGAACTTGCTGGTTTCGTAGAACACGCCCAGGTTATAGGAGTTCTTCGACGTACCGATCATGCTGCAGTCGCCCAGGTCCGCGCAGGCCGATTTCGGCGCTGCGGCGGTTTCCTTGCCGTCGGCATAGGTGTAGTTCGCGTTCAAGCCGAAACCGTTGCCCAGGTCCTGTACGTACTGCAGTTCCACGCCACGGACACGAGCCTTGGTGTTCACTGCGGAGCTCATGTTGTAAGTGGTGACCCTGCCGACCGACTGGTTGAAGAAGTCAGCCTTCGACGAACCGAAGGTCACGTAGGAACCCATGTTCATGTTGTAGATGTTCATGCCCAGCAGGGACTTCGGCATGAAGT
>Ga0307408_100003194_pt1 | contig 11285 bp, 9 predicted proteins | sample 322Cmetagenome_FD_202116 | JGI IMG/M metagenome (GOLD analysis project Ga0307408, IMG submission 202116) | Maize rhizosphere microbial communities from greenhouse at UC Davis, California, United States - 322HYB-C-3 | ecosystem: Host-associated > Plants > Roots > Rhizosphere > Soil | place: USA... | reverse complement strand
CCGCCGCAGCGAGCCCTCGAGCCCGATTCCGATGATCGTCGAACGGGCGAAGCGGCTGGTGGCCAAGGATTTCCTGGAAGTGCTGGCAGACATCGCTCCCGACGCGGTCATGGTGGCGCGCTTGGCGGGCGGACTCAGGCCGGAGGAGTAGCCGGCGGTCGTGTGATCGGAGGTACATCGTGGCGAAGGCGAGCAGTCAGAAGTTCATCGCGCGGAATCGCGCGCCCCGCGTCCAGATCGAGTACGACGTGGAGCTGTACGGCGCTGAGAAGAAGATTCAGCTGCCATTCGTGATGGGGGTCCTCGCCGATCTCTCGGGAAAGCCGGTCGAGGCGCTGCCGCCGGTCGCGGACCGGAAGTTCCTCGACATCGACGTCGACAACTTCGACAGCCGGATGAAGGCCTTGAAACCGCGGGCCGCGTTCCAGGTGCCGAACACGCTCACCGGCGAGGGCAATCTCAGCGTCGAGCTGACGTTCGAGAGCATGGACGACTTCTCGCCGGCGGCCATTGCCGGCAAGGTCGACGCGCTCAGCAAGCTGCTGGAAGCGCGGAAGCAGCTGGCGAACCTGATTACGTATATGGATGGCAAGAGCGGGGCCGAGGATCTCGTCAGCAAACTGCTGCAGGATCCCGCGCTGCTGCAGGCGCTTGCCACGAGCAAGAATCCGCAGGAAGAGTCCTCCTAGTCCCACTCGTGAGCTGAGAGCGGAGAATTGTCATGGCTGATCCCAAACCCCAGCAGGAAGCGACCTCGGCGATCGGCGCGGTCGATACGAGCGATTTCGATTCGCTCCTCAGAAAAGAGTTCAGGCCGAAAACCGACGAAGCGAAGGACGCCGTGGAACGCGCGGTCCGAACCCTCGCCGAACAGGCGCTCTCCCAGACGAAACTGATAAGCGGCGACACCGTCAAATCAATCGAAGCCATCATTGCGCAACTGGACAAGAAGCTCACGGAGCAGATCAATGTGATTCTGCACCATGAAGATTTTCAGAAGCTCGAAGGCGGGTGGCGCGGACTGCACTATCTCGTCAACAACACCGAGACCGACGAGATGCTGAAGATTCGATTCATGAACATCAGCAAGGCCGAACTCGGCAAGACCCTGAAACGCTACAAGGGCACCGCCTGGGATCAGAGTCCGCTCTTCAAGAAAGTCTACGAAGCGGAATACGGGCAGTTTGGCGGCGAGCCGTTCGGCTGCCTGGTCGGCGACTACTACTTCGATCAGACGCCGCCCGACGTGGAGCTGCTCGGCGAGATGTCGCAGGTCGCCGCCGCCGCGCACACGCCGTTCATCGCCGGCGCGTCCCCGACGATCATGCAGATGTCGTCGTGGCAGGAGCTGGCGAACCCGCGGGATCTGACGAAGATCTTCACGACCCCGGAGTACGCGGCCTGGCGCTCGCTGCGCGAGTCCGAGGACTCCCGCTACCTCGGCCTGGCGATGCCGCGTTACCTTTCGCGGCTCCCGTACGGCGCGAAGACGAACCCCGTCGAGGAGTTCGCGTTCGAGGAAGACACCGGTGCCGCCGACCACAGCCGCTACACCTGGGCCAACGCCGCCTACGCGATGGCCGTGAACATCAACCGCTCGTTCAAGCTCTATGGCTGGTGTTCCCGCATCCGCGGCGTCGAGTCGGGCGGCGCGGTCGAAGGGCTGCCGGTGCACACGTTCCCGACCGACGATGGCGGCGTCGACATGAAGTGCCCGACCGAGATTGCGATCAGCGACCGCCGCGAGGCGGAGCTCGCGAAGAACGGGTTCATGCCGCTGCTCCATCGCAAGAACTCGGATTTCGCGGCGTTCATCGGCGCGCAGTCCGTGCAGAAGCCTTTCGAGTACACCGACCCGGATGCCACCGCCAACGCGAACCTGGCCGCACGGCTCCCGTATCTATTTGCATGCTGTCGTTTCGCGCACTACTTGAAATGCATCGTCCGGGACAAGATCGGATCGTTCCGGGAGCGCGACGACATGCAGCGATGGCTGCAGCAGTGGATCATGAACTACGTGGACGGCGATCCCGCGCACTCGTCGGAAGCGACCAAGGCCGAGAAGCCGCTGGCCGCCGCCGAAGTCCAGGTCGCGGAAGTCGAAGGCAACCCCGGCTACTACTCCGCGAAGTTCTTCCTCCGTCCCCACTATCAGCTCGAGGGACTCACCGTCTCGCTGCGCCTGGTGTCCAAGCTGCCTTCCGCGAAGGCCGGTTAAGCGTTCAACTGTCGACGATGGGTCGATTTCATCAAGATGGGAGCGTTGATGTATGGCGGTAGACATTTTCCTGAAGCTCGACGGGATCAAGGGTGAGTCCCAGGATTCGAAGCACAAGGAGGAAATCGACGTGATGTCGTATTCCTTCGGCGCGTCGCAGGCCGGCACCATGTCGTATGGCGGCGGTGGCGGCGCCGGCAAGGTGCAGTTCCAGGATCTCTCGTTCACGCACCGGGTCGACAAATCGTCACCGGTCCTGTTTCTGCACTGCGCGAATGGCGCGCACATCAAGGAAGCGACCCTCACGAACCGGAAGGCGGGGAAGGAGCAGCAGGAGTATCTGGTGATCAAACTCTACGACGTGCTGGTGTCGAGTTGTCAGCAGAGCGACAGCGCCGGGGGCGACCTGCCGGTCGACAACGTGACCCTGAACTTCGCGAAGATCGAGATGGAGTACAAGGAACAGAAGAAGGACGGCACGCTCGGCGCCGGCGTCAAGTTCAACTGGGATCAGAAATTGAACAAGGGAGCGTAGATGTCTCCAGTCCCTTCCCGCACGCCTGGCAGTGGGGACATGTTCCTCAGTGTCACGGGCGCCTCCGGGACTTTCAACGGCGAGGCGCAGGACGCGACGCACAAGAACAAGATCGAGGTGCTGGCCTGGTCCTGGGGTATGCAGGGTCGCGCCGCTCTGGGCGGCGGCGGCGCGACGGGCAAGGCGACGGTGCGGGAGCTGCACGTCACCAAGCGCGTGGACAAGGCGTCCACCGCATTGATGGCGGCAGTCCGCCACAACGAGAAAATCAAGGAAGCGATCTTGACGGTGCGGAAGGCGGGCACGGACCCGCTCGAGTACCTGACGATCAAGATTGAAAACGCCAGGGTGATGTCGCTCGATCTGCAGGCAGGGGACGAGGAGAACAGCCCGTCCGTCTTCGAGCGCGTGACCTTCACGTTCAACAAGATCACCGTGACCTACACGCCGCAGGGCGCTGACGGCGGCGCGAAAGCGGCCTCGACATTCCTCGATCAGTGGGAAAACCTGCAGTAGGCGATGACTCTTTCTGACGCAGCGGAACAGCACCTCCGGAATGGCGATCCCGCGGCGGCGCTGGCGCGCCTTCAGGAGGACGTCCGGGCGCGTCCGTCCGACGGTAAGCTGCGGGTGTTCCTGTTCCAGCTGCTCTGCGTCCTCGGGCAGTGGGAGCGCGCGCTCAACCAGCTGAAAGTCGCGTCGGAGCTGGACCCGGTGGCCCTGCCGATGGCGCAGATGTACGGCGAGGCGGTGCGGTGTGAAGCCATTCGCAAGGCCGTCTTCGAGGGCACCAAGTCGCCGATGGTCCTCGGCGAGCCGGAGCAGTGGCTCGCCCTGTTGATCGAGTCGCGGCTGCGCGCCGGACGCGGTGAAGCGGCCCAGGCCGAAGAGCTCAGGGTGCGTGCATTCGAGGATGCCCCGGTCTCGAGCGGCGATATCAACGGGGCCGCCTTCGAGTGGATCGCCGACGCCGATTCACGCCTGGGTCCGGTCATGGAAGCGATCATCAACGGCCGGTACTACTGGGTCCCGTTCTCCCGCCTGACCAGGGTCACGATGGAGGCGCCAGAGGATCTCCGCGATCTGGTGTGGATGCCCGTGCATCTCGACTTCGACAACGGCGGCGAGTCGCTCGCACTCATCCCGACCCGGTACCCCGGTTCCGAGGCGTCAGCCGACGGCTCCATCGCCCTCGCGCGACAGACCTCGTGGGAATCGATTGCCGACGAGGCCTATCGCGGCCTCGGTCAGCGCATTCTGGTAACCGACGCCGGCGAGACACCCATCCTGGAAGTCCGCTCGATCTCGGTCCAGGCGGCAGGGATGGCGGAAGGCGAGACGCCGGGCGTGGCCAGTGCCTGATCCCCAGGACCAGCTTCAGCCGGCGCTCCTCGATCGGCTGACCGACGAAGAGCCGGACAAGAAGCTGGAGCCGCGCCAGATGCGGGTCATGTCGAAGCGCCGCATGCGTGAGGCGGTCCTTCGCGACCTCGCATGGCTCTTCAACACGACACGACTCGACCCCGACATGGATCCGGCGAAATTTCCGTACGCCCGCCGTTCGGTGATCAATTACGGTCTGCCGGCCCTCGCCGGACAGACCTCGTCGACGCTCGAATTGAACGATCTGGAACGAGCGGTCCGCCAGGCGATCCTGGATTACGAGCCTCGCATTCTTCCTGCGTCGCTGCGGGTCCGCGCGCTCGAGGTCGCAACCCTCGATCATCACAATGTGATCGGCGTCGAAATCTCGGGTCAGCTCTGGTCGCAGCCGATCCCTATCGACCTGCTCGTCCGTACCGAGATCGATCTCGAGACCGGACAGGTGGAAGTCGCGGATCTCGCGCCGACGCGAGTCGGATGATGGATCCCCGCCTCCTCCACTACTACAACCTCGAGCTCCAGCACCTTCGCGAGATGGGCGGCGAGTTCGCCCAGCAATTCCCGAAGATCGCGGCCAGGCTGGGGATGAACGGCCTGGAGGTCGCGGATCCGTATGTCGAGCGCCTGCTCGAAGGGGCCGGTTTCATGGCGGCGCGCGTGCAGCTGAAGCTCGACGCCGAGTTCCCGCGGTTCACGCAATCGCTGCTCGAAATCATCTACCCGCATTACCTCGCGCCGACCCCGTCGATGTTGATCGCCCAGTTTCATCCGGACAAGAACGATCCGGGACTGGCCGGAGCTGCGCGGACGGTGCCGCGGGGCACGCTGCTGCACTCCAGGGTGACCGGCGACGAGGCGACCGCCTGCGATTTCCGGACCGCTCATGACGTCACGCTGCTGCCCCTCGAGATCGCCTCGGCTGCGTATTTCTCGTTTGCGCCGGACCTTCCGCTCGCCAACCTGCCGATCGCGCAGCGAATCAAGGGGGGCTTGCGTATCCGGCTCAAGACGACGGCGGGACTGAAACTCGAGCAGGTCAACCTGGATCGCGTGTGCTTCTACCTTGGCGGCCGCGACGACGTCGCCAACACGCTGCTCGAATTGTGCCTCGGGACCGGCCTCGGCGTGCTGGTGCGGCCGCTCGGCGGCCGTCCGCAGGATACGACGTTCCTGCCGGCGTCGACGATTCAGCCGGTCGGCTTCAGCGATCACGAAGCGCTGCTCCCGGTCGGTGTTCGATCGTTCCAGGGCTATCGCCTGGTCCAGGAGTATTTTTCGTTTCCTCAGCGCTACCGGTTCTTCGAGCTGACGGGTCTGGCTTCGAGCGTCGCCCGGCTGCAGAACACCGAGCTCGAGCTGGTGATCCTGTTCGGGCGCGGTGAGGGGACGCTGGAAAGCGTCGTGGACCAGTCGCACCTGCAGTTGTTCTGCACGCCGGCCATCAACCTGTTCGAGAAGCCGCGGATCGACCGGATTCACGTCAACGACTCGACCTACGAGTTCCACGTCGTCGCCGATCGCACGCGACCGGTCGACTACGAGATCTACGAGGTCACCGAAGTGGTAGGGCACGGGGCGGGCGACGATGCCGAGCGCCAGTTCCTGCCGTTCTACTCGACTGCCAGCGCCGATGTCGACCATCTGTACTCGGCATATTTCACGACCCGGCGCGAGCCGCGGCTCGTGTCGCAGGAACAGAAACGCCGCGGCACCCGATCGAGCTACATCGGCAGCGAGGTGTTCCTGTCGCTCGTCGACTCGAACCAGGCGCCGTATTCGGCGGACCTGCGGCAGCTCTCGATGCGCGCGCTCTGCACCAACCGCGACCTCTCGCTGCAGATGCCGCTCGGTCTGGACAAGACGGATTTCACGCTGAGCATCGCTGCGCCGGTCGCGAGCGTGCGGGTCGTGGCCGGCCCGAGTCGCCCCTACGGCGCGGTCGCCCAGGGCGCGATCGCGTGGCGGACGATCAGCCATCTGTCGCTGAATTACCTCTCGTTGCTGAACGCGACCGGTCAGCAGGGCGCGTCCGCGCTGCGCGATATGCTCGAGCTGTACGCGACCACCGCCGACATCAGCGCAAAGCGGCAAATCGAAGCAATCCGATCCGTGAACGTCCGGCGCGTGGTCCGCCGGCTGCCGGGCCGAGGGCCGATTTCGTTCGGCCGTGGCCTCGAGATCACCGTTGACGTCGACGAGATGGGGTTCGAGGGAGGAAGCGCGTTTCTGCTCGGGGCCGTGCTCGATCGATACTTTGCCCGCTACGTGTCGATCAACTCGGTCACTGAAACGGTATTGCGTTCGCAGACGCGAGGCGAGATCAATCGATGGGCGGCCAACTGGGGAACGAGACCCACGCTCTGACCTTTCTGGCGGACCTGGCGCGGGAGCCGTATCGCTACGACTTCTACCAGACGCTGCGCCGGCTCGAATGCTTGTACGCCGAGAAGCCTCGCTGGGGGGCTGCGCTCCGGCCGGTTGATGAGCCCCTTCGGCTGGGACAGGATCCCGACGTGTCGTTCGCTCCCGCCCCTCTGGCCTCGTTCGAGTTCGGCAAGGACGGGGGGCCTCCCCGGCTGCAGGTCAGGCTGTTCGGCCTCCTCGGTCCGAACGGTCCGCTCCCGATTCACATCACCGAATACGCGCGTCACCGCCTGCGGCACGCGGGCGATCCAACGCTGAGCCGGTTCCTCGATCTCTTTCATCACCGGTTCATCGCCCTGTTCTACCGGGCGTGGGCGCAGGCGCAGCCGCACGTCAACCGCGATCGGCCGGACCACGATCGGTTCTTCACCTACGTCGGATCGTTCGTCGGCATCGCCCCCCAGCCGCTGCGGCAACGCGACGCCGTTCCGGATCTGGCCAAGCTGTTTCACGCCGGTACCCTGGTGCGGCAGGTGCGCAACGCCGAAGGCCTGGCCGCGATCATCCGTCAGTTCTTCCGCGTGCCGGCGGCGATCGAGGAGTTCGTCGGCCACTGGCTGCGGCTGGAACCTCGGGAACGGACTTTTCTCCGCCGCGACGGCGCGGCACTGGCGTCCGGCGCTGTGCTCGGCGCGCGGGTCTGGGACCATCAAGGCAAGTTCCGCATCCATCTCGGCCCACTCACGCTCGCGCAGTACGAGGCATTCCTGCCCGCGACGCCGTGGAATCCGCCCGGCGCCGATCGGTCGGGCACCCTTCTCAGGAAACTCGTCGACTGGGTGCGGTTCTACCTGTGTTTCGAGCTCGATTGGGACATGCGTCTCACCCTGAAGCGGGAGGAAGTACCTCGGTTGACGCTCGGCGTCGGCGGACAACTCGGGTGGACGACGTGGCTGGGCACGCGGACGGCGGCGTCCGACGCCGCGGACCTGTGTCTGGATGGTGAAACCTTCGTCACGGAAGCTGGGGTCGCATGAGCGAAATCAGTCGGTCTTCATCGTTTGGCAAGTTGAACAGCGTCGCGTTCAAGGCCATTGAGAGCGCGACGGTGTTCTGCAAGCTGCGTGGCAATCCGTACGTCGAGCTCGTGCACTGGGTCTCGCAGATCCTGCAGTCGCCCGACTCCGACATGCACCGGATCGTCCGGCACTTCGAAGTCGATTCATCGCGGCTCGCCAAGGACATCACCGAGGCGCTCGATCGCCTGCCGCGCGGGGCGACGTCGATTTCGGATTTCTCGACCCACATAGAAACCGCGGTCGAGCGGGGCTGGGTATACGCCACCCTGATGTTCGGAGAGGCGCGCGTGCGCACCGGTCACATCATGGTCGGGATGCTCAAGACCCCGTCGCTCCGCAATGCCCTGATCGCGATCTCGAGGCACTTCGAGGCGATCAAGATCGAGACGCTCACCGACGATTTCGCGCGGATCGTCAAGGGCTCGCCGGAGGACGCGCTCGCGGCGACCGACGGGACGTCCCTGGCCGGGCCGGGCGAGGCCAGCGACGCGATGTCGCCGGCGCAGATGGGGAAGCAGGAAGCGCTGAAGCGCTTCGCGACCAATCTCACCGAGCGGGCGCGCACCGGTCAGCTGGATCCGATCACCGGCCGCGATGAAGAGATCCGGCAGATCGTCGACATCCTGATGCGCCGCCGGCAGAACAACCCGATCCTGACCGGCGAGGCCGGCGTCGGGAAGACGGCGGTGGTCGAAGGCTTCGCAGCGCGGGTGGCGAGCGGCGACGTGCCGCCCCCGCTCAAGAACGTGCACCTCTACACCCTCGACATCGGCCTGCTGCAGGCCGGCGCCAGCATGAAAGGAGAGTTCGAGAACCGGCTGCGGCAGGTCATCGAGGAAGTCCAGTCCTCTCCCGAACCGATCATTCTTTTCGTGGACGAGGCGCACACGCTGATCGGGGCTGGCGGAGCCGCCGGCACCGGCGACGCGGCCAACCTGCTGAAACCGGCTCTCGCCCGCGGCACGCTGCGGACGATCGCGGCGACGACCTGGGCGGAGTACAAGAAGTACATCGAAAAAGACCCGGCGCTGACCCGCCGGTTCCAGGTCGTGCAGGTCGCTGAGCCGAGCGAAGAAAAGGCCACGCAGATGGTCCGCGGCGTCGCCACGATGCTGGAAAAACATCATCGTGTGCAGCTGCTCGATGAGGCGCTCGAGGCCGCTGTCCGCCTCTCGCACCGGTATATCCCGGCCCGGCAGCTCCCCGACAAGGCCGTCAGCCTGCTCGACACCGTGTGCGCGCGGGTGGCAATCAGCCAGCATGCGGTACCGCCGCAGCTCGAGGACTGCCGGCGAACGATCGAAGCGCTCAACATCGAGCTGGGAATCATCGGCCGCGAGGAAGCGGTCGGGGTGAACGCCGTCGATCGGCGCCGTGCCTGCGAAGAGAAGCTGGCCGCCGCCGAGGCCAGGCGAGTCGAGCTGGAGCAACGATGGGAAGCGGAGAAGGTGCTCGCCGATCGCCTCCTCGAGATCCGCGCAAAGCTTCGCCAGGCGGCTGCCCCTGAGAAGGCCGCGGTAGCCGCGGCGGGCATCGCCGCCGGGCCAGCCGTGGCGGCCTCGTCCGAGGTTCCGGCGCTGACCGCGGAGGATCGGGCCGCGCTGCTCGGCGAGCTCGCCGAGATCCAGAAGAAGCTCACCACCCTGCAGGGCGAGTCGCCTCTCATTCTCCCGAGCGTGGATGAACAGGCCGTGGCGGCGGTCGTTGAGGATTGGACCGGCGTGCCGGTCGGCCGAATGGTCAAGAACGAGGTCGAGGCGGTATTGAACCTTGCCGAAACCCTCAATCAGCGCGTCGTGGGTCAGCGGCACGCGCTCGAAATGATAGCGAAACGCATCCACACCTCCCGCGCCCGGCTCGACAACCCCAACAAGCCGATTGGCGTGTTCATGCTGTGCGGGCCCTCCGGCGTGGGCAAGACCGAGACTGCGCTGACGCTCGCCGAGGCGTTATACGGGGGGGAGCAGAACGTCATCACCATCAACATGAGCGAGTTCCAGGAGAAGCACACGGTCTCCACGCTCAAGGGGTCCCCCCCGGGCTATGTCGGCTACGGCGAGGGTGGCATCCTGACGGAAGCGGTTCGACGGCGGCCCTACAGCGTCGTCCTGCTCGACGAAATCGAAAAGGCGCACTCGGACGTCCACGAGCTGTTCTTCCAGGTCTTCGACAAGGGATGGATGGAGGATGCCGAGGGCCGGTATATCGACTTCAAGAACACGGTCATTCTCCTGACATCGAACGTCGGGACCGAGCTGATCGTCAGTATGTGCAAGGATCCCGAGCTCATGCCCGAACCGGAAGGCATCGCCAAGGCGCTTCGCGAGCCGCTGCTGAAGAAATTTCCGGCGGCGCTGCTGGGGCGGCTGGTGGTGATTCCGTACTACCCCTTGAGCGACGCCGTCCTGGCCAGCATCGTTCGGCTTCAGCTGGGCCGGATCGCAAGGCGGGTCACCGATCACCACAAGATCCCGTTCACCTACGATGACGAGGCGGTCGAGTTGATCGTCAGCCGCTGCACCGAGGTCGAGAGCGGCGGCCGCATGATCGACGCGATCCTGACCAATACCGTTCTTCCGGCGATCAGTCACGAGTTCCTGAGAAAAACCATGGCGGGGGAGACGTTGAACGGTATACGGCTGGCTGCTGCGAACGGGAGCTTCGAGTATCGATTCGACTGATCGATTGACCGGCCCGCGCGGGTCCAGCCGGACCGGCGCCCGCCAGATCGGATGGTGCACTGTGTTCGGGGATACCATGCAGGACCTGCTCGGCGAGCACATCGAAGACAACGATGCCCAGACCGAGACCCGTCAGCTGTCGATCGACGAAGTCGTGGAGATTGGTGTCGGGTTTCACCGCGACGGCCGCCTCGACGACGCCTTGACGGTCTACGGCCAGGTCCTGAAGGTTCAACCGCAGAACGCAGTCGTGCTGCACTACTCGGGCGTGCTCGCGAACCAGATCGGCGAGCACGACCAGGCGGCGGACTTGATCGAGAAGAGCCTGAAGCTCGTGTCGGACCGGGCGGACTGGTACAGCAATTTCGGCATCGTTCAACAGGAGCGGGGGCGCCTGGATGAAGCGATTGCGGCCTACAACCGCGCCATCGAGCTCGATCCCGGTCATGCGAATGCCCACAGCAACCTCGGTGTGCTGTTGCGCGCCACCGGCAAGCCGGTCGAGGCCGAGGAGGCGTACCGTACGGCGATCCGGCTCAACCCGGAGCACATCGAAGCCTATACGAACCTGGGGATCCTCCTCGACACCCTGAAGCGATCGGAGGAATCGGTCGCCTGCTTCTGCCGGGTGATCACGCTCAGGCCGAAGCACCGCGAGGCCCGCAGGCACCTCGCCATCGCCCATTGCACGCTCGGCGAGTTCGGCGCGGCGATCAAGATCTTCGAAGAGTGGCTGGCGGAAGAGCCCGGCGATCCGATCGCGTTGCACATGCTGTCGGCAGTCTCGGGGCGGGAGACGCCGGTGCGGGCGTCCGACGATTACGTCGAGCGCACCTTCGACCGCTTCGCGGCGAGCTTCGAGTCCAAGCTCGCGATGCTCCAGTACCGGGCACCGGCGCTGGTCGGCGCCATGCTCGACGATACCGGCATCGTGGCGGCGAAGCAGCTGGACGTGCTCGACGCGGGCTGCGGGACGGGACTCTGCGGCTCGTTGATCGCTCCCTACGCGCGGCGCCTGACCGGCG
>Ga0307408_100003192_pt1 | contig 11286 bp, 7 predicted proteins | sample 322Cmetagenome_FD_202116 | JGI IMG/M metagenome (GOLD analysis project Ga0307408, IMG submission 202116) | Maize rhizosphere microbial communities from greenhouse at UC Davis, California, United States - 322HYB-C-3 | ecosystem: Host-associated > Plants > Roots > Rhizosphere > Soil | place: USA... | reverse complement strand
GAGAACCAGGCGCTGCCGTGGGTGAACAGTTCCAGCGCGGTGCTGCGTGGCAGCCCTTCTTCGTACAAGGCCAGACCACCGACGGTGCGCCCGCTGACCATCCAGTACAGCGAAGTCCACGGGTTGTAGCTCGACACGCGGGTGGCGTCGGTGCCGGCGCCCACCGGCACGCCTTCGGCAAGCATGCGCTTGATCGGCGGCGTGGCTTCGGCGGCTTGTTTGCCGTAGCGATCGACGAAGTATTCGCCCTGGAACGCCATGCGATCCTGGATCGCGATGCCGCCGCCCAGCGCTTTCACTCGCTCGATGTTCTGTGGGGTGATGGTTTCGGCGTGGTCGAAGAACCACGGCAGACCGTTGAACGGAATGTCGCGATTGACCTTCTCGAATACGTCGAGCATGCGGCTGATCGATTCGTTGTACGTGGCGTGCAGGCGGAACGGCCAGCGCTGTTCGACCAGATGGCGCACCACCGGCTCCAGCTCTTGTTCCATAGTCTGCGGCAGGTCTGGGCGCGGTTCGAGGAAGTCTTCGAAGTCGGCCGCCGAGAACACCAGCATTTCGCCGGCGCCGTTGTGGCGCAGGAAGTCGTCGCCCTGGTGCAACTTGACGCTGCCGGTCCAGCTCTGGAAATCGGTCAGCTCTTCTTTCGGTTTCTGAGTGAACAGATTGTAGGCGATGCGTACGGTCAACTGGTCTTCTTTGGCCAGTTGCTCGATCACCTGATAGTCGTCCGGGTAGTTCTGGAAACCACCGCCGGCGTCGATCGCGCTGGTCAGGCCGAGGCGATTGAGTTCGCGCATGAACTGCCGGGTCGAGTTGACCTGATATTCCAGCGGCAGCTTCGGCCCCTTGGCCAGCGTCGAGTAAAGAATCATCGCGTTCGGCCGCGCAACCAGCATGCCGGTCGGGTTGCCGTTGCTGTCGCGCACGATCTCGCCACCCGGCGGGTTCGGCGTGTCGCGGGTGTAACCGGCGACCCGCAACGCGGCGCGGTTGAGCAAGGCACGGTCGTAGAGGTGCAGGATGAACACCGGAGTATCCGGCGCGGCCTGGTTGATCTCTTCCAGGGTCGGCATGCGCTTTTCGGCGAACTGGAATTCGTTCCAGCCACCGACCACGCGCACCCATTGCGGGGTCGGCGTGCGATCCGCCTGATCCTTGAGCATGCGCAGCGCGTCGGCGAGCGACGGCACGCCTTCCCAGCGCAGTTCGAGGTTGTAGTTCAAACCGCCACGGATCAGGTGCAGGTGCGAGTCGTTGAGGCCGGGGATGACGCAGCGGCCCTTCATGTCGACCACTTGCGTGGCGCTGCCTTTGAGGGCCATGGCTTCGGCGTCGTTACCGACGGCGACGAAGCGGCCGTCCTTGATCGCCACGGCGCTGGCGAGCGGTTTTTCGCGGTCAACCGTATGAAATTGGCCATTGAACAGAATCAGATCGGCGTTCATCGAAGTTCCTCAAGCAAAAGTGAAAAGAAGCAAACCCCGCTCAACGCGGCGAGGTTTCTTGGGAATCGAGGTGTTCATGGGCCTGGCTGGCTTCCAGCCATGGCGTGAACAAACGGGTGACCGGCGGCATCACCAAATACACCACCGACAGGACGATGGTCAGGGTGATGAAGAAGGTGGCGACCACGTAGTTGGAAAGGATTGGATGCAGCGCCAGCAACGGCCCCCAGATCAGTGGCACCAACAGGGTGTGCGGCAGAATCACCAGCAGCGACACCACGGCTTGTTTCCAGCGCGGCGGTGGCGAAGCGGCGTCAGCCAACGGCGAGAACCAGAATTCGTTGACCGGCGCGACTTCGGTCTGATCACCGTCAGCCAGCATTGGCGCGGCCTCGGCGACCAGCGCCTGACGCTCCGAGGACTCCAGCCAGCCTTGCATCGCTTCGGTGCTGCTGAAACGCAGCACGCAGGTGTAGAAGTCGAGACGCCCGCGCTTGCCGCGCACCACGTCGACGCCCAGATGCCCTTCCCGCAGCCCGGCCACACGGACAATATTGCGCAGCCAGACTTCATACGCCGACTCGAAACCGGCCTTGACCCGGTGCTTGATGATCAACGTGACGGTCTCATCGGCCCCCGATGTGAGTTGATTCAGGGCTTCAGGCATAACGCAGTACTCCGGGCAAACGAACAGGAATCGCCAGCCGTCCAGGCCCGGCGATCAATACAGTGGTGAAAAGAATCAACAGCAACCAGCCGAACTGCCCTTCGGCCACGCTCCATTGCGGATGCACGACCAGCAGCGCCACCAGCAGCACAAAGAGAATAGGCAGGCAGGCCAACCGCGCCAGCACCCCGGCGACGATCAGCAGCGGACAGACGACTTCGGCGAAAATCGCCAGGCTCAGCGTAAGGTGGGCACCGAGGTGGAACGGGTCTTCGATCAGTTGCAACTGCGCGGTGAAATCCAGCAGCTTGGGCAAGCCGTGCACCCACAACAGAAACAACCCGCCACTGACCCGCAGGAACAGCAGGCCGAGGTTTTGCGCCGGGGCATTGCGTTGTACAGCGGTCATGGGGACACCCTTGATCAATCATTGCAGGCAATGGTGCAACGATTGATCGCAGGGAAATTGAATGGGTGTGCTCTCTTGGCCAGAGCGTGGTCAGGCAAACACAGCATGCCGAATGCAGTAAACCAATTCGCCTCCCTACCGAATCGTGTACCGGCGCAGGATAAAGGCCTGCGCCGTTGACGAATTCGCCACGGTGTCCAGGTTGACCCTGAAACGCAGGGTCAACGTGCTGCCGACTCGCAAATCCTTCAAATAACTGAACGCGATAATGAGGTCGTAACGGCCATAGAACACCCAACTCTGGCTGACTGTAACGGTGCCCATCCACATCGGGAGATTGTGAGGAGCGCCATTGATGTCCTCGCCCTCCAGATCCAGCCAGAGTGCCTGTCTCTGTGCGATATGCGGCCACACACCAAAGCGCAACGTTGCGCCGCCCTGCACGTCGGCGAGAATCAGTTCCGATGTGCCATTGGCCTGTAGAAACTCGGGGGGGATGAAGCGATCCGCAGGGATCATTCCCACATTCAAATGAATAGGTCCCAAAGGCACGGCCGGAGCCGTGCCGCGATCATATTCAGCGCTGACCGTCACCCGCCTGCCTAAGCTGAACGCAACCAGCGAAAGCGGCAAGGTAACTCTTCTTGGACGGACAGTGCCGGCCGTAAGGGTATTGGTCATATGTGAGCCCGCCGCCGGGGTCCCCGGTGCAGCGGTCCAGCGGACTCTGATCCGGTCGGTGGGCTGCATATCGTAATCCAGGACAGCCGTCAGACTGTTCAGTACCGCCAGGGGATCAACATTGCCGTTATCGGGCGCCTCGGCAATCGTCACTTCCAGATTCTGCACAATCACATTGATTCGCCACGGACTGGACGATCCCCCGCTGCCATCCGCCAGCTGAACCGTAAACGTATGCAGGCCCCCGGTCAGTGCAAGTGCTTCATATGTCCAGCCACCCGCTACGTCAGTAACAGTGCCGAGAAGGGTTGGCCCATCGAATACGTCTATTGCACCCGAGCCACTACCGCTCAAGGTGACCTGGGTATAAAGGGTATTCATACCATCGGGTACTTCGCCATCCTGATCGCGAACCGACGATATCGTCGGCGCATCGGCCGATTCTGTCAGGACGATGTAGTTGCGATGTGCAAAGGGTTGGGCAAGGGAGGGATTTTCACTGCTCTGCAGACCGGCCATGAACTCCAGCGTCAGCACGCTGCGGTTTGCCAATCCTTGCAATGGCGCGGCGGGAAAGTTCTGTTCGAAAAAACCATAGCGGTTGAATTCGTCATCGACCTTATTGTCCGGTGCTTGCCAATAAGTTGCCTCGAAATCGCCGCCACTGGCATTTGTGCCCTTGAGCCGGAGCCAGAAAGGGTTGCCGCGCCTGCCCAGCAGCCACGCATTGATACGCAACGTGAACTCGACCAGACCTGTGATATTCAACGTGCGTCCCTGACCGTCGTTATCGGCCTGGCGGATGAACGGTCGAGGCAGATCCAGTTGATTGATATGAGTTATGAATAGCGCCAGAGGCTCTGACACAACGGGCGTCTCGGCGCCGCGATAAAGGGTATAAGTGAAAATGACAGTCTGGTTGAGGTTAAAGGCGATCAGGAGGTTATCAATGTGGGTCTGAAAGGGCCGTGCAAATCCGCCGATCGGAATGCGCGGAGACAGGTAAGAACCAGAACCCGGCGTACCAGCGCACTTGATTGTAATGATGTCGCCTGTCTGCCAGGCGAAATCGATGCCTATCGTCAGGTTGTACCGAGCTGCATGTGGATCCAGCAAACCGTCCGGGCGACTCTCTTTAATCTTGAGCGGCGGCAGATCGTCACTATCAAGCGCAGTAGTCAACGTGTCCATGTTCATGTCCTTGACGGCTAGCCTTCGGGGTCCCGCCATCAAACATCGGAAGACACACAGGCGCCACTGTCAGAACTAACAGGTCAGGCTTCGTTTCAGACCAATGGTCATTTACGCCAAGGGAATATCCAGCGGCGCCGCCATGAACTGACTGATTCGCGAGCGCAGCCATTTCTCCGCCGGGTCGTTGTCATGCACCCCACTCCACGCCATCGACAACTGCGCCGCATCGATCGGGAACGGCGGATCTTCGGCGCGCAGCGCACAGCCTTCAACCAGGGCGCAGGCAGCATAATCCGGCACGGTGGCGATCATCTCGGTGCCGGCGAGCAAGGCGCGCAAACCGCTGAACTGCGGCACCCCGAGAACGACACGGCGGCAACGGCCGATCTTGGCCAGGTCCAGATCGATATTGCCGCTCAGGTCGCCCGAGAACGACACCATCGCATGCGGACGCGCGCAATATTCGTCCAGCGTCAGCGGCCCCGGACGATCATCGCCGCGCAGGACTTTGCAGGGAATATCACGTAGCTTCTTGCGCTTGGCGTTGGCCGGCAGATCCGTGGTGTAGCTGACCCCTACCGAGATTTCCCCCGAGGCCAGCAGCGCTGGCATCAGCAGGTAGTTGGCGCGGCGCACGACCACGACAATCCCCGGCGCTTCCTGCTGAAGCTGGCGCAACAGCGGCGGGAACAGACCGAACTCGGCGTCGTCCGACAGGCCGATGCGAAACACGTCGCAACTGCTCGCCGGCTCGAACTCCTTGGCTCGGCTGACCGCCCCGGAAATCACATCCATCGCCGGTTGCAGTTCCTTGAGAATCGCCAGCGCCCGCGCGGTCGGTTCCATGCCGCGCCCGTTGCGCAGCAGCAACGGATCGTCGAACAGGTCGCGCAAGCGCCCCAGCGCCGCACTGACTGCAGGCTGGCCCATGAACAGTTTTTCGGCGACGCGGGTCAGGTTCTTCTCGAACATCAGCGCTTCGAAAATCACCAGCAGGTTCATGTCGACGCGACGCAGATCGTTACGGTTCATGGGCAGGTCGTCCTTATCAAGGTCAGTCGTTCACGCGAGTCGGCGCCAGGCACTTTACTCGATCAACGGCACTTTGGCCGCGCGTTTGTACGGGCCGTACTCCACCGGCACCCACTGGAAATGTTTGCCTTCAGCGGTGATGTGGCCGATCCCCGGGAACGGAAGGTGCGCGGCGGTGACCCACGTCTTGCTCGCCGCCGCCGCGCTGAATACCGCCTGCCGGCTGTTGATCGCCTGCTGGCTGTTGACGTCGAAGCCGATCGACACTTCCGGGTGCAGGAATTGCACCGCAAGGTTGTGCACCAGATCGCCCATGAACACGATGCTCTGCTTCTGCGAGGTGAAACGATAGGTGGTGCTGCCCGGCGTATGCCCGGCTTCGAGCGTCGCTTCGACCACGCCCGGCAACGGCGATTCGCCTGCGCTGAAGGTTTTGAAGCGCCCGGCGGCAACATAAGCGGCGGTGGATTGCTGGGCGATCGTGAAGAACTCTTTGGCGCCAGCCGGGGCCTTGGCCAGTGCGGCCGGGTCGAGCCAGTAATCGGCTTCGGCCTTGGCCGCGTACACCGTGGCGTTGTTGAACAGTGCCTTCTTCTGTCCATCGACCAGACCGCAGACATGATCCAGATGCAGGTGCGTCAGCAGGATCGTGTCGACCTGTTCCGGTTTATAGCCGGCCGCCTGCAGGTTGCTCAGCAACTGACCCGCAGTGGCGCCGATGCATTGGCCGGCACCGCTGTCGACCAGAATCAGCTGTTTGCCGGTATTGACCAGAAAGGCGTTGAACGCGGTCTGCACGCCCGGGGTTTCAATCGAACGGCGCGCCAGCAGCGCACGAATCTGGCTCTGACTCATGCCTTGCAGCAGCTTGGGCGACAAGTCGTTGTAGCCGTCGAACAACGCCGTGACTTCGTAATCGCCCACCGCCAGACGGAAATAACCCGGCGCCTGGGTGCCCACCTGTGGCGCTTGCGCCATCGCGCAGGACATCGCCAATGCCAGCGTCATGGTTGTCGCGGCTTTGAACATGCTTTTCATCGAATTCTCCTGAACCTGACCGACTGCGGCGGCCCTGTCGGTTCGCCACGCTTACCCGGATCGTGGCGCAAAACGCCCGGCGCAGACTTGCAAGCATGTGCTGAGTTCCGGTCGATGCGCGGCAATTAACAACGATTAACTCGTCAGCCTGGCGCCCGCGCTGAACAATGCCGTCACTCGCACAGCGTTGTTTTTTGACCTGACGGGATGCGCCTTTCGTGCATTCCCCATCGACACGGACCTTGGCCATGGCTCAATTGCAACCCACCGTCGCCCTCGCCCCTGCCCGCCAACCGGATACACCTGCCATTGGCGGGCTCAGTCCGCAACGCGAACGGCTGGTCAAACAACTGATCCTCGAACGCCTCGGTGACAGCCTGGAAGTGGCCGAACTGGCCCGCGCCTGCTCACTGTCGCGCAGCCATTTTTCCCGTGCCTTCAAGTGCAGTACGGGGCTCTCGCCGCAGGACTGGATTCGTACACAGCGCATCGCCCGCGCCAAACTGCTGATCCAGCACACCGACCTGAGCCTGACGCATATAAGCCTGGAATGCGGCTTCTGCGATCAGGCGCATTTCTGTCACATGTTCACCCGCAGCGAAGGGATCAATCCGTTCGCCTGGCGCTGCCAGATCATGCGCGAACCGCGGTCGCCGCGTGCACAGCCCGGCATGTTCTGATCGAGACGCCCGTTGCACCGATGCGCAAACCTGAGGATCATGCCCAGACACCCGAACCAGAGAGCCCGCGCCTGCGCGCGCGATGGGTCGGTACCGTCCGTCGCAGCGCCGCAGGAGTGAGCTGTTGAGTCTTTCCCCGAATCAGGCCATCGGTTTTGGCCCCTATCGGATTCATCCCGGACAACGCCGCGTATTCGAAGGCGAGCAACCGCTGCGTCTGGGTCGGCGGGCAATGGACATTCTGCTGATGCTACTGGCGCGTGCCGGTGAAGTGGTGAGCAAGCAGGAACTGATGGCCGGGGTCTGGCCGGACAGTGTTGTCGAAGAAATCAATTTGCGCGTGCACATGGCGGCATTGCGCAAGGCGCTCGGTGACGGTCAGGCCGGCCAGCGTTACATCGTCACGGTGGCGCAGCGAGGCTACAGTTTTGTCGCGCCGCTCCTGCTGCATTCCATGGAGGAGCGTCCTTTGGACGATGCCGGCGGTCGCCACAATCTGCCCTTGCGGCGCACGCGCATGATCGGCCGCCAGCCACTGGTCGACAGTCTGATGAGCGAGCTGCCGCGCCGACGCTGCATCACGCTGGTCGGCCCTGGCGGGATCGGCAAGACCACCGTCGCGCTGCGGGTCGCCGAGCAGTTGATCGGCTTTTACCGCGACGGTATTCGCCTGGTGGATCTGGCGCCGCTCAATGACCCCGCGCTGATCGGCTCGCACCTCGCCACCCTGCTTGATCTGGTGCTGCCCGAAGGCGACTCGCTGGCAGCGCTGGTCAACGCGCTGCAACCACGGCAGATGCTGTTGCTGCTCGACAACTGTGAACACCTGATCGATGCCGTCGCGACCCTCAGCGAAAGCATTCTGCGCGGCGCGCCCAAAGTGCACATTCTCGCCACCAGCCGCGAAAGCCTGCGGGCCGAAGGCGAATGTGTCCAGCGCCTGGACGCGCTCGCCTACCCGTCGATGAGTACGATGCTCAGTCGCGAACAGGTACTCGAATTTTCGGCACTGCAACTGTTCATCGAGCGAGCCACGGCCGCCCAGGAAAATTTCGAACTGAGCGACGCTCAACTGCCGCAGGTGATCGAAATCTGCCACCGACTGGACGGGATGCCACTGGCGCTGGAACTGGCGGCCGCGCAGGTTACCGAGCTTGGCCTCGACGGTCTGCTCGGGCAGTTGCAGGGTCGCCTGCCGCCATTGAACAAGGGCCGGCAAAGCAGTCACGAACGGCACCTGACGCTGCGCGCCACGCTGGACTGGAGTTTCAATCTGCTGGAGCGCTGCGAGCAGACCTGCCTGCGTCGTCTGGCGGTGTTTCGTGGCGGCTTCACGCTCGAGTCGGCGGCAGCCGTGATCGTCGGCGAGCAGATCGATCCCAGTGTAGTGTTCGTCTCGATCACTCAATTGGTCGCCAAATCCTTGCTCAGCGTCGAGGTCGGCGATGAACAGGTGTTCTATCGCCTGCTCGACACGACCCGCCGTTATGCACTGGAGAAACTCGAGCAGGCCGCCGAATTCGATGACACTCGTGACCGCCATGCCGAACGCTGCCTGGCGCTGATGCAGCAAGCGAAAAGCGAGTGGGAGCACACCCCGACGGTGCTGTGGATCGAACGCTACGCCCGTGGCCTCGAAGATTTGCGCGCGGCACTGGAGTGGAGCCTGCACGGGGTCGGCTCCGGGGGTTTGGGGATTCGTCTGGCGGCGGCCTCGGCGCCGTTGTGGCAAGAACTCTCGCTGCTCAAGGAATACGGCGGCCATGTGCGTCGGGCGCTGAGCCTGTTCGATGAACGCGACGAGCCTTGCCCGCGTCTGAAGATCACTTTGAAACTGGCGCTGGGCAGTGCCTGTTACCACACTTGGGGCGGCACCGCCGAAACCATCGACGCCTTTGCCCAGGCACAACAACTGGCACAGGCGAACAACGACGTTGCCGGCCAATTGCGTGCGGTATCCGGGCACATGGCGGTCAACCTCAGTTGCGGGCATTACCGCCTGGCGCTGGCGCAGAGCGAGCAGTTCGACCGCCTAGGCCTGCACGGCGACCCGCTGTTGTCACTGAGCACCCACCGTTTGCGCGTACTGGCGCTGCACTATTCCGGCGACCAGCCGCAGGCGCGCACCCATGCCGAGCAGGTCCTGCAGCGCATGGCGCATAGCGGCAACGTCAATCGCTTCACCCACGGCTTTGGCGTGCAATACGACCAGAGCGTTGCCTCGCTAACGGTATTGGCGCGGGTTTTGTGGATGCAGGGCCTGCCCGAGCAGGCGTGGCGTGCCGCACGGCAGGCGCTGGATATCGCCGTGCAGATCGACCACGGCACCTCGATCTGCTACACCCTGGCCTTGGCCAGTTGCCCGATCGCTCATTACAACGGCGATCAACCGAACGCCCGGATGCTGCTGCGTCTGCTATTGGAGCAATCGCAAAAACATTCGGTGCTGCTGTTCAATCATTGGGGTCGGCACTACGCGCAGGTGATTGACGCAGACGCCTCCGCCCTGCCGCCGACGGAGCGCGGCGGGTTGATCGGTGAAATCATGGTCACGCTGGATCCGCGTTTCGTCGACGATGCATTGCTGCAGCGAGCACTGAGTGGCGAGGCAGGATGGAGCACGGCAGAGATTTTGCGGGCGCAGGCGCTGGCGTTGCTGCTGCAGGGTTCGGCTTCGGTGGAAGGCCTTCGCGAGCAGGCTCGCTCCCACACTGGACGTGTGTTTGCCATTACTCCCTGTGGGAGCGAGCCTGCTCGCGAAGAGGCCGTCACCGGCACCACCAATACTCAGCAAGCCGAACATCTCCTGCAACAGGCCTTGACCACCGCCCGCACCCAAGGCGCCCTCGCCTGGGAACTGCGCAGTGCCACAACACTGGCGCAACTCTGGCAAAGCCAGTCGCGCGGTCATCACGCGCTGAATCTGCTGGGTCCTGTCGTTGAGCAGTTCAGCGAGGGTTTTGCGACCCCGGATTTGAGCAGAGCACGCTCGCTGATCGAAGCCCTAAGTGAACACGTACACGCCTGAGTGGCTGCGTAGTTGATTGACGTAGCGCGCATGCCGACGCTCAAGCTCGACCCCTTCCCCGCTGCGTTCAAGCTGCTCGCGCGCATAACGTCGAGTGGTATTGAGCATCCTGTAACGACAAGCGCTGCCGCTACCCTCCTCCGTCAACAGCGATTTGTGCACCAGGCTTGTGATGATCGTGACGAGGCACGACGAGGCCAGTTGCGCGCAACTGACCACCGCCAGCGCCGCCTCCAGCGTGAAAGGAATTTTGAATACCGATAAGCGCTGCAATACGCACTGCTCCGGCTCACTCAAGCGTTGATAGCTGCAGTCCAGCGCAGCCTGCATCGACTGGTGGCGCGGCACGGCGGTGCGCCGGCCCTGGCTGAGCACTTGCAGACCGTTGTTCACGTGCGCGTGCAACCCGACCAGACCCAGCGCATCGATCTGCGCAGCCGCCAGTTCGATCGCCAGCGGCAAGCCGTCGAGTTGTCGGCAAATTTCGCGCAGCGGCTGCACGTCCTGAGCGCGCAACTGAAAATCATGCTGGCGCGCCCGTGCGCGACTGACGAACAACTGCACCGCCGGACAGCCCATGGCCTCAGCGATATCATCAACGGCCACAGGCTTTGGCATGCTCAAGGGTGGCAGTTGCTTGAGGACTTCACCGCTGACCTGCACGGGCTCACGGCTGGTAAGCAGAATGGACACGCGTGGCGCCGCGCCTAAGAGGTGTTCGACCAGAGCCTTGCAGGCCGCATGCTGATGCTCGGCATTGTCGAGCACCAGCAAGACATGACGTTCGCACAGCCCGGCCAGATCGCTGCCGAGCCGTTGCAGACAATGCTCCAGCAATGAGCTGTCGTCGCTGATCTGCGCGAGATCGACATGCCAGACGCCATGGCGAAAATACTGCACCAACAGTTCCGCTACCCGCAGGGCCACGGTGGACTTGCCCACGCCGGTCGGGCCGGTGATGGTCAGCAGCCGACACGCTGGCAGGTGTCGCATCAGACTGCCCACCAGCGCATCGCGGCCGATCACCGGGGTCAGTCGCGCCGGCAGGTTGTGCGGTGGTGACGCATTGGCAGGCGTCTGCGGCGCTGCACTGTCGCGATGCACCG
>Ga0307408_100003191_pt1 | contig 11288 bp, 8 predicted proteins | sample 322Cmetagenome_FD_202116 | JGI IMG/M metagenome (GOLD analysis project Ga0307408, IMG submission 202116) | Maize rhizosphere microbial communities from greenhouse at UC Davis, California, United States - 322HYB-C-3 | ecosystem: Host-associated > Plants > Roots > Rhizosphere > Soil | place: USA... | reverse complement strand
TGCGAAGTCTTAGCAACCTGTACTTACAAGGTGCTACATTCTATCCGAGTCCGCACCGAGGATTAGGAAAAGATAAGTAATTAAGAAAGCCGGATACCGACTTTTTCGAAAATAAGCTATTATTTAGATTTAAGATTTTGAGAGACAAGAATCAAGAGAAGGTGTTTCGCCCTAATCACTGATTACCAGCCTCTAATCTCTAACAAAATATCAATGGACATTAGAAAAGAGCTTGAAAAACGCATTCTGATAATTGATGGCGCAATGGGTACAATGATCCAGCGCTACCAGCTAACGGAAGCAGATTTTCGCGGAGAACGATTTAAAGATCACCCTTGTGATGTTAAGGGCAATAATGATCTTTTAAATATTACACGCCCAGATATTATCAAAGCCATTCATGCCGAATACTTAGAGGCTGGCGCTGATATTATTGAAACCAACACATTTAGTACTCAGCGCATTTCCATGGCAGACTATGAAATGGAAGATTTGTCGTATGAAATGAGCTACGAAGGTGCCCGCATAGCTAAAGAAGTTGCCTTAGAATATACTGCTAAAACACCTGATAAACCGCGTTTTGTTGCCGGTGCAATTGGCCCTACAACAAAAATGGCATCTATGTCTCCAGACGTAAACGACCCTGGATATAGGGCAGTAACTTTTGATGAGTTAGTTGAAGCCTTTGACGAGCAGGTTCGTGGTTTGATTGATGGCGGTGCAGATGTGCTTCTTTTCGAAACTATTACCGATACATTGATTACAAAAGCAGGACTTCTTTCTGTTAAAAAATACGAGCAGGAAATTGGCCGTAAGATCGATATTATGATCTCGGGCACAATTACCGATGCAAGTGGCCGTACCTTATCAGGGCAAACCGCTGAAGCATTTTTAAACTCCCTCACACATGCCAATATCTTAAGTATCGGCTTTAACTGCGCCCTCGGAGCAAAAGAAATGCGTCCTCACATCGAGGAGCTGGCTAAAAAAGCACCTTGCTATGTTTCGGCTTATCCAAACGCTGGATTGCCAAACGAATTTGGAGCTTATGACGAGCTTCCTCATGAAACGGCTCATTTGGTAGAAGATTTTATTGAACACGGCTTTGTGAATATAGTAGGCGGCTGCTGTGGCACTACTCCGGAACACATCAGCTGCATTGCTGAAAAGGCAGCTAAATTTCCGCCGAGAAAAATCCCGGTGATTGAGCCATATCTTCGCTTAAGCGGACTGGAACCCGTTACAATAACCCCTGAGAGTATTTTCGTAAATATCGGAGAGCGTACAAACATCACGGGTTCCCCTAAATTCTCTAAGTTAATTTTAGGAGGAGATTACGAAGGCGCTTTAGCTGTTGCCCGCCAGCAGGTTGAAGGCGGAGCCCAGATTATTGACGTGAACATGGACGAGGGGATGCTTGACTCAGAAGCAGCAATGACTAAGTTTCTAAACCTGATTGCTTCTGAACCCGATATTGCAAAACTTCCGATTATGGTCGACTCCTCTAAATGGAGTGTTATTGAAACCGGATTGAAATGCCTTCAAGGGAAGGGGATTGTAAACTCGATTTCCCTAAAAGAGGGTGAAGAGAAATTCATTGAAAGTGCCCGTAAGATTTTAAATTACGGTGCTGCCGTTATTGTGATGGCTTTTGATGAGCAGGGACAAGCAGACAACTTCGAGCGCCGTGTTGAAATCTGTAAGCGTTCTTACGACATCTTGGTCGACAAAGTAGGCTTCCCTCCGCAGGATATAATCTTTGACCCGAATATCCTTACCGTTGCTACAGGCTTAGAGGAGCACAATAACTATGCGGTCGATTTTATTAACGCTACGCGATGGATAAAAGAGAATCTTCCATACGCTAAAGTAAGCGGCGGGGTATCCAATATTTCGTTCTCCTTCCGTGGTAACAATGTGGTGCGTGAAGCAATGCATTCTGCCTTTCTTTATCATGCCATTAAAGCAGGCTTTGATATGGGTATTGTAAATGCGGGTATGCTTGAGGTTTATGAGCAAATTCCGGCAGAGTTACTTGAGAAAGTGGAGGATGTATTATTGAACCGCCGTCCGGATGCGACTGAACGGCTAGTTGAATTTGCAGAAACCGTAAAATCAAAAGGCAAAGAGGCTATAAAAGACGAGGAGTGGCGCAAAAGCTCCGTTGAAGAACGCCTTTCTCATTCACTTGTAAAAGGAATTATTGAATACCTGGATGCTGACGTTGAAGAAGCAAGGCAAAAATACGACAAACCATTACAAGTAATTGAAGGGCCTTTAATGGATGGGATGAACGTAGTGGGCGATCTATTCGGTGCCGGTAAAATGTTTCTTCCTCAGGTTGTAAAATCTGCAAGGGTAATGAAGAAAGCTGTTGCCTACTTATTGCCTTTTATTGAAGAAGAGAAGCTAAAAAATCCTGGAGACGGGGGTTCAAGTTCTGCCGGAAAAGTATTAATGGCTACAGTAAAAGGCGACGTTCACGATATTGGAAAAAACATCGTGGGTGTGGTTTTAGCTTGCAATAACTTCGAGGTTATTGATATGGGGGTGATGGTGCCCGCACAGGAAATTATTAAAAAAGCCAGAGAAGAAAAGGTTGATATCATCGGATTGAGCGGACTTATTACCCCATCGTTGGATGAAATGGTACACTTTGCTAAAGAAATGGAGCGTGAAGGCTTTACTATTCCTCTATTAATCGGAGGAGCAACAACTTCCCGTATCCATGCTGCTGTAAAAATTGACCCTAATTATTCTGGCTCTGTTATTCACGTATTGGACGCTTCCAGAAGTGTTACAGTTTGTAGTAGTTTGATGAACGGAGAAGTTAAAGAAACGTACATCAAGAACATTAAAGCTGAATACGAAAAAGCAAGAGAAGCCCATTTAAATAAGCGTTCCGATAAACGCTATAAATCAATCGAAGAAGCTCGCCAAAACAAGTTCAAGATTAACCTGAACGGCGCTGTAGCTCCTGCCCCGGCATTCCTTGGCACTAAGGTTTTTGAAGACTTCCCGTTAGAAGAACTGGTTCCATACATCGATTGGACTCCTTTTTTCCATACCTGGGAGCTTCGCGGCAGCTATCCAAGAATATTTGAAGATAAGGTAGTAGGAGATGAAGCCAAAAAACTTTACGACGATGCGCAAAAACTAATGAAACGCATTGTTGACGAGAAGCTGCTAAAGGCGAAAGCTGTAATCGGTTTCTGGAAGGCGAACTCTGTTGGGGATGATATTGTGTTGGAAGTAGGAGGTCAGAAGTCCGAGGACCGAAGTCAGAAGTCGGAAGTCGGAAGTCTGCCCTCAGCCCTCGGACTGCCGTCCTCGGTAACCATCCACACCCTCCGCCAGCAAACCGAAAAAGTTGCGGGCGAACCGTATTATGCTCTATCCGATTTTGTAGCACCAAAAGAAAGTGGTATTGATGATTACTTCGGAGGCTTTGCCGTAACTGCAGGAATCGGCTGCGACGAGCTGGTGGCTGAATTTGAGAAGGTACATGATGATTATAACAGCATTATGACTAAAGCCATTGCAGACCGTTTTGCAGAAGCTTTTGCAGAAAAAATGCACGAGCTGGTGCGTAAAGAATATTGGGGGTATGCAAAAGAAGAAGGCTTCAGCAATGATGAATTGATTAAGGAAAAGTACCAGGGAATTCGTCCGGCTCCAGGCTACCCAGCTTGCCCTGACCACACGGAAAAACGTACCTTATTCGATCTGTTAAAAGCCGAAGATTCTACGGGCATGTATTTGACAGAAAGCTTTGCGATGTACCCGGCGGCCTCCGTAAGCGGATTCTATTTCTCGCACCCAGAATCGCGCTACTTTGGTTTGGGTAAAATAACTAAGGACCAGGTAGAGGATTACGCGAGGCGGAAAAACCAACCCCTGGAGGAGGTAGAAAAGTGGCTTAGCCCGAATTTGGCGTACTAGCCCATAGTAAAGCTTATACAATGAAATCTTTCCGTGGTTGGTGTCCTCACGAATGATTAAGTTAAGGCTAGAAGGTGCAGGTGGAGACACCAGCAACAGGCACCTATCCGCTGTTGGTGTCCCCACCAACAGCTTAACTTAATAGCATTGGTGTCCTCACCAACCACTTTAAATATAAACAACTTGAAATAAAGCCCCCTTTAGGGGTTTGGGATATGAAAATAACCGATCACATAAAAAACGCCAACGGCAAAACTCTTTTCTCATTCGAACTGCTGCCGCCTATCAAGGGGCAAAACATACAAAGCATTTACAATGCAATAGATCCTTTAATGGAATTTAAGCCTCCTTTTATCGATGTAACTTATCATAGAGAGGATTTTATATACAAACAGCATCCAACAGGCTTACTGGAGCAAATATCGGTTCGCAAGCGCCCGGGAACGGTGGCCATTTGTGCTTCCATTATGAACCGCTATAAAGTGGATGCAGTCCCTCATTTAATCTGTGGCGGGTTTACCCGAGAGGAGACAGAAAATGCGTTGATAGACCTCCAGTTCCTCGGAATTGATAATGTTTTGGTATTACGTGGAGATGCCCGCAAAGCTGATCCTGCATTTATTCCAACTCCAGGCGGCCATGCCTTTGCTACAGATTTATTAGAGCAGGTGGCCGACATGAATCGCGGGAAATACCTGCACGATTATCATGAAACTAACAAATCGCAATTTTGTATCGGAGTAGCCGGCTACCCTGAAAAACATTTTGAGGCACCGAACCTTGCCACTGACTTTAGATGGTTAAAGAAAAAAGTTGAAATGGGTGCTGATTTTATCGTAACTCAAATGTTTTATGATAATCAGAAATATTTTGATTTCGTTAAGCTTTGCCGAGAAAATGATATCAATGTCCCTATCATTCCGGGATTAAAGCCAATTACCTCCTCAAAGCAGTTGGTAAACCTGCCTAAGATTTTCCATATCGATATTCCTGAAGCACTAAGCGATGCCGTTTCTGCCTGCAAATCAGAAAAAGATGTAAAAGAAGTGGGTATTGAATTTATGATCCAGCAATGTAAGGAGTTAATGGCTGGCGGAGCTCCAGTATTACATTTCTATACTATGAGTAACCCATCGCCTACTAAGAGAATTGCTGAGGCTATTTTCTAAACAAATAGCCTCAATAAAAAAGCCGATTCTATCAAAAGAACCGGCTTTTTTCATTTAAGAGCCTCCTATCGGAATCGAACCAATGACCTACTGATTACAAGTCAGTTGCTCTACCAGCTGAGCTAAGGAGGCGCTGATATGGCTGCAAAGGTAGAAAAGTTTTGTTAACCTGCTATAGCTATTTTCCTATTTTCTTGTAACGCGGTAAAAATCAAGAAGAAAAAATCGACTACCGATGGAATTCTAACTTTCTGTAAGCTTCAACACTCCCCTCTGCAGCAGCTCTTCCTCTAAATTTTCTGGGGTAGTAAAATGAATGCTATCTATACCTAATTTCCTTCCAGCTTCAACATTCCTGAAGTTATCATCGATAAAAAGCGCTTCCTCTGGTTTCACATCATACCGGTCCAACAAGATCTGATAGAATTCAGGAAAGGGCTTGCGCAAACGTTCTGTTCCAGAAACAACAACCCCATCAAACCAGTTTAAGAAATCAAATTTCTCCTGTGCTATAGGGAATGTCTCTTCCGACCAATTGGTAAGGGCATAAATCTTATAAGCTTCGCTGTCCTTCAGCTTTTTAAAGATATCTACAGTACCTTGTATCGGCCCATCCAGCATCTCTATCCATCTACCATAATATGCTCTGATATTTTCTTCCTGTTCTGGGAACTTCTTTACCAGCATTTCGGTGCCTTCAGCTAAAGTTCTTCCAGCATCCTGCTCTTCATTCCAGGCATTTGTGCAAACCGTATTAATAAAATGGTGCATCTCTGCCTCATCAGAAAATATCTTCTTATATAAATGGTAAGGATGCCAGTTAATCAGAACTGCTCCTAAATCGAATATAATGGTGTTAATCATTGTTAATTGTAAAATAAACCTAAAAATTCATTGGGGGAATAAACGGGTAATACTGGGATTGCTTCTTTTTTCAAACCTTTATCATGGCTAACAAAGTAATCTACTTTGTGATGGATTGCAGTGTAATACTGCAGTGCATCCTCAATATCTGGCATGGCGGAAGCAATGGCTGTAATGGTAACCTCGTGGCTACATTCGATCACTTCTACATGCAGAAGCAGTTTTAACAGTATCTTCTTTACAGTATCTACTGAATGTATCTTTTTTGAGAAATATGCGATAATATGCACAATAGCAGGAGTGATACATGCCTTGACTTCTCGCTTTATAATTCGCTCGAATATTGCGTCGGCAGCTTCGAAGCCCTTTCTCTGCAGAAGGAAATCAAGGCAGATATTTGCATCCAGGAATATTTTAGAACCCATACTTTGAAGCGTTTTCCTCAAAATATTGTTTCTTCAAATCCACATCATCGTAAACATCGCTTTTGGGAAGGCTCTTAACAAAGTCGATAAGATCGCTTTTAGGAGCCGGAGTAGCGATTTGCGAAAAATACTCCTCTACAAGTTCTGACAAGCTCACATTCTTATGGGCGGCATATTGCTTTACCCTTGCTAACACACCTTCTTCAATCGTTAAATTTAATCTTGCCTTCATACTCGAATATACACATTATTTAAAACAACGCGCATACGATAAGGTTTAATTCTTCAACAAGTACTCCTTAAACGCTTCGAAATCAGCTTTCAACTCAACAGCTTGCTTTGGTTTTCCTTCAAGAATCTTTACCTGTTCAGGAATATCAACCTTTTCAGCGATAGCACCTTCATACACGTCAGGAAATTTGCACGGGTGTGCGGTAGATAAGAAAACTCCAGCACTCTTGTTATCTCCTGTAACCTTGCGATAATCCTCAACCGCTAACCATGCAATTGCCGTATGCGGACAAACCACATAATCGTATTTTTCGAAAACTTCATAAACGGCTTTTCTGGTCTGCTCATCATTATAGCTCGCCGTAGAAACCACCTCTTTAACCTCGTTCAAATCATTATGAAACAGGTCCATAATACGAACCCAATTGCTCGGATTACCCACATCCATTGCGTTTGACAACGTTGCAACAGAAGGCTTTGGCTCGTAAATCCCTGATTTAAAGAATGCGGGAACAGTGTCGTTTACATTTGTTGCAGCGATATAGTGTTTTGCTGGCAGGCCCATCTTCCACGCTAGTAACCCGGCGCCAATATTTCCAAAATTTCCGCTTGGAACAGAAAATACAACATCTGTTTTGCCCTCTCTTTTTAATTGGGCATAGGCATTAAAGTAGTAGAAAGTTTGTGGAACCAAACGAGCGATATTTATGGAGTTGGCTGAAGTTAGACGGAATTTTTCATTCAACTCCGCATCAACAAATGCTTGTTTTACTAAAGCCTGGCAATCGTCGAATGTTCCATCTACTTCAATAGCACGGATATTTTGTCCATTAGTTGTTAGCTGCAATTCCTGTATCGGGCTTACTTTTCCTTTCGGATATAAGATAGTCACCTGGGTATTATCAACACCTAAGAAACCTAAAGCAACTGCACCTCCTGTATCGCCTGAAGTAGCTACTAGCACATTAAGCGTTTTTTCCCCTTCTTGAAGAAAATATCCCATTACGCGGCTCATGAACCTTGCCCCGAAATCTTTGAAAGCTAACGACGGGCCATGGAAAAGCTCTAGCACGTAGGTGTTATCATTTAGCTTTACAACCGGAGCCGGGAAATTTATAGCATCATCAACGATGGCTTTTAAATCCGCATCTGGCATAGCATCCTGAAGGATATTCTTTGCTACTTTGAAAGCTATTTCCGGTAACGAGTATTTCTCGATATTATTAATAAAATCAGCGTCTAAAACAGGAATTTCATAAGGCATATATAAACCTTTATCCTGCGGAAGGCTGTTAAACACAGCTTCTTTGAAATCTACCGACGAGTTTGGATTATTTGTACTATATAGTTTCACGACTGATTTACGATTTTATGTTTATTAGTGCCTGATACCTCGGAAGTGTCTGACACTTTCAATTAGCTAAGTGATTAATCTAAAATTACAGGGCCGTTTGCATTTACTTTCGAAACATAGCCCTGGCTTCCAATACTTAAAGTTGAAAGATGCTTTTGAATAGTTGCTGTTATTTTTTCGGCAGTTTCCCTATCACGAGTAAATGAGAACACGGACGGCCCCGAACCTGAAATACCAAAGCTCAACGCTCCCAAGCCCATTGCAATTTCACGCATCTTGTGAAAATCAGGAATCAAAATTGAGCGAACTGGTTCAACCAACACGTCAATCATACTTCTACCGATCAGGTCCATGTCTTTCATAAATAAGCCACTCACAAGCCCAGCCACATTTCCCCACTGAGTAACAGCATCTTTTAGCAATACTTTACTGCGGATCATCTGCCTGGCATCACGAGTTGGAACATCCACTTCTGGAAATACAATAGCAGTATGCATCTCTTCAGGGTAAGGAAGTTTAATTACATCCAACGGGTTATAACTACGAATAAGTATAAAGCCACCTAATAAAGCGGGGGCCACGTTATCAGCATGGCCAAAACCACAGGCAAGTTCCTCACCTCTCATTGCGAATGGCAAAAGATCTTCCTGTTTAAGGGGATTATCCAGTAATGAATTAATAGCAAAAAGCCCCGCAACAGTACTTGCCGAGCTGGAGCCTAATCCACTACCGATAGGCATTTTTTTATGAAGTTCAATTTCTACCCCGATGTCTGTACGCCCAATATGCTGTAAATACATTTGTACGCAAGCACTTGCAGTATTTCTTGATGCATCTAAAGGCAGTCTGCCATCGTCACCGGTAATTTTAGTGATCACCACGCCTGGCTCAGCCTTTCTGCGCATTATCACCTCATCGCCGGGAGCATCAACAGCGAGTCCCAAAACATCAAAACCGCAAACCACATTGGCAACCGTTGCAGGAGCAAAAACTTTTATTGATTCTCTCATATTTAAGTCGGACGTCCGAAGTCGGAGGCCCGAAAGTTAAAGCGTTTTAAAAGTCCTCTCCTTTGGAAAGGATTTAGGTGAGGCTCTAGGCCCCTACATTTACAATGTCGGCAAATACGCCGGCAGCAGTTACTTCGGCACCTGCACCTGGGCCTTTAACTACCAGCGGGCGCTCTTTATATCTGTCAGTTGTAAATGAAATAATGTTGTCACTGCCGGAAAGCATGTAGAAAGGATGATTTTCATCTACCATTTCCAGAGAAATAGAAGCCTCTCCGTTCTCGAGTTTGCCGATATAACGTAAAACCTTACCACTGCTTTCAGCATCCTTCTTTAGCTTCTCAAAGAAATCGTTATTTGCTTTAAGTTGCGCATAAAAATCGTCAACCGATTTAGCTTCCATACACTTTTGAGGCAAAATGGCACCAATCTTCACATCTTCCGGCTCAAGTGGATGTCCTGCGTCGCGGGCAAGAATTAAAATTTTACGCATAAAGTCGGTACCACTTAGGTCATCACGTGGATCTGGTTCTGTATAGCCTTTTTCCTGCGCAAGTTTCACTACGTCGTGGAATGTAACGTCGCCTTTAAAATTATTGAAAATGAATGAAATAGTTCCCGAAAGAATAGCCTCGATACGAATAACCCTGTCTCCGCTCATCATCAAATCCCTTAAGGTACGAATGATCGGCAAGCCAGCACCTACATTGGTTTCGTAGAAGAAATCAACACCGTGTTGGTGGGCTAAATCCTTAAACGTTTTGTATTGCGCGTATGAAGACGAATTTCCGATCTTATTGCAGGTAACTACAGATATAGTTGATTTAAGCACGTCTGCATACTTTTGAATTGGATAAGGGCTCGCTGTGTTATCCACAAAAACTGCATTTGGCAGGTTTAGTTCCTTCATTCGTGCGATAAAGCTTTCCAAACTTGCTTGTTCAGAAGAATCATTCAGAGTCGATTCCCAGTTTTGCAACGATAAGCCACCTTGATCAAATATCATTTTGCGAGTATTACTGATACCAATAACGTTAATCAGAATACCGTTTTGCTGCTTTAAAAACTCTCTATGCTCTTCCAACTGGCGGAAAAGTGTTTTCCCGATATTTCCAGTTCCTAAACAGAAAATATTGAGGGTCTTTTTATGGTCTGTGTAAAACGCGTCGTGCACCGCATTTAAAGCTTTTGCCAAATCGTGGCGTGAAACAATTACCGAAATATTATACTCTGATGAGCCTTGTGCTATAGCACGCACATTGACACCGTTTCTGCCTAAAGCATGGAAAAGTGTGCCCGAAATTCCAGGAGTTTCTTTCATATTCTCGCCCACTATAGCAAGAACAGATAAGCCTTCTTCAATCACCGGAGCCTCAATTTTCTTAGCGTCTAATTCTAGTTCAAACTCATGCTCGATTAAAGTTTTGGCCTTAAGCGCATCCGCAGGGTTAACGGCAAATGTAATGCTATGCTCTGAAGATGACTGAGTGATGAGCACCACGTTAATCTGCTCGCGGGCAAGTAATGAGAACAAACGGCCGCTAAAACCAGCTTTACCCACCATGCCACTTCCATGCAGGTTTATAACACTAATCTCATTGATGGAAGAAATCCCTTTAATATTATGCTCCGACTTTTTAGACTCATGACTAATCACGGTTCCCGTAAAATCAGGCTCGAAGGTATTACGAATAACGATCGGAATTTTCTTTAAAAACGCCGGAATCATAGTTGGCGGATAGATCACCTTCGCTCCGAAATAGGAAAGCTCCATCGCCTCAGTGTAAGAAAGGTCACTCAAAGGAAACGCTTTCTTTACAATACGAGGATCAGCAGTCATCATGCCATTAACATCAGTCCAAATTTCAATGGCACTAACATTTAAAGCCGCCCCAATAATTGCTGCAGTATAATCGCTTCCACCACGGCCCAATGTTGTGATCTTACCTTCTTCATTACTACCGATAAAACCAGTAACAAAAATCAATTTGCCTTTATTTTCCTCGTAAAAACCACGAATCAATAAATCAGTAACTTCGGTTTGCACCTTAGCGTTGCCGAAATTACTATCAGTTTTAATCAGCTCCGAAGCATCGGCAAACACCGCATCACCTAAATACTGATCCGCAATTTTGCTGATCATAAAGGTTGAGCAACGCTCACCATAGCTTAAAACCAGGTCGCGGGTACGTGGAGTAAGCTCTCTCAAGCTCGAAACACCTTGTAATAAGTCCTCAATCTGGTTAAAAAATATCTTAAGTTTCGTGAATACCGGATTGAGGACTTATTACAA
>Ga0307408_100003190_pt1 | contig 11290 bp, 7 predicted proteins | sample 322Cmetagenome_FD_202116 | JGI IMG/M metagenome (GOLD analysis project Ga0307408, IMG submission 202116) | Maize rhizosphere microbial communities from greenhouse at UC Davis, California, United States - 322HYB-C-3 | ecosystem: Host-associated > Plants > Roots > Rhizosphere > Soil | place: USA... | reverse complement strand
TCGCGGGCGGGGATCGGCCGTTTTACGCCCTAATGATGTTCCCTTACCCGTCGGCGGAAGGGCTGCACGTCGGCAACCTCTTCGCGTTCACGGGGAACGACATCTTTGGACGATTTCAGCGGCTGCAAGGGCACACCGTGTTCGAGCCGCTTGGGTACGACGCGTTCGGGATCCACTCGGAGAACTACGCGCTCCGGATCGGCGAGCATCCGATGCGCCTCATCCCGAGGAATATCGCGAACTTCCGGCGGCAGCTCGAGCGCGGCGGTTTGATGGTCGACTGGCGTTACTCGGTCGATACCACGGACCCTCGCTACTACAAGTGGACACAGTGGGTCTTCCTCAAGCTGTACGAGAAGGGGCTGGCCTATAAGAAGAAGGCCGCGGTCAATTGGTGTCCCAACGACAAGACCGTGCTCGCGAACGAGCAGGTCATCAACGGCGCGTGCGAGCGCTGTGGCGCGATCGTGGAGCAGCGCTTCCTGGAGCAGTGGTTCTTCCGCATCAGCGAGTATGCGGAGCGGCTGCTGAACAACCTGGACCACATCGACTGGTCGGAGACGACGAAGACCGCGCAGCGGAACTGGATTGGACGGAGTGATGGGGCCGAGATCGAGTTCGAGGTACTACAGGGACTGGGGACTGGAGACTGGGGACTCGGCCGGGGTGCTCCTACCGCCGAGGAGGCTTCCAAGGCGGTAGAAGGTTCCCAGCCGAGTCCCGAGTCCCCAGTCCCCAGTCCCCGAATCAAGGTCTTCACCACCCGACCCGACACGGTGTTCGGCGCGACCTACATGGTCCTCGCGCCCGAGCATCCGCTCGTCACGCGCCTAACGACCAACGACCAGCGAGCGAACGTCGAGGCATATCGGGAGCGGACGAAACGTCAGGACGTCGTGTCCCGGAAAGTGAACAAGGAGAAGACCGGAATCTTCACGGGGAGCCACGCTGTCAATCCGGCTACCGGCGCGCCCATCCCGGTCTGGATCGCCGATTATGTGCTCATGGAGTACGGAACCGGCGCGATCATGGCCGTGCCGGGCCATGACGAGCGCGACTTCGAGTTCGCGAACGTCTTCTCGCTCCCCATCGTGCGTGTCGTCGCCGGCGCGGATGAGACCGAGCACACGCCGCTCGCCGCGCCGTTCATCGAAAACACGTCCGGCCGTCTCGTGAACTCCGGCCAGTTCGATGGCATGCCGGTGCCCGAGGCCAAACGCGCCATCACCGAATGGCTGGCGTCGCGCGGTTCCGGGCGGGCCGTCGTGAACTACCGGCTCCACGACTGGTGTATCTCGCGGCAGCGTTACTGGGGTCCACCGATCCCGGTGATCTACTGCGATGCCTGCGGTCCTCAGCCCGTCCCGGAGAAGGACCTGCCAGTCACGCTGCCGGACATCGAGGACTTCCGGCCCGACGACTCTGGCGTGTCGCCACTGGCGCGTCACGAGGCCTGGTACGTCGTGCCGTGTCCGAAGTGCGGCGGAAAGGCGCGCCGCGAGACCGACGTATCGGACACGTTCCTCGATAGCGCGTGGTATTTCCTGCGCTACCCGAGCGCCGACCGCGATGACGTGCCGTTCGATCCCGGCCTGACGAGGAAATGGCTGCCCGTGAACTCGTACATTGGCGGGAACGAGCACGCCGTGCTGCACCTCATGTACTCGCGGTTCATCACGATGGTGCTGCACGACATGGGCATCCTGCACTTCGAGGAGCCGTTCACGCGGTTCCGCGCGCACGGGCACATCACGCGCAACGGCGCGAAGATGTCGAAGACGAAGGGCAACATCGTGAACCCCGACCAGTACTACGAGGAATGGGGCGCGGACACGTTCCGCACCTACCTCATGTTCCTGGGGCCGTACGAGGAGGGCGGAGATTTTCGCGACCAGTCGATCTCGGGCGTTAGGCGCTTCCTCGATCGCCTGTGGGCGTCCGTCGCGGAATCCACGGCCGAAGGGTCCCCTGACGTCGAGGTACTGCGAAAGCTGCATCAGACGATCCAGAAGGTGACCGACGACATCCCGCGCCTCGCGTACAACACGGCCATCGCGGCGATGATGACCTACGTCAACGTCGTCCGTCAGGGAGAGCGCACGCCGCATCGCGAGGAGCTGGAGCCGCTCGTGCAGCTCGTCTCGCCGTTCGCGCCTCATCTGGCAGAAGAGCTGTGGGAGCAGCTCGGTCACCAGGAGAGCGTGTTCGACGCGGGCTGGCCCAAGTACGACCCGGAGCTCGCGCGCGAGCAGCTCATCGATCTCGCCGTTCAGGTGCAGGGCAAGATGCGCGGAACGATTCGCGTGCGGCCCGACGTGACGCAGGAGGAGGCATTGACGACCGCACGGGAGACTCCGTCGATCGCGCGGTTCGTGACCGGCGAGCCGAAGAAGGTGATCTTCGTGAAGGGCCGGCTGCTGAACATCGTGGTCTGAAGTGCGGTGGCGATTCGCTGCGGCGGGCGCAGCCGCGCTCGCCGCGACCCTAACGAGCCAGGCGCTGTCCCAGGCGTCGGCCGTGCCGAAGGCACCCGCCGCTTCCCTCGTCGTGCTCGGCACGGGCACACCTAACGCGGACCCGGATCGCTCCGGGCCAGCGCTGGCGGTGGTCGTGAACGGGACGGCGTACCTCGTGGACGCGGGTCCCGGCATCGTTCGCCGCGCAGCCGCGGCTCAGCGCCAGGGGATCGAGGCGCTTGCACCCAAGGTGCTCGACAAGGTCTTCATCACCCATCTGCACAGCGACCATACCGTCGGGCTGCCGGACCTGATCTTCACGCCGTGGGTGCTGGAGCGCGAGAAGCCGCTCACGGTCTACGGACCGCCGGGTGTGCGGGCGATGACCGACCACCTCGAGGCAGCCTACGCCGAGGACATCCGCGTGCGCGTGGATGGCGCCGAGCCGGCGAACGAGACGGGCCACAAGGTCAGCGCGCACGAGGTCGATACCGGTGTCGTCTACCGTGATACGAACGTCGTCGTGCGCGCGTTCGCCGTGCCGCACGGTGACTGGAAGGTCGCGTACGGGTATCGCTTCGATGGAGGCGGGCGGTCGATCGTCGTGTCCGGCGACACGCGCGCGAGCGACGCGGTCGTTCGCGCGTGCAACGGCTGCGACGTGCTCGTTCACGAGGTCTATTCGGCGGACCGATTCGTTGGGCGCCCGCCCGAGTGGCAGCGATATCACCGGGCGGCCCACACGTCGACGACGGAGCTCGCTGCGCTCGCCGCGCGCGCACGCCCGAAGCTGCTGGTGCTGTATCACCAGCTGTTCTGGGGGACAGACGACGATGGGCTGCTGCGTGAGATCCGTGCGGCAGGCTACACCGGTCCCGTCGTCTCCGCGAAAGATCTCGGGGTGTACTGACCGCTACCTACTTCTCCGCGAGCTTCCGCGTCGCGCGACGACGGAGATCCTCATCCGGGTCGTCCGTCGCAATCGACCGAAGCTTGTCGCGCGCCGCGCGATCTCCGCGCTCCGCGAGGATGCTCACGAGCCGATCTCGTACGGCGCGATCTGTGACCGAATCGTAGATCGCCACGAGGTCTGCCGTTGGCACGCCGGACTCCGCCAGCGATCGCACCGCGCGCTCGCGAAGCCCCGAGCTCTCCTTTGGGTCGCGGATAATTCCTTTCAGCCACGCCGTTGTCTCAGACCCACCGCCCTCCGCCACTGACTTTATGATCCGCTCGCGCAGGCTCTCGTCATCGAGCTTCGGGTACACCGAGCGGAGATAGGCGATGTCGCCCTGTTCGGCGAGTGACCGGATCGCGCGTTCGCGAAGCGCCGTTGATTCGGAGCTCCGCTCCACGATTTCCCGAAGCCAGCGGCGGCTCTCGGAGTCGCCAATCTCGGCCAGCGTGCGAATCACCCGCTCACGAAGCGACGGATCGTCCAGCTTCTCGTACAGCTCGCGCAGGCTTCGCGAATCGCTGCTCTCGCCGAGCACACGGACGGCCCGTTCACGGACCGACGTGCGCTCGTTGCGGTCGAGCGCAATCGTCCGGACCCAGTCGAGATCGGCCTTCGACCCATTTTCGCCGACGACCCTAACGACTCGCTCGCGCAGTGTCGCATCATCGAGGCGCGGGTACAATGAACGCAGGTAGGCGACGTCGCCGTCATATTCGCCGATCACTCGAATCGCGCGTTCCCGCACGTCCACCTGATCCTGCCGATCCTCGGCGATGGTGCGCGCGACGCGCATGGCATCGCGATCGCCTTCGCGGGCCCCGACGCGGCCCACCCACTTGAGCGCACTCTCTCGAACCGAGGATCCGAGCGACTTGTTGCGCGCCATGTCGGCGAGCCGCCCGGCGATGCGAACGCTGTCAGCGATGCTCGCGGCCAGAATCGCGGTACGGGCGACCTCATCGCGACCGCCCGCGGCGAGGTCCAGGAGGTAGCGGGACACGTCGTTCACTGGCACCGTGCCGAGCTCGGTCCCGGCGCGCTCCGTCGCGGCGCTCGAAGGCCCCACGAATGGCTGCACGTCGACCACGCGATGGTCGCGCACGACGAGCAGCAGTCGCACGGGCCCGTGCGTGCAGCGGCTCTCGAGGTCGGACATGGACGACGTCGTCGAGAACATGCCCTCGGAGAACCAGACATCGTAGCCACGGGCCGAGGACGACGCATCGGCGATGAAGCTGCGGCCGTCACCGCAGATGCCGTCGCGTGCCGCATAGGTCATCTTCACGAGACCGTCTGGTGCGCTCGCCACCCGCCGCGCGAGGTCGGAACCTTGCCCGGGTTTGCCCTGGAAAGGCAGAACGAGGAAGGGCGGAGGAGCGAAGATCGCGGCGCTGAGGTACGCGCCCACGACGATGAGACCGGTGCGAAGCATGAGTGTCCTCGAGAAAGCCGTGGCTTCTCTTCCGACAGCGCTCCGGGCTAAACCGTTGGCAGGATCCTAGAACAGCTTCCCGACCCAGTCGCCCACGAAGTAGCCCACCAATGCCACGCCGAGCCCGACGACGAACATGTCGAGGCCGGAGCGGAAGAGCCCACGCCCGGTGAATACCGAACGGGCTGCGCCCACGAGGAAGTGCGATGCCATCGACAACACGAACGACAGCACGATCGCCAGCGTGCCGGTGAAAACGAAGAACGGGAAAACGGGAATCACCGCACCGAACGCCGTAGCCAGTCCGGTGACCCACCCCTCGCGGAGTGGAGACATGTGCGGCTCGGCGATCCCAAGCTCCTCCTGGACCTGTTCATCGAGCATCCGCTGCGGATCCGCCATCACCTGCGTTGCGAGCGCCATCGCCGACTCGGGCTCCATGCCCTTCGACTCATAGATCAGCGCGAGCTCGTCGCGCTCCACCTCGGGCATGAGCGCGATCTCGTCGCGCTCCATGGCGATCTCGTGGGCATACACCTCCTGCTCGCTTTTCGCGGCGAGGTATCCGCTCGATCCCATCGAGAGCGCATCCGCAATCAGCCCTGCCACGCCGGCGACCACGACCGCCCGATGCTGCGCGGCAGCCGTTGCGCCGATGACGCCCGCTACGAGACCGAAGTTCGCGGTCAGCCCGTCGTTGAAGCCGTACACGACGTTCCGGAGGAACCCTCCGGACTCGGTTCGGTGCCACGGCTCTGAGCTCTTGCCGCTGATTCCCGCGAGCTCGCTGGCATGCTCCGCCGACTCCCGCGCAAGCAGCAGTGCCTCGCCACCACCCGGCGCGCCTCTCGGCGTTCGCTGATGCAGATCCAGGTAGCCCTTTACCTCGCGGCCCTCCTCACGAAGGAGGTGCGGCAGCAGAAATCCGGGCCCGAATCGTCGGCCGAGCCACGCAAGCAGACGTGCGCGGGAGGTCGGACGGAATGGCGGCGGCGCGTGACCGTGCTCCGTGAGCAGTCTCGCCCAGATCTCGACGTGGCGGTCCTCTACGGCGGCGAGCCGTCGGTAGACGTCCTGCTTCTTCGAGTCGGGCTCGACATTCGCCAGCGCACGATACAGGAACGCCGCATCGGCCTCGTCCTGCCAGTGGTGCTCGAAGGTGTGAAAGTCCGGCTGCGATGCGGTTGTCATAATGGGAAATATGCCGATCCCCGGAAGTGGGTCGAGACCGTGACGCGTCCCGACCGAGCTCGGGAGTCGCAGGCGCGGAAACCGTCAGCGCCCCGGCGCGTGTCAGACCGCATAGACGACACACCCGACTTCACGAGGTTCTATGCGACGATCTCTCTGTTTTGCCGGCGCGCTTGCCCTGTCCGCCGGCGTCGTTCAGGCGCAAGGGCCTACGCGCACGTATTCCTACGACAGTCGGTATGACGACCGCGATCGGGCCGCGATCGGTATCTCGACCAGCTCCGGCGGCATGCGCGATACGCTCGGTTTGCTCGTCTCGAGCGTCACGGCGGGCGGTCCCGCCGACAAAGCGGGTATCGAGGAAGGCAACCGCCTCGTGTCGATCAACGGCGTGAACCTGCGCCTTTCTGCCGCGGACGCCAAGGAAGGCGACATGGACGGCATCGTCAATCGGCGACTGATCCGCGAGTTGGAGAAGGTGAAGGCTGGCGATGAGGTCGACCTCCGGGTGTGGGCCGGTGGTCAGACGAAGTCGGTGAAGGTGAAGACCGTCGCGTTCGAGGATCTGCCGAGCCGCATGCGCACGGCGCGCCGTGATCTCGAGGATCGACCCGCGTTAGGCCTGAGCCTGAGCGCCACCGGCAGCCGTCGCGACACGTTGGGCATGCTCGTCGTTCGCGTCACGACCGACGGGCCGGCGGAGAAGGCCGGGATCATCGAGGGCGATCGGATTTCCGCCATCAACGGAGTCAGCTTGCGCGTCGCGGCCGAGGACGCCGGTGACGGCTACATGAGCAGCGCGCGAATGAATCGGTACCGTCGCGAGCTCACGAAAACGTCGGTGGGCGAGGATGTGGAGCTGCGCGTGCTCTCGAACGGGCAATCGAAGACAATGCGCATCAAGCCGGTCCGCGCTGGCGATTTGCCGCGGGATCGCGGCAGCGTCATGATCATCGGCGACGGTGCCGTCAGCATCGGCGACGTGTTCCCGGCACTGCCCGCCATCGCGATCCCGCCCATTCCGCCCGTGCCCGCGCGCGCGCCGCGCATCTTCGAGTTCGACGGAAATTTCGATGACGGCGTCCGCATACAGCTCGATCCACGCGCACGGATCGAGATTGAACGTGGGGCCCGGGACGCCGCTCGGCGCGCGCGCGACGCCGCGCGCGAGATCATGGAGCAGTTCGAGCACTATCGGTACGATATCGATCGGGCTGATGACGCCGGGGGCGCCGTCATTGCCCCGACGCCGCGTGCACGCGCCTCGTCGCGTATCGCGGCTGCTGGGGGAGTCGGAGCCGGTGTGGGCTACGGCTATACCAGCGCGGCCGACGCCGCACCCGTTCCCCCGGCGCCCGAAGCCATCGTCGTGTCGAACACCGAGCCCGTGACGTACGCCGCGCCGCCGGCGACGTCGAGCAACAGCGTCGCGATGTACGACGGCGATGACGCGACGTTCAACCTTCAGGGCCTTCGGCTCGCTCGCGTGAACGAGGATCTCGCGGCCAACCTGGGCCGTGGGAGTGAGCGCGGCTTGCTCGTTCTCGAGTCGAGCAGGCGCTGGGGCGGTCTGCGTGCGGGCGACGTCCTGCTCGAGATCGATGGCCGACCGGTTCGCGACGGCAGCTCTGCGCTCATCTCGCTCGGAAGCAGGGATGACCATACGGCGAGTGTGATCCGCGACGGGCGTCAGCGCGTCGTGCCGCTCGACGTGCGCTGAAGTAGCTAGAACTCTATCTGAGTTCCAAGCTCCACCACGCGATTCGGCGGAATGCCAAAGAACTCCGTCGCGCCGCGCGCGTTCTGCGACATGAGCACGAACAACTTTTTCCGCCACCGGGCCAACGAAGCGATCTCCGGGTCCTTCGAGCGCCTCGGCAGGTTCGGGATCAGACGCTCGCGTCCCAGGTAGTACGACACGTCGGTCTTCTTCACGTTGATCCCGTGGCGGGCGCAGTACTGCATCACGCCAGGCACGCTCGGGGTTTCCATGAATCCGTAGGCCGCCTGCACGCGGAAGAACCCCTGGCCTAACGCCTCGATCTCTATCCGCTCCGCCGGCGGCACCTCCGGAACCTCCGCCGTGATGATCGACAGCAGGATCACCTGTTCGTGCAGCACCTTGTTGTGCTTGAGGTGATGCAGGAGAACCACCGGCGCGCCCTCCGGGTCCGAGGTCATGAAGACCGCCGTACCCTTCACCCGAACCGGTTTGCGCCGCTCGACGTCCGCCAGGAACATGTCGATCGGGACCGTTCCGCGCTGCAGAATCGCCCGGAGGATGGCGCGGCCACGCTTCCACGTGGTCATGAGCGTGAACACGAAACCCGCGATGCACAACGGAACCCACCCGCCGTGCGGGACCTTGGCCAGGTTTGCCAGGAAGAACGCGAGGTCGATCGTGAGGAAAAACACGAGGAACGATCCCGCCTTGAGCTTCGACCATCCCCATTGGTGCCGCACGACCATGAAGAACAGGATGCTCGTGATCGCCATCGTCCCGCTCACTGCCACGCCGTAGGCCGCGCCAAGCCTCGTGGCCGTGCCGAAGCCAAGGACCAGGAGCAGCGTGCCGGCCGCGAGCGCCTTGTTGACCTCGGGGATGTAGATCTGTCCCGCTTCATGCTTCGATGTGTGGATGATCCGCATGCGCGGGCTGTAGCCCAGCTGGATCGCTTGCTGCGTGAGCGAGAACGCGCCCGAGATGAGCGCCTGCGACGCGACGACGGCCGCCGACGTCGCGATCAAGAGGAGCGGATACACGAACCAGCTCGGCGCGAGCAGATAGAACGGGTTCGTGATCGCCTCCGGTGAACGCAGCAACAACGCGCCCTGTCCGAAGTAGTTGAGCAGGAGCGACGGAAGCACGAAGTAATACCATACGAGCCGGATGGGCTTCGGCCCGAAGTGCCCCATGTCTGCATAGAGCGCCTCACCGCCCGTTACGACGAGGACCACCGCGCCGAGCGCGATGAACGAGCGCCACGGGTGGGCGACGAAAAACTCCACCGCGTGCCACGGGTTCAGCGCACTGAGAACCGTCGGGTTCGAGATGATACCGCGCGCGCCGAGCACCGCGATGCTCGCGAACCACAGGAGCATGATCCAACCGAACAACCCGCCAACCCTCGCCGTGCCGTGCCGCTGAAACGCGAAGAGCAGGGCGATGATGATGAACGAGATCGGAATGACAAAGCTGCTCAAGCCGGGCGATGCGACTTCGAGTCCTTCGACGGCGCCAAGCACGGAGATGGCCGGCGTGATCACGCCATCGCCGTAGAGGAACGCCCCGCCGAACAAGCCGAGCGCGATGAGCAACCCGCGCTCGCGCGCTTCGCCCGCCCGATGTTGTCGTTGGAGGATGAGCGCTAGCAGCGCCAGCACGCCGCCTTCGCCGCGGTTGTCGGCCCGGAGGATGAACGCGACGTACTTCACGCTCACGATGAGGACGAGCACCCAGGCGATCAGCGAGAGGAGCCCGTTGACGTTGTCGACGTTCACTGACAGGCCGTACGCCGGCTTGAACGCCTCCTTGATCGAATAGAGCGGACTCGTTCCGATGTCGCCGTACACGACGCCGAGCGCCGTGAGGGACAGGACCAGGAGTCGCTTACCGCGGGGATTGGCTTCGGCGTGATGCCGAGCGCCAATCTCTTCGCCCTCGAGGACTGCGGAAGCTTGGCGGCCGCCCGCTGGAAGCGGGGCCGGGTTGGCGGTCATACGGTGAAGACAGGCACCTTGGCCCGGGAAGTAACGAACGCAGTCTTGCCGGTTTCGGCGCTACCGCGACGCAATCGGGCCGCGGAGCGACTCCGCGGCCCGTTGGAAATGTACCCGCCAGGGGGGCGGCGTAAAGCGAGCTCAGGACGTCGAGGTCTGGCTCCGGTCGCGGCTCTGCCGGACGATCTCCTCGATTTCCTTGGCGGCGCGGTCGAGCGTCTCGCGGATCTTGGTCACCGCTTCCTTGTCCCGAAAAACTCTCGGAGCGCCTCGATACGCCGCCTGGGCGACGTCCCTGATGGCCCGGTTCAGGTCCATCACCGCATCGCTGAGAAAGGTCGATCCGAGCTCGCTGATGCGCTCGAAGATGTCGTCTACCGCCGACTTGTTCTGGGCGAGGTACGCGCGCCCCTCGTCGGTGATCGAGTAGATCTTCTTGCCACCTTCTTCGACCGTCACGCGGGCGTAGCCCATGTCTTCGAGTAGAGTAAGGGTCGGGTAGACGGTCCCGGCGCTGGGAGAATACATACCTCCGAAGCGCTCCTCGAGCGCCTTGATGATCTCGTAGCCGTGGCGAGGCTTCTCCTCGAGCAGCTGGAGGATCACGTATTTCAGGTCGCCTTGCTCGAACATCCGGCCGCCACGGAAGGGCCCGCCACGCCCTCGTCTACCGCCGCCGAGCCATCCTCCCAGGAAGTCAGAGCCGAAATCCCAGGGCCCGTGCCCGCCCGGGGTGCAGCCAACCCAGATCCCGTTCCACATACCGATATCCTCGTCGTCCGATATATCGTGAGATATATCGTCACTGACGATATATCGCAAGACGCAGCGACGGGCGACGGGCGACGGGCGACGGGCGACGGGCGACGGGCGACGGGCGACGGGCGACGGGCGACGGGCGACGGGCGACGGCGGCTGGCGGCTGGCGGCTGGCGGCTGGCGGCTGGCGGCTGGCGGCTGGCGGCTGGCGGCTGGCGGCTGGCGGCTGGTCGCAAGTTCCTACGCTCAGCGCTGGTCAAGCCCTTTTTAGAAAACGGCATGAAGCAGAAGAAGGCCGGATTGACGGGCTTGGTGTTCCCGTTAGGCGGTATCCAGCCGTTTTCGCCTGATCCGCTGCTGCCGTTTCAACGAAAGAGCTAGACGAACTCAACCGCATAACTGCAGAGCCGATCTCAGCCGCGGAATACAAAACCGCAGAGCTTTCGCTCATCCGTAGTTGCCTAACGGGCACAGCGCTTGCCCTTTACGGGCCCAGCCTCGGCGGGAACGAGGGCATTAGCGAAGCGAGTCGCAGGTACCAATTCACGCAGCATGAGGAGGCAGCATGTCGGACGATCTCCGCTCGAAAGGCGTCAAGAACCAGGTCACCGGCGCGGCGAAGGAAGCGGAAGGCAAGATCCGCGACGCAGCCGCCGACATTACCGGCGACGACAGCGAGAACCTGAAGGCGAAGGGCAAGACGCTCGAGGGCAAGATCCAGAAGAACATTGGTAAGGCAGAGCAGGACGCAGACGACGACAGGGAATAGCGAAC
>Ga0307408_100003189_pt1 | contig 11290 bp, 13 predicted proteins | sample 322Cmetagenome_FD_202116 | JGI IMG/M metagenome (GOLD analysis project Ga0307408, IMG submission 202116) | Maize rhizosphere microbial communities from greenhouse at UC Davis, California, United States - 322HYB-C-3 | ecosystem: Host-associated > Plants > Roots > Rhizosphere > Soil | place... | reverse complement strand
GCCGATCAGCTGCACGACCGCGGCGTGCGGTTCCATGAATCGCTCGTCGAAGGCTCGGGCAACGCGTTCTTCATCGACACCATTCGCCGCGTCAACCGCGTGCGCCGGCTGCTGTCGTACCGCTCGATGCAGGATCGCAGCCGATACAAGGAGCATTGCCAGCAGCATCTGCACCTGCTCGATCTGCTCGAGCGCGGCCGCAACGACGAAGCGTCGAAGGCCATGCACCAACACCTTTCCAGCACGCTGCGCAATCTCGCCAAGATCAGCAGCATCCTCAAGACCTAGCTTCCATGACCATCGATCCCGCCATCGTCCGCGCGTTCACGCCGACAGGCGCATTGCGCGCCTCCATCAACTTGGGGAACCCCATCCTCGCCAACGCGGACAAGGCGATCGGCGCGCCCGCCGGTGTCTCGGTGGACCTAGCACGCGCCTTTGCCGAGCGCCTTGGCGTTGCACTGGAACTGGTGGTGTTCGATGCCGCGGGGAAGTCGGTCGAAGCGGTGGCCAACGAAGAGGCCGACATCGGCTTCTTCGCGATCGATCCAGTTCGCGGCGCCCAGATCGCATTCACCGAGGCCTATGTGTTGATCGAGGGCAGCTATCTCGTTCGAGAGGATTCGCCCTGGCAGCACAACGACGAGGTCGATCGCGAAGGGACTGTGGTGGCGGTCGGCAAGGGAAGTGCCTACGACCTCTATCTGACGCGCGAACTCAAGCGCGCGCAAATCGTGCGCGCGCCGACTTCGCCCACCGTGGTCCAGACCTTCCTCGAGCAGAACCTGGACGTGGCCGCCGGCGTGAGGCAGCAACTCGAAGCAGACAGCCGCAGGTACGCGGGGCTGCGCCTGTTACCGGGCCGCTTCATGGTGATCCGCCAAGCCATGGGAACGCCCAAGACACGAGGCGCCGACGCGGCGGATGCGCTGCGAGGCTTCGTGGAGGAAATGAAGGCTTCGGGCTTTGTGGCCGGTGCGCTGGCTAGGCATGGAATCGAAGGCGCATCGGTGGCGCCACCGGCGGCTGGAGGGGGCGCACTTGATTGCGCGCCTTTGCATTGAGGCTCACCGCATCGCAGATTTGGTATCCCGGACACGCCAGGTAGCACTGGACGATAGCAGGGTGTAAATCACGCAATCATGCCCACGCAGGTCATCCGGCGTGCTGGGCAAGGCGAGCTCGTTGAAGCAGATCGCCGCCGCACTTGGCTTTCGAAGCGACAGCACGTTCAACCCGCCTTCAAGGGTTGGACGGGCGTCTCACCTGGTGAGTATGGGGACACCAGACGAATCTCCTGAGATATGGGAGAGCACTCGCCTAGACTTTGCGCAGCGCAATGCCGCCAGCGGCCCAACCGGGAGGCGTTGCCGACCGCCCTGGATCGTGCCGAGCGCACACATCCGATCAAAACCATTCGCCGGAGACCAGCATGAAGTCCGCAGGACTGAAGGGAACCATCGCGATCGAACTTGTGCATGAAGCGCTTCATGCCGCGCAGCTTTGCAACATGGACATCACCCATGTCCTCGAGTTCGCCAAGCTGGATCGAGAGTTGCTGAACTCTCCTCGCGCGCGCATCTCGGCAGCGGCTTATTCGCGCATGTGGGTCGCGCTTGCCGATCTGATGGACGACGAGTTCTTCGGCTTGGACAGCCACGGGCTGCGGCGCGGGAGCTATGCGCTCATGACCCGTGCCGCTGTCAGTTCCGACAACCTCGAACACGCCCTGCGCCGCATTCTCAGGTTCCTTCGGTCGACGCTGGACGATTTTCGTGGCGAGTTGATCCGCACGGAAAGCGAAGCTCGCGTGATCCTGCACGACGGTGGCGTGCTGCGCCGGCTGTTCGGCTACGGCACCTGGTTCATCCTCGTGCACGGCCTGGCATGCTGGCTGGTACATCGGCGCATTCCCTTGAACGAGATGCAGTTTCGGTGCGCGCCTCCCGCCGACGACAGTCACTACCGCACACGGTTCTGCGACAACGTGAGCTTCAGTGCCAAGACCACACACATCGTGTTTGCGAGTGAATTGCTCGATCTGAAGATCGCAGAGACGCCCGAAACGGTCGACAGCTTTCTCCACGCGGCTCCCGCCAACTTGCTGGTCAAGTATCACAACGACGCCAGTACAGGCGCCCAGATTCGAAAGGGCTTGCGCAGCCGGATGCCGGACGAGTGGCCGGAACTGGAAAAAATCGCTCGGGAATTGCGCCTTTCCAGCACAACGCTCCAACGCAGGTTGCAGCAAGAAGGATTGAGCTACCAACGGTTGAAGGACGACCTGCGCCGGGACATCGCCATTGACCTGCTCTCGAGCGCGTCGCTGACCGTCGCGGAGGTCGCGGCACAGACTGGATTCCAGGAAACGAGTGCGTTCCATCGCGCCTTCAAGAAGCGGACTGGCGTCAGTCCTGGCACCTATCGCTCCTTTAGCAATCCGAGCCAGGAGCGCTCATCGCGCATGTAGCGCCCGTGTCCTGACGCCCCGCCCATATCGAGGCCCTTGGGCATGGGCATCGAACCGCTGCAGAACTAACCTCCGGTCGACGCCGCACAAAGCGGCGAATATCAACGACAGGAGACAACATGCAACAGGTCGATGTACATGCCTTGGCGGGCCGATCACGCTTCAATGGATTCCACGGGCTCGTCCTTTTCTGGTGCGTGCTGATCCTCATCATCGACGGCTACGACCTGGCCGTCGTCGGGGCAGCGCTCCCGTCGATCATGAAAGACATGGGAGTCGATGCCACAAGCGCCGGGGTCATGGCCGGGTCCGCGCTGCTTGGCACGATGCTGGGGGCCATCTTTCTTGGCACCTTGGCGGATCGAATCGGGCGTCCGCGCATGATTGCGGCGTGCGTGGCGCTCTTCAGCCTTTTCACCGCTGCGGCCGGTTTGACCCAGGACCCGGTCAGTTTCAGCGTCGTCCGCTTCATCGCCGGCCTGGGCATCGGAGGCGTGCTCCCCATCGTGACAGCGCAGATGGGCGAGTTCGCCCCATCGAATCTGCGCACACGCCTGGTGACCCTGGTGTTTGCCGGCTATTCGGTGGGCGGCATTCTTGTCGCCCTGACCGCCAAGCAACTGATCGAAGGCTACGGGTGGCAGTGGGTGTTCTACGTGGCGGGACTTCCTGTGCTTCTGATCCCGTTCATCCTCAAGACGATGCCGGAGTCGCTGTCGTTCCTCGTCAAGAAGGGTGACCAACGGCAGCTCAGGGCGATGGCGGCAAGAATTGCGCCCGAGCAGGTGCATGCAACGGACGCCATCTACGGAGGATCGCCCACCGACAAGGTTCGCGCAGCCCCTATACGCAGCCTGTTCGAGGAAGGCCGCGGGCTGAGCACGGTGATGATCTGGATCGCATTCATGACGGGCCTTTTCATGGTCTACGCGCTGAACTCGTGGCTCACCAAACTGATGGCAATGGCAGGGTACAGCCTCGGCTCGGCCCTGAACTTCGTGATCGTCTTCAACGTCGGTGCCATTGTCGGCGCGATTGGCGGAGGCTTGCTGAGCGACAAGTTCAACATCAAACACGTTCTGATCGGCTTCTACGCCGTAGGGGCCGTATCGCTGACCGCACTCGCGTATACGAAGTCGACTGAACTGCTGTTCCTGGCCGTGTTCATCGTGGGTGCTTCCACATTGGGCACGCAGCTCCTGGCCTATGCATACGCCGGCGATTTCTATTCGCCTGCGACACGGTCAACAGGTGTGGGCTTCGCATCCGGCGTTGGCCGCATCGGCGCCATCGTTGCGCCGGTTCTGATCGGCTGGCTTGTCTCCCTGAAGCTTCCCATGGAGCAGAACTTCATGGCGATCGCGGTTGCCGGGCTTCTCGGCGCGATCGCCGTCACGTTCGTAAATCAATCGCGAGCCGATTCGACGCGCACCAGAGCCGTGAACGCATTGGCCAGCTAGCAAGCAAAAGCCCGCGTCGAAGGAAGGGCGGTTTCGTCCAGTTCCCGGGGGTGTCCGTACGCCCCACAGTGCTGACGTGATCGGACATGGCCGCGCAGGCGCACGGTGGATAGAGTGAACCGACAAAGCGCCTGCCGGTGAGCAGGCGCGAAGGAGACAAGAATGCAGGCTAGAGATCGTGGTTTTGTGATCACGGGTGCAGGTTCCGGCCTGGGCGCAGCAACGGCTCGGCGCCTGGTGAGAGCGGGAGCTTCCGTTCTTCTTTTGGATCGGGATATTGCCGCAGCGCAAGCCGTCTGCGATGAGCTGGGAGACCGGTCCATGGCAATTCGGGCCGACGTCACGTCCGCAGCTGATGTCGAGAATGCGCTGCATCTTTTCCGCGAATCTTTCGGCGACCTCCACGGTGCAGTCAACTGTGCCGGGGTTGCGCCCGCGGAGAAGGTACTGGGGCGCGAGCGTCCGCATGATCTGGATGCCTTCACGCGCACGATCCAGATCAATCTGGTCGGCACCTTCAATGTGCTGCGGCTGGCGGCTGCGGAGATCGCGAAGAACGGCGCCGCAGAAGACGGTGAGCGGGGCGTGATCGTCAACACGGCATCGGTTGCCGCCTTCGATGGCCAGATTGGCCAGGCGGGATATGCCGCCTCCAAAGGAGGGATTGCCGCCATGACTTTGCCCGTTGCAAGAGAACTCTCGCGCGTGGGCATTCGGGTGGTGGCCGTGGCGCCGGGGATCATGGAAACGCCGATGCTCTCGGCCATGCCGGCCGAAGTGCAGCAAGCGCTGGGACAGATGGTGCCTTTCCCTCCGCGATTGGGTCGTCCGGACGAGTTCGCGGGCCTGGTGCTGCACATCATCGAAAACCAGTACCTCAACGGCGAAGTGATTCGCCTGGACGGTGCGATCCGGATGGCTCCCAAGTGACCATCGTCTACGCCTCGCCCCTGACGCACGGCACAAGAGATATGAGAAGAGAAAGATTTTCCGAATGAACCGAGTGACCGCGCCCGCATTGAGAGCAGAAGTCCTGCGAGAGGCCGTGGATTGGGCCATCTCCAGCCGGCGCAGCGTGCGGGCTTTCTTGCCCACGCCCGTGCCTTCCGAGGAGATCGAAGCCATTCTTTCGACGGCGCGCTACAGCGCCTCCGGCATGAACATGCAGCCGTGGCGCGTGCATGTGTTGACCGGCGAGGCGAAGACGAAGCTGTCCGCGGCGCTGGCCGAGCTCGATGACAGCCCGGAAGGTTCTCGGGATCTTCAGGAACCCTACGATTACTACCCGCGCGAATTACTAGTTGGCGTACCTGCGCTTCATGGGGTACATGTGTTGATGCTGGAGATCGGATCAATTCCACCGATCAACAGCGCGAGACCGCTTAGCTGGAGTTCCTTGGATCGAATCGCTGCTTCTGGGTTGCTTGGAAAGGGCGCGATCCTCGGGTTCGACTGCCTTTTGATAGGTGCGGGCCTCAAGTTGCTCTTCAGCACAAATCGGCGAAGTTCAAATGAGCTCAACGCCAAACGCCGCAACTGATTTCTTGCAACCACACTGGTTGCTGGATAGCTTGAAATGACCGAACTCGCATCGGGGCACCTGCCACGACCCAGTTCGAGTTGAACAACTGAAGATCTCGTCAGGCATACCGCTGTTTCCAGCGGCAACTCGTTCTTCAGCCCGGCTCGGCAGCTTCACGTTTAGTTGCTGAGCCACAAAGCAGCCAGGGCGAGCAAATACACAAGTACCAAGAAGCAATTTCCGGGTAGTTGGTTGCGTTCCATGTGCGTTCTCCAGTGAGGTGGACAACCGGCGCAGCTTGTTTGCTGTCTTGGAGCAAGGCGTTTTGCCGTGAGTCACTGTAGAAAAAGCACCGCGCGCGCGCATGAGCTGAACGCACCTTTTTCCGGGGAGACAAATGCCCTCCTGTTGCTGCCCACGACAAAGCGGCTCCAAGGGACCGGTATGAATGGAGCCGGAAGATCGGCCTTCTACGAAAGATCGGTGCTCTGCCATGGGTCCAGAGGAATCAAGCTGATGATCTTCGTGTCCATCTCGCAGCGTAGCCAGTCGGCGGCGTATTGCAGTTTGCGAACTCTGTCCATCCGCGTGACGGTCGGTGGACCGGCAAGGCCACCGGCGAGATCCATGAGAGCTACACCATGCTTACGCTCAACGCCGACGCGCATCCGCTGATGAGCCGCATGCACAAGCCGGATCCGAAGCTGGCGCCCGACAAGCAAGACAAGCGCTCGGTGATTCCGCTCGAGGTGCACGAGTTCGACATTTGGCTGGCCGGCACCGTCGAGGAAGCGAAGACGCTGTTGAAGCTGGCGTCCGTCGAGGTATTCGATGCCGGACCGGCGTCAAGCGCCAGTACGCCAGCGGAACCCTAGCAAGCAGCGCTTTGGGATCGCGCCTGGCTCGCAATCATGCGTGCAGCAGTGGTTGAAGCCCTTCGCATCGTTTGGGGCCAGCTTGGAAAGCCGTCGTCTGTTCCGCAGTAGCGAGCCACGGCGCGTCCAAGATGCGTGATCTCGTTCACGGTCGCCAGGGGCGGTGCTGCGCCCTGGTGTGGCGTGAAGGCCACCTGGATGTAGCCTGCATCTTCCAGGTGCTTCAGCTCATCGATGACGGAATGGCCCCAGAACTGCATTGGCAACTGCGCAGCCAGGACTTGGGTGAACAGCGTATGTCCCATGTGCCTCTCCAGTCTTGACCAATGTGTTGACCCGAAGTGATCCGGAGTCACATCAATCGCGCTCCGCGGGCAAATCGCATCGAGGGCTGCATGAATTTGCGAACGTCGCCCATCTTTGCGATCTCGGCGAGGCCCTCGTCGGTGATGCTTTCCACCGTCGCCATTGAGGCCGGGGCGTACGGCCCTGTCGGCTGGAGCGCGGTAATTTTGGCCTCGATCAACCCCGTGGCCATGAGCACGGACACATCTCGGACTTCTTCCGGTGCAACGACCTGTACCGGTAGCTGGGTGCGCAGAAGCCTTAACAAAAACAAGAGCGGCATTCGATCCCCTGGTTGCCGGCGCTAGCTGTGCCCAATGTGCCGGCTTGATTGGGAGGAAAAGTGTGTTCTCGGGTGCGATAGGTCGCAACCGGGCTTACTTGCAACCGGGGGGCTGGAACTGTGAACGAATTCACACTTTTGAACGAATTCAAAGCGGAGAGGTGTACCCACTCTCATCGCCAGCGGCTTTGATTGCTCGCGCTTTCCGCTGACAACAAGAGGCCTCGTGCTGACGCAGCGTGCATGTATGGCCAAGGTCGACGAATACCAGCCGATGCTGCTCGATGAACGACCGCTCGCTCTGGACGAGACGGGGTGGATCTACGAACTGAAGATGGACGGCTACCGCGTGCTGGCCGAATTCGACGGCACGGTGCAGCTTCGGACCCGCAACGGCACGGACGCTACTACCTGGTTTCCCGAGGTCGTGCACAGTTTGGCCAAGCTGAAGAACGGACTGTGCGTGGTGGACGGCGAGGTTTGCGTTCTCGATGAGATCGGGCGCAGCGACTTCAACCAACTGCAGGACCGTGCGCGGAGGCGAGGGCGGTATCCCGGGGCCCCCACGGTCGTCTACTGCATCTTCGATTTGCTGGTGCACCGCGGAGTGGACATCACGCAGCAGCCGCTGCTCAAGCGCAAGGCTGCGCTCGCAAAGATCCTTAAGCATCCACGACCCTCTCTCATGTACGTGGCCCACTTCGAGAGCGGCGCCGTCCAGTTGTTCAAGGACGCTGTGATCCCGCTGAAGCTGGGAGGGCTGGTCGCAAAACGGGCCGACAGCGTCTATCGACCTGGCGTTCGCTCGAGCGACTGGGTGAAGGTGAAGCGGAAGGGCGCGATACCGGCTGAGCGGTTCAAGCGCTAAGGTGCACTTAGACCCGTAGGTGTTGATTGCCGCCGAAAATTGACCCGACGGGGGTGCGGATAAAAACTTGGACTGGTTTTATGCCGCAAGTCCAAGGCTCACCCGGTATTCGATGGGGCTGAGAGAGCCGAGAGAGATCTTGATTCTCTTCTCGTTGTACCAGCGGATGTACGAGTCGACCGCCTCGATGAATTGCTCAATGGTGGCGTTCTTCCAGTCCCGAGGATAGAACAGCTCGTTCTTCAGTCGACCGAAGAAGCCTTCGCAAGCGGCGTTGTCAGGTGAGCATGCCTTGCGGGACATCGAGCGCGTGAGGTTCGCGTCGCTCATTCTTGATAGCCAACCGGGCCAGCGGTAGTGACCGCCCCGATCGGAGTGAACCACAGGCCGGTGATTCGTTTCGGCCACTGTCTCGATGGCTGCATCCAGCATCGTGTTGACCAGCTCAGCGTCCGGACTGGTCCCAATGGTCCAGCTGACGACCATTCCATCGAAGCAGTCGATGATGGGCGAGAGGTACACCTTGCCCGCCGGGATCTGGAACTCCGTGATGTCGGTGAGCCATTTCTCGTTGGGGACTGCGGCCTGGAAGTCGCGGTTGATGAGGTTCTCAGGCGCTGGACTGATCTCGCCAAGATACGACGTATACCTTCGCTTCCTCGGGTTTGGAACAACCAGGCTTTCCTGCTTCATCAACCGCTGCACGACCTTCTCGGAGATCGCGACGGCCTGCCTGGTCAGCGATGCCTTCAGCCTGCGGTAGCCATAGCAGCGGTGGTTCGATTCAAAGATGTCGGTGATTGATTGCCGCACCTCCAGGTACTTGTCCCCCACCGCTGCACGGGCCCGGTGGTAGAAGTACGAGCTGCGCGCAAGACCCAACTGCGCAAGGAGCTCTGGCAAGCCGTAGTGCTCCCTGAGGGCGTCAATCAGCAGTGTCTTCTCCCGGTTGGACAGGAGCTGCAGGTCGACGCCCAGGCCTTTTTTTAACAGTTCGTTGGCCTTGTTCAAGAGGTCCTGCTCGAGGCGCAGTTGCCTGACTTCGCGGCGCAGCGACTCAACCTGGCGCTCGAGCTCGTCGCGCTCTTGCGACGGCGGAGATTGATTGGTACTTTTCATGGATGCGGGTGCCTCACGTCCCAGAAGTTGGTTCTTCCAGTTGTACAGCGTTGGCCGGCACACGCCGAACTTGTCGGCTACAGCCTGCGCACTTTCCTCACGCGTGCAAAGCTCCATGACTCCCGCTTGCATCCGCTCCCCGGAATATCTTCGTCGCCCCACACTGCCGACGACTGTCCTTCTAGCCTGAGGAAGGGCCTCGCGAACCCACGCGGTCAGTGTCCCCCTGCCGGGGTAGCCCAGTGCCCTCATGGTGGCAGCAATGCAGCGGTCGTGAGTGAGGTAGTGCTCGACAGCTGCCGCCTTTTGCTCCAGCGAGAACTTGGGTCGTCGGCCCGCATAGCCCGCGGGCAAGTCGAGCTTCTGCTGGTATTCGTTGTACCAGCCCTTCAGAGAATTCTTTGTTGGATAACCCAGCTGACGGATAGTGGATCTGACGCGTTTGCCGAGCTTGATGTAAAGCTCAACAGCTCGAATCCGATCTTCGTAGGAATACATGAACTACCTCCTGGTAGTCCAAGTTTTCGTCCGCACCCCCGACTAGCGCACTAATTTCCGTCTAAGACCGACGTAAAACTCTACCCTGCTCATTTTTAAGGCAGGGGATCCTAGGAGTGATAGACGTGGCGATATGAGTGTCATCAGACGCTGGGCCCTGCGCGAGCAGATGTCCATTCGCGAGATTGCCAGGCGTACAGGCCTGTCTCGCAACACTGTGAAGAAGTACCTGCGAGCTGGCGAAGAAGCGCCGCGCTACGCCAAGCGGGCGAGCTCGAGCAAGCTCGATCCCTATGCCGACAAGCTCGCGACCTGGCTCGCGATCGAGGCCACCAAATCGCGGAAACAGCGGCGCAATCTGCGGCAGATCCACACATCGGACCAGACCGGACTCTGCAAATCGTGAGGTGCAAAAACCGAAATCAAAGACTGTCGAAAATTTGACAGTTTCGACGCGACCCAATGCGTACCATCCGGCACTATATGAAAAACGATCACAAGGATGTCCGCCCCGCCTCGCGTTCCCGACGCGTTCTGCTGACTGGTGGCGTGCTGCTGGGGGGCACCTGCGTCGCGGGCGTCGGATACGTCGTCACTCATTCCAACCAGCCGACCGCCAGGAATGACTTTTCCGACCTTGCTCACACCATGCGCACGTTCGAGCGCTTGCGCGAAGCGCCCCTGCATACCCGGTCAGGCTGGGATCTCGCCCATGTATTGCACCACTCTGCGCAAAGCATCGAATATTCCCTGAATGGTTTTCCACAAATGAAACCTGCCTGGTTTCGTGCCTCGTTGGGCGCCATGGCATTTGCAGTGTTCTCGGCGCGCGGGAAGATGAGCCATGGGTTGGAAGAGCCTATACCTGGCGCACCCGTGATTGCTTCTGGCCAGCCGCTGAATGCTGCCGTGGTGCACCTCATGGACGTATTGAATCGTTTCGAGCGACACAGCTCTGCGCTCGCACCGCACTTCGCCTACGGCGCCTTGAGCAAGTCCGAATACACGCGCGCTCACCTCATGCACTTGGCGAATCACTGGGAGTTGGTGGACGCCGGCTAATGCGTGCCGCACCACGACTGCCCACACAAGCGGCACATTCCCGGACTTGTCTGGCGGATGCACAAGACATACCCCAAGGACGCGATCTGATCTCACTGTCGGGCAGCGTTGCCGTTACTCGTGGCCGTCAAATGTGGGATGACCAATCGCTTACGACCTTCGTACCGATTTTGCGCAACGAACTCGATTCGCTCCGCTCAAGTCGCATGTCACGTTGATCCAGCCATCGCTCGATAACGAAAGCGTGGCCATTGCGCACGGTCGTTTGCAGCCGAAGACATCGGGAGATCAGCCCTAGTGCTGAACCGCAGGTCGCTCGTGTGGCCGGCTAGCACACCTGATCGCATGGGCATTCAGTTGCGGGACGCGGCGAGCCGACGGCGCGCCTCCTGCTTGTCCTGCAGTCGTGGTTAGTGTGTCAGCAACTTGTTGTTCAACCTGTCCGGAAAGTATTGTTCCCGCGGGATTTTTTGCCGAAACGAGCCGGGCATCCGCTGCGCGAGTCTCGTCTCCGCCGCAGGGACGACTCAGCGGGTACGCATCGTAACGATGAGCGTGGTATTTAACATAACATACATTGTTTAAAAAACGGACGCGCGAGCCGACCAGTCTCACCGGCCCCAAGCCTCACTGCAGCCCCGGTGACCCACCGGCACCAAGTGACACAGCAACGAGTTGATAGCCTTGCCCATAGATGGCACGCAGTACAAACCCGTTTTCATCGCGCAGATCCAGTTTCTTGCGCACCTTTGTTGCGCAGACGTCCACCGTGCGCTGACTCTCGAGTC
>Ga0307408_100003187_pt1 | contig 11295 bp, 6 predicted proteins | sample 322Cmetagenome_FD_202116 | JGI IMG/M metagenome (GOLD analysis project Ga0307408, IMG submission 202116) | Maize rhizosphere microbial communities from greenhouse at UC Davis, California, United States - 322HYB-C-3 | ecosystem: Host-associated > Plants > Roots > Rhizosphere > Soil | place: USA... | reverse complement strand
ATAAGCTTCTTTATTAGCTTTCAACGCTTCCTCCCATCTGCTTTGGTCGAATGGGTGCTTTGCATCAGTACGAGGATTAAATTGCGGGCTTGCCCAATATAGCAACACCTTCGCTTTTAAAGATGCATCAGCAGCTTTAGTTAAACGTCCATCATCCCACGTTTTATTTGGTAACATAGCTATCGCAGAATCCAGATCTCTTACAATGGAGGTAACACATTGTCTGGCGCTTGCTCTCCCGCTTATCGTAATCAAATCGGGATTTTGGGGTTCCAGCACTAATGGCACACCTCCATATACCTTAATCAAATCAAAGTAAACCATTGCTCGCAATCCATAGTATTGCCCAAGATATTTTCTCTGGGTTTCTCTTGGCAATGTACCCTTTGGAATATAGAATATTGCATTGTTACATCTCGCAATATCCATATACTTGTTATCACCTTTACTGGATGTATACTTATTTCCAACAAAAAAAACACTGTTATTTCCCAAAGGTTCACCACCCAAACCCAATGCAGCCTTTGCATTATCATCTTCCATAGCTAAGAAGCTTTCATCTGAAGCGTAATGTGTACCGCCGCGGCTATGCATTTGTGTGGTACCTAATGCCTCATAGCCAAAATCTGGAATGACTACATCATAAGCACGATTCAAATGCAATTGGATTGCGCCCTCAGTACTCCAAATAGCAGCATCTAAGCCATTCCGATCCTGCAGTTCGAAAAATTCGTCTTTATTTACACAAGCTGAGAACAGAGAAATTCCTGCAACTACTGCTAATGTTCTTTTTATATCTTTTATTCTATTTCTCATTACTAAAAAATTAAAAGCTCGCACTTAATCCCAAGGATATTGTTCTCAGTGTTGGATAATCATAAGCACTTGAAGTATATGGATCTTTGTATGGCAATGGATTAACAATAGTCCACAAATTGTTACCAGTCAGTAATAGTCTTGCTGCCCCTAGTCCCACTTTCCTAGCTGCTTTAGCTGGTACTTTATAGGCTAATGTCATATTATTTACCCGCACTGTAGTACCATCTACTGCCCAGAAATCTGAATTCTTTACGATACTTGGATCGTCAAACCTTGGGAATTTCCCATCCGGATTATCCAAAGACCAATGGTCAGTCCAAAACGATAACACGTTTGTATTTAAATCTGGCTTAGATCTTGCGCGTGAATCATAGAATACCTTTCCGCCAAATCTGGCGGCAATATTAGAATTTAGTGAAAAGTTCTTATAAGAAAAACCGAGGTTAATACCGGTAGAGAAAAATGGACTGATATTATCATACAAATAAACCATATCATAATCATTTACGATTCCATCTCCATTGGTATCCTCATAGTATAACCATCCAGGTTGGGGAGTTTCTCCAAATGATTTATAATTTGGATTTGCTGACAAAAACGCATCTACCTCATCCTGGGTACGGAACATACCTTTTGTTATCAAACCAACATTAGAAGAAGTGTATTTTCTAGGATCGGTACCGAATTTATTCCCTAAATATTTACCATCGTTTAGATTAGTTTCTATGGCATCACTAAGAGGATAAAGCATTTTGTCAACTACTGAGTTGCCATAGGAGAAATTCATGCCTACATTAAAATTAACTTTATGGGCAATTTTACCTTTGTAGCCTAAAGTAAATTCAGAACCCCAAACATACACTTCTCTGTAATTAACAATAGGAGCCTCTAGGCCTGCATACATCGGGAAGTTCCTGTTAGCTCCTCTATCAAAACCATCATATGTTTTATTTTGAAAAAATTCAACCCCTACATCTATCTTATTATTTAATAATGATGATTCTATACCAAAGTTGAATGTTCTCTTCTTTTCCCACGTTATATCTTTATTAGGAAAAACAGATGGATTTAAACCAATAGTATTATTGCTGCCATACAAATAGCCGTTACCAGCTCCATCTATTAAAAAGCGTTCTTGCCACAATCTTGCAGTCAGACGGTCATCTCCTGTTACGCCTAAATTGGCTTTCAACTTTAGGAAGTTTACAAATGGGACATGTTCTTTAAAGAAATCTTCCTTACTTACTACCCAACCTAACCCAATACTTGGAGATAAGCCCCAACGGTTTCCGGAGGCAAAGTTTGAGGAAGCATCCAAGCGAGCGACACCTTCCACTAAGTATTTCTTGTTCCAGTCATAACTAAAACGACCGAAAAAAGATCGTCTGGTGCTTTCGGTAATCAAATTCTCCTTCAGCACCATAGTGTTTTTATTAAAAGCCCACCAGTCAGAGAATCCAGGAATTAGTTGATCTGTGAATTGAACGGATAAACTCTCAGAATTAGCTACCGACTGTTCTCCTCCTAAGGTCAGGTCGACAGTATGCAATCCGAATGTATTCCCATACTTTAAGGTAAAGAAACCCTGATAGTTATCATTTTCAGTCTGTGATGGAATTAGGGATGCAGAAGTGGAAGAAACTGCCTGAAAAACCGGAGCAAGATTATCCTGCGCCAATGTTGTTAATTCAGTTCCGTAAAGTGCTCTGTTATTTCCTGTTCTCCTAAAGTTATACAAGCTGTAAGGTGGTGTATATTGGCGTCCCTTAGTATCACCTCCGGCTTGCGAAATTTGAAAACGGGCGGATAAACCTTTTAAGAAATTCGGTTGATAATTTAAACTTGCGTTAATTCGGTACCCTTTTGTCTTTGAATTTTGGTAATATCCAGATTCCAAAATCGCCAACGGATTTCTAAGTGACGTATTTACATACTGGCCGTTGATGCTTATAGGCACCCATTGCGGAGCAGTAATAATGGACTCGAAGAAATTTGCATCTGTCTCAGTTACTGAGCTTTTACTTTCACGATTGCGCTGATCTACGTTAAAATTTAACTCAGCGGTTAAACCGTCGATTACCTTAGCTGTCAAGCCACTTCTAAAACCAAATCTGTCTTGCTTAAGACCTGCATAATTACCATTTTCATTCTGATAGCTACCGCCAACAAAAAAAGTAATTTTATCGCTACCACCAGAAACGCTCAAATTGTGTCTTTGTGTGGTGGATGCACTCCAAATCTCATCGTACCAGCTTTTATAGTTTAAATTCTTAATCGTTTCCAAGTCCTGATCGTTAAAAAACGCATTAGCTTGAGCATTACCTTTAGCTTTCAAACCATCGTTTATTAAAACGGCCAGATCATAGGCAGACAACATATCTGGAGTTCTGGCTGCATCAGTCACCCCAACATAGCCATTGTAACTTATTGTAGGTTTACCTTGCTTTCCTTTCTTTGTTGTTACCAAAACAACCCCCTTAGCACCAGCAGCACCATAAATGGCAGCCGAAGCATCCTTTAAAAAGGTTATACTTTCAACCATGGAAAGGTCAAGATTTGCAAATGTGTCATCTCCCAAGGGCATTGTGATACCATCAATGATGTATAACGGTTCGGCTGTAACCCCGAGACCTACTGCATTATCTGTTACTGAAGAGTTTCGGATATTCAACGTAATACTTGAACCTGGGCGGCCTGAATTTTGATTTACGCTTACTCCGGCAATCTGACCTCTCATCGCCCCTGCAATATTCGGTGCAGGAATATCTTGTAATTGCTCCCCAGTAATGATAGCTACTGAACCAACTATCTCCGAACGTTTTTTTGCACCGTAACCCGTATTGATCACTACTTCAGCTAACATGCTGGATGATTCAGCTAATCTAATACTTAGCTCCTTCCTGCCGGCAACTGCTATTTCTTGTCTTTCAAAACCGACGTAAGTAATAACCAAAGTCTCATTCCCCGCAGGAAGGTTAATTTTAAAGTTACCGTTGACATCTGTGGTGGTGCCTAAATTGGTTCCTTTAATCTTGATAGAAACACCAATTAAAGGTTCGCCTTTTTTATCTTTTATAGTTCCAGTAATGATATCTTGAGTAGATTCCATGGCTAATTCCAGCACCCTTGTCGAGGCTGTTGGCGAATTGGCCCAGCCGACTGACGGTAACAGCATTGTTAGCATGAGTGGGGCGCAGGCTATGCGTACCACTTTACCACCAAGCCCAAGCTTTTGTAAAGATAACTTCATATTAAAATTGATATAAATTGTCCTTAATTAGGTCGGTGGATTTGAACAAATCATTAATTCAAACCCAACCAGTGTTAGTATTCAATACATTATGAGAAGTAATTGGTATAATTTAGCTTGGCAGTATCTAATTATGCCAATCCAAATTCTTTCAGCCCTCCACAATAATTTAAAACCGTTAAACTATTTATAAAATCTGGACGGGAAGCAAGCATCAGCTCATAATATGTTAGTTGGTTTTGTGCAACAATTGCCTATATACACCTAATGCAATATCAAAAGCATTGTCAGCAATTGTTATCTATCCCTTTACTTTAAATGATCCAAACTACCGATTATCAAAAATCAGGTTATAATTGTTATTCCAAATCTACGTTTCGTAAAAAAAAAAATCCTATAGCATTTTCTCAAAACACTATAGGATCTTATCATTAAAGATCGGTTAAATTAATCTTTTTTCGCTTGGGCAGCCTTTATTCTGGCCTCCCATTCTTTTCGCTCTTTTTGCGAATCTATGCCCTGTGCAGAAAGATAATTGTTAATTTTCCCTTTATACTTCCCGAACCAAGCGTGCTTTTTATCAGACGATTCGGCGTCCATAGCACGTTCCCTTGCTTCGGTAAGATATTCCAATATTTGCTTCTTTTGCGCTTCGGTCAGTCGGGGAATCATGTCTTGATAAGCTTTGTAAGTTATGGGCAAAACTCTGTAAGTCATGCCATCCTTTACCATATCAACCTGCCCGGCATTAAGCTGCTTCGAAAGTTTTGTAAGATATTTTTTGTGAAGTTTATCCAGCTTCTTATTTGCGCTATCTTCCAGCTTCTTAACTTCCGCATCTAACTTGGCTTTATCTTCCTTATACTTATCCTTTACTTCCTTCACAGCGGCGTTTCGTGCATCATGAATTTTGTTTAAATCGATATATTGCTGAGCAATAATATCTCTCACTTTAACAAACTTAACTGTATCTGCCACTCCCAAAGTAGCAACAATTTTTTCTGCACGGCCGGTAACCACAGCTGCGTACTCCACTGCTTTTTTATCCTTTTCCTTATTACTTTGGGCAACAGAAAAAGTTGTAGCCGCCATGCTTAACATTGCACAAAGAATAGTGCTTTTAATCGCTGATCTCATTCCTTAATTTATATTGATTTTATCTAAGTGTTCTGTTTCTATTGCAATACCACGTCGCCACAGAAATGAACATTAATGCCCATCTCTGCTAAAGCAGCCGCTTTAATTCGGCAAGCCTTATGTGCCGAAGCCTCATCATTGGCATACACAACGTGTATGTGGTTGGCTTTGTGCCGGGCCATCATCTGGTCCCTGCTTACCCCGTTTAATACAGCATGCATAATTGGCCATTGTGGCGTTGTACCCTCCCAGCGCCTATTGGTTTCAGATTCAGGAAGTTCAACCACTCTGCCTACTCCTAGGTCGCAATGGAGGCTATCGTCTTTAACGTAAACGCGGCTCCACACAATACTTCCGGGCTTGCTCACTCCCTTGAGAGTTCCACCGCCCAGGCGGAAATACATTGGCGGCTGCCTGTCGCTGGATGCGCCTTTAAACCCATCAATAAAATGAGCCGGAGGTGCAGCACCAGAAATCAGAAACACCCACACAAACTCAGTGCTACCATTTTGTCCATAATTTTCTCCCCAGCGAATATCGTGAAGCGTATTTTCACCCGGCATGCCAAGCTCTTTCCATAGATGGTAGGTTACCAGCGAGTCCAAACCGGCACATTCATCCACTTCATTAAAATGCGGCAAGGCGTCGCCCGCAAAAAGCTCACGTCCCGATTCGCAATGTACCGGCGGCCTTTCCTGGTTATTTAGTAAACCTTCAACCAAATCGCTGGCAACGGTGAGGTCTTTAAGGCCTTGTTGATATTGAATTCCTATAGTGGCACAACCAAACTCATCAGCAATGCGTGTAGATGCAATATACATTTTGCATTGCTCTAGGGTTTGCTCACGAGTTAGTTCAGTTTCTGGGTTACTTCCCCAGTTAAACTTCATGCCTTTTTCAAGCAGCCAATTTAACGTGGACTCCGCCTCGCTGTCTTTTACATTACGCATGGCTGCATATAATGCCGACTGGCTTAGCCTTTCTTTGAAAATGCCGGTTTTATGAAGCAATTCGTCTGGAATTATCGCGTTGTACATCCCCATACAGCCCTCATCGAAAACGCCCATGATGGCTTTATTTTCCTTCAGCTTCCTTCCGAAAGCCCTACCCTTTTGCTCGTCTTCGAAGGGTATTTTTGTTAAATCAAAACTTTTAACATGGCTTTGATTATGTTGTACCCTCCCGGTACTTAACCATTCTTTTAACCCTGATGTAAAAAAATCGTCATCGAACTTCTCACTCCATAAAGTGCTATACTCTACATTCGCTTTGGTTAAACAACCATTTAGGTTTAGCATTCCTACCAGGCCAGGCCACTGGCCGCTCCAGTTTGCAACGGTAAGAATTGGGCCTTTATGAGTGGTTAATCCAGCCAACACATGGTGTGAGTATTGCCAAACGCTTTCGGCAACAATGAGTGGCTGATTTTTATCAATCTTCCTGAACACTTCCATTCCCATTTTTTGAGAATCGATAAAGCCGTGTCCCTTTTCACTGTTATATTGATGCGCCCGTTTTACTTTGTAACCCAGCTTTTCAATTGCCTCACTTAGCAAAGTTTCCATTTCCAATTGGGCAGCCCAGCAACTTTGATTTGCCGAGAGCCTTAAATCGCCGCTGGCAACCAGCAATACTTCTTTATGGTTAATTTCGTTCATATAATTTACATGCTTTGGATTTGCTAATTTGTAACAATAAAGGGCTACTGATTAGCGTAATTTACTAGGATCAAGAGTTTATAAATTGTTCAGTTAATAAATCAGCTATACAAATTTGAATAATGAGATGCCGTAAATATTGCTGTTTTTTATCAACTTAGTGTAGGATGTTAGCATTGGAGATTGTAATTCTTTGCCTATATTTGATAAAAATTCAATCAGTTTTTAAGCGAGTAATTGCTTAAAAATTTGATAGCCAACATTTACACACCTCTGAAAGGAATACAATAATTAACCATTTATTTATCATAGATGAAACCGCTATTTCATAAAGTACCTGTAAAGCCAGAGAGCTCGTTTAGCATTCGGCACGACAGAAAATCGAACTTTGTTGGCATTTGGCACTATCATCCGGAGCTTGAATTGCATTATGTAATAAAAGGTGAAGGCGTTAGGTTTATTGGAAATAACATTGGCAACTTCTCTCCCGGCGACCTGGTTTTACTGGGCGAAAATCTGCCGCATACATGGCGGTGCACCGAAGAGTACTTTCAAAATAGCCCAGAACATGAGATTGAAGTTATTGTAGTACACTTTCTACCAGATTGCCTGGGAAAATATCTTTTAAATCTTCCGGAAGCTTACTTGTTGCCGAAACTGTTTGAGAAGGCAAAAAGTGGCATGGTGATTAGCGGGAAAACCCGTAACAAACTTGCCGAACTTATGCGTGAAGCGCTTGAAGCCACCAATTTGGACAAGGTTATCGTACTACTTAAAATCTTGAAAACCCTTGCGGAAACCAGTGAGTACAAAACAATTGTTTCTGGACAAACTAGCTTTTACCAATCCAACGAAACAGATACCTTAAGGCTGAATAAGGTTTGTAATTATACACTTACTAATTACAAAAAAGACATCACCCTTGAAGAAATTTCGTCTATAAGTAACTTGAGCGTTACTTCTTTTTGCAGGTATTTTAAGCTGATGACCAAGAAAACTTATTACGATTTTTTAATTGAGATAAGAATAAGCCACGCCTGCCGTGCTTTAGTGGAAGACAAGTTGCCCACCGAGGTAATCTGCTTCGATTGCGGCTTTAATAACGTATCTAACTTCTACCGCCACTTTAAAAAAGTAACAGGAATTACCCCTTTGGAATACAAACGTAAATACCTCAACAAGGTAAAACAGAACGTAGCATAATAAATGAATGAGGCCTAAGCAATACACTAAGGCCTCATTTGTTTGAAACTAAAACTAAAACTATCTTCTGCTCATACTTTCGGCAATCACCATAAGATAAGATTATACTATCAGTGTTTTGCTCGCTTAACGCACTGAGCCACGCATCCGTACAGCCGTCCTATCCATCGCAACCTTTAGGTGTTGTAGGATATTTTCATACCTCACGCGCTATTTATCAAAGCACTCTCGCTATATAGCAAGCCTGATGTCGAGCCCTTTATTCAGTCGGTTAAAATCATTAAATAAGGTTTCGATCTGGCCACTTACAGCCTGTGTAAATGCTCCAACTTTACGGCGGGTAAACGTAGAAATATTTAAGCCCCTCTTTTGAAGGAAATATTTGGATACAACCGGATATACGTTGTGCATCACATCCATATTATCGATTAAAAATTGCTGAACCTGGTTTACTTCCGCCTGCAACTCCGGTTTATCGAAATTATCGCAGAGCCACACTATAAGCTCCGGAAAGTAATTGCCCTGAATACATGAAAGTCCGGCAGAACCAGCTTTTAAAGATTCCACAGCGTGAACCATATAGGCATCATACAAACCGAAATTGCTACCTTCAGTAAGCTTCAGTTTCTGCTTAATCTGATCAATATCCAAAGAAGTATCCTTATGGTAAATTACACGGCCGGTTGCCACGAAACTACCTAATTGCTCAGGCGAAATTAATCTTTTATAAGGGACAGGGCATTCGTAAAAGCCCACTGGCACATTGCCGGTTAATTTTAAAAGCTGGAAAATCCGTTCGTTAAACACCTCGTCGGACTCATTTTCATCTGCCAGTAGGCTGGTGATAAGGATTACCGCATCAGTACCTGTATCATGCACTTTATTTACAAAGTCTGCCTGTTTATCTATAGGCCCTCCGAAAGTACCAGTAGCCACTACGGGCACAGATCCGCCTGCCACTTTAATCACATGCTTGATCACATCAATGCGCTCTTCATCGGTAAGCTCAAACATTTCGCTCGAAAGGCAATTAGCAAACAAGCCCTTAGCTCCTGCTTCTAAATAAATTTCAGTTAGCTTGCTTAGGGTATCAAAATCAATATTTCCATTGTCCTTAAAAGGCGTAAGCATTACAGGGATGAAGCCCTTTTGTGTGTTTTCCATTATTTTATTAATGATGATTTATAGTTCAATTCGTTACTTGCTTCAGGTTCTTCGTTTATCCTATTGCGGTTCTTAAATTTTGCCAGAAATGTGCCGATAAGGAATATGGTTAGTGTGCCAATGACGATAATCATATTTTTATGCAAGGGGCTTTTAAACGACTGGTATTCGTCTGGAATACTGTTTGAGAAAGTCATCCATAGAATTACCAATATGCCAATTATGGTAGCGGTAAATGCTTCGTAATTTTTAGTTTGCTTGCTGATAATGCCCAATAGGAACAAGCCCAGCATACCGGCAGCAAAAATTCCGGATAGCTCCCACCAAATATCGAGGATGCTTTTTACCCCAATCATAGCAATACCTACAGCTAAGCCCGCAAAACCAGCTACAACAGTACCTATATGCAACACCCGAAGGGTTTGCTTTCCATCGGCATCTGGTTTAAAATATCGCTGGTAAATGTCTACCGAAAAAACTGTCGCCGAAGCATTCATCCCTGAACTGATGGTGCTCATTGCCGCCGAAAGAATTGCTGATACGATAAGCCCAACCAAACCCGCAGGAATTTTAGTTACCATAAAATGAGGCATGATTTTATCGCCGTAGTCTGCTGGCTGAAGCGTAGAAGCTAATTGGGCAATTTCTTGTGCTGAAGCCCCCGCTCCCGCCCGTTCAATGGCTACCTGTTGTTTTAGAATATCAGATAGCTCAGGATTTACCTGATAATAGGCAAACAGGGAAGAGCCAATAATGAAAAAAATTAAAGATGCCGGCAGGTATAGCCAAACACAAAGCCATATAGATTTCGAAGCCGCTTTTTCTGAGGTTGCGGTATGGTAACGCTGTACATAGTTTTGGTCCATTCCAAAATTGTTCAGGTTGATAAAGAAGCCGTACAGCAAAATCACCCAAAATGATGCCTGGGTAAAATCTGGAGAGAAACTACCAAGGCTGAATTTATCATTTGACTCGCCTATTTCTATAATTCGGGAAACCCCGCCCGGCATTCCATCCACTATTAAATAAAGGATTAAAAATGCACCAAGGGTTTTAATAACCGCCTGCACTACCTCTGTCCAAATAACGGCCTCAATACCGCCTAGCACAGTATAAACTATGATTACAATCGCCATCAGCACCATAATGGACTGCATTGAATATCCAGTTAAAGCTTGCAGGCTTAGGGCTATTCCAAAAAAGATAGATCCCATGCGGGCTAATTGGGTAAGCAGGAAGCATATTACGGCATAGGTCCGTGCCCAAGCGCCAAAGCGGTGTTCTAAATGGGTATAAGCTGATACCTCACCCGTGCCACGATAAAATGGTACAAAGAACTTTGATGCTACCCAAGCCGCCAAAGGCATCGAGATACTAAAAACGAAGGCATTCCAATTTCCGCCGAAGGCTTTTCCAGGCACACCGAGAAAAGTATTGCTACTTAAAAAGGTTGCATAAATAGATAAACCAATAGCCCAGCCTGGAATTGAACCTGAGGCTTTTGTAAACTGTTCGGCACTTTTATTCTTCCTGGAGAAGTAAAAACCCACCAGAACCATTCCCACCAGGTAAACTATAATTACGAGTAAATCGAATATTGGCAGGCTATTCATGGGCTAAAAAGATTGGTTAATATTGGTTGTTAGTAATAACAAATATCTAGTTGCTTCAATGCCCTTTTCTATATCATTTTTTCAATGTACTATACAATGTTATCTTAATGAGCAGTTAGAGTAGTAGGGTAATAGAGTACAGTTTTTATTTAATACCTGACAGTTTCGAAAAGCTGTCAGGTATTAAATAAAAAACTAATATTTCCCACACTGTCCGTAGAGTTAAGCGATAGCCTCTCTACGGATTCTGCAATGAAAACGAATCTCCAGACTCGCCGCCCAAACGATACATACCTTGTCACAGATTTAAAAACAAAATCCATGGTGAGTCTGGAGACTCACTTCTATAACTGAATCCGTAGGGCGCTGCGCTTAACTGTCGAGTAGACCGAGGGCACTTCCCCCTCAGCCGCTCACAGATCCGTACGTGATAGTCTCCCATCATACGGCT
>Ga0307408_100003186_pt1 | contig 11300 bp, 8 predicted proteins | sample 322Cmetagenome_FD_202116 | JGI IMG/M metagenome (GOLD analysis project Ga0307408, IMG submission 202116) | Maize rhizosphere microbial communities from greenhouse at UC Davis, California, United States - 322HYB-C-3 | ecosystem: Host-associated > Plants > Roots > Rhizosphere > Soil | place: USA... | reverse complement strand
CAATGACTTTCAGGAATTGTGTGCTCTGACATTAAGTTTGGACGAATGGCTCTTGTAATTTATTAAAAAATAGTCAGCAGAATTGAATTGTGCATCCGCAGCATAATTTGCGGAGTTGTTGCTTGGATACATCGGCTGCAATGAATGATAGCGATCCAACTGCTGGCCGAGGCCGCGTGCCGAGCCGATGTAGTCTCGATCGACGCGTTATGGGATGCCGGCCCGCGCTCCCGGCGTTGCTGCAATGCCTGTCCAAGCAGCTGCTTAGAAGAAAATCGCTGCCGTCCGGCTACCGCGATCAGGGAGATGCGCCTGCCATCGGCGGACAGGCGCATGCTGCTGGCCAGGTTAAAGCGCAGGTAAACCGCAGGTCTTTAATTGAACGAATACGTCACGCTGCCAAACCACCGCCGCCCGCGCGGATCGGTGTAGGTCGGGTCATATCCGGATATAAAGTAATACGCCTGGTTCGAATACGGCGGGCTGGTATCGAAGATGTTTTGCACGCCGGCGCGCAGCCGCAGGCGCTTGCTGGCCTGGTACGAGGCCGACAAATCCCACAGCGAGTACGCTTTCACGCGGTTGGCCGCCACGACGCTGCCATCGTCGATATTGATGGCGGAGTTCTGGTCGTTGTAGGCCGACGAATACGTGTGCGACAGGTAGGCCGACAGCGCGCCCTGTTCCCAGTCGAACGTCGCCGTGTGGCGCCAGCGCTGCACGGCGCTGTCGGTGACGAAGCGTCCCAGGTTGCTGACCCAGGCGTCGCCCGGCGCATTCTGGATGCGCGACTTCAAGACATAGGTGCCATTGATGCGCGTGCCGAAGCGGCCCCACGGCGTCGATGCGCCGCGCCAGTCCAGCGACAAGTCCACGCCGGACGCTTGTTGCGCGCCCCGGTTTTCCTTGCGCAGTTCGATGTATTCAATCAGGCCGTCGTCATCGCGGTGCACCAGGTCGCCGTATTTGCCCAGGTTGCCGAGGATGATGTCGTCGCCGATTTCGGATATCAAATCCGTGCGCTTGATGTTCCAGTAATCAACGGAGACATTGGCACGGTCGGTGGCGGCCCACACGGTGCCGAAGGAAAACTGGCGGCTGCGCTCCGGCTGCAGTTTTCTATTGCTGTAGCGGCGGGTTTCCCAGTTGTCGGCGCAATCGGCGTAATTGTTTTCCACCGTGGCGCAATACACGGGATCGGGCAGGGTGGCGGTGGCGCTCACCACGGTCGGGCGGAACAGGTCCGTCATCGACGGCGCGCGGAAGCCCTTGCCGGCCGAGCCGCGCAGCATCCAGCCCGCTTGTGGACGGTAGCTGACGCCGATCTTCGGGCTGGCGGCGCTGCCCACCACCTGGTAATGGTCATAGCGTCCGGACACTTGCGCTTCCCAGTCTTTCGCGAACGGCAGCAACAGTTCGCCGTACAAGCCGGCAATGCGGCGCCGGTCGCTGGTGGCGCGGCCGCCTTCCGGCGCAAAGTCTTCGTTGATGTTATCGCTCAGCAGCAGTTGCGACGGGTTGAACCAGGTGCGTTCGCGCCGCACTTCGCCGCCGACCGCCACCGCCATCGGGCCGCCGGCCATTGGTGACAGCAGGCGGCTGAACTTGAAGTCGACGCTGTCCATCGTGCCGCGCGAATGGCGCACGTCGTCATGGACCTGGATCGAATTCAGCAGCGCTACGCCGGCCGGGCTCGATGGCCCAAACGGATTGATGACACCGTCCGTAATGCCCTGCTGGAGTTTGTCGTACAGCAGGTAGCCGTGGGTATCCTTGTCGCTGACCGTGTTGACGCTGTGGTTGATGGCCACGTCGTAATCCCACTTGCCGGCCACTCCATTGGTACCGAGCACCAGGCGCGTACCGGTGCTGGTCAGTTCACTGGTGCGGCGGCCCGCATCGAACAGGCGCACGCGCAATTCCAGTTCGCCGGGGAAGTCGTCGTCCAGCTGGTCCAGGCCGGTGTTGGCCAGCTGCGGCACCTTGCGGTAATCGATATAGGCCCGGGTCCGCGCGGTCGAGCCCACGTAATAGGTGCGGGCCCGCGCATACGACGCTTCCGCATACAGCTGCGACACGGGATTCAACTGGAATACCGCGCGGCCGAGCAGGCTGGTTTTCTCCGACTTTGGATACAGCTCCGTGTCGCGCATGTAGTTATAGGTACAGCCGTTTTCACCACCCGTGCCCAGCGGCAGGTAGACGTTGGCGGGCGGAGCGCAATCGGGCGCGGACAGGTTGATCAGGCGGTTGACGATGGGTTGGCCGTTGATCTTGAAGCCGATGTCCTGCAAGTGGTCGCGCTGGGCCGACGTCAGGCGGATGTTGGCCGGGCTGGTGTAGCTCGACAGCAGGTGGCCGAGCCGCTCATCGATTTTCAAATCCTTGATGAAGCCGCGCTGCGACGTGTTCAGGCTTTCGGTGCGCTGGAAGTCCGCCATGCCGAACACGTTGAAGCCATTTTGCACGATGTCGCCCAGGCCGCCGGTGATGGTGGCGGTGCGCTTGCCGGCGCCGCCTTCCCTGGTGGCCGCGCCATACACGCCCAGTTCCAGGCCCTGGTAATCGCGGCGGGTAATGAAGTTGATCACGCCGCCGATGGCGTCGGTGCCATACAGCGACGAGGCGCCATCGAGCAGCACTTCCACCCGCTCCAGCGCGGCGGCGGGAATCGTGTTCAAGTCCACGCCGGTGTCGTCGCCGGGCGAGGCGAAGTTGGCCATGCGGCGGCCATTCAGCAGCACCAGGGTGGAGGAGGTGCCGATGCCGCGCAGGTTGGCGCTGTTAAAGCCTTTCTGGTCATAGCCGCCGACATTGATGCTGGCGCCATCGCTCAAGCCATTAAGATTGGCGGCGATGCGGGCGATCAGTTCCGCCGCTGTCGTCACGCCGGCCTTGTCCATCTCCGCGCGCGTGATGATGTGCACTGGCAGCGGTGTTTCCGCTTCCACCCGCTTGATGGCGGAACCGGTGATTTCAACCCGGATCGGGGTGTCCGTGCCGTTATTGAGTGGGGTGTTTTGCGCCGCGGCGTGGCCGCCGGCCGCCAGCAGCGCGCCCGCAGCCAGCGCTTGCGCGCGTTTCCTTGCCTGGTGTTTGATCCGCTTGGTCATTCGATTTCCCGGGGGGGGCTGTTGATCTATTGTCATGATTGTTGAGGCGATCATACCATCGGGACGGCCGATGCGTGACGGGGCGGCCCGGCGCGGCACATGGCACAGCATTTGCTGCTATGCACCATGCGCTCCCGGACCCGGGGTGGCGGCCGTGAGATTTGATCGATAGTGGGTCATTGACGCACTCATTTAGTGCGATACAACAGTGCAATACAACAGTGCAAAGAAACCGGAAGACCATGAAGAACGATTGCCTGCAGTTCCCCCGTGAAGACATCCTGGCCGCCGCGATGGCGCCTCCATCGCCAGGTTCGGGGGACGCCTGGCGCATCGTGCGCGAACGGGCGTTGCGCGCCAGCGCGGTCGATGAGGCGGCGGGACTGGGCCGCTGGTGGTATGAACACCGGCACGGGCGCCTGTATTTGTCGGCCGTGGCGGCCAGCTTGCTGGGCATTGCCGCCAGCGGTTGCCATGAAGTGGATGAAGCGCTGCTGTACGTGGCGCCGCACGACGCGTGGCGCCTGCGCAGCACGCTCGATGCCATCACCGATGCGCACCTGGGCGCCGCCTGCGAATTCCGCGTCAGCGCGCCGGGACGCGGCACGCGCTGGCTGAAAATGCAGCCGGTGGCGCGCGAAGGGGACGCCATCGTGGCCGGCATGGTGGTCGATATCACGTCCACCAAGCACGCGGCCATGCGTGAGCGTTTCAGCTTCGCGCTGACGCAATACCTGATCGGCACCGATACCTTCGACGCGGCCATCCACAAGATCATCCAGCTGGTCTGTGATGAACTGGGCTGGGACTGGGGCGCGTTCTGGGTGCGGGACGAGCCGGAAGACCGCCCGGGAGTGCTGCGCTGCCGCCATGTGTGGCATGCGGCCACCGGCGACTATGCCGAATTGCGGTCGGTGACGACCACCATCGCCAGCGATACCAATCACGGCATACTGGGGCAGGTGTGGAGCGGCAAGGCACAATGGATAGACGCCGATACGCTACCGTTGCCCGGCCACGACACGGCCGGCGCCGATAGCCAGGAAGCGGCGCGCTTTGCCAGCGCGCTGCGCTGCGGCCTGCAATCGGGGTATTTTTTCCCGGTCACATACACCGGCGGCGATGGCGGCCTGCACAGCGCCGGCATCCTGGAATTCTTCTCGCGCGAGCCGCGCCAGCGCGAAGCGCAATTGCCCGGACTGGCGGAATCGATCAGCGCCCTGATCGCGCAGACCGCGCAGCGCATGGCGCAGCAGGAGCGCATGCGCGTGCTGGCGCAGACCGATGAAATGACGGGCCTGGTCAACCGCGCGCATTTTCACTACCTGCTGGACCGGGCGTGCGAGCAATGCCCGCCATGCACGGCCTTTGGCGTGCTGTATATCGACCTCGACCAGTTCAAGCCGATCAATGACGCCTTTGGCCACGCGGCCGGCAACGTGGTGCTGAAAGCGTTTGCGGAACGGCTGCGCAAGGAGGCGCCGCAAGGCGCGGTGGTGGCGCGCCTGGGCGGCGATGAATTTGTCATGATGACGGGCTATGGCCTGGAGCCGCAGGCGGTGGAAGCGCTGGCGCAGCGCGTGGCGGCGTGCGCCCGCGAACAATTCCAGTACATGGGGCATGAATTGTCGGTGTCGGCCAGTATCGGCATCAGCATGTTCCCCGCGCACGGCGCCAACACGGCGCAATTGCTGCACGCGGCCGACGCCGCCATGTATACCAGCAAGCGCAATGGCCGCAACCGGGTCAGCCACTACAGCGACGCGCACGGCGCCGAGCAGGATGTGCTGGCCAAGCAACTGATCATGCTGTCGGAATTGCAGCATGGCTTCGAGCGGGGCGAATTTTTCCTCGCCTACCAGCCGATCATGGATGCCCACGGCGAAACGCTGCACGCGGTCGAGGCGCTGATCCGCTGGCGCAAATCGGACGGCACCATCGTGCCGCCGGACCAGTTCATTCCGGTGGCCGAGCAGAGCCGGCTGATCGTGCACCTGGGGCGCTGGGTGGTGCAGCAAGTGTGCCGCGATTTGCCTCTGATGCACGCGGCCGGCATGCAGGGCGTGAAAGCCCACATCAACATGGCGGCGCCGGAATTCCTCGACAGCGCCTTGCCGGCGGAACTGATGGCCACCGTGCGCGCCGCCGGCATCGCCCCGTCCAGCCTGCAGATCGAACTGACGGAAAACATGGTGATGTCGCACATCGACACCTCGCTGCCGATCATGCGCAAGCTGGCGCAGATGGGCTTTGAAATCAGCCTCGATGATTTCGGCATGGGCTATTCGTCGCTGTCGCTGCTGAAAACCCTGCCGATCGCGTCCCTGAAAATCGACCGCCTGTTCCTGCAGGGGGTGCCGCGCGAACGCGATGACTGCGCGATAGTCCGTACCATGCTGGACCTGGGCCGCAACATGGGCATCGGCGTGATCGCCGAAGGGGTGGAAACCGATGCGCAACTGGGCTACCTGCGCCAGTTCGGCTGCACGCAGGTGCAAGGCTACCTGCTGGGCCGCCCGATGGCCTTGCCCTTGCTGCTGGACCGCTACGGCAAGGCCTGACTTCCCGCCGGCGGCCCGCCCCGGGCCGCCGCCCCATTCCGCTTCCCGCTTTCCCACATTTCCTGTTGCATTGCACACCAATCGGGCCTATACTCGATTCATGTTGTATGACATCCTATGACTTAAATTAATGGCAAAAACCATGAAAGGAGCAGGACTGTGAACATCAGGGTCAATCACTTCAAGCGGGCGCTCAAGGCGAAGCAATTGCAGGTGGGCTTGTGGTCCGGGCTGTCCAACAACATCACGGTGGAATTGCTGGCCAATGCCGGTTTCGACTGGCTGCTGCTCGATACCGAGCATTCGCCCAATGAGTTGCCGATGGTGCATTCGCAGTTGCAGGCGATCGCCCACAGCACCACCCATCCGATCGTGCGCCCGGCCTGGAACGATACGGTGCTGATCAAGCGCCTGCTGGACGTGGGCGCGCAAACCTTCCTGATTCCATTCGTGCAGGACGAGAACGAGGCGCGCCGTGCGGTGGCGGCCACGCGCTATCCGCCGCACGGGGTGCGCGGGTATTCCGCGGCGGCGCGGGCATCCGACTATGGCCGCGTCAAGAACTATCCGCTGGTGTGCGAAGAGGAACTGTGCCTGCTGCTGCAGGTGGAAACCCCGCACGCCATCGACCACATCGAAGCGATCGCCGCACTGGAAGGGGTGGACGGCGTCTTCATCGGCCCCGGCGACCTGGCCGCCAGCATGGGTTATATCGGCCAGCTGGGGCATCCGGAAGTGGTGGCCGCGATCGAAGCGGCGATCCGGCGCATTGCCGCCACCGGCAAGGCGGCCGGCGTGCTGACGGGCGACGAAGCGCTGGCGCGCCGCTATATTGAAGCGGGGGCCACCTATGTCGCCGTCGGCAGCGATATCGGCCTGCTGGCGCGCGGCGCCGAAGCGCTGAGCGGCCGTTTCAGGCCGGCAGCTTAATTTGCCTATCCAGACAACCAAGGAGATCAACATGAGTAAAGTCGGCTTTATCGGCCTGGGCATCATGGGTGCGCCCATGGCGGCCAACATCGCCAAGGGCGGCCACACGCTGTACGTGCATGACCACAAGCCGGCCCCGGCCGCGCTGCTGGAACTGGGCGCGGTCGATTGCGCCAGCGGCAAGGCGGTGGCGGAGCAGGCGGACATCATCATCATCATGGTGCCGGACACGCCGCACGTGGCGTCGGTGCTGTTCGATGACGGCGGCGTGGCGCAAGGCCTGTCGGCCGGCAAGATCGTGGTCGACATGAGTTCGATCTCACCGATCGAAACCAAGCAGTTCGCGGAAAAAATCAATGCGCTGGGCTGCGATTACCTGGACGCGCCGGTCTCGGGCGGCGAAGTGGGCGCGAAAGCCGCCAGTTTGACCATCATGGCGGGCGGCCCGCAAGCGGCGTTCGACACGGTGCAGCCGCTGTTCGCGCTGATGGGCAAGAACATCACGCTGGTGGGCGGCAATGGCGACGGCCAGACCACCAAGGTGGCCAACCAGATCATCGTGGCGCTGAACATCGAAGCGGTGGGCGAGGCGCTGCTGTTCGCCTCGCGCATGGGCGCCGACCCGGCCAAGGTGCGCCAGGCGCTGATGGGCGGCTTTGCCGCGTCGCGCATCCTGGAGGTGCATGGCGAGCGCATGATCAAGCGCACGTTCGAGCCGGGCTTCCGCATCGAGCTGCACCAGAAGGACTTGAACCTGGCGCTGTCGAACGCGCGCCAGCTGGGGCTGAGCCTGCCGAACACCGCCACCGCGCAGGAATTGTTCAACACCTGCGCCGCCCACGGCGGCAAGGCATGGGACCATTCCGCGCTGGTGCGGGCGCTGGAAATCATGGCCAACCACACAATCGCCTGAGGGACCATGGGTATCCAGCGAACCCTGTTGCGGCGCATGTTTGACGCCGCGGTGGCGGCCGCGCAACCGTCGGCCTGCCTGCCGCCGCACCTGCCCGCGCCGCCGAAGGGGCGCACCATCGTGATCGGCGCCGGCAAGGCGTCGGCGGAAATGGCGCGCGTGTTCGAGCGCCACTGGTCCGCTCCCCTGGAGGGCCTGGTGGTGACGCGCTATGGCTATGCGGTGCCGTGCGAGCGCATCGCGATCGCGGAAGCGGCGCACCCGGTGCCCGATGAGGCCGGCCTCGACGCGGCGCGCCGCATCCGCGCCCTGGTGACGGGGCTGACGGCCGATGACCTGGTGGTGTGCCTGGTGTCCGGCGGCGGTTCGGCGCTGCTGGTCGAGCCGGGCGAGGGCCTGACCCTGGACGACAAGCAAGCCATCAACCGCGCGCTGCTGGCGTCGGGCGCCACGATTGCGGAAATGAATTGCGTGCGGCGCCACCTGTCGGCCATCAAGGGCGGCCGGCTGGCGGCGGCGTGCTGGCCGGCGCGGGTGGTGACCTTGCTGATGTCGGACGTGCCGGGCGACGACCCGGTCGACATCGCTTCCGGCCCGACGGTGGGCGACGCCAGCACCTGCGCCGATGCGCTGGCGATCCTGCGCCGCCACGCCATCGACGTACCTCGGCAGGTGCTGGCCTTGCTGGAGAGCGGCGCCGGCGAATCGGTCAAGCCGGGCGATGCGCGGCTGGCCCGCTGTGAAACGCGCATGATCGCCACGCCGCAACGGGCGCTGGAAGCGGCGGCGGCGGTGGCGCGCGAGGCCGGCGTGGCGGTGCACATCCTCGGCGACAGCATCGAAGGGGAGGCGCGCGACGTCGGCATCGTGATGGCGGGTATTGCGCGCCAGGTGGCCAAATGGTCGCAGCCGTTTTCCCCGCCCTGCATCCTGGTATCGGGCGGCGAGACCACGGTGACCTTGCGCGGCACGGGCCGGGGCGGGCGCAACGTGGAATTCCTGCTGGCGCTGGGCGTGGCGCTCGATGGCCACACGGGTATCCATGCGATTGCTTGCGATACCGATGGCGTCGATGGCGTGGAAGAAATCGCGGGCGCGCTGCTCGATCCCGGCACGCTGGAACGGGCGCGGGCCCTGGGCATCAAGCCGCGCGAGAGCCTGGCCAACAATGATGGCCACGGGTTTTTCCAGGCGTTGGGGGATTCGGTGGTGTGCGGGCCGACGCTTACCAACGTCAACGATTTCAGGGCCATCTACGTCGAAGGTCCCGGCGCGCCGACTCCGTAGGGCGGCTTTTACAAAGCCGCCATGATGTCTCGTTGACGCATGCATGGCGGCTTCCGCGTTGCGGAAACCGCCCTACGGAGTCGGCCGCATCTCTAAAACAAATTACCGACATCCTTGTAGATCAGCTGCACCCCGGTGGCCAGCAACCCGGCCTGCGCAATCCTGTAGAACCAGGTGGTATTGACCTTGTCCTGCAGCCACATGCCGAAGCGCACGCCCAGCGGCACCAGCGGCGCCAGCGCCAGGCTGGTGGCCAGGTTGTCGGACGAGAACTGGCCCAGCCACGCATAGGGCACCAGCTTGGCCGCGTTGACGAAGGCGAAGAAGACGCTGATGGTGGCGACGTAGCGCACCTTGTCGAGCTGCTGCGGCAGCATGTATACCATCACCGGCGGGCCGCCCGCGTGCGCGATAAAGCTGGTCAGCCCGGACAGGCCGCACCAGAACGTGCCCTTGAGCGGCGAGCGGCCGGCGGTATGCTGCCTGGCGGCCCAACCCAGCCAGTTGTTGATGGTGAAGGCGATGGCCAGGCCGCCGATCATCAGGCGGATCGCGCTCTCCGACAGCATGCCGAACGTCAGCGCGCCGATGGCAATGCCGATCAGCGCGCCGGGCAGCATGATTCTCAGGTTGTCGGTATCCCACTTGCGGTAGTAGGCGCGCAATCCCACCAGGTCCATCAGGCACAGGATGGGCAGCATCACGGCCGCCGCCTGCACCGGCGAGATGGCCAGCGCCATCAGCGGCACGGCCACACCGCCCAGCGCGCTGCCGAAGCCACCCTTGGAAATACCCGTCAGCAGGACGGCGGGAACGGCGGCGGCATAGAACAGCGGGTCGGTAATCAGCATGGCGTGCGGGAGGAGGGAGGCCGGTATCGGGTGGCGCTGATACCCATTATAGGTATGCTTTGAATAGTCTGCCGGCGGCCCGGTGAAAGCATAAGGTAATGCTTATCAATCGAGAATAATAATTAATTTTTCTTCCGCGTTTAACGATCGTATATTGACAGCTCCGCAAGCACCCACTGACGACGAAAGAGAGCCATGACGATCAACGCGATTCTGCTGAACCTGGATGAAATCCTGTTCGATACGGCGCCGCTGCACCTGGCGGCCATCCGTGCCGCGATGGAAGGCACGGGCGTGCCGCTGCGCTGGAGCATGCCGGAATTGCGCGAAGTGGCCTCCACCGTGGGCTGGACCCGGGTGCTCGACGTGGCGCTGCCACAGGATGACCAGGGGGGCGGCAAGGGCAAGTCGCGCGCGATTGACCTGAGCGCCGCCCACCACCGCCATTTCCACGCGGCGCTGGCCACCCGCAAGCCGGAAGCCAATCCGCGCGGCCTGCAACTGATCAAGGACGCGCTGGACGCCGGCTGCAAGCTGGGCGTCATCAGCGATTTGCCGGCGCCCTCGGTTGGCGCGCTGCTGGAGCAATTGTTTGGCAATGATGTCAACAGCAAGTTCACCGTGGTGGCGTCGCGCCACGATGCGCGCCACCGCCAGCATGACGGCCTGCATGCGCTGGCGCTGCGCACCATGGGCGTGCATGCGGAGGAAACCGTGTTGATCGACACCTCGCTGCCAAACCTGCTGGCCGCCCGCAAAGCCGGCCTGCGCACGGTGCACTTCAAGATGCCCGGCATCCTGAGCTGGAAATCGTTGCCGGCAATGGCGTCGCGCGCCAGCGCCAACTGAGACAGGGTCATTGCAGCGATATCGGAATCGATATCATCATTATCAAGAACATGATTGGAAATTGAGCGGCGATCCCCCTAAGATGGATCTGGCAGTCACAGCATCGTCACCATCAGGAGAACCAGCATGACGCAGCAAAAGCACCCGACCAAGGAACAAATCCGGCAATACCTGGAAGCGCGCCAGGCGGAACGCTGCCCGCCGCCGTCGATGCAGGAAATCCGCCGCCAACTGGGCTGGGAAATGCTGCGCACGGCCGGTGGCCAGACCTTCCGTTGAATCAGCCGGCGGCCCGTGCGCAGTGTTTTTGCACGACCGCCAGCAAGTCGGCCCAATCGACCGGCTTGGCAATAAAGTCGTCCATGCCCGCCGCCTGGCATTGCGCCTGTTCCGACAGCGTAACGCCGGCGCTCATGGCCAGCACCGGCAGCGACAATCGCAGGTCGTTGCGGATGCGGCGGGTGGCTTCAAATCCATCCATGACCGGCATTTGCACATCCATGATCACCAGGTCGATGCCGCCGGCGTTGGCGCGCAGGTAAGCCACGGCTTCTTCGCCGTTGTTGGCAATCGCCACGCTGGCGCCGCCATGCTCAAGCATATTGCGGGCCACCACCTGGTTTAGCAGGTTGTCTTCCACCAGCAGCAGCGACAGGCCGGCCAGCGGCCGCTCCATGGCGGGGCGCACACAGGCTGGTTCGGGCGTCGGATCCGGCTTCATTATGGATGGTTGGTGTGTTTTGATCAGCGCATGATATAACGCGGCGTGTGTCAATGGATGCGTCAGTACCGCGCC
>Ga0307408_100003185_pt1 | contig 11303 bp, 12 predicted proteins | sample 322Cmetagenome_FD_202116 | JGI IMG/M metagenome (GOLD analysis project Ga0307408, IMG submission 202116) | Maize rhizosphere microbial communities from greenhouse at UC Davis, California, United States - 322HYB-C-3 | ecosystem: Host-associated > Plants > Roots > Rhizosphere > Soil | place... | reverse complement strand
AGGGTATCAACTTCAAATAATTCTGTAAGCCCCGAAGGCAGCAATAAGGATAGTAAATCTTTCTCCAACATTTTTTGGAGCGAACTTAAGAAACTTTACACCATCCCCCAACTTTTCCGCTTGATCCTGAGCTTCCAGTTTTCTTCTAAGTTTTGATATGAACATATCCAGACTACGCCCTACAATAACACCTTCATCTTCCCATATCTCTTTTTGTAGCCGGCTTCTGTCTATGGTCTCATTGGGAAACGATGCTAGTATCCGCAGTATGCGTGTTTCAGTGTCAGTCAGGTCTATGCTCTTTCCATTTATGATCAGCTTGCGATTCTTTGTATCAAACAACACTGAGTCTAATAAAACAATCATGTTAGGGCTATCAGCAGGTAAGGTTTTTCGGGGCCTAGCTGATCTCAAATAAAGAAAACCCACAACAGCTAAAAAGGGCAAACTACCCAAAAGATAGCCGCTTTGGGTTGTATCTATGTCTGTAGGTTTAAATTTAATATTAATTACATAACATGCTCTAGGTTGCTCTCTTCCTAAACATGCTACGATATCCTCTTTTTTATTTTTGGATATAGCGTATCCATAGACTACCCCGGCATTAGCACAGTTCAGAACGTTGACAACATAGTCATGTATGAGTGGGTCTTTGGCCAACAAACGCCGTGTAGTATTCACAAGCGAGTCCGATTGAAATGTAAGATAATTCTCAAACCTGATTTGGTATTCATTTTCTGCAATTTCTTTTACCGGGAGCACTCTTGATGTAGCGTCACCAGACTGTATGAGTAGTTCATCTCCGATCCGGCGGAGCAAAACTTCTCTTCTGGCGATATCAAAATCGTCATTTCCGGCCATACTGAAAGCTGCAAAGATCACAGAGATCAATAAGAGGAGAATCAATCCGAATAGGTACTCGCCATTCCTGACAAGAGGTTTTGGGTTATTGCCCATAGCACTTACATAATATTTACAATGTTTACATTTTAATTTACAATCCAAATCCTGTAGGCCTAAAGGTATCGAAGTAGATTTGCCAACCAATTTATTAGGATATGAAAAATAAAAAAATTCTCTTATGCTGTCTGATTATCGTACTGGTAGGAATAATTAACAGTACGGTACAGGCCCAGCAAAAAAATGATGCTCAAGGCATAATTTACCAGCTCGATGTTAAAAAAAGTAAACTATTCTGGAAAGCTCCCAAAAATAGGCATAATGGTTATATATTATTTAATTCGGGCATCCTTAGCAATTTTACTGCCGGCTGGCCAACTCAGGGCACTTTTAGTATTGATATGAATAGCATGAGGAGTACCGACGAAACTACAGCTGCCGGGAGAAAAAAGGTCGACGATGAACTGAGAAGCGAAGGTTTCTTTGCTGTTCCCCAATACCCTGCCGCCACCATGCTTGTTAAGCAAATTTTCTCCGACAAGAGTCCCAATACTTTTAGGGTACTGGGTGAACTCACTATCAAGACAGTAACTAAACCCATTGAATTCACAGCGATTATGAAGCAGAAGGGCAATATTATTACAGCCACGGCAAACATGAACATCAGCCGGGCAAACTGGAATATCAATCATCAACCGAAGCCCACATCCTGGAACATTCTAGACCGTGTAAAAGACAGTATTGTTGACAATGACATTCCGGTAAGTATGGAACTGGTGTTTACAAAGAAAAGATTGTAAAAAATTAAAGAAAAATGAAATACCCGCGCATTTACATTTTGTTCCTACTGTCTTTTTTTTACGTTTCTTGTGGAGGACAAAACAAATCAAACGAACCAAAAGCTCTCTCCTCCGTCGAAAAAGAAATGACCTCCGTCGAACCCCAAGACCTGGTAACTTCCTACGGACCCGACCTAATGATTCGCAATATAAAGCAACTGAGAAACGGAAACATTTTGATTGCTGGCAATTCCGGCATATTTGGTGATGTTGTTCGCTATGATGGAAAATCTTTTACTAACCTTACAAGAAGTAAACTAGGTTCGCACAGATTCTGGGATATCCTGGAAGATCGCCGGGGAAATATTTGGTTCTCTTCTCTTGATTCAGGCGTTTATTATTACAACGGGAAATTCTTTGAACATTTTACAACCAGGGAGGGACTTGCCGCAAATTATGTTAGTGTAATTTATGAAGATAAAGCCGGCACTATTTGGTTCGGCACTGGAGGTGGAGTAAGTCGTTACGATGGAAAATCATTTAGAAATTTTAAAATGAGAGGAATTTCTAATGATATTCATGCAATCATGGAAGACAAAACGGGGAAATTATGGATTGGTACAAGGGGCGAAGCCTTTGTTTATGACGGAAAAACATTTACAGCTTTAATCCACGAAGGTAAACCTTTTAACAACGTTTGGTCAATAATCGAAGATAAAAAAGGCAATATTTGGTTTGGTGCCAATGGTCTTTGGCGCTATGACGGCACGACCTTTACAAGGGTATCCCAAAGAGGCATTTATGCTATAACCGAAGATAAAAAAGGAAATATCTGGACTACTGGTCAAGTAAAGCCATATGGGGAGGTCTGGGAACTTTGCCGTTATGATGCAGAATCCTTGTACAATAGTAAGCCCACTGTAACACAAATTAAGTCAGGACAACCAGGAGCTTTTTTGGCGATTATGGCAGTTAACGATGGAAGTATTTGGTTTGGCGGAAATGTTGGAGTGTATCGTTATGATGGAAAGACCATCACGGACTTTTAGAAGTAAGGAGGATCAAAAAAAATATGCATTCTGATTTTATAATCATATGTCATTAATACTAATCAATATTATTCTTTAGTATGAACAACAAGATATCAATCATCCTTACTCTACTTGCTACTTTGTTTTTTACTCAGGCGGGAATTGCCCAATCCACCGGCTCCTTTACCGACTCACGCGATGGGCAAACGTATAAAACGATCAGCTTTAAAAATTCGACTGGCACCACGGTTACTTGGATGGCTCAAAACCTGAACTACAAAGTGCAGGGGAGCTACGCTTATGATGACAAGGAGAGCAATCGAAAAAAGTTTGGCTTGCTTTACAGCTTGGAAGCAGCGAAAAAAGCCTGCCCCAAAGGTTGGCATTTGGCAACGGATAGCGAATGGTTTACGCTGGTGAATAAATTTGGTGGAATGGACAAGGCCGGCGAAGCCCTGAAAAGCGTCAAAGGTTGGGCCGAAGACGGCAACGGCACTAACAGCAGCGGGTTTAACGCGCTTCCGGCAGGTATTCGCAGAGGTAATCGTTATGAGTGGGTGAATCTTTTCGGTTTCTGGTTGACGTCCACATCCGCGTGGGACATGAGTTATAATGGTGCAATTAAAACAAAAGTTTTCCGTTGGGGTGGCTCTGGCGGTGGCGGAGTCTCTGTTCGTTGCGTCCGGGATTGATTTATCCAATAAATGCCGTGCGGCGGAAAATTAAGAAATGGCAGCGAACGAACAGAATTAAGAGTACGGTTTCTTATTGAAAATCGATATTCCTCTGTACCAGCTGTTGTGCAAAGCAACGTGTTAGTTTGTTGGTGGGAACACCAACAAAGGGAGAAACAATTACGTTAATAATCTTTCTTGACAAAGCTAAAAGGCATCAAATACAAAATTATTCAGCCGTTTACATTCTTTTTACACTGTACCGAGCGGCATAGGGTATAAGTTTGGTCCAATGAATATCAAATCTTTTTAGAAAGTATATAATAAATTACTAATGATGAAATACGTATACACGTTGTTCCCAATGTTCCTTTGTCAAGTATTATTCACCACACTTTGTGCTCAGGAAAAGAAATATTCTCCTGAAATAGAGTTAAAAATAAAAGCAGTAGAAAACAACCTCGGTCTTTGGGTGCGCATTGATGGTGATCCTAACCATACCCTGAAGGAAAGAATGAATTTTTATCATGTCAATGGTGTTAGTATTGCAATCATTAAAGACTATAAAATAGAATGGGCAAGAGGTTATGGTTGGGCTGATAGTGTTGAGCAACGTCGTGTTACGACAGGTACGTTATTTCAAGCAGGTTCAATTAGTAAATCCCTGAATGGTGTTGGTGTTTTAAAAATGGTGCAGGATAAAAGACTAAATCTCTATGCTGATGTCAATGATTATCTAATCACATGGAAGTTCCCATATGATTCATTATCTGAAAGCAAATATTCATTATCTAAAGGCAAAAAAGTAACCCTTGCAAACCTGCTTAGCCATACAGCAGGTTTAAATGTTCATGGTTTTCCCGGATATGAAAAAGGAAGTTCAATCCCATCACTTATACAAGTACTTGAGGGCAAAAAGCCTGCTAATACGTCGGCTGTCCGTTCTGCATTTGAACCAGGATTGAAATTTCAATACTCAGGTGGGGGAACTACGATTTCTCAACTAATATTACAAGACATCACAAGAAAGCCTTATGATGTATTTATGTGGGAAAATGTATTAAAGCCTATGGGGATGAAAAATAGCTTCTATACCCAGCCACCTTCAGAGGAAAAGCAAAAGCTTTTGGCATCTGGATATTAAAAGGGAAATATCATATTTATCCGGAACAAGCTGCTGCGGGATTATGGACCAACCCAACAGATCTGGCATATTACACTATCGAGATGCAGTTGGCATTACAGGGGAAATCTAATAAGGTGCTTTCACAAGAAATGACTAAACTAAGACTTACACCATATATAGACAATTCTGCAGCACTGGGTGTATTCATTATTAAAAAAGGCGAGCAAACTTACTTTCAACACACTGGAGTTGATGAAGGGTTTGTCAGCCAATACTATGGCAGTATGGAAGGGGGTAATGGAGTAGTTGTAATGGCCAATACCTATAATACAGCTATTTTAGATGAAATAATAAATAGTGTTGCAACTGTTTATGAATGGAAAGGTTTTTACAATCCAGTACAAAGGCCAAAAATCATTACTGTTCCACAAGCAAATACATTTCCTCCCGATGGAAATGTCGGCGTTGGAACAACTACTCCAGGCTATAAATTAGATGTTAATGGAACAGGCAACTTTGTAGGGAGATTAACAGGAACGTCCGCAACGTTTGGTGGTAATATAACAAGTGGCAATGGTCGTATTAATTCAGCTCGCGTTCCTTACTCTGAAGGTCTTGTAATTGCTACTAATGGTATAGGCTATGGAGGGATTACATTTCATAATACATCTAAAAGTACAGATGCACTCAACGCTTCCACTTACAAATGGGGCTTAGTATTGGGTTATTCGCCACCAGTTGGAACTGCAGGTAATGACCTTATTTTTAATTATGGTAATTCATTGGAACTGTTAAGATTGTCGACATCTGGTAATGTTGGCATCGGCACCACAACTCCGGGAGAAAAGTTAGCAGTCAACGGTACCATTCTAGCTAAAGAAGTTAAAGTCAAACTTTCGGCTTCTCCTTCATGGCCGAATTTCGTTTTTAAACCTGCATACAAACTCACCAGTTTACCTGATCTGGAAAAGTACATTCAACAGAACCAACGTTTACCTGGTATTCCCTCTGCTGCAGAAGTAGAAGAAGATGGAATTAAACTGGGTGAAATGAACGCTAAGCTTCTTCAAAAGATAGAGGAACTGACTTTGTATATGATCAATTTCAAAAAGGAGATGGAATTAATGAAAACGGAAAATCAGTCTCTTAAAGCTGATGTAGTACAACTAAAAGCAAATAAATAACATACAGTCCATTGAATTTTTAAAAAATTCAGATCATGCTATTATATTCCGGTACAATAGCTTTTAGGTTAGTTAAATTCTTAATTAAAGAAATTATGAAATACGTACACGTATATGCTTTGTTGTTGATGTTTGTTTTTAACACTTCCTGCAAAGGACAAAACAAACCAGACCTCCCAAAAGAAAAAATCAAGTATGAAACCAAAGATTATGAGTATACTGATTCTATCGGTAAGCGCTTATTAATAAAAAACAGCTTTCCAAGAGGTGGAAATAAATACACTGACCCTAATGGTAAGGTATGGGTTTTTGCTGCATTTTGGAGTCGAATAACCAATGAAACAGATAATCCTCTAGAATTAAAGATTGATTTTCCTGTAGATTCATTTAAACTTCCATCTTCACCTGGCCGCTACTTTAAATTATTTCTTCCCTCCGATACAATGACACTTGAAAAAGAACATTTGTTTAATTATGGCCTGCCAGTTTTAGAATCTTTTTTAGATAAAGGTCTTCAAAAAGCGTCTTCGTTGAAAAGAACTATTAATCCAAAAGAATCAAGTGCGTTTTATGTCGTAACGCTCTTTAATAAAGGAGTAGATGGTACCTTACGAACAGAACTTAGCCTAAAAGGGCAAAATCTTTTTTATAAAATTAACGGTAAAGAAATTTATTGTGGAAAGATTAATTTGAAAAAATTGATGTTACAGAAAACCAGCGGAAACGGTCGATGAATTATCGAAGATAGAAAAGGTAATATTTTGTTCAGTAACAATGATAGTCTTTGGCGCTACGACGGCAGTACCTTTACCAATTTTTCGCAGAGGGGTGCTTATGCTATAATTGAAGATAAAAAAGGAAACATCTGGACTACCATCGGTGGAGCAGTACTTTCCCGTTATGATGCAAAGTCCCTGTACAGTAAAAAGCCAACTGTAACCGAAATAAAGTCAGAATCAGTAATGCTTTTGGGGATTTTAGAAGATGCGAAAGGAAATATTTGGTTTGGCTCTGGTGGTGGCGTGTATCGTTATGATGGAAAGACCATTACGAACTTTAAAAGTAAAGAGGATCAGAAATAAGGTGTATAGCTGATTTTAAAATCATTTGTCAATTATTATTAATCATTCTGAAGCACGAGCAACAAGCTATCAATCAGTTACTTAATTTTAATTATTGCTCCTTTATTCTTCGGTTGCAGTGGGCCTGTAACAGGGGGAAATAAAAAAAATGCATCGGCATCCTCCGGCACCTTTACCGACTCACGCGATGGGCAAACGTATAAAACGGTCAGCTTTAAAAATGCTTTAACTGGCACGGTTACTTGGATGGCCCAAAACCTGAACTACAAAGTGCAGGGGAGCTACGCTTATGATGACAAAGAGAGTAATCGAAATGAGCTTGGCTTGCTTTACACTTGGGAAGCGGCAAAAAAAGCATGCCCCAGCGATTGGCATTTATCAACGGATAGCGAATGGTCTATGCTGGTGAATAAATTTGGCGGAACCGACAAAGCGGGTAAAGCCCTGAAAAGCATCAAAGGTTGGGACGAAGACGGCAACGGCACTAATAGCAGCGGGTTTAATGCGCTTCCTGCAGGTATTCGCAGAGGTAATCGTTATGAGTGGGTGAATCTTTTCCGTTTCTGGGCGACATCCACACCCAGGGATAAGAAGGGTAAGGGAACCTGGGTATGGGACATGAGTTATGGTGGTCCAATTAAATCAAAAGTTTTCCGTTACGATGGCGACGGTACCAACGCAGTTTCTTGTCGTTACATTCGGGATTGATTTATATGATGAATACAGCCTTTATATTTATAGCAATTGAAACCAGATAATAAGAAGCTGTAGAATTTTTAATAATTATTATAAATATGTCCTCAGTTTTGCTAGAGGACACAACCACGTTTATTTAACAACGCCTCTAATAATTGCCAAAATCGCAGAAACGTGTTCTAATAGAATCCCTTTATCCCCGCGGAAAGCAGATGCTACCTGAAAAGGTGGCATTTTTTGTTTACAGGGGCTTCCCTCTTCAGAGAACGATAGAATTAGGATCAAGTAAAAAGGGATCAAGCGTAAAAGTTGGGAGTAATAAAAAACATCCCGAAGCAAGTCATTCGAGTTTAGGTGCTTTGATCCTCGTCGCCTTGCCGGCTGGGCTTCCTTCTTTATTGAGGTATTGTGTTTGTATCCATTGGTCTGGACAAAAAGAACCAACAGTCAAGTGCCTTGACGAGGAGCCCTTTTCCGCACAGGCAGCCGCACAAATGCACTTGTCAAACCCACGGTGCCGCACCTGCTTCACCCCTGTTGTCGCACAACCCATAGCTTCACGAACCAGCTGATGCACCTGCCATCCCGCAAGCCCTATTGACAAGCGCATTTCTTTCAGGACTCTTCTTTTTTGGGTGTTTAACCGTTGATGCTGGTAAGACTGCAACAACATAGCCACTGTTCAGTCTGTGCATTTTTTTGTTGCCCCACCTTATATACAGCCGGGATCAGTTCATCCAGACTAACAGGTTTTAATAGGTACTTTGAATTTAATGGACGAGAGTCTCCTTCTATTAATTGATATATCGAGGACTTCATATAGCTTTAAAAAGGCCAAACCACGTGTAAGGGTTTATCCATCCAGGGATATTTAATAATGGAGAATGAAAAAGGCGATTTATGAATTAATATATCGTAAGCCCGCCTTTCTACAATGAGTTCCCATTTATCAGGGTGCTGTTTAAGTAGTCCGTCGCGAACCAGCCAATTTCCTCTGAAACCATCTATTGAGGTAGCTCCAATAGATGGCCAGTATCCTATTGCGGCATTAATCAGGCTATTAACAAGCTGCTTGTTTTCAGCAGAAATTTCAATATCACCTGAGAGTGGCTGTGACAAAGGCAAACCACAAAGCACTTTATTAAGGGGCTGTAAATCTTCAGCGGCATGATTAAGGCCAGAGGCCAGATATTGTACGTAGTGTGGGGCATCTAACTGATGCTTTGTTGATTTAAAAGATGCACCATCTGTAAGCCCCAGGCGATCAAAAAGCATCGGAATATATGTGCTCAACAATACGATACCGGCGTTTTTTATAGGTATAGCTGCGCCATAAGGATCAGCCATGGTAAGTGGTTCAGGATTAGTTTTTTTCAATACCATAGGAAAGCTTTCATAATTTACACGATATTTTTATATCAATACTCACTTCATAGTTAAGAAATTTAAAACTTACATGCAATGATGGAAAGGCTTCGATCTACAAAATTTGCTCAGATAGGCAGGTAGAATAGAAAATTTTAGAAACGGAAACTCCTACTTTCAACTCATCTCCCCTCCGGCTATCCGCTGTAGTTTTTTGCTCTCATTACACCGTCCAATACACGCAAAAAAGCTGCCGCTCCTATCCGGGTTATTTGGGAATGGAGCTGCCTTGAAGCTGGGATAAAATATGCGGTGAGTTTGGAGACTCATTTCTATATCTGAACCCGTAGAGCCGCTTCGCTAAACTCTACGGACAGACTAAAATCTTAACTAAAACAACAATACTATCTCTAGCCCATTTTCTCTTCAAAACCGTATCATTACCGTATCTTCACCGACTCATAACCGATTTACTATCGATAAACCCCGCTTCCTATACCCTTCAAATTCGGTTAATACACTGTTAATTTTAGTTAAATAACTTGCCTTGACCCGACAATGGTATTATATTAGGATTTAACTTATCAAATTATGGCAACCTACGAATTCGGGCCGTTAGGCCCCTTTAGAGGAAAACTCGGAACTGTTATTGGTAGCAGCTGGAAGGGAAAACCTTACATGCGGAGCCTTCCCGGGAAAATCACCAAAGAGCCAACACAAAAAAAGAAAAACGCGCAATCAGCATTTTCCTTTGTCAGTAAATGGCTTGCCCCCATAAACGAGCTGGTTATGATTGGCTTCCATCACTACGACCTGAGTAAAACCGGCAGGATGTCTGCCCATTCCTACAATTCATTAAATGCTCTGATAAAATCTTCTGAGGGTTTCTCAATAGATTACAGTAAAGCGCTTTTCAGTTATGGAACGTTGCCGGGAGCCCTGACGATGGATGCTAAACTGACAGAGGATGATACTGTTCTGATTATCTGGAGTACTGAAACGCTTGAAGAAGCACGGCCATCAGATGTGCTTATGTATCTGGTTTATTTTCCCGATAAGCGTAAGGCGGACTATGCCATTGGTGAGCATTCCAGAAAAGATGGTAAAATGTTGTTCAAAGTTCCCGCAGAAAACCGGGGCCAACGTATGGAAATTATGATCGCTTTTAAATCAGTGATCGACAATAATGTGTCCACAAGCCAATACCTTGGCGCAATTTCTTTTAACCAGGAAGTTGTCATTTCTGAAAATGCTGAATATTGTCTTCCCTTAAGTGTTGAAAGTATTTTAGGAAGGCTGAAGCGTATTACGTAACCCCGGATGGATTGGAAGGATTACTGGTTCGGAAAAACACCAACATGGGGAGTTACGATGCCTCACTACTGGAGCACACTGACAGCTGTTGCGTTCCATAAATACTATCAGTGCAGCGGTGATGCCAGTTACAAGGAAAGAGCAAAAAGGATAGTTGAGAATAACCACTTAGATTTTAAGGAGAACGGAATGGCAAGCTGCACATATCTATATCCTGCTTCTATCAATAAACTAGCCTGGTAAATTCTACGATCAGTTTGCTAACGACCAGACACTTGGGCTCTAGTGTTTTATAAAGAAGTAAATGGATAAATAAACTGAAAACACCGGAATTCAATCTCGAAGTATCTTAAAAAATTAATGTACGACAAAAGTAAAGTTCGGTTCCTAGAAAATATAAAGGAATCGGACTTACAACTATTAGCAACTCTCCTTGTACCTTTTCTGAGCGCTACCTCATCAAACTAAAGCGGGCAGCTTTTTCATCACATTTGTTTCGCGGTGTTGCAATCCCCATTTAACCATGGCCTCTAGCACATCACGAAGTTGATCACCTGATTCTGTAAGCTCATATTCAACTGTAACCGGTGTTGTATTGAAAACAGTTCTTTTTACGATTCCGCTCATCTCCAGGTCCTTTAATTCCTGCGACAACATTCTGGGAGTGATTCTTGGTATGCCTCTTTCAATTTCCTTGAATCTTTTTTTGCCAAATAGCAAAACACCGATGATGGGCATTTTCCATTTTCCCTGGAAGGCGTTCAGCGTATCCTGCACGGCCAGAACATATGAATTAGGGCACCTCTTTAGTGACTCTATTTCTGTCTTAAATTGTGTTATCATCTTTGGGTCGCTATACTTTTTTATACCACTATAGTTTTGTATACCGCTATACTTTCAATAGCAAAAGTAATATAAGTTTGTTAAAAAATTTTAAACAGATGATTTTAATTACCGGAGCAACAGGAAGTTTAGGAAAAGCAACCATTAACTTCCTTTTAGAAAAAGGGTATCAAGCCCAAAACATTATAGCCTTAGTAAGAGATGAAGCCAAAGCCTCAGATCTAAAAGCCCAGGGCGTAACCGTTAAAATTGGTGATTACGATAACTATGACTCTTTATTATCGGCAATGGCGGGAGTCGAGAAAGTTC
>Ga0307408_100003184_pt1 | contig 11304 bp, 7 predicted proteins | sample 322Cmetagenome_FD_202116 | JGI IMG/M metagenome (GOLD analysis project Ga0307408, IMG submission 202116) | Maize rhizosphere microbial communities from greenhouse at UC Davis, California, United States - 322HYB-C-3 | ecosystem: Host-associated > Plants > Roots > Rhizosphere > Soil | place: USA... | reverse complement strand
GAGCCTACTCCGACCTGCCCGCGCGATTTCTTCCGGACGAGTTCACCTTGGCCGAACTACATGAAGTCTATGAGACCGCCCTTGGCGAAAAACTCAATATCGACGCTTTCCGCCGCAAGGCGATGGAACGGGATTTTCTCGAGGAGACCGGCGGCAAGCGGCGAATGCCAGGAGCAAACCGCCCTTCTGCCCTTTACCGCCTCAAGAGTGGGCATTCGATCTTCGACCGGCGTATCTGACCAGCGCAGATGCCTGAGTGAAGGGCAGCTATTGGGCAGCGGACTAGTCGACCGGAATGTCTGATTTGGTGGCGTCCCTGTACCTTTCAATGGAAGTCCCTTGAACCCGGCAGGATGCACACGTCGCGCGGGTGGCGGTGCTGAACAGGGCGAGCCACCTCGTTCGGTGGGCAGAGCGGGGGCTGGGGCGGCTCCTCGCTGAGCAGGCCGAGCAGCTCGGTGCGATCCACGACATGACTGGCCATGAGATGTACGACGCCCTCGCGGCTGCGCTGCACCTGCCCGGTAACCACCATCAGCCGGCTCGCCATCACCGCGCGCCGGTAGCGCTCGAACAGGCGCGCCCACAGCAGCACATTGGTGATGCCCGTCTCGTCCTCGATGGTGATGAAGATGGCATTGCCCTTGCCGGGTCGCTGGCGCACCAGCACCACGCCGCCGGTGGAGACCCGTGTGCTGGACCTGGCGGCGCTGGTCTGCGCGCAGGTCAGCACCCCCTCCCGCACAAGGGCGGGGCGCACGAAGGTCATGGGGTGATCCTTGAGCGAGAGACGGACGGCCTGATAGTCGGCCGCTACTTCCTCGCCCATCGGCATGGTGGGGAGGTGCGCGGCGGGCTCCTCGCCCAGCTCGCGGGCGCGGACGGCGGCGAAAAGGGGCAGCTCGCCGGCGGGCGTGCGCCGCACCTCCCACAGCGCCTCGCGGCGAGAGAGGCCGAGCGAACCGAAGCCATCCGCATCGGCGAGCAGCCGCAGCGCCCGCGTTGGCAGGTCGGCGCGCCGGGCGAGCGCCTCGATGCTCGCGAAAGCGCCTTCTTCCCGCGCCATCACCAGCGCGCGTGTCCATTCCTGCCGGAAGCCATCAATCTGGCGCAGGCCCAGGCGCAGGGCGAGCGCGCCGTCCGCGCGGGGCTCCAGCGTGCAGTCCCAGGCGCTGTGATTGATGTCGATAGGGCGCACCTCGACATCATGCTCGCGCGCATCGCGCACGATCTGTGCCGGCGCGTAGAAGCCCATGGGTTGGGCATTGAGCAACGCGCAGGCGAAGACGGCGGGATGGTGGCACTTGATCCACGCCGAGATATAGACGAGCCGCGCGAACGAAAGCGCATGGCTCTCCGGGAAGCCATAGCTGCCGAACCCCTCGATCTGCCTAAAGCAGCGCAGCGCGAACTCCTCGGTATAGCCGCGCGCGGTCATGCCGCCGACCAGCTTCTCGCGAAACTTGTCGATGCCGCCATGGTTACGGAACGTCGCCATCGCCCGGCGCAGGCGATTCGCCTCGGACGGGGTGAAGCCGGCCGCGGTGATGGCGAGCTTCATGGCCTGCTCCTGGAAGATCGGCACACCATAGGTGCGGCCCAAGAGGTTGCACAGTTCGTCCGGATCATGCGGCGGCGCGGGCGAGGGATAGTCGGCCGGCTCCTCCCCCCAGCGACGGCGCAGATAGGGGTGGACCATGTCGCCCTCGATCGGGCCGGGCCGCACGATCGCCACCTGCACGGTGAGATCGTAGAGGTTCTTCGGCTTGAGGCGGGGCAGCATGTTCATCTGTGCCCGGCTCTCCACCTGGAACACGCCGATGCTGTCGCCCTCCTCCAGCATGGCATAAACGGCCGGGTCGTCGGCGGCGAGGTCCACCTCCAGCGTGTGCGCGCCATGGCCATGCTCGGCAAGCAGCGCGAAGGCGCGGCGGATGCAGCTCAGCATCCCCAGCGCCAGCACATCCACCTTCATGATGCCGAGCGCGTCGATGTCGTCCTTGTCCCACTCGGCGAACGTGCGTTCCGCCATGGCGGCGTTGTGCAGCGGCACCGTCTCGTCGAGCCGGTCCTGGGTGAGGATGAAGCCGCCGACATGCTGCGAGAGATGGCGCGGGAACGGCGCGGCGAGCAGCTGATCGACAAGATCGATGAGGCGGCGCACTGCCGGCGCACCGGGGTCGGACCCCGCCTCGGCAAAGCGCTTCTCGGGCATCTCGCGGCTGAAGCTGCCCCACACGGTGGAAACGATCCGCGCCGTCACATCCTCGGAGAGGCCGAGCGCCTTGCCGACCTCGCGCACCGCGCTGCGCGGCCGGTAATGAATGACGGTGGCGGCGATGGCAGCGCGGTGGCGGCCGTAACGCCGATAGACATATTGCATCACCTCCTCGCGCCGTTCGTGCTCGAAATCGACATCGATATCGGGCGGCTCGTTGCGCTCCTCGGAGACGAAGCGGGAGAAGAGCAGGTCGTGCTCGCTGGGGTCGACCGAGGTGACGCCGAGCAGGAAGCAGACGATGGAGTTGGCGGCGCTGCCTCGCCCCTGGCAGAGGATCGGGGGGTCTTGTGCACGGGCGAAGCGCACCAGATCATGCACAGTGAGGAAGTAGCAGGCGTAATTCTGCCTGACGATGAGGGCGAACTCTTCATCCAGCCGCTTGCGCACATCCTTGGGCAGCACCGCGCCATAGCGGGCATGGGCGGCTTCCAGCACGAGTTGCTCCAGCCAAGCCTGCGGTGCCCAGCCCTCGGGCACCGGCTCATGGGGATATTCATAGGCGAGCTGTTTGAGATCGAAGCTGATGCCATCGAGGAAGTGCATGGTCTCGGCGATTGCCTGCGGCTGGTCGCGGAAGAGGCGCGCCATCTCCTCCGGCGCTTTCAAGTGCCGCTCGCCATTGACCTCAAGGCGGGTTCCGGCCTGCGCGATGGTCACGCCCTCGCGGATGCAGCTGACAATATCGTGCAGCGGGCGCTGCTCGGCGCTGGCATAAAGCACGTCATTGGTGGCGAGGAGCGGTACGCCAGCCTGCGCCGCCAGCGTCGCCATCTCCGCCAGCCGCCGCGCATCCGGCCCGCGCCTCGGCATCACCGCGCCCAGCCACACCCGCCCCGGCGCGAGCCGCGCGAGACGGACTAGTAGCGGCGCCAGTCCCTCGGGCTGGACCAGCGTCAGCGGCGGCACTGGCGCGGCGCTGTGATGCTCGACCGGATTGCGGCGTTCGCGCTGCGGCTTCGCGCTGCTGTGCGGGAGTACGATGAGCTGCAACCCGGCCTGGAAGGCGAGCAGATCCTCCAGCCGCAAAATGCAGTCGCCCTTCTCGGCGCGCAGATTGCCGGTGGTGAGGAGCCGGGTCAGCCGGCCCCAGGCGGCGCGGTCCTGCGGATAAGCGACGATATCCGGCGTGCCATCCACGAACACCAGCCGCGCGCCCACCACGAAGCGGGGCAGCGTCACTGCGGTGCCGACTTCCGCCGCCTTCTCGCGCGCATCCCGGAGCGCGCTCCACGCCCGCACCACCCCGGCTACCGTGTTGCGGTCCGCAATGCCGATGCCGGCGAGACCCAGCTCGATGGCCCGCGCGATCAGGTCCGCCGGATGCGAGGTGCCGCGCAGGAACGAGAAGTGCGAGGCCGTCACCAGCTCGGCGAAGGCGGGCGCCGTCGTCATGCGAAGATGGTCTTTGTGGTCCTTCTCGCTCACGCGAACAGTCCGTGCACATACCAGCGTGGGTCGCGCGCGCCTTCGCCGTAAAGGCCATGGCGGAACAGCCAGAAGCGCCGGCCGCGCACATCCTCCACCCGGTAGTAATCGCGGGCGAGGCCGGGGTCGCCTGGCGCGCGCCGCCACCATTGCCCGCCGATCCGCTCCGGCCCCTCGGCGCGGGCGACCTCGTGCAGGATGCGGCGCCAGCGGAAGCGCTGGGGTGGACCATCGGGCAGGCCGGCGATCACCTCTACAAGCTGGGGCGGATCGAACAGACGGATGGGCCGCAGCGGCGGCTCGCCCGGCTCGGGCGCGGGCCAGCTCGCTGGCGTCGCGAGATCGATGGCGGGAAGCGCCAGCGCCGCCTGCTCGGGGATGTGGCTGTCCCTCGGCACGAAGCGGCGCACCCGCTCGCGCCCGACCCGCGCGCTCAGCCGGTCGATGAGCGCCGCCACCGCTTCCTCGCGCGCCTCGCCGCCCTCCAGCGCGAGCTGCGCCGCCGCCAGCGGCTCGTCGCGCGGCACGGCAAGGCGGATCATGTCGAAGCCGAAGCCGGGATCGATGGGATCCGCCAGCGCCCCGACCCCCTCGGCGAACAGCCTGGCGATGCGCGGCGGATCGCGCAGCGGCAAGCCGCTTTCCACCGCCAGCTCGATGACATGCCCATCCGTGCGATAGAGCCGCGCGACGAAGCGGCGACCACCCCGATGCCGTTCCGCCAGCACCTGCGCCGCCTCGCGCGCCAGATCGCCGATCACTGCCATGGCGGCCTCGACGGTGGCGATGGGCTCGGCAAAGCGCCGCTCCAGCACCAAGGCGGGCGCGGTGCGCCGCGGGACGATGCGGCTGTCGCTGCGCCCGAGCAGCCGGTCGAGCCGGTCGATCAGCGCCGCGCCAAAGCGGGCGGCGAGCGGCGCGGCGGGCCGGTCGGCCAGGTCGGCGATGGTCTTGAGGCCGGCGCGGCGCAGATCCCTCAGCGCGTCCGCCTCCAGTTCCAGCGCGGCGACGGGCAGGCGGCGCAGCGCCGCTGCCTCGTCGGCGACCGGGACCGTCTGGAACCGGGCCAGCGCCCGCGCCCCCTCCGGCGTCGCTGCCATGGCGAGGTGGACATGGCTCGCCCAGCGCCGCATCCGCGCTTCCACCTGGGCGATGAGCGCCGTCTCCCCGCCGAACAGGTGCAGGCCGCCGGTCATGTCGAGGATCAGACCGTCAGGCGGCTCGGCCTCGACCAGCGGCGTGAAGCGGTCGCAGGCATCGGCGATCCGCTCCAGCCACTGCTGGTCGGCGGCGGGATCGGCATCGGCCACCGCCAGTTCGGGCACGCGCGCCTGCGCGTCCGTCAGGGTCATGCCCGGCACCAAGCCGAGCGTTCGCGCCGCCGCATCGCAGGCGGTGAGCCGCATTGCCCCGCTGCGCCGCTCGACGAGGGCCAGCGGTGCCTCATCCGGCGTGATGAAGGGTCGTGCCCGCACCAGCCGATCGGTCGGCAGCAGCGGGAGCCACAGCGCCAGGAAGCGCCGTCCCGTCCCGCTCGTACCAGTCACGCAATCGTCCCTGTTCATAATCCCACTCCACGCGCCAGATGCCACCGGCGGGCCGGCCGCGCTGACGCAGCAATTCCAGATCCCACGCCGGACGGCCCGGCGCTCCGGCGGCGAGCGGCACCGAGGGCGCTGCCGTCACCCGCCAGCGCGTCTGCGCCGCACTGGGCGCGGCCTGCCCGTCGAGGCGTAGCAGAATGGCGCTGACCCCGCTCTTTTCCGCCGCCAAGACGAGGCGCCGGCTGGCGGTGAGATCGAGCGCGCGCGGATCGCCCGTTAGCTCGATCAGCACGCCCCCCAGCGCTGGGCAGCGCAGCCCATCTACCGCCGCGCGCAGCACGGCGGTGGCATCGGGCAGCAGCGCGAGGATGAGCCGCGCGGGATCGAACCCGATCGCGGCCAAGCCGGTGGCGCTCAGCGCTCCGGCCTGCCGCCACGCCCGCTCCTCGCTCAGCCACAGCCATTCTCCGCCCAGCAGATACGCTAGCATGGCCGCGAAGCCCGATCCGCTGCCGGCCTCCCCGCTTTCCGCCAGCAGCTCGTGCAGCCGCCCGCACGGCAACCCGCCACCCAGCGCCCAGTCGAGCGCCGAATGCCCGGTCGGCCAGCACGCGGGATCGCCTGCCCCCGCCAGCGGCCCGCGACGTTCGATGAGCGCGATCCTGCGTCGGATGAGGCGGAGCGAATCAACCATATTGTTCTTGATATGTTCTTACCATGCTCCCCGTCAACGCGAGGGTTGGGAAGAGTGTCCTGGGTGAAAGCGGATGATTCAGGGAACTCGGAGTGTCCATTCTCTTAGTGCCGGGTTGGCCGATCACCCCACCTGCATCGCCGCGAGGATCGCCATGCCCTCCATGGCGAGACCTTGATCGAGTTCGGCGGCGAGCCGTTCCTTGATCTGCCGGGTCAGCACAACCCGGGTATAGCGGTTGGCGACGGCCGGCCGGGCAGCAATCACCCTCGCCAGCTCACGGGCGCGGGGCATAAGATCGGCGGCTGACAGCACCTCTCCCACGATGCCCAGCGACAGCGCCTCGCGCGCATCGATCTCCTGCCCGGTCATAAGGAAATAACGTCCCCGGTTCGGCCCCAGCAGCATCGGCCAGACCGTCTGCACGCTATCTCCCGGCACCACGCCGTTCGCCGCATGCGGCTTGTCCGCGAAGACCGCGTTTTCCGAGGCGAGTACGACATCGGACAACAAGGGAAGCTCGGCATGGATGAACGCCGGTCCGTTCACCGCCGCGATCACCGGGACTTCGATAGCAAGGAGGTTATTGAGCAGCGCGCGGCCCTCGCGAAAGATCACGTCCCAAATATTCGCCGACATCGGCGGCACATCCACATCCGCCTGGAATTCAGCGCAGAAGGTGTCCCCGGTGCCGGTGAAGACGACCACGCGCGCCTCCGGATCGGCGGCGATCTCGGCGAAAGCGAGGCCGAGCTCGCGGTGCAGCCCGCCCCAGGGCGCCCAGACGGCCGAACCGCCGCGATGATGGATTCGCAGCTCGATAATGCCCGCTTCGCGCGTGATCAGGATATTTTCAAATTGCGTCGCCAACGGCCTTCCCCTCGGTCCGGTCCATGATATGTAGTGTACACTTTACTAATCTGTCATGCCTCCATGGCAAGCGTGAAAGGCGGATGAGGATGATGGGCAAGGTCAACGATGCGGTCCAGAGCAGGCTGGACGATCTGGTGGCGCAGGGAAAAGAGATTGGCGTCCAGGTTTGCGCCTGGCTAGGCGAGGAGCCGATCGTCGATTGCTGGGCCGGCCTGGCCGATCCGGACACTGGGCGTCTGGTAGACGGCGACACGCTGTTCAACGTCTATTCCGTGTCGAAGGCAGTGACCGCTACCGCGATGCATATCCAGGTCGAGCGTGGCCTGGTCGACTATGATGCGCCGCTCGCCGCATACTGGCCCGAATTCACGCAGGCCGGGAAGCAGGACGTGACGGTGCGGCATGTGTTGAGCCATGTGTCGGGCGTGCTGAGGATGCCACCCGACGTCACGCCCGAGCTGATGACTAACTGGGACTGGATGTGCCGCCGCATCGCCGAGATGGAGCCGGTCTACCCGGCAGGCAGCCGTTCTTCCTACCAGTCCATGACGTTCGGCTGGCTGATCGGCGAGGTGGTGCGGCGTACCGATCCCAAACGCCGCCCCTTCGGCCAGTTCATCAAGGAGGAAATCGCCGACCCGCTCGGCGCAACCGACCTCTGGATGGGCATTCACGATTTGGTCGAGCCGCGCATCGCCAAGCTCAACGACGTTGCCGTCTATGTCGCGCCCGACAACAATATGATGCGCGAGGCACAGCCACTGATCGTGGACCTGATGCCCGATCCGTTCGAGCGTCCCTATATCCGCCGGGCCTGCATCCCGGCCGTGGGCGGCATCTTCAATGCGCGCAGCGAAGCGCGCTTCTGGGCGATGCTCGCCAATGGAGGCCAGTTGAACGGCGTCCGCCTGCTCTCGGAGGAGCGGGTCGCGAGTTTCGCCGGCCCCCGCCCCCATTTCGACGACGCAGACCCTGTCTTCTTCGGCATGAAGGTACCAATCGCCTGGTCGGGCTTCTGGCTTGGGGGCGCGGAGGCGCCGCCCGTGTCCTCGCCGCGCAACATGCGCGCGCTGTGCCATCCCGGGATGGGTGGCTCGATCGGCTGGGCCGACCCGGATCTCAAGCTCGCCGTCGCCTTCTGCCACAATCGCATGTTCGATACGGTCAATATCGAGGAGGACAGCCGCACCATCATCGGCGACGTGATCCGGGGCGCCCTATGAGCTGGGACTATATCATCGTCGGCGGCGGATCGGCGGGCTGCGTGCTGGCGGACCGGCTTTCGGCCAACCCGGCGAACAAGGTGCTGCTGCTGGAGGCGGGACCGGAGGATCGCAATCCGTTCATCCATATGCCGCGCGCCGCCGCGAAGCTCTACACCGACCCCCGGCACGTCTGGTATTTCCAGACCGAGGCCCACGACGATATCCCTGCGGAAACCTGGATTCGCGGCAAGTTGCTGGGGGGATCCTCCTCCGTCAACGGCATGATGTATTTTCGCGGACAGCCCGAGGACTATGACCATTGGGAGGCGCTTGGCGCCAAAGGCTGGGGCTGGGACAGGATGGGGCCGGCCTTCCGGGCGATGGAACGCCATGAGCTGGGCGGCGACGAGGTGCGCGGGGGCGAAGGTCCGCTCCAGCTCTCCGTCGAGCCCATGCGGGACCCGCTGTCCGAAGCGTTCATCGCCGCAGGCGAGCAGATGGGCGTTCCGCGCGTGGCGGACCTCAACCGCTCGGGGCGCGAAGGTGTCGGCTACACGACGCGCACCATCTGGAACGGCCGGCGGCAGAGCGCGGCTCAGGCCTTCCTGAAACGCGCGCGTCGCCGAGGCAACCTGCGCGTGGTAACCGGTGCGCTGGTCGATAAAGTGCTGTTCGACGGCCGCCGCGCGACAGGCGTGCGCGCGGCCGTGAATGGCACGCGACAGGAGTTTTCGAGCGGACGGGATATCATCTTGTCCGCAGGCGCGCTGATGTCGCCCCAGATCCTCCAGCGCTCCGGCGTGGGGGCGGCCGCGCTGCTTCAAAAGCTCGGCATTCCGGTGGTTGCGGACAGCCGCGGCGTGGGCGAACATCTGCTGGAACACCGCCTGCTCTCGATGATCTATGACATCAACGTGCCGCACAGCCACAACAGGGAGCTTCGGGGCCTGCGCCTTGTCGGCAACGTGCTGCGCTATTATCTCGCGCGCACCGGTCCGATGGCGTCGGGCTACGGCAATGTCGGCGCCTTTGCCAAGGTACTTCCCGAATCCGAAACGCCCGATATCGAGATCCTGCTCTCCCCCGCCGTCGCGGCGCCGGACGCCAGGGGCAATATGGTCGCCGATCCGTTGCACAGCATCACCCTGTTCGGCTATCCGCTCCGCTCCCGAAGCGAAGGTTCGGTCCGCATCACCTCGGCCGATCCGAACGCGCCGGCCACGATCCGGGCCGGCTATCTCACCGATCCTTACGACTGCGCGGTAACCGTCGCGATGCACCGCTACCTGCGCGAGTGGATGGCGCGCCCCGCCATCGCCCCGATGATCAGTCGCGAGCGCGAGCCTACGGCCTCCCTCCACACCGACGAGGAAATCCTCGCCGCGTTCCGCCGGATCGGTCAGGCCGGCTATCACGCCTGCGGAACATGCCGGATGGGCGCGTTCGATGACGCGGTCCTGGATGAGAAATTGAGCGTGAGAGGCGTGAACGGCTTGCGCGTGATGGACGGGTCGATCATGCCGACGATGGTGTCCGCCAATACAAACGGGCCGATCATGGCGTCGGCCTGGAACGCGGCCGACATCATATTGGAGGGTCGCAATCGCTAGCTCATCGAAATCGGCGGCAGCCACACTGCCTGAAAAAGCCGCGCCAAGCGACGCGCAGCCGCGTGTGCGCCGCCGCCGCCGCACGCGCGAGGACGTGCTCCAGCGGATCCGCGAAGCCGCGCGTCAACTTTTCGCCGAGCGCGGCTACGCCAGCAGCACCACGCGCGAAATCGCGCAGCTCGCCGACGTAAGCGAGACACTATTGTTCCGCTATTATGGGGACAAGGCAACGCTGTTCGGCGAAGTGGTGACCGCACCCTTCCATCAGCTGATGGCGGACTTTGTCGAGCGGCATCCCGATCCCACCACAGACTTCGGCCGCGAGGCGGACATGCGCCGCTTCACCCGACGGGTTTATGAACTGTTCGAGGGCAATGAGGAAATGTTCCGCGCCCTCCTGACCGGCCCTTCCCTCCCCGGCCAGGACGATGGCGCGCCGGACCTTCGCGGGCTCACCCCGTTCTTCCAGAAATCGGTCGACCAGGTGCAGCGGCGCTATGGCTCCGCCGGGCTGGAGCCGCCGTTCAATCTCGACATCGGCGTGCGACTTGGTTTCGGCATGATCGCGGCCAGCGTGATCCTGCGCGACGCGCTGTTTCCCGACGATGCCCCCGACCGCGACTCACTCATCGGCGTGCTCGAGCATCTGGTCGCGAATACGCTCGCCGGCCCTCCGTTCGATTGACAGCACGGGCGCTCCGATTTATGTAGTATACACTGCATAATGAGAGGTGGCCGGCGATGGAGTCCGCGGTCAAGATTCAGGAATATGACGATCCGAGCTACGACCCATTTAGCTCGGACGAAATCAACTTTGGCGACACTCTGGATCCCTATCCCGAGATCGCCAGATGGCGTGCGCAGGCTCCCGTGCTCGAGGGGGATTACCGCCCCAGAATGGGCCTGCAGTCGGCCATGTATCCCGATCGCAAGATGTTCACGGTCGTCGGCTCGGATGAGATCCTGCAGGTTCTCACCGACACCGATCGCTTCTCCAATGCCGGTTACAAGTTCAACATCGGCGCGACGTTCGGCCAGGGCAGCATCAGCACGATGGATAACCCGGAGCATGGCCGCTGGCGCAAGATCTTCCAGAAGATCTTCCTGCCGCAATATGTGAAGACCTGGGGGGATTCGATCGTTGATCCGGTAGTCCACAGCCTGATGGATGAGTTTGTCTCGCGCGGCCATGCCGACCTGATCGAGGAGTTCACGATCCTCTATCCATTCGAGGTCATCTACCGGCAGCTCGATTTGCCGGAATCGGATGTGCGCACCTTTCAACGTCTGGCGATCGGCCAGACCGACTATATGAACAGCGGCAAGGCTCTGGAGGCGTCGAAGAAGCTGGGAGAATACTTCGTCGCGCTGGTCGAGGAACGGCGTAAAAAGCCCGGCGACGATCTGGTCAGCCTTCTGGCGAACACCGAAGTCGACGGTGATTATTTGCCGGAACTGGTGCTGATCTCCTTTCTCCGCCAGCTCATGAACGCCGCCGGCGACACGACTTATCGCGGTACCAGCGTGCTGCTTGCCGCACTGCTCGAGAATCCGGAACAGCTCGAGGCCATCCGTGCCGACCGCAACCTCATTCCGCTCGCCATCGAGGAAGCGCTGCGCTGGGACGGTCCGGTCGCCGTGCAGCTGCGCATGGCCAGGGAGGATGTCTTAC
>Ga0307408_100003183_pt1 | contig 11308 bp, 9 predicted proteins | sample 322Cmetagenome_FD_202116 | JGI IMG/M metagenome (GOLD analysis project Ga0307408, IMG submission 202116) | Maize rhizosphere microbial communities from greenhouse at UC Davis, California, United States - 322HYB-C-3 | ecosystem: Host-associated > Plants > Roots > Rhizosphere > Soil | place: USA... | reverse complement strand
CCACGCCGGTGATCGTGATGCGCTTCGAAGCGGAAACCCCGGAAGCGCTGGCGCGCATCCAGGGCCAGTTCCGTGACGTGATCCTGGCCGCCAAGCCGGACGCCGAACTGCCATTCTGATCCCATGGACAGCCGGGGCAATCTGCATGGTATGCAGCCGTTGAACATCTTGCTGGTGCGTGTCTCCTCGCTGGGAGATGTGTTGCACAACATGCCGATCGTGGCCGATATCGCGCGTCATTACCCGAACGCGAATATCGACTGGGTGGTGGAGGAGGGCTATGTCAGCCTGGTGCGCATGAATGCCCGGGTGCGCACCATCATCCCGTTTGCGCTGCGGCGCTGGCGCAAAAGCCTGGGCAATCCGGCCACCCGCGCGGAAATTGGCGCGTTCTTTTCCACCCTGCGCGCGCAGCGCTACGACTACGTGTTCGACACCCAGGGCTTGCTGAAGACCGGCATCATCATGGGCGCGGCCAAGGGCCGCCACAAGGTGGGCCTGGGCAACGGCAGCGAAGGTTCGGGTTACGAAGGCATTTCGCGCGTGTTCCACACGCGCAGCGTCAAGCTGGACCCGCGCACCCATGCGGTGGCGCGAGGCCGCCTGGTGGTGGGCGCGGCGCTGGGCTACAACGTGGATTACCCGGCCGATTTCGGCTTGCCGGAAGTGTCGCCGGACGATGCGCGTCCGGACTGGATGCCGGCGGGTCCGTATTGCGTCTTCTTCCATGGCACCGCGCGTGACGCCAAGAAGTGGGCGCCCGCCAACTGGATCGAACTGGGCGCCGCGCTGGCGCCGATGCCGATTTTGCTGCCGTGGGGCTCGCCGAAGGAAAAGCAGGAAGCCGAGGCACTGGCGGCCAGCCTGCCCAATGCTCGCGTGCTGCCGCAACTGACTATGGCCGATGCCGTGCTGCTGGCGCGCCATGCGGCGCTGGCGGTTGGCGTCGACACCGGCCTTACCCATATAGCCGCGGCCTTTGTCCGTCCCACCGTGGAAATCTATGCCGATTCGCCGCGCTGGAAAACCGAGGGCAACTGGTCGCCAAAAATCATCAACCTGGGCGACCGTGGCGCGCCGCCGCCGGTGGCGGACGTGCTGGCCGCCGCGCGCAGCCTGCTGGCCCCCGGCCGTCACTAAGGAGCCGCGTATGGTCCGACTGTATTCGCTGCTGTGGTGGCTGGCCTTGCCGCTGGCGCTGGGCCGCCTGTGGCGGCGTGGCGCGCAGGAGCCCGGCTACCGCCAACACTGGAATGAGCGCCTCGGCCTGTACCGCGACCGCGCCGCCAATGATGAGCCGCACACGATCTGGGTGCATGCGGTATCGGTCGGCGAAACCCGCGCCAGCGAACCGCTGGTGGAGGCGCTGCTGGCGGCCTACCCGCGCAGCCGCATCCTGCTGACGCACATGACGCCCACCGGCCGCGCCACCGGCAAGCAGCTGTTCGGCAAGCATGGCGCCAGGGTCGTGCAATCGTACCTGCCGTATGACACCTTCAGCATGGTGCGCCGGTTTATCCGCCATTTCGAGCCGCGCATCTGCATCTTGATGGAAACCGAAGTGTGGCCATCGCTGATCGCATGCTGCAACCAGGCCCATATTCCCGTGGTGCTGGCCAACGCGCGCCTGTCCGAGCGCTCCCTGCGCAAGGCGCAGCGCCTGGGCGGGTTGATGCGGGGCGCCGCGCAGGGTATTGCCCTGGTGGCGGCGCAAACCGAAGCCGATGCCGGCCGGGTGCGCTCGCTGGGCGTGGCCAATGTCGATGTCACCGGCAGCATCAAGTTCGATGTGCAGGTGCCGCCCGCTGCGCTGGCGCTGGGTGCGCAACTGCGGGCCCAGGTTGGCGCGCGGCCCGTATTGCTGTGTGCCAGTACCCGTGAAGGCGAGGAGGAATTGATCCTCGATGCATACCAGCGCGCGCTGCAGGCGCAAGCCTTGCCCGCCGGCGTGCTGCTGTTGCTGGTGCCGCGCCACCCGCAGCGCTTCGATGCGGTCGCGGAGATGGCGGCGCAGCGTGGCTTTACGCTCCAGCGCCGCAGCGCGCTGGCGCAGGGCGGCGCCGTGGACCCGGGCGTGCAGGTGCTGCTGGGCGATTCGATGGGGGAAATGTTTGCCTATTACGCGCTGTGCGACGTCGCCTTCATCGGCGGTAGCCTGCTGCCGCTGGGCGGCCAGAACCTGATCGAAGCGGCCGCGCTGGGCAAGCCGGTACTGATCGGCGAGCACACCTTCAATTTTGCGCAAGTGACGGACGATGCGCTGGCCGCTGGCGGCGCCTTGCGGATCGCGAGCGCCGATGCCTTGATGGCGCAGGCCGCGCGCCTGTTGCAGGATGATGGCGAGCGCCTGGCCATGGGCCGGCGGGCACGTGATTTCGCGGGCCAGCACAAGGGCGCCACGCAGCGCACGCTGGCGCTGTTGCCGGCCCTGATGCAGGCCGCGGCATGAGGCTGGCATGACAAAATGTGACATTTGTCATGCCAAAATTGTGTCATTTTATTCTGTTCAGGTGATGTAAAAAAATCCATACTGCCTCCCATACCAACCCAAGGAGACAGAACATGGTTCACCGCCGTTTGCAGTCCCTGCTGTTCGCCTGCGGCCTGGCCGCCTTGTCCGCCCCGGCGCTGGCCGCCACCTGGCTGCTGCAGGATGTGCGCGTATTCGATGGCGAAAAAATGCATGCGCGCCGTTCGGTGCTGGTCGATGGCAACCACATTGCCGATGACAATTTCCAGGGCAAGGCGCCGGCCGGCGCCATGGTGATCGATGGCAAAGGCCGCACCCTGCTGCCCGGCCTGATCGATGCCCACGTGCATGCCTACCGCTACCTGGATTTGCCGCTGTACTTCGGCGTGACCACGCAGATCGACATGTTTACCGGGGTCCAGGTGGTCAAGGACGTCAGCGCGAAAATGGCGCGCGGTGACAATGCGGGCCAGGCCGACCTGTTCTCGGCCGGCACGCTGGCCACCGCGCCGGGCGGCCACGGCACCGAATACGGCATGGTGATCCCGACCTTGACCAGGCCGGAAGAGGCGCAGGCATGGGTCGATGCCCGCCTGGCCGAAGGCTCGTATTTCATCAAGATCGTCATGGAGCAGGGCCGTCCGGGCCGCGCTTTTGCGTCGCTCGATATCGCCACCGTGAAAGCGCTGATTGAGGCTGCCCACCAGCGCGGCAAGCTGGCCGTGGTCCACATCAGCACCCTGGCCGATGCGCGCGCCGCGCTGGAAGCCGGCGCGGATGGCCTGGTGCACCTGTTCGTCGGCAACCGCATCGGCCAGGAAGAGCTGGACAGCTTCGCGCAACTGGCGAAAACCAAAAAAGCGTTCGTGATCCCCACTTTCAGCGTGATGGAAAGCATCGCCGGATTGCGCGCGGCCGACATCCTGGGCGACGCAGCATTCAGCAGCCTGCTCGACAAGGCGCAAACGCAGCAACTGGCCAACCCGTACAGCAAGCAGGCCAAGCCGGAATTGATGGCGGCGCCGCAAGCCGTGACGGCGGCGCTGGCCAGGGCCGGAGTGCCGGTGCTGGCCGGAACCGATGCCGGCAACAATGGCACCCAATATGGCGCCAGCATGCACCATGAATTGCAGTCGCTGGCGCAGGCCGGCCTGACGCCGCTGCAGGTGCTGGCCGCCGCCACGTCGGTGCCGGCGCAGGCCTTCAAGTTGCCGCAGCGCGGCCGCATTGCCAAAGGCTACAAGGCGGACTTGCTGCTGGTGGAGGGCGACCCGTCGGTGGACCTTGCCGCCACGCGCCGCATCGTCGATGTGTGGAAGGACGGCGAGTCGGTGGCGCCGCTGCGCAAGCAGCAATTGGCCGCCGTGGCGCTGGAAGCGCAGCCAACCGCCGGCCTGGCGCTGCCGGCCGACGGTCGTATCAGCCTGTTTGGCAAAGACAAGATGGGCAGCCCGTTTGGCGCCGGCTGGATGCCGTCGCATGACGCGTTCCTCGGCGGTAAGTCATCGGTCGACATCAAGCTGGTCGAGGATGCGGCCCAGGTCAGCGCCAACGTGGCGGCCGGGTTTGCGTATCCTTGGGCGGGACTGGCGTTCATGCCGGGCCGCCAGCCGATGCAGGCCGCCAACCTCAATGCGGCCAAGGTGCTGAAATTCCGCGTGCGTGGCGATGGCCAGCAGTACAACGTGGCCGTCATGTCGGGCGGGAACAATATCCCGGCCAGCCTGCCATTCCAGGCTGGCGGCGACTGGCGCGAAGTATCGATGACGCTGGCCGATTTCAAGGGCGTCGACGCCAGCGCGATTTCCATGATCGCGTTTAACGCGGGACCGAAGACGGGCAGCTACCGCTTCGAGATCGCCGACGTGCGCTTGCTGGCGCAATGAGCGCGGGGGCGGCAACCTGGCGGGAAACCGGCGCATCGCTGCTGCGGGCGCTGAACCAGGCACTGCGGGGCCCCTGGGTGCCGCCCCGGCTGGGGCGCGCGCCTTACCTGTGGCTGGTTTCGCTGGCGTTCTTCGGCTGGAAGTATTTTTATGTGCCGCCGTCCGCAAGGGAGCTGGCGGCGCTGGTGCTGACCCTGGCGCTGTTCCTTCCCGTGTACTTTGGCAGCTTCTGGGTCTATAACCGCGCCGTTGTCCCATACATCCTGTTCACCTTTGCTCTGGGCCTGGCATGGGCTCCGTTCAATTTCGGCGCCTGCACCTTCTTCATCTTTGCCGGAGCCATGTGCTCCCACTTCGACCGGCAAGCGGTCGCGTACGCATCACTGGCCGCGATCCTGCTGTCGACCGCGGCCGTCGCGCTGCTGGTGGATTTGCCGCTCAGTTTCCTGATGCCGACCCTGGCGGCGGGTACACCGGTCGGCATTGCCACCATCATGGATGCGCGGGTGCAGCGCTCGCGCGAGCAATTGCTGAAGAAGCAGGAGGAGGTGGAACACCTGGCGCGCATTGCGGAGCGCGAGCGCATTTCCCGCGACATGCACGACTTGCTGGGCCATACGCTGTCGCTGATCACGCTGAAGGCGGAACTGGCGGGGCGCTTGCTGGAACGCGATCCCGCCGCCTGCCGCAACGAAATCCGCGATATTGAAGCCAGCGCGCGCCAGGCGCTGGCGGAGGTGCGCACCGCCGTCAGCGGTTATCGTGAAACGGGCCTGGCGCACGAACTGGCGCGGGCCAAAGCCGCGCTATCCGCGGCCGGGGTGACCCTGGATACGGACGTGCAGCCGCTGGCGATACCGGTGATGGCGGAAAACGTGCTGGCGCTGGCCTTGCGCGAAGCCGTCACCAATATCCTGCGCCATGCCGGTGCCAAGGCTTGTACCGTGCGGCTGGCGCGGGAAGACCGTATGCTGGTGCTGCGCATCCGCGACGATGGCGCCGCTGCCGGCATGGCGGAGCAACTCGTGCAGGGCAATGGCTTGCGCGGCATGCGCGAGCGGGTGGAACAATTGGGCGGCTGGCTGTCGCTGGCCGTGGAACAGGGCGTGACGTTGGAACTGCGCCTGCCGATGGCCGACGGCGAAGGAATGACATGACGATCCGCATCGTGATTGCGGAAGACCAGGCGCTGTTGCTGGGCGCGCTGGCTGCGCTGCTGAAACTGGAAGGCGATATCGATGTGGTGGGGCAGGCGCGCAATGGCGAAGAGGCGCTGGCGCTGTGCCTCGCACTGCGTCCGGATATCGTGCTGACCGATATCGAAATGCCGCGCATGACGGGGCTGGAACTGGCTGCGGCGCTGCGTGAAAGCTGTCCGGGTGTGCGGGTGGCGATCGTCACCACCTTTGCCCGCGCCGGCTATTTGCGGCGCGCAATGGCGGCCGGTATCCGTGGCTACCTGCTGAAGGATGCGTCGGCCGAGACCCTGGCGCAGGCCATCCGCATCGTGCATGGCGGCGGTCTGTCGATCGCGCCGGAACTGGCGCTGGAAAGCTGGGGCGGTGTGCCAGACCCGCTCAGTGAACGGGAACGGCAAGTGCTGCGGCTGGCGGGGGAGGGGCGCAGCGGGGCGGATATCGCGAAGCAGTTGTCACTGTCGGAAGGGACGGTGCGCAACTACCTGTCGGAAGCCATCAGCAAGTGCGGCGCCGGCAACCGGGTCGAGGCGTATCGCATGGCCCGCGACGCGGGATGGCTGTAAGGCGGTTTTGGCCGGGGAGCGCCGAGCCAAGGCGAAGCCGCCATGCTTGTGCTAGCTGAACAGCGGCGGCAGTTCCTGCGCGCGCTTGCGCAGCAATTCGCGCGCCTCGTCGTACGCCGGATAAATCCGCCCCACCTCGGCCCAGAAGCGCGGGCTGTGGTTCATTTCGAGGATGTGCGCCAGTTCGTGCGCCACCACGTAATCAATCAGCGGCAGCGAGAAGTGGATCAGTTTCCAGTTCAGCCGGATCATGCGCTGCGCTGTGCAGGATCCCCAGCGCGATCCGGCCGACGACAGCGCGAACGCGCTGTACTGCACGCCCAGTCGCGCCGCATACAGGTCCAGGCGCTGCTCGAACAGGATTTTCGCCTGTTGCTGCATCCAGGACTTGACCCGTTCCTTCAGCAGCAGTTCCGTGGCGCCCTGCACCAGGCCCATATGTAATTCGCGCGTGTCCGGGTTGTAATCGGTGCGGTTGCGGGTGGCGGTGTACAGCCGCAATTTGATGTCGCTACCCAGGTACGGCAATTGCGCGCCATCGATCCATTCCATCGGCGGCTTTTGCAGCCGCGCCGCGCGCCGTTCGCGCCGCTCTTCCAGTTTTGACAAGATCCAGTGCTGCTTGGCGCGGATGGCGTTGTCGATATCGGTCAGCGACACCCGGCGCGGGGCCGTCACGCGCAAGCCGTCGTCGTCGACCATGAAGCCGATCGAGCGGCGCGTCGAGCGGCGCAATGCATATTCCAGCACATACCCGCCCACCAGCAGTTGCCGGCGCGGCAATTGCTCTGCCGGTGGCGCCACGGGCGTCGGCGCGCGCAGCGGCACTGGCGGTGCAAGCGATAGCGGTGGCAATGGTGGTATCGATGGTGCGGTATGGGCGGAGGCGGCGGAAGGGGAGGCAAGCGGTGCTGCGGAGTGCGGCGCGGGGGGCGGCCCGGATGGCGCTGGTGCTGCGGGAGGCGAATCGAAGGTGGCTGGCGCGGAGAGGGGCGGGACCGGCGTACTGGAATGGGGCGCCTGCCAGGTCGATGGATCTGGCGGCGCCGGGCGCGATGTGGAACAAATAGGCAACTTCGGCGCCGGTGCTTCGGCGCCGAACATGTCAAGCTGGTTGCCCGGACTGGCAGGCGGCAGTGACGAGCCGGAGAGGCTGTCTAGCCAGCGCTGTAAGCGTGGGGCGAAATGACGCGCATTTCTGATTCGATCCACTGTTCCACCTGCTCCATCAGACTGTCTGGTGTTTCACCTTCGGACGGTATCGGCTTGCCGACGGAAACCGTCACCTTGCCCGGCCGCTTGATAAACGAATTCTTGGGCCAGCACTCCCCCGAGTTCAACGCGATGGGCACCACGCAGGCGCCGGTTTCCACCGCCAGCCGCGTGCCGCCGCTCTTGTACTTGCCGGCCTGGCCGACCGGGATGCGCGTGCCTTCGGGGAACATGATAATCCATTGGCCGTCTTTCAGGCGGCGCTTTCCATGTGCAACCACCTGTTTAAATGCATGCTTGCCGGCCTTGCGGTCGATCGGGATCATGCGCAGCATGGCAATGCCCCAGCCGAAGAACGGGATGTACAGGATTTCCTTCTTGAAGACGAACACCAGCGGGCGCGGCAGGTTCGCCAGCAGGAAAATGGTTTCCCATGCCGACTGGTGCTTCGACAGCACGATGGCCGGCGCATCCGGGAAGTTTTCCGCGCCCTTGATTTCGTATTCGATGCCGCAAATGGTTTTCGCGCACCAGATGATAAACACGTTCCAGCGCGATACCACCCAATAGCGTTTGTTATAGGGCAGCGGCGCCACCAGCATGCAGACGCCGGACCAGATGATGGTGGCGATGGCCATGATGATGGTAAACAGCAGGGAACGCAGGAAAAGGGAGGCTTGGTGCAACGCGGTTCTCCGGAAAATCAATTGACCCCGTGAGGGGCTTTCAGCAGGTGGTCGACGGTGGCCGCCAGGTCGGGGAAGACCATGGTGCCGGGCGGCAGGCCGCCGGTTCCATGGGTTTTTTCACCCTTGCCGGTCAAGACCAGGTATGGCGTGCAGCCACTGACGAAGCCCGCCTGCAAATCGCGCAGCGAGTCGCCGACGGTCGGCACGCCTTTCAGGCTGACCTGGTAGCGCTTGGCGATTTCCGCGAACATGCCGGGTTTCGGCTTGCGGCAATCGCAATTGTCGGCCGCCGCGTGCGGGCAGAAGAAGATCGCTTCGATCTCGGCGCCCGCCTGTTGCGCCAGCGTATGCAGCTTTTGGTGGATCGCGTTCAGGGTGGCGATGTCGAACAGTTCGCGGGCGATGCCGGACTGGTTCGATGCAATCACCACGCGGTAGCCTGCCTGGTTCAGGCGCGCGATCGCTTCCAGGGACCCCGGGACCGGGATCCACTCGGCGGGCGATTTGATGAAGTCCGGGGAGTCATGGTTGATCACGCCATCCCGGTCCAGGATGATCAACTTCATCGTCACGCCCATGTCAGGCCGCCAGCTTGGAAATGTCGGCCACGCGGTTCATCATGCCGTGCAGCGACGACAGCAAGGCCAGGCGGTTGTTGCGCAGTGCAACGTCTTCCGCCATCACCATCACGTCGTTGAAGAAGGCATCGACATCGTCGCGCAGTTGCGCCAGCGTTTTGAGGGTGCCGGCGAAATCGCCCTGGGCAGAGGCCGCGTCGACTTCCGGTTGCACGCGCGTAATCGCCGCGTACAGGTTCTTCTCGGCCGTATCCTGCAGCAGTTCCGTCTTCACGCCACCGGCCACCTGTGCCAGCGCGTCCTCGTTTTTCTTGAGGATGTTGGTGATGCGCTTGTTGGCGCCGGCCAGCGAGGCCGACTCCGGCAAGGCCGCGAAGGCTTGCACGGCTTCCAGGCGCTGCACGATATCGTCCAGGCGGTCCGGATTTTGCGCCACCACGGCTTCGATCTCGTTGGGCGTGAAACCGCGTTCGCGCAGGATGCCGCGCAGGCGGTCCAGCATGAAGGCGGTGACGTCGCCCGACGGGTCCTTGAAGCCGGCCACGGCGCCAAATTGCGCCACGGCGTCGGCCAGCAGGCCGGAAATGCTCAACGGCAAACGCTTTTCAATCAGCATGCGCAGCACGCCCAGCGCATGGCGGCGCAGCGCGAACGGGTCCTTGTCGCCGGTTGGCTGCAGGCCGATGGCCCAGATGCCGACCAGGGTTTCCAGCTTGTCGGCCAGCGCCACGGCCAGGCCGGCGCCGCACGCCGGCAAGGCATCACCGGCAAAGCGCGGCTGGTAGTGCTCGCTGGCGGCGAGCGCGACTTCGTCATGCTCGCCGTCGTGGCGCGCATAGTAGGTGCCCATGATGCCTTGCAGTTCAGGGAACTCGCCCACCATGTCGGTCAGCAGGTCGGCTTTCGACAGGCGCGCGGCGCGTTGGGCCAGGGCCACATCCGAACCGAGTTTGCCCGCAATGGCGCCGGCCAGCGCGGTCACGCGCTCGCTGCGCTCGGCCTGTGTGCCCAGCTTGTTATGGTAGACCACGTTTTTCAGCATCGGCAGGCGCGATTCCAGGGTCTTCTTCTTGTCTTGTTCAAAGAAGAATTTCGCGTCGGACAGGCGCGGACGTACCACGCGCTCATTGCCGCCGATGATGGCGGCCGGCGTGTCGGTGGCGATGTTGGACACGATCAGGAAGCGCGAACGCAGCTTGCCCGCCTTGTCGGTCAGCGCGAAGTATTTCTGGTTGGTCTGCATGGTGAGGATCAGGCATTCCTGCGGCACGGCCAGGAATTCCTCCTCGAAGCGGCATTCATAGACCACCGGCCACTCCACCAGCGACGTCACTTCGTCCAGCAGCGCTTCCGGCATCAGGACCAGGTCGTCGCCGGCTTGCGCCAGCAGGGCGGTGCGGATCTGTTCCTTGCGCTCGTCGAAGCCGGCAATGACCTTGGCCTTGTCCGCCAGGGTGGCGGCATAGGCGTCGGCGTGCCGCACTTCCACCTGGCGCTGGCCTGGCGCGGTCAGGAAGCGGTGGCCATCGGTGATTTTCGCGGCGCTCAAGCCCAGCACGGTCAACGGCAGCACGGTTTCGCCATGCAGCGCGATCAGGCTGTGGGCCGGACGCACGAATTGCACGGTGGCGCCGTCCGGGCGCTGGTAGCTCATGACTTTCGGGATCGGCAGCTTGGCCAGCGCTTCTTCCAGCGCGGCCTGGGCGCCGGTTTCCAGCTTCGAGCCAGGGGCGGTATAGGTGTGGAAGAAGCTTTCGGCCTTGCCGTCCTGGGCGCGTTCCAGGCTTGAGACTTGCAGGTCGGGGAAGCCCAGCGCGGCCAGTTTCTTGGCCAGCGGCGCGGTCGGATTGCCATCCTTGTCCAGCGCGACCGTCACCGGCAACACTTTTTCACGGATGGATTTGTCCGGCGACATGGCGCGCACGTCGGAAATAGAGACCGCCAGGCGGCGTGGCGTGGCATAGGTGGTGGCCACGCTGCCGTCTTCCAGGAAGCCGCGCGCTTTCAGGCCATTGACCATGACGGATGCAAAAGAGGCACCTAGTTTGGACAGCGCCTTCGGTGGCAATTCTTCGGTCAGCAGTTCGATTAACAGGGTCTGGTTCATATTCTTACTCTTTCGGCAGCATCGGGAAGCCGAGGCGTTCGCGGGAATCGTAGTAGGCTTGCGCGACCAGGCGCGACAGGGTGCGCACGCGGCCGATATAGGCGGCGCGCTCGGTCACGGAAATGGCGCCACGGGCGTCCAGCATGTTGAAGCTGTGCGACGCTTTCATGATCTGTTCGTAGGCCGGCAAGGTCAGTTGCAGCTCGATCAGGCGCTTGGCTTCGGATTCGTGGTTGGCGAATTGCGCGAACAGCAGGTCCGTGTTGGCGTGCTCGAAGTTGTAGGTGGATTGCTCCACCTCGTTCTGGTGGAACACGTCGCCGTAGGTCAGGCGCTTGGTCGTGCCATTTTCTTCCCACTCGGTCCAGACCAGGTCATAGACGTTTTCCACGCCCTGCAGGTACATCGCCAAACGCTCGATACCATAGGTGATTTCACCGAGCACCGGCTTGCAGTCGATGCCGCCCACTTGCTGGAAGTACGTGAATTGCGTGACTTCCATGCCGTTCAGCCAGACTTCCCAGCCCAGGCCCCAGGCGCCCAGGGTCGGGCTTTCCCAGTCATCCTCGACGAAACGCACGTCATTCTGTTTCAAGTCCAGGCC
>Ga0307408_100003181_pt1 | contig 11317 bp, 10 predicted proteins | sample 322Cmetagenome_FD_202116 | JGI IMG/M metagenome (GOLD analysis project Ga0307408, IMG submission 202116) | Maize rhizosphere microbial communities from greenhouse at UC Davis, California, United States - 322HYB-C-3 | ecosystem: Host-associated > Plants > Roots > Rhizosphere > Soil | place... | reverse complement strand
ATCGCAATGACGATGAAACAGAGGAATAGGAGCCGCTTCTGCAGCGCAGATACCGGCTCGGCGTCGATGAACGCCTGAACGTCGACGACGCGAGCCGGCGTGTCGGTCGTTGCCACGGAAGTATTGTCCGTATACTGTCAAACGCGTCCGGGAGGTTGCATGTCCACTCCGCCAGCGGCGGCGTCACCCGCTGAGACGCCGGAGCGTCTGGCGTTCTACGAGCGCATCGGTCAAAAGCACATGACGCCGCTGTGGAGGTCGCTCGCGAAACTCGTCACACCCGAACCGATCAGCGGCTGCCAGCCGGCCGCGTGGTCGTTCGCGGATATTCGGGCCGCGATGATCGAGGCCGGGGGGCGGATTACGGCAAAAGAAGCCGAGCGGCGCGTGCTCATCCTCGAGAATCCCGGGCTGCGCGGCCAGTCGAAGATCACGACCGATCTCTATGCCGGGGTCCAGCTCGTGCTGCCGGGCGAAGTCGCACCGGCCCATCGCCACACCCAGAGCGCGCTCCGCTTCGTACTCGAGGGCGACGGCGCACCCACGGCCGTGAACGGCGAGCGGACGCGGATGCACTACGGCGACTTCATCATCACGCCGCCGATGGCGTGGCACGACCACGGGAACGAGACGGATCAGCCGATGTTCTGGCTCGACGGGCTGGACATTCCGATCGTCCAGTTCCTCGATGCTTCGTTCGCCGAGCACCACGACGAGGACGAACAACCCATCGCGCGCCCGGCCGGTGATTCGCAGGCGCGCTACGGCTCGAACCTGCTTCCGATCGATCAGCGTGCGACGCCAGGTGCGTCGCCGGTCTTCAACTACCCGTACGCGCGCACGCGCGAGGCGCTCACCCAGCGGGCACGCACCAACGCGTGGGATCCATGCCATGGCCTGAAGATGCGGTACAGCAATCCCGTGACCGGCGGCTATGCGATGACGACCATCGCGGCGTTCATCCAGCTGCTGCCGAAGGGATTGCAGACCGCGCGCTACCGGTCGACCGACGGGACGATTTTCGTGGCCGTCGAAGGGCATGGCCGGACCCGGATCGGCACGGATTTCGTGGTCGAGTGGCGGCCACGCGACATCTTCGTCGTCCCGAGCTGGAAGCCCGTGATCCACGAGGCCGCAGACGAGGCAGTCCTGTTCTCGTTCTCCGACCGGCCGGTCCAGGACGCCCTGCACCTGTTCCGCGAGGAGCGTCTCGATGCCTGAATCGCGGACGCGTGCCTCAGCCGCCGCCGACCAGTTGACGAGGACGACGGACGAGATCCTGGCGGAGGTACAGCAACTGCCGGCGGAGCTCATTCACTGGGTTCCGTCGGAAGGCGTCTGGACGGTCATGGACAATCTCTGTCACGTCCGGGAGTTCGTGCCGTTCTGGACCGGCGAAACCTTGCGGATCGTGCATCGGCCCGCCGAACAGTGGGGGCGCGACCACACCGACACCGCGCGGGTGGCGGCCGTCACGAACACCGTGACATACAGGCTGGAAGACGTCGTCAGCGACATCCGCGAGGCGGTGCGCCGATCGGCGGCGACACTGAGGTCGCTGAGCGACGAAGATCTCGCTGTGCAAGCAACGAGCAAGAATCCGCGCTGGGGTCTGAAGCCCGCTTCGTTCGTGGTCGACGAGCTGCTCGTGCACCACGTCGCGAAGCACCAGGGCCAGATCCGCCGGAACGTCGCGCAGTTTTCCGAATCCGGGCTCACGTGAGCGTTCTGAAGAGGTTGATGAATGAGCGAGCTGGTATTCCCCGCCCCGCCTGTGATGACGGCTCCGGTGCGCGGCCGATCGGGGCGAGTCCCGATTCGACGAATCTTCTGCGTCGGTCGCAACTACGAAGCACACGCAAGAGAAATGGGGGTGGCCGTCGATCGTGAAGCGCCGTTCTATTTCACGAAGGCGGCCGAGCATTGCGTGTCCTCGGGATCAACAGTGCCGTATCCCCCCGGGACGAACAGCTACCACTACGAGCTGGAGCTCGTCGTCGTGATCGGGGCACCCGCGTTCCGGGTGCCGGCGGATCGCGCCCTGGAGTGGGTGTTCGGCTATGCGTGCGGACTCGACATGACCCGCCGCGACCTGCAGGCTGCCGCAAAAGAGCAGCGCCGCCCGTGGGATCTCGGCAAGGACGTCGAGCAGTCGGCGGTGTTGTCCGAGATCGTCCCCGCCACAGAGATTGGCCATCCCACCGCGGGTCTCATCGAGCTGCGCGTCAACGGTGAAACCAGGCAGAGCGCGGACGTCTCCCAGTTGATTCACAAAGTACCCGAAGTGATCGCGCACCTTTCTGGCTATTACCACCTGCAGGCGGGCGACCTGATTTACACGGGCACGCCGGAAGGCGTGGGGCCGGTGAAGCCTGGCGACGTCCTGGAAGGCACGATCGACGGTGTCGGCGCGATTACGTTGAAGATCGACGCCGCGGAATAGCCGGCGAGGCGGCTGCGTTGGTTCCGGGTTCCAGGTGCCGGGTTCCGGGTTCGGTTCAAGGTTCGTGGTTCGGTTCGAGGTTCGGTGTTCGGGGTTGGCTCGTTGCGGGTCCGAACCGACCATGGGAACTGTCCTGAACCTGGAACCCCGAACCGAACCCCGAGCCCCTGAACCGAACCCGGCACCTGGAACCCGGAACCCAGGAACTGCAGTAATCAAAGCCATCGCACCTGTTCCTCCTTCTGTCGATCCACGTGGCGCCGTTCGACTAGCCAATAGCCACGGCGATCAACTGCGCCGCAAAGGAGACGAAACGATGCGATTTCTCTCGATGATCCGGGTAGACGAAAGCAGCGGTCAGGTTCCCAGCCAGCAGCTGATGGACGATATGGGCAAGCTCATCGACGAAATGACCCGGGAAGGAACGCTGGTTCGGACCGCCGGGCTTCGGAAGACGGCGGAAGGCAAGCGCGTCCGCCTGCGGAAAGGGCAGCTGTCGGTTGTCGATGGACCCTTCACCGAGACGAAGGAAGTGATCGGCGGGTTTGCGATCCTCGAGGCTGCGTCGATCGGGGAAGCGATCGAGCTCACGAAGCGGTTCTTGCGAATCCATGGCGACGTCTGGGACATCGAGTGCGAGGTGCGCCCGATCGACGGCCCGGAGTTCGGCAAAGGGGCGTGAGACCTGGGCCGCCGGGCAATCGGCGACACCAGGTATCCAGGCGACGTCTCAGAACACGAATCGCAGCGCGAGCTGCACGATCCGCGGCGATCCGTCCGGCATCACCGTTCCGAACGCGTCGTTGATCTGATTGCCAGCGGGATCGAACCGCGCCACGTTGTTCACGGTCTGCCACGTCGGATGGTTGAACAGGTTGTAGAACTCCGCTCGGAGCTGCACTTCGCGCGAGCCTCCGAGCTTGATGCCCTTCGTCAACGTGAGATCCCAGGTGTTCGATCCTGGACCAAAGTAGTGAATGCGGCTCGAGTTGCCTTCGTCGCCGCGGCCCGACGGACGGATGAAGCAGGACGTGTTGAACCAGCGCTGATGCGTCCGCTCACCGCGGGGAAGAATCGGGTCGCAGCCAGGCGTGATGCTGATGCGGCCGGCGTCGCCGCCGCCCGTGAAGTCGAAGTTGTCCGTCGTGGTGAAGGTCACGCTCTCCGGAGCGCCGGTAGTGAACCCGGCGACGACCGCCACCTGCCAGTGGTCGAGCACGGCGCGGGCGACGCGGGGAGCCGAGGTCCATGACGGGATGTCGTAGACACCGTTGAGCGACAGCACATGACGCCGGTCGCCGGCCGCGTAGTCGTAGGTGTAAGCGAGATCGTGGAAGTTCGGGATGCCGGCCGTGCTCTTCGCGACGGCGAAGGTGTAGGCCGACCCGAACATCAGGCCCGACCGCACGCGCCGGTTGGCCGTCACCTGCAGGGACTTGTAGCGGCTGTAGCCGCCGTTGGTGCGCAGGTTGATCGTTCCGTATCCGATCATCGGCCTGAGGAAGTTGTCGGGCAGCGGGGTCGCCGGGTTCGTGGGGTCCGCGTTTGCCGGGTCGAAGCGCGCACCCGGCGGAATCGGGTTGATGTTGAGGTTGTTGCGCAGGTCGATGTACCGGTTTCCGACATAGGCCACGCTCAGCGTGGTCGCCCCGCCCAGGTTCTGCTGCACTTCGAGCGAGTAGGTGTAGGCCGTCTGCGCTTCGTACTCGTCGAACGAAACCGGGTTGATCGGCGAATCGTATGCGACGGTGCCGGCCAGGTCGGGAATCCGGCCGTAGAGGAACGTGGAGACGCGCGAATAGGGTGCGAACCCCGGAACGTTGCGGCCCAGATCGGAGGACGCGGGGAGCAGATCCTGGAGGACGCTGAAGCTTCCGCGGATCGCCGTCCTGCCGGCGCCGCCGAGGTCGTACGCAAACCCGAAACGTGGGGAAGTGGTCACCGCGGGTGGCGGTGACGGCATGAACGTCAGCCCGCCCGGCGGCAGCGGCCCCTTGTCGGTGACCATGCCGTTGTTGGGATCACCGGAGCCGGGGACGAGAAACCCGATCAGAGTAGACGGCACGACCTGGCCGGTGATCTGATCGAAGCCGACCCGCTGGCCGTTCACGGTGGCCGGCCTGAACAGCCGCGGGACCCGGGCCGGATCCCACCGGTCCTGCACGAATGCCGCGCCGATCAGATCGTCGGGCAGTCGGTACGGTTCGACGTGACCGAAACGTATGCCGAGGTCGAGCGTCAGGTTCTTGATCGGCTTCCACGTGTCCTGGACGAACCATTCCCAGATCGACGCCTGCGCCTTCTGCTCGGTCTTGAGGTTGGTCTCCTGATACTGGTTGTAGTACCCGAGCAGCGCGTTGGCGAATGCGTAGTTCGTGTTCAGCGGGTTGATGTTGACCGCGGTCTGGGAGCTGAAGTTGAAACAGCCCTGGAAGCACGTACCCTGCGGACCCTCGCTCGTCGGATTGAACTCGTAGAGGAGACCTGCCTTGAACAGGTGGCTGCCCTTCGACCAGGAGATGTTGTCGACGAAGGAGTAGCGGCCGTCGCGTGCGGCGATCGGGTAACGCGTGTCGTAGGTGATCGTCGCGCCCGTCGGCACACCGGGATAGCTGATCGCCGGCACGATGCCGAGCACGTTGGCATCGGGAAACAGCTGGAACGGCGGGATGCCCGCCGCGCTCATCAGGTGTCGCTCGTCCTGGCTGTCGGGCGCGGTTTCGCGCATGACGCGGAACGACGCCGAGGCCTCGTTCACGATATTCAGCCCGAACGTGCGCGTGTAGGTCGTCTGCAGGCTCTTCTCGCTCTTCGTGTAGCCCTGGCGGTGGAAGTTCCAGTTCCCGCCGGCGCCGAACGTGCCGCCGTACCCGATCGTCAGGGGATACCAGTCGCGCCACCGCACCGTCAGCCGATCCTTGGCGGTCGCGTTGAAGTCGAGCTTCAGCTGGTTGAGACGCTTGGTCACGTCGCGGATGTCCTGATCCCGATAGTTGTACTGGCCGAGGCTGACCGAGCGGTCGGTGAAGTTCGGCTGCGGAAACTGGTTGAGGAGCGCGCGGCCGACCGCGTCGAACCTGTCGGCCGGGATGATGTTGCCGGGAAAGCAGGCCGGCCCGCCGGTGGTCGGACTGCAGGCGCCCGCGCGCAGCGGATCGCGGATGAAGATGAGCCGTCGGTTGGTGTCGAGGGTCTGCGAGAAGTCCCCCTGCCGCTCGAGCGCGGTCGGCATCGTCGACGTGCGGGCGCCCTGCGGCTCCTCGTTCTCCCACATCTCGGTCGTATAGAAGAAGAACATCTTGTCGCGCAGGCCGGTGAGCACTCCGGGGATGTACACCGGCCCGCCGAGCGTTCCGGTCAGCGTGTTGTACTGGTAGTACGGCTTGGGCAGGTTGTTGAGCTTGTTGATCAGCGGTGTCGCGTTGAGGTCGTCGTGGCGCTTGAAGAACCCCAGGCTGCCGTGGAACTGGCGGGTCCCGGATTTCGACTGCAGGCTGATCTGGGCGCCGCCGCTGCGGCCGTACTCGGCCGCCATGCCGCTCGACACGACCTTGATCTCGGCGATCGCGTCGACGTTGATGATGCTCACGTGCGCGTTGGTGGCCCGGTAACAGGTGCAACAATGTATTCATTAAGTAACTCGCTGTCACCGCAAGTGAGGTTCGGGGTTCCGGGGTTCCAGGGTGCGGGGTTCGGTTCCAGGGTTCGAGTTCGGTTCCAGTTCAGGGTTACGGGTGTCGTGGGTCGGTCGCACGGCTCGGGCTTTGCGTGGGTGAACCGTGAACCGTGAACCTGGAACCGAACCCCGAACCCTGAACCGAACCCCGCACCCCTGGAACCCGGAACCCGGAACCCGGAACGGACAGATCTGAGTTCTGGTATCGTACCGACGCGTGTCGAGCCAGGCGCGAAAGCATGATCTACCGAAGGCAGCACCCACCCCGGTCAAGTCCGGCTGGGTGCAGGAACGCCGCGGGAAGCGCGAATCACGTGTCGACCAGGCGTATGCCGAAATCCGCCGGCGGATTCTGGACAACTACTACGCACCAGGCCATCAAGTCCTCGAGCAGGAGCTTGCCGCCGACCTCGGGATGAGCCGGACCCCGGTGCGTGAGGCGCTGGTCAGGTTACAGAACGAGCGGTTCGTCCAGTTGATCCCCCGCCACGGAATGCGAATCGTCCCCCTCTCGATCCAGGAGCTCAGGGAAGTCTACGAGGTGCTGACCTCGCTCGAGTTGACCGCGATCGAGCGGCTGGCCCGGGCGGAGCTCGACGAAGCGGCGCTCGCGGCGATTGAAAAGCCGGTCGACGAAATGGATCTCGCGGTCAGGAAGAAGGACGTGGACGCGTGGGCCAAGGCGGACGAGCGGTTCCACCGCACCCTGGTCACGCTCTGCGGCAATCGACGGCTGGCGGCGATGGTCGAAATGTTGTGGGAGCAGGGCCACCGGGCCCGGATGACGACCGTCCGGCTGCGCGCGTCGCTCGACCAGTCGAATCGCGAACATCGGGCCGTGCTCGATGCCATCCGACAGGGCGACTGGCGACAGGCGCGGGCCCGTCATGCCAAGCACCGCGCGCGGGCGATGACGGAGATTCTCAATCTGCTTCAGCAGACACGGCTCGGCAGTTTTTAGCGTTGCCATTTAGACCTGTGGTTCCGGCTTCAGCCGGAAGGCAACGGGCGGCGCTCAACATTTCTCCGACAGCCGCATCCTTCCGGCGAAAGCCGGAAGCTACCCGTCTCTTACAGGTTCCAATGCGGCAGCGGTGCACCTGCGACCGTCGCGCGAAAGCGATACAGGCACGACCCGTGGAGCGAGCCCAGATAAACGGTCCTCCGGTCAGGCCCTCCAAACGCCAGGCTCGTGAGCTGCTGCAGCACCGTCCCCGGGATTCTGCCAAGGTGTTCGGCTGTCATCGTGCGGGAGGCGAAGGCCTGCTCCACGCGCCCGACGAAGTCGGGATTCACATCCTCGAGAATCGTCTCCATGCGATCGTCGTGGAATCGCACCAGGCGATTGCTCACGAGTGACGTCACCCACAGGCCGCCGTCTTCGTCGAACGCGAATCCATCCGGAAAGAATCCATCAGCCATGGAGAAGACCGTTTCAGCAGCACCAAGCGTGGCGTGCGGTCGAATCGGAAAGCGACGCACTGTTCGTCCAAACGTTTCGATGACGTACAGCCATTTCCCGCCTGGATCCGGCCGGACTTCGTTCGTATAGCGCAGTCCGTCCGCGACGATCCGCGGCCCCGCGGCATCGATCGCGACAACGAATCCGTCAGCAACGTCCGAGCGCCAGGCCTGCTGACGCGGGTTCATTCGCGTGCTGACCGAGATCCAGGTTCGACCCTCCTCGTCTACCGTCACGAAATTCGCCGGGGGGAGCGGGACCCCGTCGACCTCGGTCAGGACCGACGCCAAGGCACCCGCACGATCCAACCGCCACACTCCTCCCGCGTCTCCGAGGTTCGCGATCAGGAACGCGCCGTCCGGCGCAAGCGCGATCCCATTCGGGCGCAGGTCGAGGGCGCGAGACGTGGCGCGCCAGGTGTGGGTCTGGCCATCGGGGTGAACGACGGTGATGCCGCCCGGCCATTCCGGCACGAACACATCGCCGGATCGCGTGGCGAGGACGCATTCGGGCCGACTCAGGCCGCTGCCGAAGGTCTCGAGGGCGGCGACGGGGACGCGAGGCTCGATTGACATTGAATTCGACAACGTATACGATGCGCCGGCTTCCGTCAACGTGGCCACCTGATGTTCCTGGGCGCGATTGCTGATGATGTCACCGGAGCCACGGATCTCGCCTCCGTGCTTCGCCGCGCGGGATTGACGGTTGTTCAGACCCTCGACACCTTCGCGATTCCTGCCGGCGCCGATGCGGTGGTGGTCTCGCTGAAGATCCGCACTGCCGACCCCGCATTCGCCAGGTCCAGCGCAGGACAGGCGGCCGACGCGCTGCGAGCCGCCGGGGCCGGCCAGATCTACTTCAAATACTGCTCGACCTTCGACTCGACCGACGAGGGCAACATCGGGCCGGTGCTCGACGAGCTGTCCGGCCGGCTGCACACGACCTTCTCGATCGCCTGCCCGGCATATCCTGCCCTGGCGCGGACGGTCTACGCCGGCCACCTCTTCGTGGGGAATCAACTCCTGTCCGACTCTTCGATGCGGCACCACCCGCTGACGCCGATGACCGACGCGAACCTGGTGCGCGTGCTCGGCCGCCAGACACGGTCACGCGTAGGGTTGGTCGACCTCGCTATCGTCGAGGCGGGGCCGCGGGCGGTTGCCCGCCGCTTCGCCGAACTCGCCGGCGCCGGCGACGCAGTGGCGATTGTCGACGCGCTGTTCGATCGCCATCTCGACGCCGTCGCTGAAGCGAGCGCAGGGTTGCGGCTGATCAGCGGCGGGGCGGCCCTTGGCGGTGCGCTCGCGCGCGTAAATCACCGGCGGCGCGAGCCGGGAGAGAATGAAGCCACGCTGTCGATTCGCGCTCCCGTCGCGATGCTGAGCGGAAGCTGCTCGGCGGCGACGCTGTCGCAAATCGAGCAGGTCGCCGGGCTGATCCCGGCGCGCGAGATCGATCCCATGAAGATCGCCGAGAATCCTGACGAACTGACACGGCTGATTGATTGGGCCTGCGACCAGATCGCGGGCGGGAGCGTTCTCCTGTATTCGAGCGGCGAGCCCGGCAAAGTGCAGGCAGTCCAGGAGCGTCTCGGCCACTCGACTGCGGCATCTCTCGTGGAGAAGACGTTCGGCTCGCTCGCGGTCGCGCTGGCCGGCCGCGGCGTCAGAACGTTCGTCGTGGCGGGCGGGGAGACGTCGGGAGCCGTGCTTCAGGCGTTACGGATCCGGATGCTCACATTCGGCGACGAGCTCGATCCCGGTGTGCCATGGACCCGGAGCCTGGAGCCCGACGGCTTCGTGTTCGCGCTCAAGTCCGGTAACTTCGGCAGTCGAAACTTTTTCGCCAAGGCGCTGGAGCTCGCACGATGACCGAACAGCAGGCGCGGGAGGCGCTCGTCGAGTACGGCCGCTCTCTCTTTCTGCGTGGCTACAGCTGCGGCACCTCGGGCAACCTGAGCGTGCGGCTGCCCGGCGGCAGCGGCTTCCTGATGTCGCCGACGAACGTCTCGCTCGGCCGGCTCGCGGTCGACGCGCTCAGCCGGCTCGACGCGGACGGCCGTCATGTCGCCGGCGCCGCGCCGACGAAAGAAGCGTGGCTGCACCTGGCGATGTATGCCTCGCGCCCGGACGATCATGCGGTCGTGCACCTGCACTCGACCTACGCGACCGCGCTGTCGTGCCGCAGCGATCTGCCCGCGGACGACGCCGTGCCGCCGTTGACGCCGTACGTGATCATGCGAGTCGGGCGCGTGGCGGTCGTACCTTACAGCCGCCCCGGCGACACGAGCGCAGGGGGCGCGATCCGCGAGCTCGCGGCGGCGCACCGTGCCGTGTTGCTGGCGAACCATGGGCCGGTCGTCGCCGGCCGCGATCTCGAGACCGCTGTCTCGGCCGCCGAGGAACTCGAGGAGACAGCGCGGCTGTTGTTCGTCCTCGAGGGTCGACCGTACCGGCCGCTGAGTCGCGAACAAATCGACGATGTGGAGCGCGTGTTTGGAGCCGCGGCGAAGCCGCCGCTTCGGGACCGCTGAGGAGCTGGGTTGACAGAGCGTGCGATAACGTATACGTTGTCGGCTCGGCTCGAGAATTCCAGGGGTGCGTATGCGCGAGTTTCAAATTGCAGTCTTCCCTGGCGACGGCATCGGCGGCGAAGTGATGCAGCCGTGCGTGGCGCTGCTCGAAGCAGTGACCGAGCGGGTCGGGGGCTTCGCGCTCGACTTCACCTTCTTCGAGGCCGGTGCCGAACTGTACCGGCGGACCGGCGAGGCCCTTCCGGCGGCGGCCCTGCAGGGAGCCCAGGCCGCCGACGCCATCCTGCTCGGAGCGATGGGGCTGCCGGACGTGCGCTATCCCGACGGCACCGAGGTGGCTCCGCATCTCGATTTCCGCGACCGCTTCGAGTTGTTCGCCGGGGTTCGTCCGATCCGCGTGCTGTCGGGCGCCCATTCGCCGCTGGCCGATCCCCGGGCGGCCCACATCGACTGCGTCCTGATCCGCGAATCGACGGAAGGGCTGTTCGCCTCCCGCAAGATGAGCCGTCGCGACGGCCCCGACGTGGTCCTGGACACGCTTCGGATCAGCCGCAGTGTGACCGAGCGCCTGTGCGACTTCGCCTTCCGCCTGGCCGGGCAGCGGAAGACGAAGGGGAGCATCGGCCGGGTCACGTGCGTCGACAAGGCCAACGTACTGCCGTCGATGGCCTTCTTCCGCAGCATCTTTCTCGAGACCGCCGCCCGCCATCCGGCGATCGCGGCCGATTGCATGTATGTCGATGCGACCGCGCTGCGTCTGGTCCGCGCGCCGTGGGAATTCGACGTGCTGGTGACCGAGAACATGTTCGGCGACATCCTGTCGGACCTCGGCGCCGCCCTCATGGGTGGGATGGGCATGGCGCCCTCGGCTGACGTCGGCGATCGCCACGCCGTCTTTCAGCCGTGTCACGGCACCGCGCCGGATATCGCGGGACGCGGTGTGGCGAACCCGACCGCGATGTTCCTGTCGGCGGCGATGATGCTCGACTGGCTCGGCGAGCAGCACGCCGTGAACGCGTGCAGGCTTGCCGCGCGCGAGTTGACCCTGGCCGTCGAACGCGCGTTCGGCGCCGATCCCTTGCTCCCCGTCGAGTTCGGCGGCACCGCCGATACGGCGGCGATCTTCCGCCGGGTTCATGACGAGCTGACCCGGCGTCCGGCCACTGCGCATTTGACCGCCTGAAACCCCCGTCATGTCTCTCT
>Ga0307408_100003178_pt1 | contig 11321 bp, 10 predicted proteins | sample 322Cmetagenome_FD_202116 | JGI IMG/M metagenome (GOLD analysis project Ga0307408, IMG submission 202116) | Maize rhizosphere microbial communities from greenhouse at UC Davis, California, United States - 322HYB-C-3 | ecosystem: Host-associated > Plants > Roots > Rhizosphere > Soil | place... | reverse complement strand
GCGAGCTCGAACTCGTCGGCCACGACGCGCACCGGGTCGGCACCGGCCGCCGCGGCGAGACGCGCCAGCAGGCGCCGGACGGCCGGATCCCATTCGCCCACCACCGCAGGGCACCCCGCCTTGAAGATCCCCGCCTTCTCGGCCGCGATCGCCTCCAGGGTGGTCCCCAGGTACTCCTGGTGGTCCATGCCGATCGCCGTGATGCCGGCGGCGAGCGGGTGCTCGAGGACGTTGGTCGAGTCGAGGCGGCCGCCGAGCCCAGTCTCGATCACCGCGACGTCGGCGCCGGCCGCGGCGAAGTGGTCGAACGCCATCGCCGTCGTGGCCTCGAAGAACGTTGCGCCGATCCGCTCGCACTCGGCCGTCCAGCGTTCGACCCACTCCACCACTCCCGCCTCCGAGATCGGCGCCCCGTTCACGAGGATGCGCTCGCGGAAGTCCACGAGGTGGGGCGAGGTGTACTTGGCGACGCGCAGCCCGCGCCGACGGAGGAGCGCCTCGAGCATCGCGCAGGTGCTCCCCTTCCCGTTCGTCCCCGCGACGTGGAACGCCGGCACGCGGCGCTGCGGGTCGCCGAGCGCGGCGAGGAGGGCGAGCGTCCGCTCGAGGCCGACCTTGGTGCCGCCGGTCGTGCGGGCGAAGAGGAAGTCGAGCGCCTCGCGGTATCCTCGCGCGCCCTCCGTCACGGCCGCCGGTCGCCGGACCCGGAAGGCGGCCGCGTCGCTACGGGGAGGTCCACCCGGTGGCGGCCGGCTTGCCAGACATGTGCCGCAGCAACTGCCCCACGGTCCGCTTCAGCTCCCGGCGGTGGACGACGCTGTCCAGCATGCCGTGATCGAGCAGAAAGTCGGCCGTCTGGAAGCCCTCCGGCAGGTCCTGGCCGATCGTCTGCTTGATGACGCGCGGGCCGGCGAAGCCGATCACCGCCCCCGGCTCGGCGAGGATCGCGTCGCCCAGCATCGCGTAGCTTGCGCTCACGCCGCCCGTGGTGGGGTTGGTGAGGATCGAGATGTAGGGGATGCGCCGCTCGGCGAGCATGGACAGGATGGCCGACACCTTGGCCATCTGCATCAGCGAGAGCACGCCCTCCTGCATCCGCGCCCCGCCCGAGGCCGAGACGATCACGAGGGGATACTTCCGCTCCAGGGAGCGCTGGCCGAGGCGGCCCAGCTTCTCGCCGACCACGGAGCCCATCGAGCCGCCCATGAACGCGAAGTCCATCACGCCGACGTTGAGCGGCATCTCGCCCAGCGTGCCGGTCACCGTCATCACCGCGTCTCCCTCCCCCGCCGCGGCGAGCGCCTTCTTGAGGCGCTGCGGGTACTCGGGGAAGCCCAGCGGATCGGTGGAGCGGATGTCGAGCCCGAGCTCCTCGACGCTGCCGTCGTCCGTGAGGAGGGCGACGTACTCGGCGGCGCGAATCCGCCGGTGATAGTCGCACTGCGGGCAGACGTTCAGGTTGCGGACGAACTTCTCACGCAGGTCCGTGTGACCGCACGCCTCGCACTTCTCCCACGCGTCGGCCGGGATCTCGAGCCGCTCGCGCCGCGGCTGCCGCGGCTTCTTCTCCTTCCGGAACCAGGCCATGGATCGAAATGTGGACGTGGCGGGGGTTCGGAGCAAGGAGCGCCCACGATGGCGAGGGCGCGAGCGGTGAGAGGGCCGCCGGATCGCCGTCGCACGCCTCACGCCCTCGCGCCGAGCACCGCAACGACCGGTCGTCCGTGCTAGATGGCCAGGCCGTCCGGCCTCCCTCGCCCCTCGCTCGCGACCCGCACGAGGATGCCGATCGTGATCCAGCTGGCGAGCATGAACGAGCCGCCGTAGCTGAAGAAGGGGAGCGGGATACCGGTGATCGGCATCAGGTTCAGCGTCATGCCGACGTTCTCGGCGACGTGCACGAACCAGCTCGCGAGCAGGCCGAAGGTCACGAGGCTGCTGTACGAGTCGTTGGCGCGGCCGGCGACGCGCACGATGCGGAGGAAGAGCGCGAGGAAGAGGCTCAGCGCGAGCGTCACGCCGATGAAGCCCAACTCCTCGCCGACGACGGCGAAGATGAAGTCGGTGTGCTGCGCGGGCAGGAAGGCGAGGCGCTTCTGCGAGCCGAGCGTGAACCCCTTCCCCGTCCAGCCGCCCGAGCCGATCGCCACCGTGCTCTGGATGACGTGGTAGCCGGAGGCGCGCGGGTCGAGGTTGGGGTCGAGGAAGACGAGGAGCCGGTTCTGCTGGTAGGGCTTGAGCTTTCCCCAGAGAATCGGCGCCGCGACGCCCATGAGGAGGTTCACGACTCCCAGCACCACGCTCTCCATCAGGTACGGCTTGTAGCTGCTACTCCGCCGCGCGCCGAGCCAGAGGATGAGCGCGATCAGCAGGAAGAACCACGTCCCCCAGGCACGCGGCCCGAAGCCGGCGAGGATGAGGCTCACGACGGGGCTCGCGACGAGCACGAGGAGCGGCCACGGCACGCCACTCCAGTAGAGCATCGCGAAGAGGATCCCGATGAAGACGATGCCGGTGCCGAGGTCCGGCTGCAGCATGATCAGCACCCACGGGATGCCGACGATGACCGCCGGCTTCCACAGGTCGACCAGCGACTTGGGCGCGTCCTTCCGCGCCGCCAGCACCTGCGCCAGCATCAGGACGACGGTGATCTTCGCGAACTCCGCGGGCTGGATGCGAAGTCCGCCGAAGCCGATCCACCCGGCCTGGCTGGCCGCCGTGCCGGCGCCGCGGCCGAGGACCAGCGTGACGGCGAGGAGGACCAGCGTCGCCACGTAGGCGGGCGTCGTCAGCCACTCGTAGATCCGCACCGACATCCGACTCACGCCGAACGCGGCGACGACGCCGAGCATGGTCCAAACGATCTGCTTCTCCCACGCCCCCCGGGCGACGGTCGGCATGTCCGTCTCGCCGGCCGAGTAGACCATGGCGATGCCGAACGCCGAGAGGAGGAGCCCGAAGAGGACGAGCGGGTAGTCCGCGATCGCGCGACGCATCCGCTCAGCCCCCCGTCTCGATGTAGGTCGGCGTGACTTGCAGGTAGCGGCCCATCACGGCGGTCGCCAGCCGCGCCGCGTGGTAGCCGTGCTCGCCGAACTCGATCATCACGGCGACGACGATTTTCGGGTCGTCCACCGGCGCGAAGCCGACGAACCAGGCGTGGTCGGCGCCGTGCGGGTTCTGCGACGTCCCCGTCTTTCCGGCGACGACGACGCCCTCGATGCGGGCGCTATTCGCCGTGCCGCGCTCGGAGACGACGCTCGCCATCGCCACGCGCAGCGTGTTCATCTGCGCCTTGGTGAGCTGGAAGATCCGTTGCCGCTCCGGGTTGCGGCGGACGATCTCGGGGCGCGCGGCGAGGCCGTCGTTCGCCAGTGCGGTGTAGAACTTCGCCATGTTGACGACCGTCTGCGCGTTCTCGCCCTGGCCGATGGACAGGTTGAGGACCGACGCGCCGGCGGTCCAGCCGCGCGCCCCGTAGCGCCGGTTGTAGTACTCGGTGACGTCCTTGATCGGGAAGAGCGGCCGCACCTCGTCCGGGAGGTCGATGCCGGAGCGCTCGCGGAAGCCGAGGTCCACCCCGCCGGCGACGAGCCGGGCGAGCGACATCTTGAGGCCGAGCTGGTAGTAGTAGACGTCGCACGACTTGGCGATCGCGCCCGTCATGTCGAGGCTCCCGTGGCCCCGGTGGTCCCAGCAGCGGATGTACCGATTGCCGTACTGCAGTCCGCCCGTGCACGGCAGGGGCATCCGCTCGCTGGGCGTGACGAGCTTGTCCTGCAGCGCGATCGCCGACGTCGCGAGCTTCCACGTCGAGGCCGGCGGGTAGCGTCCCTGCACCACCTTGTTGTAGAGCGGCTTCCGCGGGTCGTTGTTGAGCTGCCGATAGTACTCGGCCGGGATGCCGCCGATGAAGCGGTTGGGGTCGAAGGTCGGCGCGCTGTGCAGCGCGAGGACGGCGCCCGTCCTCGGGTCGAGCGCGATCACGCCGCCCTGGATGGTGTCGCCGAACAGCGACGCGGCGAACTTCTGCAGCTCGAGATCGATGTTCGTGCGCAGCGAGGGCGCTGCCTCTGCGGGGACGTCCTGCCGCGCGCCCGCCTCGCGCACGACGCGGCCGCGCGCGTCCACCTCGACGAAGCGAGTCCCCTCGCGGCCGCGCAGCTCGGCCTCGTACTGCTTCTCGAGACCGCCCTTCCCGATCTGCTGCCCGGACTTGTAGTTCGCGTACTGCGGCAGGCCCAGCTCGGTCTCGCTGATCTCGCCCGTGTAGCCCGTGAACGAGGCGACCGCCGGCCCGTCCGGGTAGTAGCGCTTCGGTGCGCTCTGGATGATCAGCCCCGGGAACTCCACGCGGTGCTCCTCGAGCACCGAGACGACGTCGAACGGCGCGTCGGCGAGGATGACCGTCGGGCGGTTGGGCGCGCGGCGGAACCGCCGCACGGCGGACTCGATCTGCTCCGACGTGAGCGTGATCGTGCCGGCCAGCCGCCGCAGCGAGGCGCGGAGCGAGTCGGCCGTCGGCGTGAGAATCGAGACCGAGTAGCCGGGCAGGTTCTCGGCGATCACCTGCCCGTTGCGGTCGTAGATGATGCCCCGCGGCGCCGGGAGCGGCACCTCGCGCAGCCGATTCCCCTCCGACTGGAGTACGTACTGCTCGTTCTTCAGGACCTGGGTCTTGAAGAACGCGCTCCCCAGGAGGGCGAACGAGGCGACCAGCACCACCGACGCCGAACGGCCGCGGCGCGCGACGTCGTTCGGATGGAAGCTCACAGGGGGGAATGCCTCAGGCGGGAGACGTCTCGAGCAGGGGCCGGAGCAGGACGAGCAGCACCACCCCGGCGAGCGCCGTCACGGCGGCGGACAGGGGCGACCAGACGAGCGCCTGCATTACCAGCTCCGCCCCGTGGGTGCGCTGCTGGCCGATGGTGAAGAGCAGGTCGTAGCACCACTTGCCGAGAAAGAAGAACAGCCCGTTGAGGAGCAGATTGTCGGCGAAAAAGACCGGCTTCAGCCAGGACGCCCCGAACGCCACCGCGGTCATCGCCAGTGCGCCCCAGCCAAGCGACTCCGGCGTCATCGAGTCGGCGGCGAGCCCCATCAGGCAGCCGATGACGGCAGCCGCGCCCGGGCGGACGCGGACGGCCGCCAGCAGGAGGGCGATGATCAGGAAGTCCACGGGCGTGCGCCAGGCGAGGAGCGGGCGCAGGGTGTAGTTCAGCACCACCAGGATGCCGAAGGCGACGGCGAGGCGCAACGAGGCGTTGAAGCTCACGGCGTCACCACCGGAATGGCGGCGCGCGTCGTGTCGCGAGGGGCGACGGCCGGCGGCGTGCGCGGCGGTGCGCTGTCCGCACGCGGAGTGGCGGCCGGCCGCGCGGTCGTATCGGCAGCGCGCGGCGGGCTCGGCGCGGCGGGCCGCGGGGCGGCGGGCGCGCTCGTCGAAGCACCGGGCGGGGTGGCTGCGCCGCTCGGGCGAGGCGCGACGGCCGCGGAGGCGCGGCGCGCGCTGTCGGCGCGCGCCGGACTCGAGTCGAGCGCGGCGCGGCGGGCCGCGACCTCGGCCATCGCCGCGGCGCGGGCCGCCGAGTCGCCGGCGGCCACTACCCGGCGCGTGGCGGAGTCGGCGGCGACGGCCGAGGTCCAGACGTTCTTGACGCCGGCCTTCGCGCGCTGCGGCTGGATGATCATGACCGAAGAGAGCTTCGGCGGCGAGACGGCGGGCCGGACGAGATAGGTGCGGGCCCACGTCTCCGACGTCTTGATCTCGCCGAGGATCGTGCCCACCGGAACGCCCTCCGGGTACACCCCGCCGTAGCCCGAACTGACGACGAGCGTGCCGGGTTGCAGCGTGCTGCGGAAGGGGACGCCGCGCATCTCGAGCAGGTACCGCTCGGGACGGTTGGGCCCGCTGCCGAGGTGCGCCTGGACGATCCCGAAGGCCGAGCCGTCGGCCGTCATCGCGCTGACGCGGAAGTCGGGGTTCGCCCAGGTGATGGCGAGACTCATCGTCGGGTCCACCGTCTGGACCATGCCGGCCAGCCCCTCGGGGGCGACCACGGGGCTGAATGGCTGCACGCCGACGTTCGAGCCCGCGGTGAGGGCGATCGTGTACTCCTCGGCGTTGGCGTGGCCGCGCGCGTCGGCCGAGTGGATCGCCTCGGCGGGGATGAACCCCCACCGCAGCTGGGCGCCGAGCCCGAGGAGCTTGCGGAGGCGTTCGTTCTCGCTCTCGAGGGCGATCACGGAGAGCGTGCGGATCGCCGCGCTGTCGCGCTGTGCCGTGACCTGGTCGTGCGTGAGAAACGCCGAGCGGCTGAGCTCGGCGCGGCGCTGGAGCGAGACGAGCGGAGCAACGACGGTACGGCGCAGCCCCGCCGCGAATGCCTCGCGGAGGTTCCCGGGGAGGACCCCGGCGAAGACGAGCGAGAACGCGCCGCAGACGGCGAAGAGCACCGTGTCGAGGCGCGACCCGCTCCGGGCGTTGCGGGCCACCGTTTCCTCAGCTACTCAGAACGGACCAGTACTTCTCCTCGTCGTCCAGGATGCGTCCCGTGCCACGCACGACGCAGGTGAGGGGGTCCTCGTCCACGTGGATCGGGAGGTTGGTCTCCTGGCTGAGGAGCAGATCCAGGCCGCGGATGAGCGCGCCGCCGCCCGTCATCACGATCCCGCGGTCCACGATGTCGGACGCCAGCTCGGGGGGCGTGATCTCGAGCGCGCGGCGGACGGCGTCGACGATCTGCTGGATCGGCTCCTGGATCGCCTCACGTATTTCCGCCGAGTGGACGCGGACCGTCTTCGGGATGCCCGAGACGAGGTCGCGTCCCTTGACCTCCATGTCGCGCTCTTCGCCGACCGGGGCCGCCGAACCGATCTGGATCTTGATCTGCTCGGCTGTCGGCTCGCCGATGAGCAGATTGTAATTCTTGCGCATGAACTGCACGATCGACGTGTCGAGTTCGTCGCCGCCGGTGCGGATCGAGGTATCGCTCACGATGCCGCTCAGCGCGATGACGGCGATCTCCGTCGTGCCGCCGCCGATGTCGATCACCATGTTCCCGGTCGGCGTCTCGACCGGAAGGCCGACGCCGATCGCCGCCGCCATCGGTTCGGCGACCATGAACACCTCCTTCGCGCCGGCGCCGAGCGCCGAGTCGCGCACGGCGCGCTTCTCCACCTCGGTGATCCCCGACGGCACGCAGACGATGACGCGCGGCTTCACGCGGAAGACGTGGTTCTCGATGATGAGCGTCAGGAAGTACCGCAGCATCTTCTCGGTCACGTCGAAGTCGGCGATCACGCCGTCCTTCATCGGGCGCACGGCGAGGACCCCCTCCGGGGTGCGGCCGAGCATGCGCTTCGCCTCGAGGCCGACGCCCTTGATCCGCTTCGTCTCCCGGTCGATGGCGACCACGGAGGGCTCGTTGAGGACGATCCCCTCGCCCTTCACGTAGACGAGCGTGTTGGCCGTGCCGAGGTCCACCGCGATCGCGTTTGCGGGAAACAGCGAGCGGGAGCCCTTCTGGAAGAACGGAAAGCGCATCAGATATTTTTCGGGCGCTCCGCCGCACCTGTGCGGAGCATGGAGGGGAGGTCGGCGCGGTTGTAAAACCTAGCCGTGGGCCGCGGGGCGAGCAAGCTGCCGGGCGGTGCTGCGAACACGTTGTCTTGACACAATCTGCGCGCGCGGATTACCATCGCCCGAATGCCGCCTCCCACCCGCGTCGAAGTCGCCGTCGTCGATCGCCAGCTGTGCGACGCGTGCGGGCTGTGCATGCCGCTCTGCCCGCCGATGGCGATCACGATGCGCCGCGAGGGACTCGTCGTGAGCGCGGCGGCGTGTACCGGGTGCCGGAAGTGCATCGCCCCCTGCCCCGTCGGCGCGCTCGCGATGGTGAACTCGGCGCCCCCGCTCGGAGCTGCGCTGCACCCACGCACCTTGCTAGACGACCCAGTCGTCTCGTCGTGACGACGCTCGCCTGCGACGTCCTCGTCGTCGGCGGCGGGCCGGCCGGTCTCGTCGCGGCGGGCGAGGCGGCGGCAGCCGACTCCGGACTCGACGTGCTGGTCGTGGAGCGCGACCGCGCGGTCGGCGCGCCGGTACGGTGCGGCGAGGGGGTCGGCTCGAAGGGGATCGCGGAGTTCATCGACCCGGCCGGGGCGTCGTGGGTCTCGCGCCGGATCTCGCGCGTCATCTTCTGGGCCCCCGACGGCACCGAGGTCCGCGTCGCCGAGGGCGACGTCGGGTACGTCCTTGACCGGACCCGATTCGAGCCGGCCCTCGCGGCACAGGCGGGCCTGGCGGGCGCCGAGGTCGCCGTGGGCACCGAGGTGACGGGGATGAGGCGCGACGGCGACGGGTGGCGGGCCAGCCTCTCAGGGCCCCGCGGCGACCTCGAGGTGCGCGCGCGCGTCGTCATCGGCGCGGACGGGGTGGAGAGCATGGTCGGCCGCTGGGCGGGGCTCGACACCCGCGTGCCGTCGCGCGACATGGAGAGCTGCGCCCAGTACGTCGTCGCCGGCATCGAGTTCGACCCCGACGCGATCTACCTCCACTTCGGCGACGACGTGGCGCCGGGCGGCTACGCCTGGGTCTTCCCAAAGGGCGAGGGGGTGGCCAACGTCGGCCTCGGCGTCGTCGCGCTGCGCGGGCGCGGCCGGCCGGCGCGCGAGTGGCTCCACGGGTACCTCGACCGCTTCTTCCCCACCGGCGTGCGCACCGGCTACACGGTCGGCGGGGTGATCGTGCACCCGACGGTCAAGCGCACCGTCGCAGACGGCGTGCTCCTCTGCGGCGACGCGGCGCACATGGTCAACCCGCTGTCCGGCGGCGGCATCGTCAACGCGATGAAGGCCGGCCGCCTCGCCGCGCACACGGCGGTCGCGGCGCTGACGGCGCGCGACACGAGCGCGCGCTTCCTGCAGCGCTACCACGACGATTGGATGCAGTTGCTCGGCGAGGACCACGTGCGGTTTTACCGCCTCAAGGAGGCGCTCAACCGCTTCGACGACGCGTTCTTCAATGACCTCGCGCGGACGGTGAACCGCCTGCCGCTCGAGCGGCGCACGCTGGGCCGCATCTTCGGCGCCGCGCTCGTGCGGCACCCGAGCCTCCTGCCGGTGGTCGCCAAGTACTTTGTCTGAGCGAACGACGCGCCCCGGCGGGCGCTAGGCGGTGCCACGCACGCGCTGCCAGATGCTCGTGCCGACCGAGCAGCGGTTCGCCGCCGCCGCGCCGGCCCGCTCGACCGGCGCCAGCAGCCCGACGCCGGGCAGCGGGGGCGCCCAGAGATAGACCGGCGTGCGGTCGATGCCGAGCGGGTCGCCGCGCCAGCGGCCGGCGAGCCCGAAGCCCAGCGCATAGCCGGCCTCGCGCGCCAGGCGCCGCTCGCGCGCACCTGCCGCGCCGAACGGGTAGCTCACCGCCCCGACGTCGCTGTCGAGCGCCGCGGCGAGTGCCACACGCGAACGCGAGAGCTCGAGGCGCGCGGCGTCCTCGCCCAGCCAGGTGAGCCGCGGGTGGGTCGCCGTGTGCGAGCCGAACTCGATCCCGCGCTCCTGCCAGCGCCGCATGTCGCGCCACGCGAGGTGCGCGAAGCGCCGGCCGCCGTACGCCACGTCCCACCGGTTGAGCCGGCCGGCGTAGTCCGTGACCGCGAAGCAGAGCGCGCAGAAGCCGTGCGCGCGGAGCACCGGGAACGCGTGGTCGCGAAGACCGCGGTACGCGTCGTCGAACGTGATGACGACTTCGCGCGGCCCGACGGCGCGCTCACCCCGCGTGCAGGCGGCAAGTTCGCCCAGGTCGAGCGTGCGCCACCCGCGCTCGGCGAACCGCTCGATCTGCCGCGCGAAGCGGCGCGGGCCGATGCGGGTGACACCCAGCTCGTGCCGCGGCTCGATCTTGTGATAGCACAGGATCGGGGGGAGCGAGGCCGACGACGCTCTCGGCTCTCGGCTCTCGGCGATACGCCGGCCGCCGAGAGCCGAGAGCCGAGAGCCGAAAGCCAGGAGCCCTCCGGGGCGCGCGCCCAGCGCCATCGCCTCCTACCGCCCTGTGCTGCCGAAGCCGCCCGCGCCGCGCTCGCTCCCTCCCAGCTCGCCCACTTCAGCGAGGGCCGGCGTCTCGAAGCGGGAGAAGACGAGCTGCGCGACGCGCTCGCCGCGCGCGATCGCCACCGGCTCATCGCCCACGTTGTGGAGGATGACCAGCAGCTCGCCGCGGTAGTCGGGATCGACCGTCCCCGGCGCGTTGGGCAGCGTGATGCCGTGGCGCAGGGCGAGTCCCGAGCGGGGGCGCACCTGCATCTCGAGTCCGGGCGGCAGCTCGAAGGCGAGGCCGGTGCGCAGGGCGCGCCGCTCTCCCGGTCGGAGTACGAGGTCCGGCTCGGCCGATGCGACGTCGTACCCTGCCGCGCCGGCAGTCTGGCGGGCCGGCAGCGGCAGGTCGGCGTTGTGTGGCAGGCGTCGGACGCGGACGCCCTCGGTCACGCGACGCCGGCGGGCTGCTCGAGGAACTCGCCGACCGGCGTGTAGTCGAGGCCAAAGGTCTCGGCCACCGCCGGGTACGTCACCTTGCCGTCGACGACGTTCACGCCCTTGGCGAGCGCCCCGTTCTCGCGCACGGCGCGCTGCCACCCCTTGTTCGCCAGCTGCAGTGCGTAGGGGAGCGTCGCGTTCGTGAGGGCGAGCGTCGAGGTGCGCGGCACGCCGCCGGGCATGTTCGCGACGCCGTAATGGATGATCCCGTCGATGACGTAGGTCGGGTTCTCGTGCGTCGTGGCCTTGATCGTCTCGATGCACCCGCCCTGGTCGATCGCCACGTCCACGATCACGGCGCCCGGCCGCATTCCGCGCAGGTCCTCGCGGCGGACGAGCTTCGGCGCCTTGGCGCCGGGGATGAGCACCGCGCCGACGACGAGGTCGGCGGTGGCGATCTGCTCGAGGATGTTGTGGCGGTTCGAGTGGATGAGCTGGACGTTGGCCGGCATCACGTCGGACAGGTAGCGCAGCCGCTCGAGCGAGATGTCGATCACGACGACCTTTGCGCCCATGCCGGCGGCGATCTTCGCGGCGTTGATGCCGACGATGCCGCCGCCGAGCACGACGACCTTCGCCGGCGCGACGCCGGGAACGCCGCCGAGGAGGACGCCGCGGCCGCCGTAGAGCTTCTCGAGGTACTTCGCCCCCTCCTGCACCGCCATCCGCCCCGCCACCTCGGACATTGGGGTGAGGAGCGGCAGCTCACGCGACGGCAGCTCGACCGTTTCGTAGGCGATGCACGTGGCGCCGCTGTCGATGTGGGCGCGGGTGAGCCGCTC
>Ga0307408_100003177_pt1 | contig 11322 bp, 10 predicted proteins | sample 322Cmetagenome_FD_202116 | JGI IMG/M metagenome (GOLD analysis project Ga0307408, IMG submission 202116) | Maize rhizosphere microbial communities from greenhouse at UC Davis, California, United States - 322HYB-C-3 | ecosystem: Host-associated > Plants > Roots > Rhizosphere > Soil | place... | reverse complement strand
GCGCCTCTACAGCTCTGCTCGATCCGGTGAACGTCGAAGTCTACGGCGCGCACATGCCGCTGAACCAGGTGGCGACCGTTTCCGTGCCCGAACCGCGCATGTTGTCGGTGCAGGTGTGGGACAAGTCGAACGTCGGCCCGGTCGAAAAGGCCATCCGCTCCGCCGGTCTCGGCCTCAACCCGATCACGGACGGGCAGATGGTCCGCCTGCCGATCCCGGATCTGACGGAGGAGCGCCGCAAGGAACTGGCCAAGCTCGTGGGACAATATGCGGAAAAGGCGAAGATCGCCGTCCGCAACGTGCGCCGCGACGGGATGGAGCAGCTCAAGACCGACGAAAAGAAGCACGTAATCAGCGAGGACGAGCGCAAGCGCTCCGAAACGGACGTCCAGAAGTTCACGGACGACACGATCAAGGAGATCGACGCGCTGTCCGAGCAGAAGGAAAAGGAAATCCTCACCACGTGAGCGCAGCGGCGGCCCCGGACAACAGGATGGCTACCGGCGGTAGTGGTGCGGTTCCGCGCCATGTTGCGATCATCATGGACGGCAATGGCCGCTGGGCGAAGCAGCGCGGATTGCCCCGCGTCGCCGGCCATCGTGCGGGGGCGGAGGCTGTTCGCCGGACGTTGAAGGCCGCTGCGAAGCTCGGCGTCGAAGTCCTTACGCTGTATGCCTTTTCGTCAGAAAATTGGCGCCGCCCGGAAGAGGAGGTCAGCGACCTAAAGGGCCTGCTTGGCTTCTATCTCGAGCGCGAGTTGGACGCATTGGCCAAGGAGCATGTGCAGCTTCGTGTGATCGGCGATTATCGCGCGTTCGGGCCCGATCTCGGCCGCCGGCTCGACGATGCGATGCACCGGCTGGATGGCAACAGCCGACTCACTCTGGTGGTTGCCTTGAACTACGGCTCGCGTGCCGAGATTGCGTCCGCGGCTCAAGCGCTCGCGAAGAAGGCCGCGGCAGGCGAGATCGATCCAGCTTCCATTGATGAGGCAGCGGTCGAGCATGAACTCCACACGCACGGACTCCCTGATCTGGACTTGCTGATCCGCACGTCCGGCGAAGTCAGGTTGTCGAACTTCCTGCTGTGGCAGGCGGCCTATGCTGAGCTTGTTTTCACGCCGACCCTGTGGCCGGACTTCGGCGAGGAGGACTTGGCTGCGGCTGTCGAGCAGTTCGCGTCGCGGGAACGGCGCTTCGGGGGCCGGTGAACGAACTGACGACAAGGATCCTCACCGCGATCGGGCTCGTGGTGGTTGCGCTGATGGCTGCGGTCATGGGCGGTTACGTTTTTGCTGTCCTCGTGGCGCTCGCGGCAACGGGCATGTTCTACGAATGGATGCGGATCGTCCGGGGCTGGGGGCCGACCTGGGCCATTGGCGGGTTCGTCTACGCACTTGCGCCCGCGGTCTCACTGCTGTGGATCCGCGACAGGAGTGGGGAGGACGGCCTCTCACTTCTGCTTTGGGTGTTCCTGGTGACGTGGGCGACCGACATCGGAGCGTTCTTCGCCGGGCGTCGTTTCGGAACGCACAAGCTTGCTCCGTCGATCAGTCCCAACAAGACCGTCGAAGGTCTAGCGGGCGGCGCGGTTGCGGCTGCTCTATTCGGCGGGGCTTGGGTTTGGGCTACCGGCCTGAGCCCTGTCCTCATCGTTCTGGCGCCACTGTTCGCGCTGGCGGCTCAGGCCGGAGACTTGTTCGAGAGCGGAATGAAGCGCCAGGCAGGCATCAAGGATTCGGGGAATTGGCTGCCCGGCCACGGTGGCATCCTCGACCGTCTCGACGGGCTAGTGCCGGTCGCGATCTTGACGTTCCTGGTGCAGGCCGCGGGGTTGCTGTGAAGCGGGTGTCGATCCTCGGCGCAACCGGGTCGATCGGAAAGTCGACTCTGGACCTGATTGAGAACGCCCAGGGCCACTTTGAGGTTGTTGCGCTGACTGCCGCTGTGAATGTCGCTGGGCTTGCCGACGCCGCACGGAGGACCGGTGCTTCGCTGGCCGTCATTGCGGACGAGACCCTGCTGCCGGAACTCGAGGCGGCGCTTGCCGGCACCAATTGCCGTGCTGCGGGGGGCGAGCAAGCGTTGATCGAGGCCGCCCAAGCTAACGCGGACTGGGTGATGGCCGCGATCGTTGGTTGCGCCGGCCTTATGCCGACGATGGCGGCCATTGAAGCAGGCAAGACCATAGCGCTCGCCAACAAGGAAGCGCTTGTCACAGCCGGTCCCCTCATGACCGATGCCGCGCGTCGGTCGGGCAGCACGCTTCTGCCGGTAGACAGCGAGCATAACGCAATTTTCCAATGCCTTGCAGCGGACAGCATCGATCATGTCGCAAGGTTGATCCTGACGGCCAGCGGCGGCCCGTTCCGGACGGTGCCTGCGGACCAGATCGCCAATGCTACCCCTGCGGAGGCTGTGGCGCATCCCAATTGGGACATGGGCGCCAAGATCTCGGTGGATTCCGCAACTCTGATGAACAAGGGCCTTGAGCTGATCGAGGCATCTTATCTCTTCGGCCTGCCGTCAGAGCGGATCGATGTGCTGATCCACCCGCAATCGGTGATCCATTCGCTTGTAGAGTATCTGGACGGGTCCACGCTCGCCCAGCTCGGACCGCCGGATATGCGCGTCCCGATCGCTTATGCCTTGGCCTGGCCCGGGCGAATGGAAACTGCGACGCCCAGGTTGGACCTCGCCAGCGTCGGCCGCCTCGATTTCGAAGAGCCCGACCTCAATCGCTTCCCTGCGCTCAGACTTGCTCGCGAGGCTCTTGAAGCTGGTGGGGCCGCTCCGGGAGTGCTCAATGCGGCCAATGAGATTGCAGTCGCGAGTTTCCTTGAAGGGCGCATCGCGTTCGGCGATATTGGCGGCCTCGTCGAAGATGCCTTGGCCAGCAGTCGCTGTGCATCGCCCGCCACGCTCGATGACGTCATCGCAACGGACAAGGAAACCCGCGCCGCCGTGACCCAGATGATCCAGGAGCATTGCGCCTGATGCTCTCTCAGCCGCCTCTCTGGCTGATCCTGATCGCCTTCGTGCTGACGATCGGCCCACTGGTTTTCATTCACGAGCTTGGCCACTACCTAGTCGGCCGCTGGTTTGGCGTGGGTGCGGAGGTCTTCTCGATCGGCTTCGGGCACGAGGTCACAGGGTGGACCGACAAGCGCGGCACTCGCTGGAAGGTCGGATGGCTCCCCCTGGGCGGCTATGTGCGCTTCGTTGGCGATGAACACGCGGCAAGCCAGCCCGCCAATCCCGACAGCGTTGCGCCTGAGGATCGCGAGCGCAGCTTTCACCTCAAGCCGGTGTGGCAGCGCTTCCTGATCGTCCTCGCCGGGCCAGTATCCAACTTCCTGATCGCTATCGCCATCTTCGCTACCCTTTTCGCGATCTACGGCGTGCCGCGCTCGCCGCCTATTGCAAGCGCCGTGGTGGAGGGCAGTGCCGCCGACCACGCCGGCATCCGCCCGGGCGACCTGATCGTGTCGGCTGGTGGCCGCCGCATCGACAGCTTCGAGACGCTTTCGCGCTACGTTTCCATGCGGCCCGGTGAGCAGGTCGACATTGCTCTGACGCGCTCGAACGAGAAGCTCACCGTCCCTGTTCGCTTCGATAGCGAGCAGGAGACAGACCGCTTCGGCAACCGCTTCCGCGTCGGCCGACTCGGCGTCTACAGCAACCAGCGCGTGCTGGAGCCGGTCTCCGCACTGCAGCTGATCCCAGCCGCCACCATGTTCACCCTGACCACCACGCGGTCGATGCTGGAAGGCATTTGGCAGATTGTCACGGGCCGCCGTTCCGTGAAGGAATTGGGCGGTCCCCTGAAGATTGCACAGGTCGCCGGACAGCAGGCTTCGCTGGGATTGCTGGAATTCGTCCAGTTGGTCGCGCTGATCTCAATTAATCTCGGATTCATCAACCTCTTGCCAGTCCCCATGCTGGATGGCGGACACCTGCTTTTCTATTCGATCGAAGCGGTTCAGCGCCGACCGGTCAGCGTGCACGCGCAAGAGTGGGCTTTCCGTGGGGGATTGGCGCTCATCCTTGCGCTCTTCGTCTTCACTACCTTCAACGACCTTGGGTCGTTGGGCCTGTGGCGAGGGCTTGAACGCTTGATTGGCTGACACGGTTAGGGCAGGGCTGCAGATTACTGGCGGACAAGCTTAAAGCGTCCGCAGATTCAACCGACAAGGGTGGGGAACGCGTGAGTTCATCAAGGCAAACTGGCAAGCGCGCAAGCGCGGTGCTTCTGGTTGGAACGATCATCGGTGGCTGGTCAGCGCCGCTTCTCGCCCAAGAGGCGCAGCCGGAGCCCACTGCCGCTCAGCCGGCTCCTGAAGCTGCTCAGCCCGCACCGGCAGCACCTGCCGCGTCGACCGTTCCCGCAGGGACCATTCGTGCGATCTCGGTCCGCGGTAACCAGCGCCTCGAGCCCGAGACGATCCGCGCTTACGCGAACCTGCAGCCGGGCCAGACCTACAACGCCGAAACGCTCGATACCGCGCTGAAGGATCTGTACGCGACCGAGCTGTTCGCGGACGTCGTCATCACCGGTGCGGAAACCGGCCAGATTGTGATTACGGTTCAGGAAAATCCGGTCATCAACCGCATCATCCTGGAGGGCAACAAGAGGATCAAGGATGACAAGATCCTGCCCGAGATCAAGCTTAAGCCCCGCGAAATCTTTACTCGCTCGAAGGTTCGCAGCGACGTCGAGCGCATCATCGAGCTCTACAAGCGCCAGGGCCGCTTCGGAGCCCAGGTACAGCCCAAGACCGTCCAGCTTGAGCAGAACCGCGTCGACCTGGTTTTCGAAGTCTACGAAGGCCCGGTCTCCAAGGTCCGCAGCATCAACGTCATTGGCAACGAGGCGTTCAGCGACGATCGCCTGCGCAAGGAAATGTACACGCGCCAGGCCGGCGGTGTCCTCGGCTTCCTGCGTTCCAACGACAGCTACGATCCGGACCGCCTAGCGGCCGACCAGCAAAAGCTCCGCGCGTTTTACTTGACGCAGGGCTACGCCGACTTCCGCGTGGTCTCGGCATTGGCGGAATTGACGCCTGACCGCCGGGACTTCGTCATCACCTACGTCGTCGAGGAAGGTCCGCGCTACAAGTTCGGCGCGATCGAGGCGGAGAGCGCCTTGCGCGACTTCCAGCCGGACCGGATCAAGGAGATCGTCCGTCTCACGCCGGGCGAGTGGTTCAACGCCAAGGCCATCGAAGATGCCGTCACGCGGTTGAACGAACAGGCGGGCAACCTCGGCTACGCATTCGCCGACATCAATCCGTCCTACGCACGCGACGCTGAGAAGCGGGTGATGAACATCACCTTCCGTATCGGCGAGACGCCACGCCAGTATGTCGAGCGCATCGACATTCAGGGCAATACGGTCACGCGCGATAAGGTCATCCGCCGCGAGTTCCGCGTCAATGAAGGCGATGCATTCAACGCCCAACGTGTGAAGCGTTCGCAGGATCGCCTGCAAAGCCTTGGATTTTTTCAGGAAAAATTGGAGGTCAAGCAGACGGAGGGCTCGTCCCCAGACCGCGTCGTGCTCGGCGTCGATGTCGAAGAGAAATCGACCGGCGAACTTTCGATTTCCGCGGGCTATTCGAGCCTCGAGCGGTTCGTGATCTCGCTCGCCATTGCCCAACGCAATTTCATGGGCAAGGGCCAGACGGTCAACGCTTCGATCAATTACTCGCGCTACGGCAAGTCCGTCAGCTTGGGCTTCCTCGAGCCTTATTTCCTCGACAAGTCGATCCTGCTCGGTGGCCGTGTTTACCGGCAGGATTACAACAGCTTCAATTACGTGAACAGCAGCCGCAACACGACCTACTCTCAGACGACGACGGGCCTCGGTACGAACCTCGGTTTCCCGATCAACGAATATCTGAGCTACGGCACGCGCTACACGCTTGAGACCAACAAGGTCACGCTCGACAAGGGTACGTTCTACACCGACAAGGACGGTTCGGGTCCCGAAGGGCCGACTTGCGACCCGCTGAAGGCCGGCCGCTATCTTTGCGACGAGCTTGGGCGCCGACTGACGTCGAGCATTGGACATTCATTCATTTTCGATAACACGAACGGCATCCGCGCTACTCGTGGCCAGCGGGTCACTGTGTCGCAGGACTTCGCCGGCGTTGGCGGCAATGTGAAGTACCTGCGCACCCGCGGGGACGCCACAAAATATTGGGGCCTCGGTGGCTGGACGCTCTCGGCTCACGCCGAAGGCGGATATATTCACCCACTGCAGAAGCGCTACGGTCAGGATGGCAACCAGATCGAGCCTATCCGCCTGTCTGACCGTTTCTTCGGCCCGCAAATGCGCGGCTTCGACATTCGCGGCATCGGTCCTCGGATTCAGCGCTTCCAGTACACGTCGCCGACAGAAGTCGACACGAGCAAGGATCTCGCCAGCGATGCGCTCGGCGGCCGCGCCTATTACATGGGCCGGATCGAGCTCGAGGTGCCGACCAGCTCGTCACTGCGTAGCATGGGTCTTCGCCCCTCGGCCTTCCTCGACATAGGCTCGGTGTTCTCTTTGCGTCAGCCTGAATTGCTCGACGTGCCGGGCCTTTGCGTTGAGCCGTCCGACAATAATCCCGACACCGTCGAGGACGTCCAGACGCTCGCACCCGGCGACACCTGCAACACCGGCCTGACCTATGTCCCCAACTCCGGCCTGAAGGAATTCTTCGTCGGCAACAGCCCCAAGCCGCGTCTGTCGATCGGTGTGGGCGTCAACTGGGTGTCGCCGTTCGGGCCGCTGCGTATCGACATCGCCAAGGCCCTGCTCAAGCAGAAGGGCGACGACACCAAATTGTTCAGCTTCAACGTAGGAACTCAATTCTGATGCGAAATCTTGCTCTTCTTGCGCTTGGCGCAATCACCTTTGCCGCTCCGGCGGCGGTTCAGGCCCAAGCTCGCGGTGGCATCATCGTTGTCGACACCGACAACATCATGACGAACTGCACCGCATGCCGCTCTGCTTCGACGCAGCTGCAGCAGCGTCAGGCCACGATCCGCACGCGCGTGCAGACCCTGCAGCAGCAGCTTCAGACCGAGGGCAAGCCCATCGAAGCCGCGGCCAAGGCGTTGAACGGCAAGCAGCCCGACGCGGCTCTGCAGGCTCGAGTTCAGGCGTTCGAAACCAAGCGTCAGAATGCTGAGCGCGAAATTCAGAATTCTCAGGCCCAGCTTCAGTCGACCGCCGCGCATGTCCAGCAGCAGATTGGTGCTCGACTGGTGCAGGTTGTCGAACAGGTTCGTGCACGCCGCGGCGCAGCGATTGCCATCGCAAAGGACTCGGCAATTGCGAACGACAATGCCGCTGACGTTACCACCGAGGTTCTGAACGCGCTTAATGCTGCCCTTCCGGCAGTCAGCGTGACGCCGCTTCCGCAGCAGCAACAGCAGGCACAGCCGAGCCGGTGACCGAGATCGCAGCCGGCGCCGCCATCGGACCGCTTGATATAAAGCGAGTGATGGCGGCGCTGCCGCATCGTTATCCAATGCTCCTCGTCGACCGGGTCGAAAGTCTCGAGCCCGACAAGGGTATCGTCGCCATCAAGGCGGTGACGATGAACGAGGGCTTCTTCCAGGGCCATTTCCCAGGACGCCCGATCATGCCAGGCGTCCTGATCGTCGAAGCGCTCGCCCAGGCGGCGGGCGTGCTCGCGGTCGAATCCCTCGGCCTCGCGAACAGCGGGAAGCTGGTCTACTTCATGGCCATCGAGGGCGCGAAGTTCCGCCAGCCGGTGGAGCCCGGCGTGCTTCTCCGCCTCGAGGTCGAGTTCGTCCAGAAGCGCTCAAGCGTGTGCAAGTTCGCCGGCCGTGCCTTGGTTGAAGGCAAGCTCGCAGCCGAGGCTCAGTTCACCGCGATGATAGCGGATCCGCCGGCAAGCTGATCCGCCAACGCTCGTTGTGGCGCTCGACGCGGAATGCGGCGGCGAGCTTATCACTCTGCAATAGCTGACCAGCCGTGCCGTCGGCGGCGATACGCCCATCGTCGACAAGGATGACGCGATCGAACGAGGTGAGTTGCGACAGATCGTGCAGCGACGCGATTACCGCCGAGCCCGCCTTGGCAGCTTCGCGCATAAGCTCGAGCGTCCGCAAGACCCAATAAGGATCGAGATTGGCCAAAGGCTCATCGAGCAACAGAACCTTTGGTTGAGCCGCCAGTGACCTCGCAATCAGGACTCGCGTTCGCTCGCCGGTGGACAGGCTATTCACCGGCCGTGTGGCGATGCGCTCCAGCTCCAGCAGTTGGATAAGGTCATCAATCCGACGGTCATCGGGTGAGGGCAGGCCAAGGGCGATTACGTCGTGGCTGCTGATGGGCCAGACTAGCGAGCGGGTCGCCGGCAGATAGGACAGCAGCTTCATCCGCCTCGGTGAGGGCGCCTGGGCGATATCCTCGCCATCGACCAAGACCAGACCGCGATCCAGTTCGATCCCGGCCAGCGCTCGCAGCAGGCTCGTCTTGCCCGAACCATTCGGGCCGATGACCGCGATAAGTTCACCCTCTTTACAACGAAGGTCCGTCGGCTTCAGGCGACCCTCGATCTGGACGCCGTCAGTGATCAGCAGTGACGTCATGACATCGCAGTCCGTCGCATGGTCATGACGATCCAGATGAACAACGGCGTTCCAAGCGCTGTCGTGACGACTCCAACCGGAATGGTGCGCCCTGCAGGGGCCATCCGGACGAGCAGATCCGCGGCCAGCAGCAGAATGGCGCCGATGGCGGCGGCGGGCATGAGTGCGCGGCCTGGATGGCCAGCCGAGAGCCGCCGAGCCACGAACGGCGCGATCAAACCTATGAAACCGATCGCGCCGCAAACCGAAACGCAGGCTCCGAGCGCAATTGCGCTAAAGGCGACAACCTCGACCGAAAGGCGGCGCGGTCGAACGCCGGCGGACGCGGCGATGTCCTCACCGAGCGACAGCATATCAAGTGGAACGCTCCGTCGAGCGAGTAAGACGCAGGCGATGGTTGCCGGGATCAACGCTGCGGCTGCCTGCGGCAAGCTGCGGTCGGTGAAGCTCCCCATCAGCCAATCGAACGCGTCGTAGAATGCGAATGGGGAGGGGGCGAGCGCGAGCAACAAGCTGGTTCCCGCACCGGCTGCCAGCGCTATGGCCAGTCCAGCTAACAGAAGCGTCGCAGCGTCGGCTCGCCGCCCCGCTAGAAGGAGCAATAGGAGGAGTGTCAGCGCTGCACCGGCTGCGCCAAACCCTGCAAGTGCAAGCGGGCTCGTTACGCCGAACCAATAGCCCCCAAGGACTGCCCCAAGCGCTGCGCCGCTGCTACTGCCAGTGATATCGGGCGAAGCGAGTGGATTGGCGAACGTCGCCTGCAACGCTGCTCCCGTGATCCCAAGGACTGCCCCATAACCCGCTGCGAGCAAGGTGCGAGGCAGGCGAAGTTCGCTGAGTAGCAATCTCGCCAGCGCAGGATCACGCCGCTGAAGCCCTAGAAAGCTGTCTAGCGGGACGAGCAGGTGCAACGCCGCAACCGCGACCAAGGCTAAAATGAGGATAGCCAGAGCCCTCATTGCACCGCCGCCTTCAGCCTCTCGATTTCAGGGATCAATACTGGTCCCATGCACGTCCACGCGCGCCCATCAGTCTCAAGGCGCTTGGCACGAAGACCGCGCACAATGGGGTGATCGAGCCACGCCGTGCCTGCTGATACTTGCCCGCGGCGATAGTTGCTTTCCACCAGGACGGCCGGCGGGCGCGCAAGCAGGGTTTCGAGACTGGCCCGCCCACCCGAAAGCGGACGCTGCCTGAAACCCGCGAGACGCATCCAGTCTGCACCGGGAGACGGCACGGTCAGGCTTTGTCCGCCGCCTGATATCCAGATGGCGTCATGCTGCTTTTTTGGAGCTGCTGCCATCAAACGCTCCAGTCGTCGAACCCACGGCCCAGCACGCTGCGGCTCGCCCAAAGCCGTCGCAACAGTCCGGAAGTTGGCCGCGACGTCATTGATTGTCGTCGTTGGCTTGAGGTCAACCGTCTGCATGCGGAGCCGTCGGGCGATCAGCGACGTCGCGCGGCCGCCGCCGCCCATTGTCATGACGACGTCCGGTCTGGACCCGAAAGCGTCCTCCAGCGAACCATTGTTCGCGGGAAAGGCCTTCGCGCGCCGCCACAGGGCAGACTCCAGCCGGTCCTGCGACAGGAAGCTAACGCTCGCGATCTCGGACGGGCGCGCAAGCAGCAGCAGATATTCGTCTGTGCACAGGTTGAGCGAGGCTACCCTAGCCGCGAGGAGCAATGCGTATGCCGGCATAGATACTCCGAGGTTCCGTCCGATACCCGACCGCGTCCTGATAGCGCGCGTTGAGCCCGTTGGCGCTTCTCGCGAAAATCTGGATGCCCGGTCTCACGTCGTAAGCCACGCGCGCGCCCGCTAGCCAGTAATTGTCTAGCGTTACTCGGCGCGCGGGGAAGGTATCGAAGTCAGTGTCGATACGATCGCCGGTGTAAGCCAGCGACAGGCCGTAGCTAACGCGGCCGACCTGGCCATCCGCCGCGATCGATCCGCTATGTTTGGGGCGCCGAGCCTCCTTGATGTACAGATGGGGCATGGCGCCGGGCTCGCTTGCCTTCAGGTAAGCGTAATTGGCCGTCAGCCTCAGGCGCTCCCCGAGCGTCCACCCGGCCTCAGCCTCGAAGCCCGAACGGCGACTCTTGCCGGTGCGATTCTCGGTACTCGACAGGAAAGTGGTGGGATCGAACGTGTCGACAATCTCGTCCCGCAGGCGCTGTCGGTAGGCCGTAATTGCGCTGCTGAGCGCACCCTTGCGATAACGCAGGGATGCTTCGTAACCGCGTGAGCTTTCCGGCTTAAGCGACGGATTGCCAACGAAACTTCCCGGGAAGAAACCGTACAGATCGAAGAACGTAGGCTGAGCGATGCCCTCGCCATAGGTCAGCGTCGCCGAAAGACCGCCGCCAAGCTCGCCGAGCAGTGAAGCGCGAAGCGTCGTCGCGTCGTCAAAGCGATTAAACAGGTCGCGCCGTACAGCGACGTCCGTTGCGACCGGACCGGCTTCCGCGCGCCATTCGGCAGTCAGTGCCTGATGAGTTCGATCCTGGTGCTGATTCGTCGCGCCAAAGTAGACCGTATCGCTGGCCTCGAAGCGCTCGGCCTCATGCTCCGCGGCAACAATCAACCGATGGGTGATCGGGGAAGTCTGAAAGCGATACTGAACTTGCGCGTCGATGCTCTTCCGCCGCCCAGTGGTACGGTTGATCTCGTCATCGGCCAGAAAGTTGCGGTTGCGCGATCCGAGGAGGG
>Ga0307408_100003176_pt1 | contig 11323 bp, 9 predicted proteins | sample 322Cmetagenome_FD_202116 | JGI IMG/M metagenome (GOLD analysis project Ga0307408, IMG submission 202116) | Maize rhizosphere microbial communities from greenhouse at UC Davis, California, United States - 322HYB-C-3 | ecosystem: Host-associated > Plants > Roots > Rhizosphere > Soil | place: USA... | reverse complement strand
ACCCGGACCGCTCTCGCCTCCCACGATCATCCAATCGATCTCTCCGAGATTAATGCGTCCAAGGCCCTCCAGTAGCGGCTCGACTGACAAGAACTTCATCCTAGCTCCAGACTGCTGTAAGTGCTCAATTCGAGGCACGCCGTAGCGTCTGTCTTCGACACTGACGCCCCACCATATGTGCCGTTGGGTGGCAGCAAACTTCAGCTTGCTTCGCAGTAGTTGACTCATTCGTTCCGAGCGCTTCGTCAGAACCTGGTACGTGTGCCAATTGGCATGCACCATCACACGCGCGACCCACTCTATGTACTCGTCCGGAACACCTTCGTGAAAAAGGTCGCTCATTGAATTCACGAAGATCATTCTTGGAGTCTTCCACCTTAGCGGCTCAGCAAGCTTTTCTGGGACGAGGCGGAGATCAAACCCTTGCTCGAACGGATGTCCAGGCACGCCGCGAAATCTCTCCGCGAAGCGCTCCGCATAACAGAACTTGCATCCCGGGCTGACCTTCGTGCAGCCGCGCACGGGGTTCCACGTAGAGTCAGTCCATTCGATCTTCGTCAGAGTTGCCATGGTTTAACCTGGGAATTCGAACCTCTGTTGGTCCGTTCCGTAGTTCAGCGCTTCTTTCCAGAAATTGTACGCAACTTGCCTCCGCGAAAACAAAGCCAGATAGTACAAAGGAAGGTTCTTTTCATCTGACCTGACGAGTTTCATTTCCGGTGGACGAAGGTAGCCTAGCGTTGCCATGCTACTGATGAACTCCTCAGCTAGAAATGATCCGAATTCATCGCGATGCGGCACTGCTTCCCAACGTCGTCGCCATTCTGTATTTCCTAAAGCCTGATCAATTTTCGGTGAATCGCCGGTAACGTAGTGATCGTAGGCGCGATTTGCGTCCATCCCGATTGCCAATAGAACGAGAAAGTCAATGTAGTACGAGGACAGTCGTTTTAGAGTTTTGAACTTAAAGCCGAAATCAAAGGGATCGACGAAGCACAAGGATAAAACTGTGTGTCGTGATGAACCCTTGGGAATGTGTGAGCAAATCTCCTCAACTCCTGCGTCACAGTCACCCGAAACATACTCAGCTGCCGCAGTTGGAGCGATCCTCTCTGCACGCTTCTTCAGGGCGGCCAGCAGCTGGGAATCCTTCTCGCAGAATATGTACTTATCGAAGGGGTTCCGAACCGTTAAGGCCAAGATCGCCGAACTTTTTAACACAGCCCCCGTGTCGCGAACCCTGCTAAACCCCGCGCCCGCGTACAAATCTATGTAAACTCGTTCATCCCATTTATCTTTCATCCCCGTTGCAAACAGTTCGTCATAAAGGGATACAAGGCGGTACTTCTCTTCAGCCCAGGCGCCTACCGGAGGACATTCGAGACCATCATCCTCCACATGGAGATCTTTCTGCATGAACCGATTGTCTCGAATGAATTGTCTATAGCAAAGAGAAATGAGATCCTCAGGCCGGCTGTTGTTCCTGTTTGAGAAAAGGACAAAAAAGGCAGCCCCTTTCGAAGCTGCCCATTCTGAACTCCACAATACTGCTACGCGTAAATCCCGCGCTGCCGGATCGTGTACGCCACGCGATCAATCGCCAGCATGTACGCCGCGATGCGATTGTTCACGTTGTGCGTCTCCGCATAGCGGATCACGTCTTCGAACGACGACACCATGATGTGCTCGAGTTGTTCGTTGACCACCGACTCTTTCCAGAAGTAACCCTGGCGGTCTTGCACCCACTCGAAGTACGACACGGTAACGCCGCCCGCGTTCGCGAGAATGTCCGGCACGATGAAAACTTTCTTGTCCGACAGGATCTCGTCCGCAGCCGCCGTCGTCGGGCCATTCGCACCTTCGATGATGTAGCGCGCCTTGATCCTGTCGGCGTTCTGTGACGTAATGACGTTCTCCGTCGCGGCAGGAACCAGCATGTCGCAATCCGTGATCAACAGCTCTTTCGTGTCGGCAGGCTCGGCGCCGGCAAAGCCGTGGATCGTTCCGTTGCGCTGCTTATGCTCCCACAACGCGTCGATGTCGATACCGTTCTTGTTGTAGATACCGCCATCCCACTCGCCAATGCCGATCACCTTGTAGCCGGCTTCGTACATAAGCCGCGCCGCGTTCGATCCCACATTGCCGAAGCCCTGCACGATCACACGCGTGTCTTCGCGTGCCACGCCGTGCTTCTTCAGCGTTTCATCGGCCACGATCAGCACGCCGCGTCCGGTGGCTTCACGCCGGCCGCGAGATCCGCCCATGTTCAGCGGCTTGCCGGTGACAACAGCATTCACCGTCTGCCGCATGTGCATGGAATATGTATCCATCATCCACGCCATCACCTGCTCGTTAGTGTTCATGTCCGGGGCTGGAACGTCTTTTTCCGGTCCAATGAACTCAATGAGCTCGGCTGTGTAGCGGCGAGTCATGCGTTCCAGTTCGCCCATCGACATCTTCTTCGGATCGCAGATGACTCCGCCCTTTGCGCCGCCGAACGGAATATTGACGACCGCGCACTTCCAGGTCATCCAGGCAGCCAGCGCGCGCACTTCGTCCAGCGAAACGTCGGGCGCATAACGGATTCCGCCCTTTGCCGGACCACGTGCGATGGAGTGTTGTACGCGGAATCCCGTGAAAACTTCCAGGGTTCCATTATCGAGAGCTACGGGAATATGAACGATGATTTCGCGTGACGGATAACGAAGGATCTTCCAAAGTCCTTCATCAAGATTAAGTTTTTGGGCCGCAAAGTCGAACCGTGCTGCTTGCGCCTCCCAAGGATTTGTTTCTTGTTCAAGCGTTAGTGTCTTAGGCATGCAATCTCCGCTAATTGCGGCGCAATCGGTGGGAGCGCCGCCGCTGCCTCGGGCAAGATAATTTCCGGGCAAACGGAGGAGTATATGCCCCGGCCAACGCCCGTGCAACACAATGCGCACACACGTCCGGAGTGTGTACTCAGGTAAATACGGGCAAACCTGGGCGCTTCTTTTTACTTGAATATCTTCGCGAAGAATGAGCCGACTTTCCTGAAGAAGTTCTTCTGCGGCTTCGGCTCAGCCGTTTCCAGCCGAGGCTCTTCAAGCGCAGCCGTAGCAACAGCCGGTTTCGTCGGCGGTAACACCGTCGGAGTCAACAGTACGTTTAACCTGCGATTGGGAGCGGTCGTCAATCTTGCCACAGCACGCGTGAATTCAGGATCAGGGTCGGTCGCGCGAAACACAAATGGCGCTTCCACCTGCAGGTGAACTTCCTGCGTTGGCCGTGGACGCGGAGTCAACTCAGGCACCGGCTCGTACTTCGGCGGAGGAGGCGCTTCTGCGCGCGCTCGCAGCAAAAGTGTCGGCGGACACCCGCACGGTTCTGCGGAACCACGCTGAGCTCCCTCAACTTTTCCCTTGCTGAAGAAAACACTGTCATTGTCTTTGATCAAGTAGCCGCCGTCGCCCATCAGTTCCGACACGAACGCCGCGCCTTTGTTCCCCGGCAGCGTGCGCACGCAAGTGTTCCCCTTTGCGTCAGCGCCGATTGCGAAGTGAAACGTATTGGGTCCGAAGAACTGAATTCGGAAGTCGGGCGTGTGTACTGCGTCAATGCCGACGTCGAGCACATAATTGGTCTCGACTGCGCCCGTGTTCATGCTCAGCATCAGTTCGGTGCCGCTCTTCGAAGTCGTCACCGTCACACTGGTTCCGGGACACACGCGGACATTCCCTCCGCGCACCAATCGCAGCGTCGCGATAGAAGCTCCGGCTGACAACCATGCTCCGCTCGACACCTGCGTTCCCGATCCGGCGAGCAACACTGTTCCCTGCACGCCCGCGTCAGACGCGAACACCTCGCCAACGGTCGCCTGTTGCGCCGACGCGCCAACCGACGACACTGCGAGATAGAACACGAGCAACGTTTGGAGCCGCTGTTTCATGCAGGGTACAACAAGGTTCGAGATACTCAATTATCCCGCATTTATGTGGAACTCGCGAAGCGAACAGTTGTTGGGGTCTGTACCAGTTTGAGACCCGCTACGCGTCTGAGAGGAACTCGTACTGTTCAATGATGGCTGCGACGGGTACTTTGCCGTTCGCGTTGGCAGTATCAACTCGAACAACTCGTCCCTTGCAACGTACTGAGAGATGCTCGGTAAGCGTCACTTCCGGCGGCAGCGTCAACGTGAACTCGAGCCGAGAGCCGACAGCAATGTTGTGGTCGAGAAAGAAACACACTCCTCGTGCCGACACATCGCGCGTGACGGAAGGCGCTTCGCTCAGCCCGGCTTCTTCATACGTTACAGACACCGGCAGCTGCAAAGAGAAGCGTCTCGTCGCCCTCTGTTCCTGCTGGGGATACGTCATTCCCACTCCATGGAAGGTGCGCATAGCATCAGCCCAACCTGCGGATACTGTCAAGCCGTTCTTTTGAAACGTCTCAAAGCTGCAAAAAATTGCTCAACAGTTTCCGGCCGTCGCAGGTCAGCACGCTCTCCGGATGGAACTGGACTCCTTCGACCGGATACTTGCGGTGCCGCAAGCCCATGATCACTGGATTGCCGTCGCGGTCGTGAGCTCGGGCGCTCACTTCCAGTTCCGCCGGCAAACTCTGCTCCTCCACAATCAGCGAGTGATACCGCGTTGCTGTCATCGGAGTCTTCATGCCGGCGAAGATCGTCTTTCCATCATGCTCGACTTCGCTCGTCTTGCCATGCATCAGGATCTTGGCGCGGATGACATTGCCACCGAACGCTGCGCCAATCGCCTGGTGCCCAAGACAAACGCCGAGAACCGGCGTCTTGCCCGCAAAGTGGCGGATCAGGTCAATGCTGATTCCGGCGTCCTGGGGCGTACAAGGTCCCGGCGATACCAGGATGTGCGTCGGCCGCATCGCTTCGATCTCTTCGGCAGTCACTTGATCGTTGCGCCGCACTTCGACTTCAGCCCCAAGTTCCCCCAGGTATTGCACCAGGTTGTAGGTAAACGAGTCGTAGTTGTCGAGGACGAAAACCATTGATTACGAATTGTAAATTGTAATTTGTAACTTGTAATTTTCAGACCGACTTCGCTGGAATCAACTTACAAATTACAATTTGCAAATTACAAATGCTGAGTTTCTCCGAATTCGCTCAACTCGCTCGCTCGAACACGTTGGTTCCAATCGCCCGGACGATCGAGGCCGATCTGCTCACGCCTGTGTCGGCGTTTCTGAGCATCGCGTCGAAAGAACGCAACGCGTTCCTGCTTGAGTCGGTCGAAGGCGGAGAAAAGATCGGACGCTATACGTTCCTTGGCACGCGTCCTTATCTCGTGCTCAGCGCGCGCGGAGACCAGGTCGTGCTGCAACAAGGCAAGCGCGTGGAGAAGCGCACTGCTTCTCCCGTCGATGTGTTGCGCGAACTGCTGCATCAGCACAAACCTGCGCACATCGAAGGACTTCCTCCATTCACCGCTGGAGCAGTCGGATACTTCGCCTACGACGTGGTTCGCCAGTTCGAGGAACTGCCTTCGCTTGCCAAAGACGACCTCAATGTTCCCGATTGCACGCTGATGTTCTACGATCGGCTGCTGGCGTTCGATCACCTGCGTCACCAGATCCACATCATCGCTGTTGCCGATGTTCGTAGTGAGAAGCCGCGCGCGGCTTACGATCGCGCGCTGAAGGACATTGCCGCGCTGGAGAAGAAACTCGCCGCTGGCCTGCGCATTTCGCGGCTCGGTCCCAATCGAAAGTCGGCGAAGCTGAAGGTGAATGCAACCACTTCGCGCGAGAACTACAAAAGCGCGGTGCGCAAAGGCAAGGAGTACATTGCTGCCGGCGATGCATTCCAAGTTGTGCTGTCGCAGCGCTTCGACTTCAAAGTTCCCGCTGAGCCGTTCGATATCTACCGCGCGCTGCGAACCGTCAATCCATCGCCGTATATGTATTTCCTGCGCATGGACGACAGCGTGGTGCTCGGCTCGTCGCCGGAGATGCTGGTGCGCGTTACCGGACGCAAGCTCGAATACCGGCCGATCGCCGGGACACATCCACGAGGCGCCAATGCCGCCGAAGACGAGCGCATCGAGCAGAAACTCCGTTCCGACGAAAAGGAACGCGCCGAGCATGTGATGCTGGTCGATCTTGGCCGCAACGATCTCGGACGTGTCAGCGAATACGGCAGCGTGAAAGTCCGCGACCTGATGTACGTCGAGCGCTACTCACACGTGATGCACATCGTGTCGGCGATTGAAGGCACGCTGCGCAAAGACCTCGACGCCCTGGACGCTTTCGCGGCGTGCTTCCCTGCCGGCACTCTGAGTGGTGCGCCGAAAGTTCGCGCCATGGAAATCATCGAAGAACTCGAACCGGTGCGCCGCGGCGTCTATGGTGGTTCAGTCCTCTACGCTGACTTCGCCGGTAATCTCGACTCCTGCATTGCCATCCGAACGATGCTGGTGAAGAAGAACCGCGCGTACGTGCAAGCCGGAGCAGGCATCGTTGCCGACTCTGATCCCGAGAGCGAATACCAGGAGTGCGTTAACAAGGCTGGAGCGCTGCTGAGGGCTGCGGAAAGAGCGGGGAAGTAGCTTCCCTCAGCTCGTCGATGTTTACTACTTGTTAGACTGCCCCTCCCCTAGCGCAGGTTTGTTCTCAATCACTTACAGCATAGGCATCGTCCAAATATTTGAGCCGCAGGTACTTACATGTGAAAACTTGAGTGCGTGAGACTTACGTGAGTCTTGTCGGCGTAAGTTGTTGAAAGTGCGTTCGCGAAGTAGAGGTTGATCTGAGTCAACCTCGACTGTTTCGACTACTATTATGTTGTCAAAGATCTAACTGTGGTTGCGCCCAGCGCGTGTGACCTCAGGGGCTAAAGCCCGCTCCTAAGCCAGTCCGTCACGTCCCGGCTGAAGCCGGGACCTTTCAAAGATGACGGCTTCGGCACGACTGAAGTCGTGCCCTCCTCAAACCCGTCACGAATCAAGGCGTGTCCAGTGAACCGTCCTCACTGACGTCTCCACCGCCACAGGCAGGAGCCGCGCCCACGCAAAAATCTAAACAGTAAGGCAGAGCCTCGTTGGCTCTGCCCTCTATTTCTAGGATACCAAGCTGGATAGGACGAATGTGACACTTTTGGAAAACTTATATTTCTTGTGGAATGTGAGGGTTGGCGGGAATCGGGTCAGAAAATGGTCTTGACAAAATTTTCCACAGGCGGTGCGCTGCCGGGCATGCCCCAACCTAAAAGCCGGGCCTGAAGCGCTTCCACGGCTTTGCGTAATGCACCTTGAACGAATCATCGCCTTTCATTGCGAAGGCTGTTTCTCCTGTGAGACCGGGGCGACGAACTTTACGAACGTGAGTTCGGCCAGGGCCTCAAGTTTCTCGACGGCAATTCGGCCGCGGAGGTTGCGCGGACGCACCTGTTCTGAAGCTCGCTCGAATCCGATAGCTGACAAGTTCTTCAGAGCAGCATCTTCGTCTCCGCTGATGACCACGCTGATCAACGGCTTGCCTTCAACTTTGCACTCGTGTTTGTGCCAACAGTCGTAGAGTGATACGAGCGACGGGTGCAGCTTCTGATCGAGCTTGCGCGATTGCTTTGATTTTCCTGCTTCACTGCTCGCGACTGTAGCGGGTGCTAGCGTCGATTTCGTGGCGCCGTTGCCGAATGTGACCGCAATGTTGACCTGCACCGGGACCGGCTTGCCGTCTTTCTTCGCGGGTTCGAACTTCCAGGTGCGAACGGCTTCGATAGCTTTCTCGTCGAGCCCGAGTCCGAGCGAACGGGCGACGCGGATATCAGACACGGTGCCTTCCGGACTGATCACGACCCAGAGGACAACAGTCCCCTGGAGATTGGCTTTGCGAGCTTCCTCGGAGTACTGCGGTGTGGGAGCGCTGATCTCGCGAGGTGCCGATACTGCTCCGCCGACTCGGTAGGCTCCGCCACCTATCCCGCCACCGTAGCCTGACCCGATTCCATTGACGCCAGCGCCGCCCATGGAGCGAGTCCGTGCAGGCGGCCCGACTGGAAGTCCACCGATCTAGCTCGATTGAACTGCCACGCTCTGCGAAACCGATGGAATACTCTGTGGCGAAATGAGTTTGTCTCTGGACCCACCCCACCATCCCTCTTCGTATTGAACGCCCGCGGGCAGCTCGACCGGGACCTGGATGCGTTCCGATTTGCCGCCGTCGGACACTACGCGTTCTTCGACGGCGACAAACGATGTGAACTGGGTCATCAGGTGATAGTCGAGTCCGAGTTGCTCGATTTGTTTTTGAACTTCGGGGCGAGTTTTGCCACGTTGCAGGCCTGCCCAGTCCTGTGACATGAGGTCGTCGATTTTCTCGCGAGCCCACAGTGATGCGAGCACGGGGTTATCACTGTGCGTCGTGGGGAATGCGACAGGGATGTCGCGAGTATAAGCAGCGCCAGCGCGTTTCGCCGCTAGCTTGATCGTTCCTCGCGCGGGCGACACGTAGCGACCTGTGACAACGATGGGCTGTCCGCTAAACAAGTCAGCGATACGCTGCCGATAAACGTCGAGAACCGGCAGTGAGCCGAAGTCGATAGAGACGTCAGTAAGAATCGGCGCACGCAGGCGTTCGTGAAGCCGCCTCGCCGCGGTCTCTGCTTCTTTGTCGTTCTGCTTGTGAGAGACGTATTCGACGGCGCCTCGTCCGGCGCGGGCCATGTTGTCGAGCAAGAAGCGGTTGACGCTGGAGCCGATGCCGTAGGCGAACACGCGCGCGTTCGGGTGCTTCTGGATTTCGGAGACGATCTCCATGTCGTTGCCGACATAGCCGTCGGTGAGGAACACAACGATGCGCATGTGGTCGGAGGCGTCCGATGGATCGAGAGCGGCCTTGATGGCCTTCATCATCTCAGTGCCGCCTCCTCCCCATTGCGTGTTCACGAACTGTTTGGCGCGCTCAACGTTCTCAGCGCTGGGGTAGACGGGTCCATCGAACAAGATCGCGGTCTCGCCGGAGAACTTGATTACGTTGAACGTGTCTCCGGGATAGAGGCCGTCGATGGCGTGGTCGATGAGCGCGCGCGATTTCTCGATCGGGAAGCCACCCATTGAGCCGGAGCTATCGAGGACGAAAACTATTTCTTTCGGGGTGATGTCGGATTCGGGAATCCGCGCGGGAGGCTGAATTACGAGGGTGAAGTATCCGCTCTTTTTTGAAGGGTCGGCGTGTGTCAGCAGGCCTTCAGCGATAGAGGGGCCAGCGACGTTGTAGCGCAGAATGAAATCCTTGTTTGGAATCACGGATTCATTCTTCAGGCGTACAAAAGCGGAAGAAGCGCCGGTCTGATTCACGTCGATCTTGTGCGATGGAGAGCGAATCGCCTGAATGGGAACTCCGGCATCGAGGGCAACAGAGATTGAGATGTCGTGACCGGCACGTGTTTCGGGTGGTGTGACAGGTGGCGTGATCTTGGACGCGTCAGGCACTTGATTCGTGTCCGGAGAGAAGCCTTCTCCCTTCTTGCTGATGGGTTGTTGGCCGGGAATGTAGCGAGGACCAACGACGGTGGGGAATACGAACTCGTAACCGCCATCCTCATACTTCAGGCGAGAGACGAAACTGATGGCGACGCGAATGGCTTCGCCGGGAGGAATATTTCCGACGGATTGCGTGAAGATGTTCGGGCGCTCCTGGTTGAGCAGTGCGGCGGTCTGTCCCTGGCGGATGGCTTTCTCGTAGATGGCAGCGGCCTCTTCCCGGCGCTTGATCACTCCGCGAATGGTGCGCTGACCGACTTCAATGGTCATGTCGTCAACTGCTGCGTCCTGCGGAAGTGGGAAGGTATAGATCGCTTCGACGGCTTTGGAAGACGGATTTTCGAATTCCTGAGATACCTGTACGCGCGCGATAAATCCGCTGAGCGCCACTTTGACGTCGGTGTGGCGCAGCGGGCAGAAGCCCGCGGGCTTGCCGCTGCTCACCAGTTGAAGAGAGCCCCCTGTTGAGGACTCTGCGGCGGCGACCGGCGATTGCGCGATGGTGATGAAAAGGATGAGCAGAGCGAGGATAAGGAAGGACAGCAACAACGCCAAACGCCGTGGCACTTCCATTGTCGCCTCCGTGCGCGTGAGGAACTCGGGATCTGTCATAGAACAGACACCGCGCGGTGCGATTTTGTTAGCAAAATCTTGCTAACCGCACAGACGTCGGTGACTGAAGAGGGCTCACATCAGTAACAACTGCATAGCAAGGTGAAAGGTTACGCGGGTTTCGACTTCGCTTTGTTTGTCGGCAGTGATTCAACTGTCTTGAGCAGGCCGCTGCGGCGGGCGGCGCCGTCGAGGCGTTCTGCGAACTTCTCAAATGTTGCGGTGGGGCCGTTCCAACGAAGTTCGTCGACGGAGCGGAAGAGCGGAACATCAGTGCGCAGAGTTGCGAGCGCGCGGAACAGGAAGGCTTGCTCGCGGTCGCGTTGCAGCGTGAAAGCCAGCGCTCCGGCATTGCGCACGTCCACGCCCCAGGTGCGAGCGTCTTCGGGAATCGCTTCGAGGTGAAGGTAGCGCGCGAGGACAGCGGCGCTGGACTTGGCGCCCCAGCCGGAGATGCCGGGATAACCGTCGGCGGAATCTCCGACGAGCGCGAGGTAGTCGGGAATGGATGACGGCGGAACTCCGAACTTTGCGATCACTCCGGCTTCGTCGATGACGGCCTGCGTGCGTCGGTTAAGTTGGACGACGCGCGTGCCTTTCACGGATTGTGCGAGATCTTTATCCGGCGTGCAGATGAAGATGCGTTCGACGCGCGGGTCGGCGGCGGCGAGCGCGGCTCCGGCGGCGAGAGCGTCGTCAGCTTCGAATTCGATCATGGGCCAGACCACGACTCCCATGGCGGCGAGCGCTTCTTCGAGCAGCGGGAACTGAGCGAGGAGATCGCGTTCCACGCCGGCGCTGGTTTTGTATCCCGCCCACAGATTATTGCGAAATGATTCGATGACGTGGTCGGTGGCGACGGCGATGTGGGTCGCTCCGGCGGTGATCATGCTGAGGACGGAGGCGAGGACTCCGCGGACGGCGGCGACTTCGTGGCCCTTGGCGTCACGCGAAGAAGGCAGCGCGTAGTAGTGGCGGAAGAGTTCGTAGGTGCCGTCGATGAGATGGACTTGCAAGCAGTGCTCCGGTGGGAAGGATTTTCCCACATCTGCGAAAGGCGCGCAGATGTGGGGCACCGACACGGGGTGTTTTGTGTACGTTCAGAAGAACAAAACACAAGGTCATTCGACTCCATTTCGCGATGTGCGCCAACGGCAGGCGCACGTTATCGCGAAATGTCGCTCAGGATGACGATTCCGCGATAACGTGCGCCTGCCGTT
>Ga0307408_100003175_pt1 | contig 11323 bp, 9 predicted proteins | sample 322Cmetagenome_FD_202116 | JGI IMG/M metagenome (GOLD analysis project Ga0307408, IMG submission 202116) | Maize rhizosphere microbial communities from greenhouse at UC Davis, California, United States - 322HYB-C-3 | ecosystem: Host-associated > Plants > Roots > Rhizosphere > Soil | place: USA... | reverse complement strand
GTATGGCATACGGAACCGCCACAATAGAGGGCGATGATGCAACCAACAGCATAATTTCGATGCACAGGTTACTTGCAAGAGATGACATCAACTGCATTCTACTTGATGGCCTTGTGATCAGCATGTACAACATCATAGATGGCGAGCAGGTTGCTGGAGAAACAGGTCTCCCTGTGATTGCAATAACGTTTGAAAATTCAAAAGGACTTGAGGATAGCATCAGACATCACTTTGACGATTGGCAGAATAAGCTTGTACGGTACCAAAACCTCGGAAGGCGCGAGCAAGTGACACTCAAGACAGGAAAGAATCTTTTCATCCGGTGTTGGGGAGTAAATCAGAGGAGAGCGGTCGCAATGCTAAATTCTTTTACTCTACAGGGCTCCATTCCAGAGCCGATTAGGGTGGCCAAGCTTGCCGCACGTTCACATGCCAATGCTTTAAATTATGAGCAGAAAAAGAACTAGCAGCTGTGGTGGGGTGGCAGAGCGGCTATGCGTTCGCCTGCAGTTCACACCAGCAGTTAGCGGATTTATAGGGGTTCGAATCCCCTCCCCACCTCTCAACAAATGTCAAAGAAGTTTTCATGCCATTTGAAGTGGGTAGATCAAATTGATTCTATCTCTACAATGATCAAGTTTACAGCCGGACTTTTTGAACATTATCTCGACTTCGGAGTGAACAAAAATACTCTGCTTTTGCGTCGCCGGGCAGCTCAAGGTAGGAACTCAACTACTAAATCACACCAACAGACTTTGCAAGTTCTAACGCAGATTTCTTTTCTAACCTGATCTTGCTTAGAATTGTATACCTGTCAGGGCGAAGCGACTGTGCCGCAATCAATGCCCTCACGACATGCTCTTCGCTCAGTTTAATTTGCTTTGCCTTAGTTGGCGCGCCGATATTTTCCAATGTTTCTGCTATCTTTTCCCAGTTAAGGCCATGCAGCTTTGCCATCATTATTGTGCCTATGCCGACGCGCTCGCCGTGGAGTCCGAAGTTTGAACCTGCAACATATTCCACTGCATGGCTGAAGAGGTGCTCAGCCCCTGAGCATGGTCTGCTGCTACCTGCGATGCAGGCGGCGACGCCAGCACTTATGAGCGCTTCAACAATTGTTCGTATAGTGAACTGGCTCTTGCAGGCTAATTTCTCCGATTCCTCAAGTATTATCTCGGCACTCATGTAGGCTAGATTGGCTGCATAACTGCCAAAGTACTCTCCTTTTTCATCGCGGGCGAGCTCCCAGTCCTTAACTGCAGTTATTTTTGCAACCAAGTCCCCGCAGCCGCCTGCTAGAAGTCGTGAGGGTGCTTCCAACATCAGTTGAGTGTCTGCAACCACACCAATTGGTGTATTTGCCTTTATGGAATATGGCTTGTTCGTACCTCTTATGGAAACAAACGGGCTTGATATTCCGTCATGCGATGCTGATGTTGGCACGCTCAGAAACGGTCTGCCTATCTTGAAAGCTGTCATTTTCGCAATATCGACAGACCTTCCACCGCCAAAACCAATTACAAAGTCGGGCAGTTTGTTGCCAATCTTGTCCTGGAGCTTCTCAACAATGCCCATTGATGCATGGCTTACTACGTACTGCGAGCTTTTTAGTGACACATGTTCAAGAGAGGAGCCTAGCTTATCGCCTGCCTTTGATTTGACAGTTCTGCCAGTAACAACTGCAACCTCGGCTGCGCTTTCATTAAGGGTTCGAATAAGCACACCAACCTGAGAAACAACGCCCTCACCTATGAGTATCTTTCTTGGCAACTCCATCAGGTGGGTCGGCGGAGAACTCAATTAGAAAAACCTGCACGCGGCAATTAATTAATCTTGCACCTATCTGTGTTGCTCTCTTGGTTTAGCGAGTTCATACTGGAGAGATTTGGCAGCTGAGCATCTTTTCAGATAGACCAGCTCAAGTGCTCCAGCTCACTATCTTCTTGTTCGCGTCGCTGAATCTGTGTTGATCAGGCTTGTCATGTTGAGTATCTCTCTTTGTCCGTGTTAATAACAGTAATAATATCATCATCAGACTCACTTGCATTTTAGAACTTCCTTTTGTAGCTGTGGATTTATCTATCAGGCAGTCTTGATTGAAGCGCAGTGGGAATGATTTGAACAATGTGGGGCTTTCGGAGCTACATCTGGCGCGACCAGAAAAATCCTGCCTCCTCAATATCTAAAGACTCTTGTCTGTCTCTCTACCATACTGATACTTCGGTAGGATATGAGTAGCATGAGCTATATTATCGTGCGAATTGAATGGCAATGCAATTTAAACCTGCACCATGTTTCAACTCAACCCTTAAAGGGGGAAAACAAGCCAAATACTTAATACCGGCATCACTGTAAGAGATGCCATCACTGTTGACGGAGACGTTCGTTTGACGGTCATCTAGGAATTACATTCATGCAGCCTAAACAGCCCTTCCATCACGAATCTGCTAACCAAAATATCATGGCAGTAATACTGCAGAGTCTGCCGCATGAGGCTAACCTGACAAAAATCGAATACGAAGGTCCTTGCATTGCGCTTTATTCTAAGAACCCAAGCTACCTACTACAGAACAATCAGCTTGTCCTAAACATGGTGAATACCATAAAGAAGCGGATCGTTATCCGGATAGATGAGTCACTAAGGCTTTCTCAAGATGAGTCCACCAAAGTTATTGGAGATACCGTTCCAAAAGAATCTGGCATTGCCGGAACATTTTTTGACGCCGTTTTAGGCGAAGCAGTAATCTTTGCTAGGAAGCCTTGGACCATTTTGCGTGAAGGTGGCGATGTTGATCTTACAGAAAAAATTGGCTGGAAAGTCAGGGTCAGAAAAGCTCCACAAAACATGCTGCCAATTGAAACACTTTATAAAATACTGGGTGAAACAGTGAGCCAACGCACAAAGTTCTATCGAGAAGTGGGAGATAAAATATTTCGGCCTAAATTGACAGAGCAGGCCGAAGCCAGCCTTCTCACGCTAGGGGGATTTGCGGAGGTAGGCAGGTCATGTATGTTACTTGAAACACGTGAGAGCAAGATTATTCTCGACTGTGGACTCAACCTCTCGGCGAAGGACTCACTCGGTGCCCTTCCTCGCTTTGACATCACAGGGATAGGTATGGAAGATGTAGATGCAGTGGTTCTCAGCCATGCACATCTGGATCATACTGGCTTTTTGCCAGCGCTCTTCAAATATGGATATAGGGGCCCGGTCTACTGCACAGAGCCAACTCTCTTGCTCATGAGTATCCTTCAGCGCGACTATCTCAAGTATTCCGGGAGTGATGCATTATATTCTGAGCAAGACATCGACAGAGCAGTAACACACACGATCACACTGATGCTCGGTATAGTAACTGATATTTCGCCGGATATCAAGCTGGTACTTTCAAACTCGGGACACATCATAGGATCGACTTCGATTCATCTGCACATTGGGAACGGCGAGCACAACCTCGTATATACAAGCGATATGAAGTTTGGCAAGACACAAACACTTGAAAACGCTTCTTGGAGTTTTCCCCGAGTTGAAACTATGATAATTGAAAGCACGTACGGCGGCAAGGAGGATATCATGTGTCCACGAGAGCAGTCTGAGGCCAACCTTGTCAGCGCGGTTGAGAGGACACTTACGGCAGGCGGTCATGTGCTAATGCCGGTGCCTGCAGTTGGCATTTCCCAGGAGCTGATTCTTCTGCTTGACAGGTTTACAAAAGGCGGCAGGCTTAAGACCAAAGTGCTTGTGGAAAAGATCATTTCAGAAGCCACAGCTGTCTATGAGGCGTATCCTGAATTTCTTTCAAAAGAGCTCGGCAAACATGTACTCGAGTCGGAAGCAAGCCAATTTGGATCAGAATTCTCAATAGTTGAATCGGAGACTCTTAAGCCCAGTGAACCTGCAATAGTCCTTGCTCCTTCATCCATGCTAATCGGAGGACCTTCTGTAGGATACCTGAAGCAAATAGCGGATAATCCAAAAAGCACACTCATTATACTGTCGTATCAATCCCTCGACACTCCCGGCAGAGCAATACTAGACGGTGCCAGACAAATTAGAATTGGGGGGGAGACAATCGAACTTCAATGCCAAGTCGAAAGGATTGATGGTCTTGGCAGTCACAGCGACTATAACCAGCTTATGGCATATGTTATGCGGCTTCGGCCCAAGCTTAGGCGAGTTCTTGTCAACCACGGCGAGCGACCAAAGGCGCAGAACCTAGCAAGCATGATAAACAAGCAGTTTAGAATACAGACACAGCACCCCTTGGTGCAGGAAGCAATAAAACTACTTTAGATCGTATATGCCACGCCAGATCTTGACACCTGGAGGAGTGATCACAATGCGCTCTTCTCCGAGCCTTGCAATATCGCCGCCGGCTGACTGCGTATAAGAATACAGATCCTCAACAACCTTGCGCAATTCCTCCAAGTCCTTTTGCGCAAGCGGCGTCACCCTGATAATCAGGATCATATGTTTTTTGATATCTTCTTTTACTACAGAGATATCCGACAGATCGCGCAGCGTAAGTGCCTTCAAATAAACCGGTGTTTTCTGGGTCTGCATGTACACTACCTATCTTCTGCGAATTGCAGTTGAGCTTGCCATGTGTAATCAATAGTCATGCTGGTCAATTCTCATTCACTGAATAGTTGATTTTAGCTGAATGATAGTGATGCAGAAGCTCTTGTATTTAGAGTAAAGGATATTATTATTATTATTTATATGCGAATCATCTCTATCGTCTCAATGTCAGCTGGCATGACTCTAACTTCACTCTTGTCTCCGTTAACGGTTATGGATACATTAGAGAGCTCATGCCTAGGAGCATCTGAATAACGTGCCGCTATAGCAGCACATTTTGCCAGCAACGGATCATTGTAACTTTTGCAGCGCAGTATACAGGTTGGCCCAACATGGTCCTTGACCTCCATAACAATATCCCCGTCAGCTGCGAGTGCCTTTATAACTTCGTTTTCGTCCTCATTCCTTCCAACGACGAACTTAGCATCATGCATAATTCGGAAATGCCTGCCAACCTTCAAAAGCTCAATATCGTTAAGAGTTGGAATGTCGTCGCAGTGATCCAAGATATCCTTGACGCGCTTTGAGAAGCTAGGATCTGTTAACAGACAGCCACCGGCGGCATTTGGTGGATCGGACATGCCAAAGTGTTTTGCCATGGTCAACTGTCCTTTTCTCGACCTACCCTTGATATCACCCATGTTTTCGCGCTTTATCAATCCCAAGTTTTCGGCATCTGTCGGTGGGAGATGCTTTGCAGATAAAGGACGTAAAACCTTGCATTCCATGCCTGTCTCTTTTTCAATGATATGTAATGCGCGATTGTTTTGGCTCATCGGGCGCTGAAACAGTACTTCGCCTGTTATTACAAAATCCGCATTTATCTTTTTCATATGCTCCTTAGCGGCACTGTACATCATGCCTCTACAATCGATGCATGGATTCATACCCGAGCCATAGCCATATTTAGGATTCTTTAGCATACGAAGGTACTCTTCACCAAAGTACACCGTCTTTAGCTTGATCCCAAGTTCATCGGCTACCTCTTTGACTCGTTGGCCGCAGCCCTTGCCACAGTCAAAATCGCAAAACGGTGTCTTGACAGCAACGGCTTCAACATCGATGCCCTCCTCAAGCATCATTCTTACAGCTAGGCTGCTGTCAAGGCCACCAGACAGTAATGCAACTGCCTTTGGCTTTTTGTTTTCTGCTGGCTTGTCGCCATCTTGCTGTGACATCGTTGGCATTAGTGGTATGTTGGTTATAAAAATGATATGTGCCCCGCCTCTGACTCACACGCTGTCACTGGTTAGCCATAAGCTGTGTCCTCTACGTGCTCTTTAACGGGGTACATTATCTTTCACGTAGTGATATTTGTCTTTTATGATAGGAAGTAGGTTTATCTCAAATGCTGCCACAGGCATCCTCAACTTAAAGTTTTCAAGTGCAAGGGGAATAATCTCTCCAAGTACTCCAACAGATTTACCGTCTAATATCACCTCGGCACACCTGCCTTCCATGAACATTTGGTCTGTCGACGCTTTTGTGGTTGCCTCTTTGCCAAAGCATGACCTTAATAATGCCTGCATCGTTGATTTTATCTCTGTATAACCTGCGTCAGTATGTGCTATCACTGCTCCGAGATTCCATCTCTCTTCTATTACTGTGGTTGATTTGAGAAAGGTCTTGCCTATCTCAAATAATCTCTGGGGGTATTGTTCATGAATGTTGTAAGAAAGCGACTGAAGGAGCAATGGAACAAGTGAGTTACGTAGGATTTGGTGCTCTGTGCTCTTAGAGCCGTCGACTGAGAGCATATCCTTAGCAAGAATACCAAACGCATTATACTGCACTTCTTTGCTTGTTAGCAAAAAGTTGAGCGATTCAATCATGCCCAAACCAATCATAGTCTCTCTTATTGCGTCAAAATAGACGGAAAGGGAATCCTTCTTCCCAGCCGTTGGTGAATTAGGAAACTTTGGCTCTAGGTTGTAAATGCCATATCCTATCGCGACTTCCTCTGAGATGTCTACGGGGTCGCTGATGTCTATCCGATATCGCGGAATAGTGCAGACGATTTTCTTGTCTAGTGCCTTTGCATCTAGCCTGCTTTTCTTCAAGCAGGTGATCATCTGCTTGGTGTCTAGCGTTAGGCCAAGGATGCTATTGATGTAGCCCATGTCTGCAGAAATTACTTTTGGCTTCATCTGCGGCGTTTCAATTTTTTTCCTGCCTGAGTCTATTCTGACAGTTCTTATTTCAAAGCCTGCATCATATAGCGTGATTGCGAGAATAGCAAGCAGATCTTCAGCAGTCTTTTGCTCAATTGCAGTTACTTCGACAAACAGATTGCGACACTTGTCGTTAACCTTTGTTGCTTGGCCGTTTATTATGGGAGGCAATGAAAGCACTGTGCCGACATTGTCAACTATCAGAGGATATCTGTCAAATGCAGAAAGAATGTGACCATACTGCTTGCCAATTTCTAAATCTTTCAGTATCTTATCTATGGGGAATTCTGAAGATTCATCGAGTGGTCTGAATGAATAGTCGCCGCTTACTGTTTTATATCTGACAGGGAACTTGATGACATCAAGGTTGTGGATGCCAATCGATGCCTTCTTGCGCTTCCTGCCAACACCATTGTGAAGGTCTTCCTGCATTGCGATCAACTGTTTTAGCGTTTCGTCGTCTAGTGTTCCATTTTTTGCCACAAATGCGACGACGTAAGGTCTTATCTCCTTGACCGCATCTTCAACCCTTACTGTTAGTCCACTTTTTCCAGCTAACTTGAATTTTGGCATTCCAGTCTCAATTTCAAACAAACCGCGCAATGCTCTTGCTACCCCATAATCTGACGATAGGTCCGGTCTGTTTGGGTTGTATTCGACTCTGATCACGTCTTTACCTACATCTTCGATATCGAGTGCAACAAAGGGTAACATATCAAGAACCTTATTCATCTTGACCCCCGGAACGAGCTTTTTCAGACGCTCAAATTTGATGTTTACAACTGGCACATTGGCACACCCCTGAGCCATGCAAGCTTGTTGCCATACAATTCACGTACATCATCCAATCCAAAGCGCAACATAGCGATCCTTTCAAGGCCCCCACCCCAGGCAAGCACAGGGTTCTTGATACCAAGCGGCTTTGTGACCTCTGGTCTGAAAATACCCATGCCAAAGAGCTCCACCCATTTTTCCAATTTTTCATTGTAAACCATACTCTGCAGTGAGGGTTCAGTATACGGAAAGAACGTGGGCCAAAACTTGATACGCTTGATCCCCATCTTGGAATAGAATTCTTTTTGCAGGCCCATTAGGTCACGGAGTGATGCTTCCTGTGCAGTTGCAACGCCTTCTACTTGGTGAAATTCAACAAGATGCTTGTATGAGAGCTTTTCGTTTCTAAAAACCCTGCCCACCGAGAAGAACCGGCCTACGTCGGATTTGAGTTTTGCAAGATGCCGGACAGTCACAGGCGTAGTGTGAGTACGGAGGACTAGTCGCTGGGCTTCCCGGACGTCCCACTGGCGATTCCATCTTTGCCTGTGAACTCGAGAAACTTTTGAAATCTGATCTTTGCTTGCAGCTGGTATTGGCTGCTGCTGCATCTGAGCTGAAATGTAGAATGTGTCTTGCATATCTCTTGCAGGATGATCTTGGGGAGTAAATAATGCGTCAAAGTTCCAAAAGCCTGATTGAATCACAGGGCCTTCTATTTCTGAAAATCCTAAACCGATAAAGATCTCCTTGACCTCTTCAATAATGTCAATTAATGGGTGACGCCTTCCTGGATAAATGGCTGGCGCAGGCGCTTCTACATCAAGAGCACTGAAATTGGTCTCCTTCCATCTCCCTGAGGTAATAAGCTCTGTTGTGAGGCGGCGCTCCAGCTTTTCTTGATTTAGCGTAGGGATGATTGTTCTTGCTGCATCGGTAAGTGAAATTAGTGATTCTTTTTCTTCTTTTATCTCTATGTAATTAGGACGCTTTTTCAGTTGCTCAAGTACACGCTTTTCTTCTTCGGTTAGTTTTGAACTTTCTACTCCTTCTTTTAGGTTTTCAATGAAACTCTCTTCGGGAGACTGCTTGACACTAGATGGAGTGGGTACCATCTTGCCTTCGACGAGTTGAATCCACTGGTTGCGCCTTGCTCCCGCTATAGCGGCGTTTATCTCTTCATTTTTTATTGCACCACTGGCAAGCACTTCTGCAATTGTGAGCTTGCCTTCTTTCAGAGTATTTACCAATCTTCTTTCAGGCAGCCCATTTTTCGCTGCTGCCATCCCCCCGGAGGCCATAAATACTCTTTGAGTCGATGATTCTTTAATTGAGATGAGGTTCTTGAATTTTAGCCACTCGATGCCTCGTCTGATCTGATCTATAGATAGGCCAGTGCTAGCAACAAGTAATTCAGCCCGAACGTGGTCATTATTTGACAGGGAGTTCAGTATAGACCGTTCAATTGGATGAAACTGCGACGGTGCAGAACTCATTAGCCAAACTTTTGGGAGTGTAAGACTTTTTAAACGTTTAATGTAATGTTGCTCCAGCAGGGATGAATGTAGCCGACAAATACGATCAGAATCACTCGAACAACAACAGCACTGACTTTAAGGTCACACCCTGGGAAGTCGAAGGTGATATTGACTATGGTAAGCTGATCGTAAAGTTTGGCACAGAGCCTATAACACCTGAGCTATTGCAAAAGGTAAAGACCATGACAGGCGAAATCCACCCGCTGCTAAAATTGGGTTACTTTTTCTCTCACCGCGACTTTGACTGGGTGTTAGACAAGAAGAGTAGAGGTGAGAGCTTTTACCTATACACAGGAAGGGGGCCCTCGGGCATGGTTCACATGGGGCATTTAATGCCGTGGATCTTTACAAAATACCTGCAGGACAAATTCGACTCAAAATTACTTTTCCAGCTCACAGATGACGAAAAGTTTCTCTTCGGTCAGGACAGAACAATGAAGGAGATTGAGCACTACACCTACGAGAATATCTTAGATATCATTGCGATTGGATTCAATCCTAAAAAGACCAAGATAATTGTGAATACAAAACACATCCACTATCTTTATCCAATTGCGATCGAAGTTGCGAAGCGTATCACATTTTCCACGGCACGGGCAGTATTTGGGTTTTCCAATTCCAGCAATATCGGGATGATAGGTTTTCCGCCCATACAGGCTGCGCCTTGCTTCCTTCCTTCTGTCATCGAAGGCAAGAACGTACCTGTATTGATACCCGCAGCAATTGATCAAGATCCATACTGGCGATTGACAAGAGACATTGCCGACAAGATGAAGTATTATAAACCTGCTCAAATACATAGCAAGTTCCTGCCAGGCCTTGGCATGCTAGGCAAGATGTCATCCTCTAAGCCCGAGACTGCAATTTTCACTACAGACGACCCAGAAGTAGTTGACAAAAAAGTGTCTTCAGCGTTTACTGGCGGTCAACCTACTGTGGCGCTTCAGAGGCAGCTTGGCGCCAATGCCCTTGGCTGTCCCGTTTTCTGGTACTTACGCTACTTTTTCGATACTGAAAAGCAATCGGACGAACGCATGCTAAGATGCAAGAGTGGCAACCTTTTGTGTGGCGAGTGCAAAGCAGACCTGTCGAAGGGAGCCAAGCCTTTTGTTGTAGAATTCAAAAAACGACGAGAAAAAGCCAAGGATGTCATTGACAAGTTCATGTATGACGAAAAGCCGTTTACGACATGAAAACTCTAAAATTTGAATGTGATGACGGCTATGAAGCGGAAAAACTGGCAAGCCTTATGTCAGTTCAGAAAGACAACACCGTGTGGGTTTCAGGTGTCGAGGCAATGGTTGGCAACGAAATCGTCATACAGTTAAAGGATAGGTCGTCTCACGCTGTTTTGCTCAAGGATGAAGAAACAGTAGTCAGGCTCAGCTCTTTTATGACAGATCTTATAAAAGGAAAAATAAAGATACATTCTAGCGACTGTCTTGGATCCATAACTGGAATAACAATTCTTGATTAGCGAAGCTCCTTGTTCATCTCGTCCGTCAATATTTCCTGCACTTTTGTGAAATAGAGTGCTGTAGAATATGGCATCATTGGCATGTACTCTTGGATGACCTGCATGACATATGGAACTGCCCTTTTTGAGACATCTAACTTGAATTTCATCCACAGTACCCTGTCTTGCTCAAAGTGAATCTTATGTTTAAGGTGTCTTGGAACGACCTCTTTTGACCTATCCTCGACACGCTTGTACCAGTATGCGAGAACATCAGGATCTAATCCTTCACGAAGGTTTTTCACGCCTGATATTATCTTGCTTGAAGCATAATCGATAGGTGTTTCTGGGTACACGCAGTGGTATACAGACATCAGAATAAAATTTTGATAATCAAAGATTGCTTAGTATCGCATACACATTAATCAACATGCCTTTTCTTGACCTTTCTTTAGCTCTATGTCTGTATTATTATTCTTCTAATAATACTAGAAGTGTATGTAAAAGCCTATAACACCACACCACACCGGTGCTCTCGGCGAGAAGCCGTTCAACAATAGGCAGAAGGATATAAATCGTCTCAGAGTAAGTGTATTTTTTTAGCACATTCCTTATGAAAATACTTTCGCCTTTTGCTGTGTGCTGTACTAATTATGATATCCTTATCTTTTATTCTTTGAGCACAGAAGCGGCAAAGTCCTTCTTGTCTTGCGCTTATTCTAGTTAAAATAGCGTTGTAATTATGATTGTCTGTATCTATGACACATATTCTTGCCAAGAGAATCTTCTTCTTCTTCTTCCG
>Ga0307408_100003172_pt1 | contig 11328 bp, 8 predicted proteins | sample 322Cmetagenome_FD_202116 | JGI IMG/M metagenome (GOLD analysis project Ga0307408, IMG submission 202116) | Maize rhizosphere microbial communities from greenhouse at UC Davis, California, United States - 322HYB-C-3 | ecosystem: Host-associated > Plants > Roots > Rhizosphere > Soil | place: USA... | reverse complement strand
GCAGCGTCGATTCGATCAGGTTGCCGAAGGTCCGCAGAATCCTGTCTGCGTCCAGGGTTGCGACACCTTCGATGGCTGCAGCCAGTTCTGCCTGCACCTTTTCCTGGCGTTCGGCCCGTTCCAGCTCTGTCAGGGCCGGGTCGAACCGTGCCTCGAACAGGGCGCTGAGGCCCTTGGTGACGGAGGGGTTGGCCAGGAGGGTGTCGGCGATGAACCCGAAGGAGTTCGTGTTCCCCATCTGGCGCATGTACTTCGCGTAGGCACGGAGTACGACAATACGGCGCCAGTCCATGCCTTCCCGAAGCACGAGCCGGTCGAAGCTGTCGGATTCGACCGCCCCGGATACGGCCGCGCCGAACGCGTCCGCCAGCAGTTGGCCGGTGGACAGAGGGTCCACGCCTGAGGGATATTTGAGGCCGAGGTCGTACAGGAAGAAGTCGCGGTTGTCGGCCGTTTCGATTTCAAACGGCCGTTCGTCCAGCACCTCGAGCCCCAGATTGTGGAAGTAGGGAAGGATCTGGCTCAGGCTCTTGGGCTCCAGCATGTAGAGCTTGACGCGGGCATCCTCTTCGAGCGTTGCCCCGGCGCCCTCAGGAAGATAAACATGGACGCCGGGGCGTTCCTGCTTGGCTCCCTCGCTCCGCTCAGCGGCAGCGCCATACTTCTCAAACCGCTCGATGTCCTCCAAGGCGTCTTCAACCTCGTAGTCCACCCGGTAGCTGGCGGGAAAGGCTTCAGCCCAAATGTCGGCGAGTTCCTTGGAGCCGTCCCCGTTGCTGCGGTCGCGCAGAACTTCGCTGATACCTTCTCCCCAGGACCGGGTGGCACGGACAAGGCGCTTTTCAAGGTCCTCGGTGTTGACGTGGCTGGCGTCGGCGCCCTTTGGCAGCCGGATCCGGAAGAAGAGGCGGGCGAGCGCGGACTCCGTCATCCGCGCCTCGTAGTCAATGGACTCGGCCTGGAAGGTCTCGCGAAGTTCCTGCTCAATCCGCAGCCGGACGTTGGTGGTGTAACGGTCACGCGGCAGGTAAACGACGGCGGACATGAACCGGCCGTAAATGTCCGGCCGCAGAAACAGGCGTGTGCGCCGGCGCTCCTGGAGCCGTTGAATCCCGGTTGCCGTCGCGGCAAGGTCAGCGACCTCGATCTGGAAAAGCTCGTCACGCGGGTACGTTTCGAGGATGCCGAGCAGGTCCTTGCCCGAGTGGGAGTCCGGCGGGAATCCCGCGCCCCGAAGAACAGCTTCGACCTTCTCCCGCACGATGGGGATGTTCCGGACCGAACCTGTGTAGGCGCTGGTGGCAAAAAGCCCGATGAACCGCTGTTCGCCGTTGACGTTGCCTTCGGCATCGAAGCTTTTCACGCCGATGTAGTCGAAATAGGCAGGCCGGTGCACTGTGGAGCGCGAGTTGGCTTTGGTGATGACCAGGGCTTTCTTCTCCCGCGCCTTGCGCCGGCCGGCGTCGGTCAGATGCTGGACATGCGCCGTGTCCCGCTGGGTGCGCAGCAGGCCGAGCCCGCTGCCGTCCCGCAATTCGAGGACATCTTCCCCGGCCTCGTTCACGAGGTCATATTCGCGGTAGCCGAGGAACGTGAAGTTCCCTTCATCCAGCCATCGGAGCAGGTCCTGGGCCTGACGGAGCTCGGCGATCTGGGAGGAGTTGGCAATCTTGTCGAGGCTGTCGGCGATCTGGCGGGCCTTGCTGCGCATTTTCGGCCAGTCTTCGACGGCGGCCCTGACGTCGCCGAGCACCCTTTCCAGCCCTTCAACCAGGTGCCTCTTCGCCTCTTCACTGGCGCGGCCGATTTCGACCGCGATCCAGGATTCCATGTGGGTGCTGTTGTCACCTTGCGCGATGAGGTGGGACAGGCTGGGCAGCGCGGCCGTGTCACCGCTGGAAATCCCTACGCTCGCTGGAACCCTGTCCACTTTCACGAGCTCATGGGTACTGCGGTTACGCGTGACCACAAACATGGGGTGCAGCACGAGGTGAATGGCGAAGTTCTGCCGCACGAGCTCGGCGTTGACGGAGTCCACGAGGAAGGGCATGTCGTCCGTGACGATGTACACCGTGCTCTGGTCTGCTTCATCAACAATCGAGATTTTCGCAGTCCCGGGCTGGCGGTTCGATGCTACCTGCCGGTGAGTCTCGGCCCGGAGCTTCAAAACCTCGTGCGGATAAGCACGCGCGTCTTCTTCAGCAAGGTGCTCGTAGTAGTCCGCGAAGTAGCCCCCTTCGGCTCCTATAAAACGGGACTTATCCTCCACGCTGGACCCAGACGACATGAACAAACGCCTCCATCACACAGTTCGCGGCCGCACCGTTGCAGCCTTAAACGTGAGCCTAGCCCCTTATTCTGCGCTTTGCTGTGGGGGTAAGGACAGAAGAACGGCGATTTCGCTGGCCATGTGCACAAACCAAATCGGCGATTCCGGCCCTTAGCCGTGAATCCGGGGCTGCTTCCAGGAGAAGGGAGCCGGACAGCAGGGCGGCATCAGCTGCTTCGGGGTCAGCCGGAAGGAACGCGGTGATAGCTGTGGCCGGCCCGAAGCGCTCCCACGCTTCACGAAGCTGCCGCTCGGGTGAGCGCCCTACTGCTGAAGCACGCACCTTGTTCAGAACAATCTCCGGCTCGAGGCCGGGCACGGCCGCATAGAGTTCGGCGAGTCCGCGGACCAGCCGGGGAACACCGATGGAGTCCGCGGATCCCACTGCGAAGACTTTGTCCGCCAGCTCGAGGCTCCTGAGGGTAGCCGCGTTGCGCCTGGGCGCCATGGTGTCGAAGCTGAGTTCCTCGTCGGCCTCGAGACAGAATCCAGTGTCTACAACCACCACCTCGGCCACCTCTTTGGCCCGCTCGAGCACGAGCGCAAGGGCCGAGGCCCGAAGTTCCGTCCAGCGGTCTGCCCGTGTGATTCCGGTCAGAACGCGAAAAGTTCCTGACTTCAGGGTCACCGGCACCGCCACCCTAAGCAACGACTCGCTGTCCAGGAGCCCCTGGTCGGCCAGCCTGCAGGCCTGCGCCAGGCCCGCGGCCTCATCTAAGAGCCCCAGCACCGCACCCACGCTGGCGCCGTAGCTGTCCGCGTCAACGAGGAGGACAGATTTTCCGTCATTAGCCAGTTCGCCGGCGATGTTCACGGCCATCAGCGTTCGGCCCGGCGATCCCGCCGGACCCCACACTGCAATCACCGTCCCCGTCCCTGCAGGCTCCCTCGCCTCGACCGGCTGCGCAGGGCCGGACCGCAGGGCGGCGCCCGTCTCCGCAAAACCGTGGTCCCGCAGGCCGGAGGTGGCGGACCTGTGTCCGGAGAACTGCTCGACCGCCTCAGAGATGCGCTCTGCCAATGCCGCCGATTCCACAGAGGAGATGACGGCGGACACGCCGATGCTCTGCAGGCGTGACGATTCCCCAGCGTTGTCCGTCAACGCAATGATTGCGACACCGACGGCTCCCAGCCTGTCGACAAGCGAGGCTGTCAGCTCCTCGCTTCCCTCGGCGATGACCGCCGCCCGGGCGAGCCCGCTTTGGCAGGCGGCCAGCAGCTCGGCCAGTTCGGCGCAGCGCCGCACCACCGTGACAGGACCATGGAGCCTTTCGAGTCCGCCGACCAGGTCATCCTGCGCCTCGCCGACGGTGACAACCGGAATACTCACTTGGCAGCACCGCCGGGGCTCCACACCACGGAGATCTTGGCTTCATTCGCCTGGGCGCCGAGGAGTGAGGGCATCTGCTCGTCACTTACCAGGACCATGAGCACAGTCGACTTGGCGGACCCGAGAGCCGTGGAGCCCGGCGAAACCTGGGCAATCTCCGCACCGGGAAGCATGAGCTTCGGAGGAGCGAAACCATTTCGCGCATCCGGCATCGAAACCCACACGTCCACCCGCGTGCCGGCCACAGCCTGCTCCGGCAGCGCCTCCTGCACAGTGATGGCGACAGGCTTCCGGTCCAGCGCATCAACGCTTCCCAGACTTTCCCGGGGCAAAAGCTGGCCTTTCCCAATCCGCTGGACTGCCACCACATCCTTCGGCAGGCCCGATTCCGCAGTGATGTACCCGTACTCCGCGTCACCCAGCCGGACCTTGACGCGGTCTACATTGTCCGGGGTCAGCTTCTCCCCCACCGCAATCGCCTCACCCGCGGCAAAAACCTCCGTTGTCTTGTCGGCACTCCCAACAAGCGAAATGACACCGACAACTGAGGCCAGGACCAACAGCACGCCAACCAGGAGCCGGGGATCTTTCCACGAGGGCTTCTTGAGGCGGACTCCCGTGGTCGCGGCACTGGCACTCATGCGTAATTGCTCCCCCTTGACGCTCCGGCGCCGTCGTACGCCGGTCAAGATCATTGTTACGGCATGCGGAGCCAATGGGAAAGACACAGGGGCAAAGAACATCAAACTGTGGATAACGGCATCATTTGGCAGCTGTGATGGCAGAATTGGACTATGCCCCGTTTCCTGACCCTTGCGGACGTAGCCGAACAGCTGCAGATCAATTCTCCCGCGGCATATGCGCTTGTGCGCAGCGGGGAACTCAAGGCCATCCAGGTGGGTGGCCGCGGTCAGTGGCGCGTTGAAGAGAAGATGCTTGAACAGTACATAGAAGAGCGCTACGCCGAGGCCAGCAGGATGATTCAGGAAGCCAAATCCAAGTCGGTCTGACCCGCCCGCCCTCTCGGCTAAAGCTCCCCTGAACGCATAGAACGCAGTGCGCGCAAAGCGCCGAAAGGTACCGTTGCGACGTCGAGGATGCCGGATGCGCGGCGGGCCTCCCCAAGCGGCGTCACAGCCAGGTCAATAAAATCACGCCCCACCCTGTCGATGACCCCGGTGAGCCTCTGTTCGCCTGAGTCCCCCTTCGCCAAGAGAACCGTCATCGGCGCCCTGTCGCGGGCGAGGGCGCGCAGCGCGCTTGCCAGTCCGACCTTTGACCGCACGGTCGAGGACTCGCACACAGCCACGCGGCCGATTCCGCCGTAATGCGATACGGCGGCTAACGGCACCAACACCTGGTGGGCAACCTCATTGAGAACAAGGCTTTCTGCACCCACATGGCTAAGGGTCCCCGTGAAGGTTGAGCCGGACAGGAGATGAACGGCGATGGACCCGCCCAACGAACCTCTGAGCCGGTCGGCCAGTCCGACGGACCCCACATCAGCACGCGAGCGTTCAGACACCTCGGACTCAAGAGCCAAGGTTTCCGCTTCCACCAACTGCACTTCCATGTCTTCAAACAGGGCGGTCCATCGCATGCCGCCAGCGTAAGCAACGCCGGGGTTGGGGGTCAATCAAAAACCAACTCCTGACTCTATAGACAAAGGGCATATTACTGATTCAAACTGACTCTACAGGTATCAAACATTATCAAAGTGCATCAAAGCGCATCAACGAGATCAAGAAAGACGGGCTGTCATGAGTGCAATCCCTTCCCGCCCGGTTGGAGCAGATGCAGTGATGGCGTTCCTTATTCTGGGACTTGGTTGTTTTCTTACGGTCGCCGGGACGGGGCTTGTGGAACGCTGGCAGCATTCAGCCGTACGGAGACAGTCGTTGTCCTTCGAGGATCTTCTGGGCGCCGTCGCGGTAGCAGCCGGCCTGCTCATCGTGGTCTGGTGGTTATTGTCCTTCGCAGCCGCCTTGGCGGCGGCCATGTTTGAAAGGACGGGCCGCCGGCGCGCCGCCGCTGCAAGCGGCCGGTTCAGCCCCGCGTTTATGCGGCGCCTGGCTCTCGCAGTCGTGGGAGTCCAGCTCATCGGCGCACCAATGGCCCAGGCCGGCAGCCAGCATGTGCCCGGCGGACTCGCTCACGGCTCTGTTGCGGTCGCTGCGGCCTGGACCCCGAGCGGAGCGGTGCACCGCCCCGAGTCCGAGCGGCCGCCGGCCCGCGAGGGAAACCCCCTCAGCGCGGACCGGCATGCCGGTACTACAGTCCAGCAGCGACCGGGTCATCCGGATCTGCAGCCGCAATGGCAGCCTCTGCCTCCGGCCGCAGCGCCAGGACCAGTGGTGTCCGCACAGCTCAGGGCTGCGAATGAACCACAGGCAGAACAGGAAGTGGTCGTCAGGTCAGGTGACACCCTGTGGACGATCGCCGCCGGGCATCTTGGTCCTGAGGCATCCGACGTCGATGTCGCCCGGGAGTGGCCCCGCTGGTTCGAAAACAACAGAGCGGTCATCGGCAGTAACCCCAATGCCCTCCTTCCCGGCCAGATCCTCAAGTCTCCCTGAGCCCTGCCGCATCCCATTCTTCGAGGCGCACTTGCAGCCCGTCAGGCATGTCGAGACGTGTCCGAACTCCATAACCGCAGCTCCACCGACCAAAGGATCGAATCATGACCGCAGCAATCTCAATATGGAGCACGGGCACCACTGCGCGCCAAAACGCCCCTTCGACTCCCGGCGGCGGCGGAGATAAAAGTGACGAAGTGCAGGAAGTCTGCGCCATCACCCGCTCCACAGTCCAGGCGGCCATTGAAGTCCTGGCCGGAACCAGGCCGATCAATCAGCTGGCGCGGCGACTGGACCAGAGGTGCCTCACAGCGCTGCAGCATCGGGCCTTTTTGACGCGGAGGGAAGCCGTCCGTGCCCCCAGGAAGCTCGGAGGGCTCCACCGGAACCCCGCGGTTCGGTCGGTCCGCGCATGCGAAGTGACACCCGATATCTACGAGGCCAGCGCCGTCGTCATCGACGAGCTGCGGGCACGCGCCGTCGCTGTACGGCTGGAACGAAGCAAGCAGATCTGGCGGGTCACGGCGCTGGAAATCGGATGAGCCGGACACTGGCAAGAATGGATGAAGGACCCGGGCGTCCGCCCGGGTCCTCCATTAAGTCCTGCCCGTACCTACGGAATTTCAGCCGAGCCAGGATCCCAGCCCGACCAGTGAGGGGGCTGGCCTCAGCGCTTCTTCTTGCCGTCCCGGCGGTTCTGCTCCCGGCGGCTCTGCGTTGCGGCCTTGGCAGGGTTTCCTGACCGCCCCGCCGCCCGGCCCTCGACGCGGGTCTGCGTGCCGCCGCCTTCTGCGGGGGCGGTGTACTGCAGCTGCGCAGGCTTTTCCGGTGCTTCCAGCCCGGCGGCGCGGATCTGCGGCTCGTGATGCTCGGTGTGGCCGCCGGCAGCGTCGGCCACTACGACATCCTCCGCCGGGGTCACCTCGACCTCAAGGTTGAAGAGGAAACCGACGCTCTCCTCACGGATGGCCTCCATCATGGCCTGGAACAGGATGAAGCCCTCGCGCTGGTATTCGACCAGCGGATCGCGCTGCGCCATGGCGCGAAGCCCAATTCCCTCCTTGAGATAGTCCATCTCGTACAGGTGCTCCTGCCACTTCCGCCCGATAACGGACAGGACAACGCGCCGCTCCAGCTCACGCATGCTTTCGGAGCCGATAGCTTCCTCGCGGGCTTCGTACACCAGCCTGGCGTCCGAAAGGATTTCTTCCTTGAGGAACTCGACCGTGATGCGTGACTTTCCGCCCGCCTCGTCGATCACATCGTGCGGCGTCACCGTGACAGGGTAGAGCGTCTTCAGGTTCGTCCACAGCTGGTCGAAGTCCCAGTCGTCGCCGTTGCCTTCAGCGGTCGCCTCATCGATGAGGGCATTGATGGTGTCCTCGAGGAAGAACTGGACCTTTTCGTGCAGGTCATCGCCCTCCAGGATCCGGCGGCGGTCACCGTAGATGGCCTCACGCTGACGGTTGAGGACGTCGTCGTACTTCAGGACGTTCTTGCGCTGTTCCGCGTTGCGGCCTTCCACCTGGCCCTGGGCCGAGGCGATGGCGCGGGAGACGAGCTTGGACTCCAGTGCCACGTCATCGGGTACCGAGCTGTTCATCAGGCGCTCGGCCGCTCCGGAGTTGAACAACCGCATGAGGTCGTCAGTGAGCGAGAGGTAGAAGCGGGATTCGCCCGGGTCGCCCTGGCGGCCGGAACGGCCGCGCAGCTGGTTGTCGATCCGGCGGGACTCGTGCCGCTCGGTGCCCAGGACGTACAGCCCGCCCAGGTTCAGGACTTCCTCGTGCTCTTCCTTGACCGCCTGCTTGGCAGCGGCCAGGGCCTGCGGCCACGCGGCCTCGTACTCCTCGGAGTTCTCTTCCGGATCCAGCCCCTGCTTGGCAAGTTCGGCAATGGCTGTGAATTCTGCGTTTCCACCGAGCATGATGTCGGTGCCGCGGCCGGCCATGTTCGTAGCAACGGTCACGGCGCCTTTGCGGCCGGCCTGGGCGACGATGGCTGCTTCCCGCGCGTGGTTCTTAGCATTCAGCACCTCGTGCCGGATGCCTTCCTTGGCCAGCAGCCGCGAAAGGTACTCGCTCTTCTCCACGCTGGTGGTGCCGACCAGGACGGGCTGGCCCTTCTCGTGGCGCTCGGTGATGTCCTTGACCACGGCATCGAATTTGACCACCTCGTTCTTGTAGACGAGGTCGGGCCGGTCGAGGCGCTGCATGTCCCGGTTGGTCGGGATGGCAACCACGCCCAGCTTGTAGGTGCTCATGAATTCGGCGGCTTCGGTCTCCGCCGTGCCGGTCATGCCCGAGAGCTTTCCGTACATGCGGAAGTAGTTCTGCAGCGTCACGGTGGCAAGCGTCTGGTTTTCGGCCTTGATCTCGACGCCTTCCTTGGCTTCGATGGCCTGATGCATGCCCTCGTTGTAGCGGCGGCCAGCCAGAATACGGCCGGTGTGCTCGTCGACGATGAGGACCTCGCCGTCGAGGATCACGTAGTCCTTGTCGCGCTTGAACAGTTCTTTTGCCTTGATGGCGTTGTTGAGGAAGCCGATCAGCGGGGTATTGGCGGATTCATAGAGGTTCTGGATCCCGAGGTAGTCCTCGACCTTTTCAATGCCGCTTTCGAGGACGCCGACGGTGCGCTTCTTTTCGTCGACCTCATAATCCTTCTCCGGCTGCAGCCGGAGAACCACCTTGGCGAATTCGCTGTACCACCTGTTGGTGTCGCCCTGGGCAGGACCGGAAATGATGAGCGGAGTACGCGCCTCGTCGATGAGGATGGAGTCAACTTCGTCAACGATCGCAAAATGGTGGCCCCGCTGGACCAGCTCCGACTTGTCCCAGGCCATGTTGTCACGCAGGTAGTCGAAGCCGAATTCGTTGTTGGTTCCGTAGGTGATGTCCGCCGCGTACTGCTGACGCCGCACTGCGGGGTCCTGGTTGGCAAGGATGCAGCCACTGGTGAGTCCGAGGAAGCGGTAAACGCGGCCCATGAGCTCGGACTGGTATTCGGCCAGGTAGTCGTTGACTGTGACGACGTGCACGCCCTGGCCAGCCAGGGCGTTCAGGTAGGCAGGAGCGGTGGCTACCAGCGTCTTTCCTTCACCGGTTTTCATTTCAGCGATGTTGCCAAGGTGGAGGGCGGCCCCACCCATGAGCTGGACGTCGAAGTGGCGCAGGCCGAGGGTGCGTGAAGAGGCCTCGCGGACCGCAGCAAAAGCCTCGGGCAGGAGATCGTCCAGTTTTTCGCCGTCGAGATGGCGTTGCCGCAGGCGGTCGGTCTCCTCGCGCAGCTCAGCATCGGTGAACGTCTTAAACGAGTCTTCAAGGGCATTGATGGAATCGGCATAGTTCCGCAGTTGCTTCAGGGTTTTTTTGTCACCCGTGCGGAGAAGTTTTTCGATTAGTGATGCCACGTAAAGTTGCTCCCAGTCTCATACTGCCGAAATTCTGGCGTGTTCAGTCTACGGGAGAGACGCAAAGCACGTAGCCTGTTTCCCTCAGAGCGGATACCGCCCTCCTGCGCCCCGGATTGCTGCCCGGACATCTGCGGCCAGGTCCCCTGCCGGGGACACCACCACCTCGTCCAGTTCCAGCCACCGGGCCATCAGCTGCAGCTCCGCGGCGAGTTCGACGGCGGTGTCCGCCGGGGCGTCCGGCTCACCGAAGCACGCCTTGGCCAGGAGCTTGCCTCCGGCACGGTCAGCCTTCAGGTCCACCCTGGCCACGAGGCGGTCCCGCAGCAGGAACGGCAAGACGTAGTAGCCGAACCGGCGTTTGGGTGCGGGGGTGTAAATCTCAATCCTGTAGCGGAAGCCGAAAAGCTCCTCCAGCCTGCGGCGTTCGAAGACCAGGGAATCGAACGGGCTAAGCAGGGCCCTGCCTGTTGCGGCCCGCGGCAGCCGGGCATCGGCGTGGCGGAACACTCTCCGGTCCCACCCCCGGACAGAGACTGGCTCGAGCCGGCCGCGGTCCACGAGATTCTGCACGGATATGGCTGCGGCTTTGATCGGTGTCCGGAAGTAATCGGCAAAACACCGCACGGTACCGATTCCGTGGGCCTGGGCCGCCGCTTCGATGAGCCGGTCCAGGGCTGCCTGGGGCTCCGGCTCCGCGGTAAGCGCCAGGTCTGGCAGTACATCTTTCAGCAGGGCATACCGGCGTTCGAACTGGTCCGTCCGGGACGCACACGAGATGGCGCCTTCTTCAAACAGGTGTTCGAGGACGCGCTTTACTGCATTCCAGTTCCAGCCCCAGTTGACGTGTTTGCGGTCTTCCACGTGTCCAATGACGGCTGTCAGTTCGGCGGCCGTCAGCGGTTTCCCGGGGCCCAAGGCATCAAGTATCAGGCGGGTAACGCCGGCGCGCAGGGCGGGGTCCATGGCTGAAGCTCCGACCCAGGCGCGTTTCTGCCACGCGACCAGGTCATGGAAATGCTCGGGGCGTATGAAGCTTGCCTCGTGGGCCCAATACTCCAGCATCCGTCTAGGATGGCGGCCCGCCATCTGCTTCAGAATGGCGCGGTCGTAGTTCCCGAGGCGGGAGAAAAATGGCAGGAAATGGCTCCGCGCCAGGACATTGACCGAGTCGATCTGGACGAGCTGGATGCGGGCAAAGGTCCGGCCCACCGTCCGTGAAGTCACTGGTCCGGTGGGCCGTCCTTTGTCCAGTCCCTGGGCTGCCAGGGCGATCCGCCGGGCCTGTGGCAGGCTCAGCGTTGTGCCCATGTCAGCCCTTTCGTGGTGAGGGCTCCATCCTAGGCGGTCGCTGCCGCATCATTGGAGCGGTAGGCGAGGATTTTCTCCTCGTACGTGTTCTCGCCGGGCTCGCAGTAGTGGTCCAGGGTGATGACGCCGTACGTCCAGCCCCGGCGCCGGTACACAACAGAGGGCGCGTTAGTGTCCTTGTCCACGAAGAGATAGAAATCGTGCCCAATGAGTTCCATATTGTCCACGGCGTCGTCCAGGGAAAGGGAGGTAGCCGGGAAAACTTTGCGGCGGATGAGAACCGGAGAATCTCCGGCAGGAATGTCATTGTCGACGTCGTACGGCGACTTTTCAGCTGGTTCCGGAGCAGGCTGGGTGTGGTTGCTCGCTT
>Ga0307408_100003171_pt1 | contig 11331 bp, 9 predicted proteins | sample 322Cmetagenome_FD_202116 | JGI IMG/M metagenome (GOLD analysis project Ga0307408, IMG submission 202116) | Maize rhizosphere microbial communities from greenhouse at UC Davis, California, United States - 322HYB-C-3 | ecosystem: Host-associated > Plants > Roots > Rhizosphere > Soil | place: USA... | reverse complement strand
ACGGTTTCCCATTTCAGAGAATTTTTCCTCATATTCTGTCATGATATTTCCTTCAAATTCACTTTTATGAAGGTCAAGGCTGAGGAAGGTTAATAATAAACCATATTCAGAAAAACTCTTTAAAGAGTATTCAAACAACCCTTGATTATCTGTTTTAAAATGGATTTCCCCTTTATCAACCAAAATATTTTCATAAAGCTTCAAGTAATCCTTATAGGTTAACCTTCTTTTTTCGTGACGGGTTTTCGGCCATGGGTCAGAAAAATTCAAATAGACTCTGTCGACATCATTTTTTTCAAAGTATTTATTTAAATCACTCGCATTGACATTGAGAAGTCTTAGGTTTGGTAAATCTGCTTCCATTAATCGATCTAAAGCAGCAACAATGACTGAATCATAAATTTCTATTCCCATATAATTGATGTCAGGGTGTGCTTTTGCCATTTCTGTAATAAAACGGCCTTTTCCAGTCCCTACTTCGATATGAAGTGGCTGTTTATTATGAAAAACCTCATGCCACTTTCCTTTATAAATTTCTGGCTTAGCGACAATATATTGCGGATGGTTCTCAATCATTTCCTTTGCCCAAGGTTTATTTCTAAGTCTCATTTGAGCCACTCCTAAATCTTAAATTGTTTTTATTATTGGTAATAATGGGATTTCCCATTAATGTATAAACAAAAAAAGAATTCACAACCTAACTGTGAATTCTTTTTTACTTTCACTTGAAAGGGTGTACCAACATGCCATTAAGTCATCAGGACCAAGTTTCATTACTAAAAGATATTTTAAATAATCATCAAACCGATTGCTGTGGGTCTGTTTCCGAATGTGAACAATTGGAACGATTAGTGAAATCTCTGATGGTTAACACACAGATTGATCAAAACGTTAAAAGCATTTTACAGGAGGTATATAATTACAGTCAGCATGGTGCCGGGAGTGCAGACCTAGACGAGCATATTCTTTCTAATCAGGATAACTTATCACAATGGGTCTCAAATATTGATACGTACTCCTGATTACAATAGATCATTTAAGAAATTGATCCATTTATCCATTTCCTCTAGCCGGCCTTTGTTTTTGTAAAATTGAATGGAATAGAGAGTTTGAAGTGCCACATACCATTTCATTCTGAGTTTTAAGTTTTCTGTTAACGGTTTACCGTACATGGCTAACCAGCTTGTCCAATTATCTTCAGGTATATAACAATAAAGCAGCATACCGAGGTCAATCGCAGGGTCTGCTATCATTGCACCATCCCAGTCAATTAAATACAACTGGTTGTCTTCTGTTAGCAGCCAGTTGTTGTGGTTGACATCTCCATGACAAACTACTTTTTCTTCACAGAAGACATTTTCAACCTGCTGTAATAGAAAACTCAGAGTATCTATTACAACAGGTAACGATAACACTTCTTCGTCCAGGTCCACGACAACTGATTGAAAAATCGCTTCTGGCTTTAGTGGCTGCTTTTCAAGCCTGCTTAACATCCCTACCATCGGCTCAGAGCGGTGAATCTTCCGAAGCATCCTCGCAACATTTTCATGAGTCATATCACGGGGCTTCAATTCACGCCCTGGAAGCCATTGCTGTGCTGTAATCACATCTCCGTTTTCCAATCGTTTTGTCCAAACAAGCTTTGGGACGATTCCTTCTGCAGATAATACTGCTAGAAATGGAGAGGAATTGCGTTTTAGAAAAAGCCTTTGGTCATTGTAGCTAGCATAAAAGGCCTCTCCCGTTGCGCCCCCCGCAGGGACAATCTCCCATTCTTGTCCTAATATATGTTCCAAAATTGTTCACCTTCAATGTATGCCGTTCTCAAATGGGTATAGTAACTCCCATTTAGTAGTTATATAAGAAAAATTCTAAAATCTATTTTAGAAAAATAAAAAAAGCTATTGGACAATTACACACAATAGCCATCTTACTAAATTTTATCTCCAATTAGCTTCGGTCGTCAAGTACAACTGAATAAACTATTTTTTTGCTAAAATGGTTAAACAAACCGGTTCCAGCACCATTTCTTTTCCCGAAATAATTCGTTTGGATGAAATTCCCACTTTTTCAGCATCCGCAAGGACACTCCATTTGCCATCAGGTATCTGGATAGACTGCTTACTCCTTGTAGGATTAATCAGTAAAAGTACTTCGGTGATATCATGATTTTCATTTTGAATGCTATATCCGATGAGTGGAATTGGCAGCGGTAAAACCTGAATACATTCCCGTATGGTGTCCCCCGTTTTTAATCGGAAGCATGGAAACTGTTTTCTTATTTGTATTAAACCTTTAATATAGTTTACATTGTCAGAGTAAAACTTCTTTCGATTCCAATCGAGCCGGTTGATATGATCCGGAGATTTGTAACTGTTCCCATCTCCACGCTTGGTACGAAAGAACTCCTGGCCACTATGAAGGAAAGGAATACCTTGAGATAAAACTACAAGTCCTGTTGCAAGCCTATGATATTTTATATGGAGTAATTCATCCATATCGGGAAGACAGGAAATTAGTTTATCCCACATTGTATGATTATCATGACATTCAACATAGTTCACAGATTGCGAAGGATTTAATAGAAGCCCGCTTTCTTCTTCATCTATTCCTACGCTCCCGGTAATTACTTCTTTTGCTTCCTCATAGTAATGCTCGTTTCCAAGGACATAACCTTTATCATACAAATAAAAAGTATTCCCTTTTATCTTATCTCGAAACTTATCATTAAATTGGGCTATGTCAGGAAGCTTGGATTGATTCCGAATGATTGCCTTTTTGTCAATCGGAAGAGGTGTATTCAAGTTCCATCCTTCTCCAATAATGAGGGTGCCCTCTTGAATGCTGTTACATGTTCTTCTGACTTCCTTCATTGTATCAATATCCAAAATCCCCATTAAGTCAAAGCGAAACCCATCAATATGATATTCTTCCATCCAAAAACGGATGGAGTCCAGAATGAATTTTCTCACCATTTTCCTCTCAGAGGCAATATCATTTCCGACTCCGGTTCCATTCGATGGAAAACCAAGTTCATTGTGTCGAAAGTAATAACCCGGCACTACTTTTTCAAAGGAAGAGGTCTCCTTAATATATACATGGTTGTAAACCACATCCATAATGATTCTTATACCTTGACTATGGATGCTATCAATTAATTGTTTAAGTTCAATGATTCGCGCATATGGGTCCGAAGGATTGGACGAATAGGAGCCCTCTGGGACATTAAAGTGAAGGGGGTTATATCCCCAGTTATACTCTTTATTAGGCTCAGTTTCATCGACTCCTGCAAAATCATTGAAAGGCAAGAATTCAATATGAGTGATTCCTAAATCCTTTACATAAGAGAGTCCAGTAGGTTCATTGTCTTTCCCTTTTGTATTTAGCTCACCAGCACCTAAATAGAGTCCTTTATGTTTGACACCGCTGTCAGGGTGGATGGTGAAATCCCTGATGTGTGTTTCATAGATAATGGCATCCACTGGATTTTCAAAAGGCGGTAAGTAAGGTTTCTGCCTGCGGGTCTTCTCTAAATTCACCACTACCCCAAGCTCACCATTTGCTGTGACTGCAACAGCATATGGATCAACAGATTCACGCCAATCTTGGTTTACTAGGACTAAGAAAGTATATTGATAAAGTTCTAAATCTGAATGAACCAGTACTGACCATACACCTTTTTCTTCACGTCTCATCTTGATGATTTCGGAGAAAGTGTTGTTCGGCTGTCTTAATTTTAATTTTACCTGAGCAGCTGTCGGTGCCCACAATTTAAATTGTGTTTGATTCTCCTCAATACTTACACCAAGGTCATTTCCATCATAGAAAAATTTTTCATCAAATGAATCTGTTCGAATGACAGCTCCTATTTGTAATTCGGTTTTCCCGCCATGTTCATCGATAATCCAATAAGGATGACCAAAAGAAATTTCCTCTGCCAGCCGACAAATATATTTATTATTATTTTCTATTTGTTGTTTTTTAATAATTTGCAAGGCTGTAACTTTTTGTGATTCATCTAAAATTGAGAATGTGGAAGACAATCCATGGTGATAGGTAAGTGGAAGAAGTATCGTAATGATATCCATCTCATCTAAATAGGCTTGGAAATTACGGTCATTGGAGTTCATTCGAGTCCCTCTCTTTCAGATCAGTTTCTCGCATACTTCACACCCTCGTTAAAACCTTTAGTGATTTTGTTTGTACATGAATATTTAGGGGAGTAAACCCAATATCCTCACCGTCAGCATGGACATATAAAGAGGATGCAGAATGAATGGTAACCATCCGCCCCTTAAAAGTTTGTACCTCTTTAAAATGTATATGCTTACCCCAGAATACACTAATAAAAACCAATAATAGCTTTAATTTTGATAATCTATGAACGACTGTAATATCTAAGAGACCATCATTTGGGACGGCATTAGGCGCAATCATCATTCCTCCCCCGTAATAGGGTTGATTGGAAACAGTTACAAACCATGTTTGTTCAAGTATATGCCTTTTGCCGTCAATTGATAAATCAATTGTTGTGCATTTATAAGAAAAGAGTTTTTTTAGTAAAAAATACACATAAACCAACCGGCCTAAAGATAGTTTATTGAGCCAAGCTTTTGTTTTTGAATGGTTTACTTCATAGGAAATGAGTGCGTCAAACCCAGCCCCCATATTATTAATAAAATAATGCTCAGAATGATCCTTCATGGTAATCCTTCCAATATCTATGGAAGGTACTTCCTCATTCATTAATCTAAGAATCACTTTTAATGCTTCTTCTGGATTAGAGGGAATTTGAAACCCTCTTGCGAAATCATTTCCGGAACCTCCAGGCACAAATCCCAGAGTGATATTGTTATATTTTGCAATCCCATTCATAACTTCGCTTATTGTTCCGTCACCGCCGACTGCAATAATGACTTTTTGCTCATTATTCCCCTCAGCAATTTGTGCAGCTAGCTGGATTGCATGTCCATGGTATTCTGTAAAGTAAGCCAAGTAAGGAATCTTATCATCCATTAGTTTTGTTTCAACTTTTCCCCATACCCTTAAACTGTAGCCATTTCTCGCCTTTGGATTGATAATAAAATAGAATTGTTTCATACAACCAACCTTTACCTTGTTAATTTATCTCTATTCTAATAGGTATATTGTTTTTGGCTCGTATTTTGGCGTCTTATCAAGATGTGTTTGATATAAAACTACCTCGTTTATATTAAATAAGAGTGGTTCTGGCTGAAGATCCACCCAGACATCTAGGAGTTTTTCATGAAAGTGTTGATCTCCCTTCCACGTGCGGGCAAGGGTAATATGAGGCTTAAAGTGTCTAGATTCAAGTTGAAAACCTGCCTCTGTACACGCTGTAAACACTTTTTTCCTCACTGCCTCAAGCTTATTACTTTCCTTTGTGTTCAGCCAAAAAATTCGAGGTGATTCTTCTTTTCCGAAGATTCCGAGCTTGTTCATTTCTAATTGAAATCCGTTCGTCCCGCTTAAGGCTGCGTTAACATTATCGACTGCATTGGACAGTTTTTCAGAAGGTGCATTGCCTAGAAAAGCTAATGTAATATGCAAATCTTCATGATGGACCCATTTGCTAAAAGGGAGGATTTCTTTTAACTTATCGCATTTTTCTTTTATGAGCAATTTTGTCTCTTCTGGAATTTTTACGGCAAAGAAAAAATGTGTTTGCTGCATTATAATTATCATTCCTTTTCTTATTTTAGACTATTTTTTACAACATGTATGTATTTTATCGCTTCATACAAAAGAAAACGTGCACCAGACAGTGCACGCTCTCATTGCTAAATTACTCTATCTACAAGTAGACCACATTGTTTTTCAATTTCCTTTTCAAATAATTCTTGTAATTTTTTAGTGATGGTTCCCGGGACACCTGCTTTAATCTTCTTTCCATCAATTTCAATAATCGGCATAACTTCAGCTGTTGTACTAGATAAGAATACTTCCTCCGCTTCTTCCAGTTCAGCCAAAGAAAATGTTCGTTCCTGCACTTGGATATTATTTTTTGTACAAAGTTCCAAAATAACATCTTTTGTTATTCCTTTTAATATTAAGTTGTTTGATTCATGGGTTATGACACTCCCATTTTTCACGATGAAAATATTAGAAGAGCTGCCTTCAGTGACATCCTGACCACGGTGCTGAATCGCTTCGAAACAGCCTTGCTCACTGGCTTTTTGTTTTGCTAATAGATTTCCAAGCAAATTGAGGCTTTTTATATCACAGCGAAGCCAGCGAAGATCCTCCGTCAAGATTGCCTTTACACCAGATTTCAGGTTATCCAGCGGCCTTACTCCTTTAATGGTATAGGCAACAAGGGTTGGAGCTACATTTCCAGTTGGAAATACATGATTTCTTGGTGCAGTCCCTCTAGTAACCTGCATATAGATATTACCTGTTTCAAGATTGTTTTTAATTAGGAGTTCCTCTAACATTTCTGATAACTGAAGACTCGTAAAAGGGATAGAAATTCCTATGCTGTCAGCACTCTTCACAAATCTTTTTAAATGTTCATGTATTGTAAACATTTTTCCATTATAGATACGAATAACTTCGTACACTCCATCACCGAACTGATAACCACGGTCTTCTACATCAACTTTGGCTTCCGAACGCTCAATTATTTCCCCATTTAATAAAGCAAATTCCATGTTCATTCCCCTTTTTATCCTACTATTTTGTCAATTCATAAATTGCTTGTGCATATATAGCGGTGGCTTTTAATAGGTCATCGATTTCAATATATTCATCTTTTTGGTGGGCAATGTCTGGTCTTCCAGGAAATAAGGGGCCAAATGCCACTCCTGATTTTAATGAACGTGCGTACGTCCCGCCGCCAATCGCTATTAAATATGACTTTTCTCCCGTTTGTTCTTCATATACCTTTTTCAAGGTTTGGATTAAGAATTCATTTTCATCGACATAATGCGGCTTTGTATCTTTGAACTTATTAATCACAAAGCCGTTTACCTCTAAAAGGTCATCCAACTTTTTCTTGGTGTCATCGATTTTATTTGTAACTGGATACCTACAGGTCAAACCTATGCTGCCACCTGATTGACGAGAATATGAAAGTTTCCCAGGATTGATTGTTAATTCACCTGAAACTTCATCAGAGTATGATACGCCAAGGCTCACTCCTCTGGAATCATTAAAGAAGTAGCGGGAAATGAATTTGAAATAATCTGAAGCTGAAGGATTTAAATCTAGTTTTGAAAGAAATTCTCCTAAAAATAAACCCGCATTAATTCCCTTCTTAGGCTCCATTCCATGTGCAGATACTCCCTTAACCTCGAGAGTTAACTCTCCGTTATCAACATGTGACTGGTGTTCCAATTGATGCTGTTTCATGAAATTTGTGAATCTTTGTACAACATCCATTTGATTTCCAATGATGTTTAGTGTCACCGTTGCATGGTCAGGAACCATGTTGTACCGTTTTCCAGAAGTAAAGCTAAGAACTTCGATATTACCTTTTCCCACTTCTTCATCAGGCAGTTTCTGAACAATATCCATATCGGCAATCCCTTTTTCAGCATTTATGATCGGAAAGTCAGCATCAGGTGCAAAACCTAGAGTAGGCATTTCTTCTTTTTCAAAATAGTGATCTACACATCTCCAGTCGCTTTCTTCATCGGTTCCGATAATCATTCTGATACGCTTATTTACAGGCAATCCGAGTTCCTTAACTATTTTCATTGCATAATAGGCAGCCATTGTTGGTCCCTTATCATCAATGGCACCACGAGCAAAGATTTTACCTTCGCGAATTTCAGCAGCAAACGGGTCACTCGCCCAGCCATCACCTTCAGGGACTACATCAACATGACATAGGATACCTAGTAATTCCTCCCCTTCGCCAAATTCTAGATGGCCCGCTAAGTTTCCTACATTCTTCGGAATAAACCCATCCTTCTCACCGAGAGTGAGCATAAAATCTAAAGCTTCTTTTACACCTTTTCCAAGAGGAGCATCTGGAAAAGTATTTTCTTCATCTAATAGACTCTTTATATGTAATAAATTCTGAGTGTCTTTTAACAAGTCATCTTTTCTTTTTTCTACTTCATTCAACCAATTAATCTTCGACAATTGCATTGTCCTCCTAATCCCTGCATTTGTTATTTATATCCATGCAGATATTTTATCAATAATCACAAAAAAAACGAAATAATTTCAGTTTGGTATATACAATAAATTTACTAAAAATTCAATTAATTTGTCATAATCTTAACATTTATAACCATAGACTATAGTAAGAATAATGCAAGGGGGGAGAAAAACCGAACAATTATTGTTAAGATAGGATGATTTTTATGTAAATTATTCGCAAATGGTGGAAATTTTCAGAAATTACGGGTACAATATATGTAAGTCAGCTGGGTATCCACTGCAACTATCTATTAATAAAAGGAGTTGTCTGCGGAAAGAAAATTACATACTAATCAAAGAGGCTGTCGGTAGCAGGATAAAGCCATAAGGTTTGAAAAAAGGATAGGGAGTGGTTTTTTGAAACCTTCGACTAACCGGATGTTAAACCGCATCAAATGCATCTACATGTTTATTCGTAATAAAGGCACAGTCACGACGCAAGAACTTGTAGAGGAATTTGGTATCACTCCTCGCACCATACAACGAGATTTAAATGTCTTAGCCTATAATGACTTGGTAATAAGCCCAAGCCGCGGAAAATGGACCATAACAGAAAAGAAAGTAAAGATGTCTTCGTAATATAAGAATAAACATAAAAGCAACCAAGCACGCGATAATCTCGCGTGCTTGGTTGCTTTTTTCTATAAAATAAGGTTGAATATCTAATATATTATGATATATTAGTATAATACTTTAGCGCTTAAAAGCGTTTATGCAAATGAGTAATAATTTTAAAAATAAAGGCAGGACAACATGGAAAATAATCAGCATGAACTAAAAAAAGGATTACTGCCAAGGCATGTACAGTTTATTGCATTAGCTGGCATGATTGGTACAGGAATTTTTAAAGGTAGTTCCGACACGTTAAGTATTGCGGGACCTAGTGTTATCTTCACCTATCTAATCGGCGGACTATTATTGTTCATTGTAATGGCTGCTTTAGGCGAGATGGCCATTGCTTTTCCTAATCACAATGTACAATTGCTTCTTTATCGAGCATTTGGTTTCAAGCTATCATTTATTACTGGCTGGTTATATTGGATTAACTGGATCATTGTTATAACCGTTGAACTATTAGCTGCAGGAAGCTTCTTACAATTTTGGTACCCTTCTATTCCACTATGGCTACTTAGTCTGCTATGTGCAGTAGTAATCATTGGGATAAATTTATTCCCTGTTAAATATTATGGGGAGCTTGAGTTTTGGTTTGCGGGGATAAAAATAGTCGCATTAGTCGCTTTTATCCTATTAGGTGCTCTCATCATATTTGGTGTATTTCCTAGTAATATTGAGGATCCTCTTGCAAATTACACCGCACATGGCGGGTTTTTCCCCCATGGAGTAAGTGGAATGCTTAGCGCCTTTTTAGTGGTTATGTTTTCATATGGCGGAGCTGAGTTAATTGGGGTTGCTGTCACAGAGACCAAGGATGCAGAGCGTGTGATGCCAAGTATCATTAAGGGTGCAGTTTGGCGCGTAATAATTTTTTATATCTTCCCTATTTTAATTATTTGCGGTATCATGCCTTGGAATCAAGTTACTGGTCAAGACAGCCCGTTCGTTCAAGTTTTTACTATTACAGGGCTTCCTGGGGCCGCACATGTTATGAACTTCATCCTATTAACGGCTGTCCTTTCAGCTGCGAACTCGGGGATATATGCAACTTCAAGAACGCTATTTTCAATGGCAAAAAGCGGAGTGGCTCCGAAAACATTAATGAAAACCTCAAGAAACGGCATTCCCGTTACTGGACTTATGATTACAACAATCTGTCTATTAATTGGTGTTTTCTTAGCATATATCAGTCCTAGTAATATCATTAGTTACCTTATGACTATCCCAGGATTCACGATTATGATGGTTTGGATAGGGATTTGTGCCGCCCATTTAAAGCTGAGACCGCAGTATAAGGTTAAACCTTCTTTCCAGGTAAAATGGTTTCCATTTACAACACTCATCGCTATCGTAGCGTTAAGTCTAATCTTTATTGGGTTTATTTTAAATCCAAACAATTTAATTGGCTCAACCGTTTCCCTTTTAATAGTTGGAATCCTGGTATTCCTATCATTTATAGCAAAGAAGAAGTGATATCCGTTTTGGATATCACTTTTTTTGTTGTAACGTTCCTCTTACTTTTTCGTAAGGCTCCTGCGAGCTTTCTTTTTAGATACAATTCGATATATTAAGGCGATAAGTAATACAGTCATTTATTGCACAATATTCTTGCCATAAAAAATTTCATCCATTTCCAGCTTTATTCTCTCGGTAATTTCAATTAGTTCTTCTGGATGTAAAGTTTCTTTTTTATAGCCAAATAAATAGTTGTTTAAATCAAATTCCCGAAGCTTACATTTTGTATGAAAGATATTTTCTTGATACACATTTACGTCAATCATGTCGAATAATTCGCCAACGTCCTCGGGAATATAATTTTGGATTGAGCTAATCTCATGATCGATAAATAATTTATATCCTTCCTTATCTCTTGTAAAACCGCGGACCCGGTAATCAATCGTCATGACGTCTGTTTCAAAAGAACGAATAAGATAATGTAGAGCTTTTAGAGGTGATATTTCCCCACAGGTTGATACATCAATGTCTGCCCTAAATGTACTAATTCCTTCATCTGGGTGATATTCAGGATATGTATGAACCGTAATATGACTCTTATCTAACTGCATAACAACCGATTCTGGCAGTGGTCCTGGTGACTCCTCAAAGTGTTCTGAAGGGGCATTTTCAACAGGGCCCTCAGATACAAGAAGCGTAACACTTGCACCTGCAGGTTCAAAATCCTGACTCGCTACATTTAATACATGTGCTCCAATAATATCCGAAACATGAGTTAATATCTTTTGTAATCTATCGGCACTGTATTGCTCATCAATATATTTTAAATACGCCTCACGCTCTTCCCTCGATCGTGTGTAACAAATATCGTACATATTGAAGCTCAACGATTTGGTCAAATTATTAAAACCATGTAATTCGATGGTTTCCTTTGGTGTCAGTTTCAAGTTGCTTCCCCCTTTTGGATTTTCAGGAATGCTCCGACAGTGTAGTAAATATTTTTAGATTACCCATTTTTATAAATTGTTACTTATTTTTTGGCTGTGTTAATGGAAAATGTTGATTGGAGAGGAAGGCGCTCGACTCCTGCGG
>Ga0307408_100003169_pt1 | contig 11345 bp, 5 predicted proteins | sample 322Cmetagenome_FD_202116 | JGI IMG/M metagenome (GOLD analysis project Ga0307408, IMG submission 202116) | Maize rhizosphere microbial communities from greenhouse at UC Davis, California, United States - 322HYB-C-3 | ecosystem: Host-associated > Plants > Roots > Rhizosphere > Soil | place: USA... | reverse complement strand
TACCCACCAGATTTTAGAAGATATCGGCTTGATGAAAATGCTTCCGGGCATGACCGTTATCAACCCATGCGACTACAACCAGACTAAAGCAGCTACCATGGCTATTGCCGACCACCATGGCCCGGTATACCTGCGTTTTGGCCGCCCGGTTGTGCCAATTTTCACCGACCCTGACCAGAAGTTCGAAATCGGCAAGGCATGGATGGTAAATGAAGGCGCTGATGTAAGTATCTTCGCTACAGGCCATTTGGTTTGGGAAGCTATCCAGGCTGGCGAGAAACTGGCTGAAATGGGCATCGATGCGGAAATCATCAACATCCACACTATTAAGCCATTGGACGCTGAAGCAGTATTGAAATCAGTTGCAAAAACAGGCTGCGTGGTAACTGCAGAAGAGCACAACCGTTTAGGCGGATTAGGCGACAGCATCGCTCAGTTACTGGCCCAAAACAACCCAACTCCACAGGAATATGTAGCTGTAAACGACAGTTTCGGCGAAAGCGGAACTCCTGCACAGTTAATGACTAAATACGGCTTAGACGCTGACCATATCATCAAAGCGGTACAGAAAGTTATCGCGAGAAAGAAAGGATAGGCTAGAGCTATTAGCTCATTGCTGATCGCTAATACCTGATCGCTCATCGCTAAAAGCTAACATCTGATAGCTCATAGCTGACAGCTAACAAAAAGGCATCTGTTTAACTACGGATGCCTTTTTTGTTTAGAGCCATCTCCACTCTGGCTACGCAATGCATAAATAGATAATTTTCAATTGCTTCCACCCAACGGACAGCAGGATGCTACAGGTTGCCGCCCGGCTGCTTAATTTCTATGTTAGCTTTCCAAAACCAAAAATAAACCGCAAATCTTTTTCCCCTTAAAGGATTTGTACATCCAACCAATTATTGAATATGATTAAAACTTTACTAAGGAGTTTTCTTTTTTGCACTATTTCAATTTTTATTTCGGCAACGCTTAAGGCACAAACCTGGCCGGTTATAGGTAGCGATGGCCAAATTGCATCTGGTAGTACAGCCTATACCTCAATCACAACAGCTGATGTAACCTTAGATTCAGTATCGTACGTCTCTTTACCCCATGTCGCTTTTGCAGAATCTGGAGTTGCAAAAGTGAAAAGATATAGAAACGGAGCCTGGGAGAGTGTAGGCGGGAATATTACCACTGGTGGAACAACTTACACCTACATTTTTTCGGACGATAACGGAAAGCTATACCTGAATTACGTGGATGAATCTACCGCAGGTGCAAAGCGATTGGCGGTAAAAACATTCAACAGTGCAACAAATACCTGGGAAGCCTTAGGGGGAAATGCTGCAAATCTATATTTATCCATAGGCTCGATTGTGCAGAACCTTGGAAGTGCGCTTAATTCATCACACAACAGTTGGATGGCTTTCGATTCGAACAATGTTCCTTATGTAATTTATTCAGAGTTCGATGCGGGCGGAGTTCCATACGTAAAGCGTTTTAATGGAACAGCCTGGGAAGTCGTTGGAGGAGGAGCCGTCTCAGCAGATAAGGCAGCAGGTGTGGGTATAGTTTTTAATCCATCAACCAGTATTCCCTACTTGGTTTATTGTGGAGGAACAGGAACTACCTCAACTCTAAAAGTTTATAAATTAAATGGAGCTGCATGGTCAAATATTGCTTTTCCGGCCACAACAGTAACTTCCGGCTCTAATACCTATACTACCATAAACGGCGCAACCTCGGGCGCTATTTCTGCTTCCCGGCATAGTTCCGTCATCTTTGATAATGACAATAACCTTAATATAGCCCATTTCAACTCAGGGAATAGCAACAAAGCAACGGTAATAAAATACGTTGAAAGCACCGCAACCTGGAGTTTATCTGGGGTGGTATCCACAAGAGATTCTCCAAATATCAATCTTGTTAAAGGTTATAATGGTAATTTATATGTTTCGTTTACAGATGCTTATACAAATGGTTCAGGCAGAAGCGTCGCCAGGGTTATGAAACTAGCTGTAGGATCATCTTCATGGACAGAGCTAACCAATGCCGAAATCACGACCGGTGGTATTGAGGAACCAGTTTCCAGCCTCTCTATAACCACCAGTTCTAATGGCAACGAATATATCGCTTACACAAAGAGTAGCGTTCCTGTAGTTAGAACCTTTTCTTCGGCGCCGCCAACGCCTGTAACTCCAACGCCGGATGTTGTTGTTACTACACCAAAACAAATGGAATATTTAACCAGGGCAGTAACAGCCGTTCGGGTAAGCACTTCACAGGTTTTAGTAAGTTGGAGATTATTGGGCACAGACCCTGCGGGGATTAGCTTTAATGTCTATAGAAATGGCACGAAAATTACTTCGTCGCCGATCACTAATTCAACAAATTATCAGGACAATATCTCATCAAATGGAATCTATACAATTAAGCCTGTAATAAACGATGCAGAGGGAAATGCTACGGCTGAAGCTTCCGTTTGGTCAACTAATTACCTTAATATCCCGATCCAACAGCCGTCAGGGGGAACTACTCCCGATAATGTTACTTATACTTATAATGCCAATGATGCCAGTGTTGGCGATGTAGACGGGGATGGAGAATATGAAATCATCTTAAAATGGGATCCGTCCAACTCGAAAGATAATTCGCTAAGCGGATATACCGGAAATGTTTTTATCGATGCTTATAAATTGAACGGAACAAAATTATGGCGGATTGATTTGGGTAAAAACATTCGTGCAGGAGCACATTACACGCAATTTATGGTTTACGACCTGGATTGTGACGGCAAGGCGGAAGTTGCCTGCAAAACTGCCGATGGCACGATAGATGGTACAGGAGAAGTGATCGGAAGTTCTACCGCCGATTATCGTAATTCATCTGGCTATGTTTTATCGGGCCCTGAATATCTAACCATATTCAACGGGCTTACGGGCAAGGCTATGGCCACAGCAAACTTTAATCCTGGGAGAGGCACAGTTTCGTCATGGGGCGATAACTATGGAAATCGTGTAGACAGGTTCATTTCGGCGGTTGCCTATCTGGATGGAGCGAAACCAAGTTTAATTATGGGGCGGGGATATTACACCCGCTTGGTAAGGACTGCCTGGGACTGGAGAAATGGCGAATTGAAACAACGCTGGATTTTTGACAGCAATACCGCAGGAAATAGCTCTTATTACGGCCAGGGAAATCATCAAATGTCTGTGGCTGACGTGGACGGTGACGGAAAAGATGAAATTTTAAATGGGTCAAGTACAATTAATGACGACGGCAAGGGCTTATGGACAGACAGCAAAGGGCACGGAGATGCTTTACACGTTACTGATATGGACCCCACCACGCCCGAACAGGAAGAGTGGATGAACCATGAAGAGCAGGGTGCATACGCCGGCATGGGCTTGCGATTAAAGAATGCAAAAACTGGCGCAACATTGTGGGGGATTGCAACCACTGGAGATGTTGGCCGTTCAATGGCTGCGGATATCGATCCTCAATATCCGGGATATGAAGTTTGGGCCTCCTCTGGAGGGAATGTATATACAAATAAAGGAGTGTCAATTAGTACAAGCGTACCTTCTTACAATTTTGGGCTTTGGTGGGATGGTGATTTAAGCCGCGAAATACTGGATGGGACGAAACTAGATAAATGGAATACCTCAACAAAAAAAACAGACAGGTTGTATACCATTTACAATGCAGCGCCGATTGCATCAAACAATAGCACTAAATCTAATCCATGCCTTACCGCTGATATTGTTGGAGACTGGCGGGAAGAAATGCTTTTTAGGGCGGCAGATAATCAAAGCCTCTATCTCTTCACCACGCCATATGTAACAGATAAGAGAATTTATACTTTAATGCACGACTCTCAATATCGGGTAGCTGTGGCTTGGCAAAACTCAGCCTACAATCAACCGCCTTATCCAAGTTTCTTTTTAGGCACAGACATGGCTACTCCGCAAACGCCGAATATATCTTTAACAGGAGCAACAGCTTTGCCGATCAATCTTATTGACTTTAAGGCGAAAGCCTCTGGAGATAAGGTCAATTTGAGCTGGAGCACTGCCTCGGAAACGAATAATAAGTACTTCACCGTGGAACGTTCTTCTGATGGCAAATCTTTTGAGGCGGTTTTAAAGAAAGACGGAGCAGGAAACAGTAGCGCTCAAAATCAATACTTTGCGACAGATTTTAACCCTCTTGCGGGCACAAGTTACTATAGCCTGCGCCAAACAGATGCAGATGGCAAGTCAACAACCAGCGGAAGCGTAGCTGTAACAATATTAAAAAACGAAGAGTTCTTTAGCCTCGCTCCTAACCCGGTACAAGATCGCGTTGTTCTAAACTATAACTCAAGTTCAAGCGATTTGCAATTAAGTGTAACGAGCCTTGATGGTAGATCGGTACTAAATGCATCTGGAAGCATTGCAGAGTTAAATGCGCAGCTGAATGCAAAAGTCAATTTATTGGCCACAGGTGTTTACATCCTTCAATTATTTGACACAGGTAAATCCTATACTCAAAAAATGATGAAAAGATAGTAATGTTTATGAACGGTGTTGAATGTTAGTTATCATCTGGAGGCTGTCTGTTGGCAGCCTCTTTTTTTAATTATATCTTAGCGCCACACACATTATGAATCGGCCCGAGTCCCTTTATAATGCAACTGATTTAGTTGCTTTTTCCTCTCAGCTTTTAATTAAGGCCGGCATGCTGCTGCCAATAGCGGAGGTGGTTGCGCAAAATCTGGTTGAGGCAGATTTAATGGGACATGATACGCATGGCCTGCAGTTGTTGCCTTCCTACCTTCAGGAACTCGAAAGCGGAACAATGGCAACCTCGGGCGAGCCCGGTGTGATTAATGATTCAGGCAGTTCCTTTACCTGGAATGGAAATTATTTGCCGGGTGCATGGTTGGTTAATAAGGCAATTGATGTCGCGTTGGAAAGAATACAAGATAACCCTGTAATTACTGCCGTGATATCGAACAGCCACCACATCGGATGTCTGGCAGCCTACCCTGAGCGGGCAACTGAGAAAGATTTAATAATGTTGCTGTCATGCTCAGATCCAAGAACCAAAACTGTCGCTCCATTCGGGGGGCTTACGGCAGTATACGGCCCCAACCCGATAGCGATGGGAATCCCAACACAATCACATCCTATCATTTTCGATATCAGCACTTCGTCCACCGCAAATGGGTATGTCAATCGGGCTTTAAACGAAGGGCGGAATTTGCCTCATCCTTGGTTGCTTACAGCCGATGGAAAAACCACGTCAAGCCCCGCAGGGTTTAATCAGCAGCCTCCAAGTACAATCTTGCCGCTGGGCGGACTGGATTCGGGGCATAAAGGTTTTGCGCTAGGCATAATGGTTGAAGCCCTAACAAATGCGCTTGGGGGCGATGGCTATTATAAAAATCCAACACGATGGTCAGCATCAGTTTTCATGCAAATAATCAATCCTTCTTTTTTTGGCGGAAGTGAAGCTTTTAAACAGGAAATGCAATTTTTCTCAGAAAGTTGCTCTCAATCGAAACCAGCTCCAGGAATATCGCAGGTGAGATTGCCCGGTAGTCGAGCCATGGCTTTAAAGGAAGAACAACGAAAATCAGGTTTAAGGCTTTACCCTGCAATTATGCAACAAATCGAACCCTGGGCACACAAACTGCAAGTATCATTACCTTCTAGCATTAAGTAATAATCAATTCATAAAATGAAAAAATTCTTATTCTCAGTATTAATCATCAGTATTTCCCTTTCAGCTATCGCAAAGAAAAAAGGGGCATATGTATTCTGTTATTTCAAAGCGAATGGACAAGATGGTCTGCATTTAGCATACAGCACAGATGGCTATAACTGGAAAGCGCTTAATGGTGATAGTTCATTTCTGAAACCGGTTGTAAGTAAGGATAAGTTGATGCGAGATCCAAACATCATTAAAGGCGCAGACGGTTTGTATCACATGGTATGGACTGTTAGTTGGAATGAAAAAGGTATCGGCTATGCCAACTCGAAAGACCTGATAAATTGGAGTGAGCAACGTTTTCTGCCGGTAATGCAGCATGAGCCTACAGCCAGAAACGCTTGGGCGCCCGAACTTACCTATGATAAAAAGACTGGCGAATACATGATTTACTGGGCAACAACTATCCCCGAAAAGTTTAAGGAAACAGCCAGCACGGCAGAGAGCGGTTACAATCACCGGATTTATTATGTAACGACGAAAGATTTTGCAACGTTCAGCGATACTAAACTATTATATGACCCAGGTTTCAACATAATTGATGCCAGCATCGTCAAAGATGATAAAAGCAAAAAGTGGATGATGTTTTTGAAGGATGAAACCCGCGAACCTGCACAGAAAAATCTCAAAATTGCATGGGCTGAGAACTTAACTGGCCCATACTCTAAAGCTGGCGAGCCCATAACCGGCAAGTACTGGGCGGAGGGGCCTACAAGTGTTAAAATCGGCAAGCAGTGGATTGTGTATTTCGACAAATACCGCGACCACAAATATGGTGCAATAACTTCAACAGATTTAAAAAGTTGGACAGATATTTCGGATAAAATATCCTTACCGTCAGGTATACGCCACGGCTCAATTTTCGAAATTTCCAAAAAGGAGTTACAGAAACTAAAGGATAAATAGAAGCACAAGTGTTTGATTTTCAGGCTAAATTAGGAGGGTTTTGCTGTTTTTTTTCACTTCCTTTCGATTATGGAATTTTCAAATAAATAATATATTTTGTGATAAAATATTACAGAAAATATTCATACTTTAAGCCCCTGAAAATGCTAGTGTTTGTTGGACACTAAGTACACACAGCCAATTTATAAATTATACCTGTGAAATTGACAATTAAAGGGACGGGCGGTATAAGACTGAAATTTGCAATTAATTAACATTTTATATAAACCTTTCTTCAAATGAACAGGCTAGAAACCAAAGATTACGTTGTTTTTCTAATTTACTTTCTAATTGTATCCATATATGGGATATGGATATATCGCCGTAAGCGCTCAGAGAGTATGGGCTCAAAAGATTACTTTCTTGCTGAAGGCTCTTTAACATGGTGGGCAATTGGTTCATCACTTATCGCATCAAATATTTCAGCTGAACAGTTTGTAGGTATGAGTGGGTCAGGCTTTAAAATGGGCCTTGCTATTGCAACCTACGAATTAATGGCAGCTTTAACGCTGGTTATTGTGGCTGTGTTCTTCATTCCGGTATATCTTAAAAATAAGATTTTTACCATGCCACAATTTCTTCACCAAAGGTATAACGGTACCGTGGCGATGATTATGGCTGTGTTTTGGTTGTTGTTATATGTAGTAGTAAACTTAACATCAATCTTATTCCTTGGTGCAATTGCAATTAACAGTATATCTGGTATCAGTCTTGATGCTTGTATGTATGCGCTTGCAATTTTTGCAATCGTTATTACCCTTGGAGGTATGAAAGTTATCGGCTTCACCGATGTAATTCAGGTATTTTTCCTTATTCTTGGTGGTTTAGCAACTACCTATTTGGCTCTTGACCTCGTAGCTGAGCACTATGGTTCTGCAGGCGTATTAAACGGGTTTAACTTACTTACCCAGAAAGCTCCAGACCACTTCGACATGATTTTCGACCGCACAAACGAAAATTTTATCGACCTTCCTGGTTTAACATTGTTAGCGGGTGGTATGTGGATCGTAAACTTAAACTACTGGGGATGTAACCAGTATATTACTCAGCGTGCTTTAGGTGCTGACTTAAAAACTGCTCGTGGCGGTATTTTATTCGCGGCATTTCTTAAAATTTTAATGCCGGTTATCGTAGTGTTACCAGGTATTGCAGCATACATTTTGTGGAGAGAAGGTGCTGGCTCATTCAAAACCGATATGTTATTAGGAGATGAAGTTGCACCAGACAGAGCTTATCCGGTACTATTGGCATTACTTCCAGCTGGATTGAAAGGGCTTTCTTTCGCGGCTTTAACTGCTGCGGTAGTAGCATCTTTAGCTGGTAAAGCAAACTCAATTGCAACAATCTTCACTCTTGATATCTACAAAAAAGTAATCAACCCTGAAGCTAGCGAAACTAAGCTGGTAAACATTGGTAAAGCTACAGTTGTGATCTCTATGATCTTAGGTGTAATTATCGCGCCTCACTTAGGTATCGATAAAAAAGGTGGTTTCCAATACATTCAGGAGTATACTGGTTTCGTATCTCCAGGTATCTTCGCCATGTTTATCTTAGGTTTCTTCTGGAAGAAAACAACTTCAAACGCTGCACTATTTGCAACTATCGGAGGTTTCTTACTTTCATTGACACTTAAATTCTTACCAGGATGGGTTGACTTATCATTCCTATACGATTTTGGATTTGCAGTTCCAAACCCAGCTTCAGGCGGCGTTTACGAAATTCCTTTCCTTGACCGTATGGGCTTTGTATTCTTATTCTGTATTTTGGGTATGTACATTATCAGTATGATCGAAAACGGAAAAGGTGAGCGTGCAACTGGTTTAGAGGTAGATACAACGATGTTTAAAACCACTACAGGTTTTGCAGTTGGATCTTTAATTATAGTTGGTATTCTTGCAGCAATCTACACTGTTTACTGGTAGTAGGTAAGAAGTTCAATATACAAGCGCCCTTCTCTGATTTCGGAGAAGGGCGTTTCTGTTTTTTAACTTTTGTTAGGAAAAACGAAGGTTTCCAATCGATTTATGTTAATTTAAGAAGCTATATCCTATCGAATAAACCTTAATCTTAAATTAAAAGATACTATTTTTACAGCAGTCCAACCTAAAATAATATGTCTAAACTGAACCGAAAACAGGATGCGCTCGACTACCATTCACAAGGGCGCCCGGGAAAAATCGAAGTAATCCCAACAAAGCCCACTCATACGCAGCGAGATTTAACACTCGCTTACTCGCCGGGGGTAGCAGAGCCTTGTTTGGAAATTGCCGCGAATACCGAAGACGTTTATAAATATACCTCCAAAGGGAACCTGGTAGCGGTAATAAGCAACGGTTCTGCGGTACTTGGGCTGGGTGATATCGGTCCTGAGGCAGGAAAGCCAGTAATGGAAGGAAAAGGCTTATTATTTAAAATATTTGCCGACATTGATGTTTTTGACCTGGAACTGAATACTAAAGATGTTGACGAATTTGTGCGCATTGTAAAAGCGCTCGAACCTACATTCGGAGGAGTCAACCTGGAAGATATTAAGGCCCCCGAATGTTTTGAGATCGAAAGGCGGCTAAAGGAGGAAATGAACATCCCCGTAATGCACGATGACCAACATGGCACTGCAATAATTTCTTCGGCTGCTTTAATCAATGCGTGCGAACTGCAAGGGAAAAAGCTCAACGAAGTTAAGATTGTGGTTAACGGAGCCGGAGCTGCTGCAATATCTTGCTCGCGTTTATATGTAAGTGTGGGGGCTAATAAAGATAATATCGTAATGCTCGACCGTTCGGGTGTTATTCGCAAAGACAGGAAGAGCCTTGATCCGATAAAGTCTGAATTTGCTACAGACAGAGACCTCAACACCCTGGAACAGGCAATGAACGGGGCAGACGTATTTATTGGCTTGTCTGCAGCAGACGTACTGACACCCGAAATGCTTAAAACGATGGCCCCCAAGCCTATTGTTTTCGCAATGGCAAACCCCAATCCGGAAATTGCATATGAATTGGCGGTGGCTGCAAGGGAAGACGTTATTATGGCAACGGGCCGCTCCGACTATCCTAATCAGGTGAATAACGTCCTCGGATTTCCCTATATCTTTAGGGGCGCTATGGACGTAAGGGCGCGTACAATAAACGAAGAAATGAAGATTGCCGCAGTGAAGGCAATTGCTGATATGGCAAAAAAAACGGTTCCGGAGTCGGTAAACCTGGCATATAATATCCAAAGCTTAAAATATGGCAAGGATTATATTATTCCTAAGCCAATGGATCCTCGCTTAATTACTTCGGTATCGCCGGCGGTTGCTAAAGCTGCCATAGAATCTGGCGTGGCTCGTAAAGTAATTGACGATTGGGATGCATATACCGAAGGCTTAAGCCGCCGATTAAGTAAAGAGGATGCATTGTTGAGAGCTATAAGCAGTAAGGCGAAATCAGCGCCAAAGCGGATCGTTTTTGCCGAAGCGGATAATTATAAGATTCTGAAGGCTGCCCAAATTGTGAAGGATGAAGGCATTGCAATTCCAATTTTATTGGGGAATAGAGAAGTTGTCAGCAGTTTAATTACCGAGAATGCGCTGGACCTGAATGGTATAAAGATAATCGACCCGGTTGAAGAAGCGGAGAAGATCAATCAGTATGCGGAATTTTTATATCAAAAACGCCAGCGTAGAGGTATTAACCTCATGCAGGCCCAGAAGCTAGTAGTGGATAGGAATTACTTCGGTTCCTGTATGGTTGAGTTTGGCGAAGCGGATGTTTTAATTTCCGGCTTGACAAAGGATTATGCTACCACAGTCCGCCCGGCATTGCAGGTGATTGGTACTGAGCCAGATGTTTCAAGGGTAGCGGGCATGTATTTAATGCTTACCAAAAAAGGCCCGATATTTTTTGGTGATACCACAATTAATAAAAACCCAACTGTTGAAGAGCTTGTAGATATTACCATTTTGTTGGAGCGTTCGGTGCGTAAACTTAACGTAGAGCCTCGTATTGCCATGCTTTCTTATTCCAATTTTGGTACTGTTGATGGTGAAGTGCCCGAAAAAACACGCGAAGCCGTTAGAATTTTGCATGAAAAATATCCGGATATAATAGTTGATGGAGAAATGCAGGCAAATTTTGCAATAAATCCTTCACTGCTCAAAAATAATTTCCCATTTAGTACGTTAGTAGGTGAACCAGCTAACACTCTGGTATTTCCAACTCTCGAATCTGGAAATATCGCTTATAAACTATTACAAGAGTTGGGGGAAGCGGAAGCAGTGGGCCCGATACTCTTAGGCATAAATAAACCGGTGCATATCCTTCAAATGGATAGCTCAGTAAGAGAGATTGTAAATATGGCAACTATTGCGGTTGTAGATGCGCAATCTAAAGGATAATAGCTTAAGGTGAATAATTTCGCCTTTGGCAATAAAAACTAAATCTTGTTATTCAATTTATAAATGTACGCTTATATTGATGGCCGCCTGGTATTTAAATGCCCTGCCTATGTTGTAGTAGAGGCTGGCGGCATTGGTTATCACATAAATATTTCCCTAAATACATATTCTAAGCTGCCTGATGGCGAGCGGTGTAAATTGTTCGTGTGGCTCCACGTAAAGGAAGACGCCCATACCTTGTATGGCTTCATTGAAGTAGGGGAGAAACGCCTTTTTCTTC